>WNFY01000635.1_pt1 | contig 31881 bp, 25 predicted proteins | sample 5400091 | NCBI WGS metagenome assembly WNFY01 (sample SAMN13153364, study PRJNA577476) | soil metagenome | isolation source: 60 cm soil or saprolite under grassland replicate 1 | place: USA:California | collected 2016-06-15 | reverse complement strand
GAGACCGTCATCGGCGAAATCGAGCTCGCGGCCCAGTTTCTTCCTGGGCCCATCGTTGCCATTACCGGGTCGAATGGCAAAACCACGACCACCACGCTAACTGCCGAGATTATTTCGGCCAGCGGCCAGCGAGCTGTCGTGGGCGGCAATATTGGCACCCCTGCTATTTCTCTGATTGAGCAATTGACGGCTGAAACCATCGCCGTGCTCGAGGTCTCGAGTTTCCAGCTGGAGACCATTCAGACATTCCGTCCAAAGATTGCGGTGATACTGAACGTCACCCCCGATCATCTCGACCGCCACCGGACCTTTGCAGCGTACGTGGATGCCAAAGCCAGAATCTTCGAGAACCAGACTGCCGATGACTTCGCGGTGTTGAATGCTGATGATTCCACATGTGTCGAATTGGCCCGCCGTACACGGGCGCAAGTCTTCTGCTTCAGCCGGAAGAAAGAAGTCAGCCAGGGAGCATGGGTTCGCGAAGGGCGAATTGTCTTTGGCAACACCAGTGGGCAGCAAGACGTAATGCTGGTTTCCGAAATCCCGCTCAAGGGAGCGCACAACGTCGAGAATGTTTTGGCTGCGGTTTGCGTGGGCAGGTTGCTGGGTTGCGACCCCGTACACATTCGCGAAACCGTACAGAACTTCAAAGCAGTCGAGCACCGCATCGAATACGTAGCCACGATAGGTGGCGTGGAATATTACAACGATTCCAAGGCCACGAATGTGGATGCCACAATCAAGGCGTTGGAGTCTTTCCCAGCCAATATCCACCTGATCCTGGGCGGCAAGGACAAGGACAGCGACTACACGCAACTGAACCATCTTCTTCGCGAGCGGGTGAAACAGGTGTACACCATTGGGGCGGCGGCGGGAAAGATTGAGTCGCACATTGGGCGAGCCGCTAAAATTGTCCATGCCGAAACGCTGGAGAACGCGGTGAAACAGGCTGCCAGGTCTGCCCAACCCGGGGATGTGGTTCTTTTGGCGCCGGCTTGTGCAAGCTTCGACCAGTTCCGGAATTACCAGCATCGCGGGCAGGTGTTTAAAGATACCGTGCGGGAACTGGCTTAACCCATCTCACCACAGAGCCACGGAGTCGCAGAGAAGACTAAAAACCTCTTCCGGCGAACATCGTTGGGTAACCTTCTGAGCGTCCAATAATGTTTCAATAGTTTTCTCTGAGTCTCTGTGGCGAAAAGCAATCATGGCAAAGCGCGTTAGTGTCGACCGTTGGCTGTTTACGGTTACCCTGGTCCTGGTTTTCATCGGCCTGGTGATGGTGTTCAGCGCCTCCGCCGTCATGGCCAAAGAGCGCTATGGCTCGGGATATTACTTTCTCCTTAAGCAGTTGGGATGGGCGGTGGCCGGACTTATCGCCATGATCATTGGCATGCGGGTGGACTATCGCCGCTTCAAGCACCCGGCGGTGGTGTTCTCGGCGTTAGGTATCACGACACTGCTGCTGATCTGTGTTTTCTTTCTTGACCGCTCTCACAACACACACCGCTGGATCCATTTGGGAGGCTTTTCTCTTCAACCCTCGGAATTGGCCAAACCGGCGCTCATCCTCTTTCTGGCCTATTTCCTGGAGGGCCGGACCAAGTCCATGGATGACTGGCGCAATACTTTGCTGCCGGCAGTGATCCCTACCCTGGTTTTTGTGGCCTTGATTGTTTTTCAGCCGGATTTGGGAACTGCGCTTGCCTGCTGCGCAATTACCGTTTCTCTCTTGTTTGTCGCCGGCCTCGATTTGAAGTACCTGGGCTATGCCTTTGTGGCTTCTCTCCTGCCGTTGTATTTCCTGATTTTTCATGTGCGCTACCGGCGCGATCGCATGCTGGCCTTCATCAACCCATTTTCGGATCCGCAAGGCAAGGGGTTCCACATGATCCAGTCGCTCATCGCCGTCAGCACTGGCGGCGTGACCGGCTTAGGGCTCATGGAAGGGAAACAGAAACTGTTTTACCTTCCGGAGCCGCATACGGATTTCATCTTTGCCGTAACCGCCGAAGAACTTGGACTGGTTGGGTCAAGCATCATCGTGGCGCTATTCGCCGTTTTCCTGTGGCGCGGGATTCGTACAGCTCTGCGCACGCATGACACCTTTGGCCAGTTTCTGGTGGTCGGGATCACTTGTATGGTCGTGGTACAGGCATTCGTGAACATCAGCGTTGTGCTTGGCATGATGCCTACGAAAGGAATACCCCTGCCTTTCGTTTCCTATGGCGGGTCTTCCCTGTTTGTGACCCTGGCGTGCGTGGGTGTGCTGTTGAATGTAACGAAACAGAACGAATAGGTTTGCCACCCTCGGTTCTCTGTGGATAGACCAAGCTGCTGTGCCACGCTCCCTTGATTTATAGTCACTGCATGCGAGCCATTCTGGCGGGAGGCGGCACTGGCGGACACGTCATCCCTGCACTCGCCATCGCGCAGGAACTCAAAAGAAAATACCAGGCCGAGTTGCTCTTCATCGGCACGTCGAGGGGAATTGAGAACCGGCTCGTCCCAGCGGCGGGATTTTCCCTCAAGCTGATCGAGGTTGGCACGTTAAACCGGGTGAACTGGCAGACCCGTCTGAAAACGGTTCTTGGATTGCCGGGCGCGGTCGTCGAAGCACGGGGCATGCTCAAGGAATTCCACCCTGATGTAGTGATTGGAGTGGGTGGATATGCCTCCGGGCCCGCCATGCTAGCGGCGGTGGTGGCACGCATACCAACTTTGGTTTTTGAACCGAACGTCGTGCCCGGATTTGCCAACCGTGTAGTGGCTCGTTGGGTGTCCGCTGCCGCCGTGCATTTTGAGGAGTCGAAAGGGTATTTCAAGAACGCCCAGGTGACGGGGGTGCCAGTACGCCAGGCATTTTTTGAGGTGACCGCCTCGAACTCCGGGCCGCCGACTCTTCTCGCCTTCGGTGGAAGCCAGGGAGCGCACGCCATCAATCGGGTGATGATGGAAACGGCGCCAGGTTTGATCGAGCGTATCCCAGACCTTCATATCATCCACCAAACCGGGGAGCGTGATTATAGTGCGGCACAGGATGCGTATACTGCGCTTGGCGGTTCGGCCGAGGCACATAGGTTCATCGATAACATGCCGGCCTACTTTGCGCAGGCTGACTTGATCCTCTGCCGCTCTGGGGCCAGCACGGTGGCCGAAATCGCTGCGGCAGCCAAACCGGCAGTTTTTGTGCCCTTTCCCCGGGCAGCGGACGATCATCAGAAGCGTAATGCCGAGGCGCTGGCGCGTGCCGGGGCGGCAGTCATGCTGGAAGAAACAAATCTCAACCGCGAGAGTTTGATGAATACTGTAACCAGCCTGTTCGCTGACCGGACCCGGCTGACGCAAATGGGTCAGGCAGCATCCAAGCTGGCTCATCCAAATGCGGCGCGGGATGTTGCAGAAATTGCTGCAAGGCTGGCGGGAGTCAACGACTAGCCGCGGATTCAACGGAGTAGATCCGTGAGAGTCCGTGACCAGAATTTATGTTTGCCAAGATTCAGCGGGTTCACTTCGTGGGCATCGGCGGCATCGGCATGAGCGGGATCGCCGAGGTGTTGCTAAACCTCGGATACAAGATTTCCGGCTCGGACCTCAGGCATTCTTCATTGACTCAGCGCCTGGCAGAAATGGGCGCAACCGTCTTCGAGGGGCACCAGGGTGAGAACGTCATCGGCGCCGACGTGGTTGTGACCAGCTCGGCCATCGCCGGCGAAAATCCCGAGGTCGCTGAGGCTCACAAGCACCATATTCCAGTCATCCAACGCGCCGAGATGTTGGCGGAGCTAATGCGCCTGAAATATGGCATCGCCATTGCCGGGATGCACGGCAAGACCACAACCACCTCGATGGTAGCCGCGGTCCTGGCGGCGGGGGGACTAGACCCGACGGTCGTGGTTGGCGGGCGGGTTGATGCCATGGGATCGAACGCCCGCCTGGGAAAGTCCCACTATCTGGTTGCCGAAGCCGATGAGAGTGACCGGTCTTTTCTCAAGCTCTCGCCGATTCTGTCGGTGGTAACCAACATTGACCGCGAGCACATGGACTGCTATCGCAATATGCGCGATGTGAAGCGTGCTTTTGTGGAATTCATGGATCGCGTCCCGTTTTACGGCATGGTAGTGGCCTGCAATGATGACCCGCTCCTGCGCCGCCTGCTACCGGCCATTCGCAGGCGGGCGACGACCTATGGAACGCGCCGCGGCTCTGACTTCCTGATCAAGCCGGGAAACTCGGTGATCGCTCCAGGCGATAGCGGCCCCACGAATGATTTCCAGGTGTCCTACCGGGGCAAGAACCTGGGCGATTTCCGCCTGCACGTCCCAGGGATGCACAACATACTGAACGCTACCGCCGCCATCGCGGTTGGAGTCGGTCTCGACGTCAGTGCTGACCAAATCCGGTCGGCCCTGGGCAACTTTCGTGGCGTGGACCGCCGCTTTCAGCTTCGCGGGAAGGCGGGGGGAATCAGCGTGATTGATGATTACGGCCACCATCCGACTGAGATTCGCGCTACTCTGGCAGCCGCAAAACAGTGCGGGTTCCGCAAGATCCACGTCATTTTCCAGCCGCACCGCTATACTCGCACTCGCGATCTGATGCACGAGTTCGCCACAGCTTTTAAGGATGCCGACTCGCTCACGGTTTTGGATATCTACGCCGCCAGCGAGCAGCCGATTGAGGGCATTAATGGCGAGGCCCTGGCACGGAACATCAGGGAGGAGGGGGGACGGGAGACACGGTATGCAAGTTCTTTTGCCGACGCAGTCTCCGGGGTTTCCGACTTGGCAGACGATGGGGATATGGTGTTGACTCTGGGAGCAGGGAGCGTGTCACAGTTGGGGCCGATGATTTTGGAGAAGCTGAAGGCGCGGGAGGTGGCGCCGAATCCTGCGTAAGGGGTCAAGTCCAACGGAGCGCCGATCCCGGCGTTTCCCGCAGCTCGAATTTCAGTTTGAGAAGCCGGCAACTTTCATTGCGTTCTCCCAGGGATCGAGGACTGCCTTGCGGGCAAGAACTACGTAAAGGCGAACTTGCAGAGGGGGCTGCTTCACTCACAAATCACCCTGGCACTTCGACAGGGTTCGTATCAGGGCAGCGGCTTCAGCCCTGCCATATACGCTTCAATATTGACTTACGCGCCCATCGGGCGCAATTACCAACAAAGGGCGTCAAGCTTAATGGTAGTTGTGCCGTACCGCGCGTGCACATTTTCTACGTTTTGCTGTCGCATGGTTGAAGCCATGCCCTGATACGAACCTCTTCCTAATTGGATCACGTGATGTTCGAACGAAAGCAGGTTCCTCGACACGTCCTCGCCGCGCTTCCCGCGCGGCTGCGGATGGTTCGGAATGATAATTTCTTGAATATGCCTTATCCCTACCTCCCCTGTGGAAAAATGAACCAACTTTGTCCTATCTCTCGTTAACAAAAGCATTTATATTATTTCCCTCTGCGATTCGCTGTCGACAACTGACCTGATTTGATGGCGCGGAAAAACGGCCCCTCCATCTTGCAGGAAGAGTTGTACCCACCGCCGGAGCAGCCGGTGCGCGAAGAAATAGATGACGCGCGCCTGCTCGACCTGGATGTGGAACAGGAATCGCCCTTCCTGCGCGGACAAAAGCGTGTGCCAGTCCGGCGCGGATCTCTTCCTAAAAAGACCGTCTCGTGGATCAGTTGGGCAATCGCCGCTGTGTGCGTGCTGTTACTCTGCGGGGCCGCCTATGCCACGCTCTACAACTACGGCAAGCATTCGTGGCGTTTCCGCATCAATTCCAGCGACGACATCGAGATTACCGGGCTGCATAACGTTACTCATGCGGAAATCATGGAAGTGCTCGGCGGAGATATTGGGCGCAATATCTTCTTCGTGCCGCTGGAAGAACGAAAGAAACAGCTCGAACAAATTCCCTGGGTGGAACACGCGAGCATGATGCGCTTCGTGCCTAATCGCTTGAAAGTTGAGATCCATGAACGGACGGCGGTGGCCTTCGCCCGCATTGGTTCCAGGATCTTGTTGATCGATTCCGGCGGAGCCCTGATGGATTTACCCGGCAACGTCAGGACCAAGTTTTCTTTTCCCGTCATTCTCGGCGCCAGCACCGGCGAGCCGTTGTCAACCCGGGCGGCACGCATGAAGATCTACAACCAGCTCCTTCAAGAGCTGGATTCCGGTGGCGCGCAATATTCCCGGGACCTTAGCGAGGTGGATCTTTCCGATCCGGATGATGTGAAAGTCCTGGCTAGTGATCCGCAGGGCATGGTCCTGGTACATCTGGGATCATCGAATTACCTCGACCGCTACAAGGTGTATGTCTCCCATCTCCGGGAGTGGCGGCAACAGTTCGACAAACTCGAGTCGGTAGATCTGCGCTACGACCGGCAGATTGTTGTAAACCCAGATTTGCGCGGAGTGGCGAAAGCCGCGCCCTTGACGCTGTCCGCTGCCAAGGCGGCTATGGCTGCCGGAGTCAGACCCGCGGTATTGGCAACGCACTTTCCCGAACCGCCAAAGACCATTGCGCCAACGGCGCACGCGAGCAAGCCTGCCGCCAGACCGGTTTCGGCGCCAAGAAGTCATTCCACGAAGATTTCCACTAGGGCGTCAACCAGCAGGAAATGGGCCGCAAGAAGGAAAACCGTCGCCAGAGCAAAGCCGAAGCCGCCAGTCGTTCAGGCATCGACACAAATGAAGACGCCTCCGGCAACCAAACCCACGGTGACGGCAGGCGCGCCAAGTGTCACGAACAAGAAACCGAGTCCATCCATCAGGAGTAAGGAACAGTAGGCATGGGGAATCAGTACGAACATTTCTTAACCGCGATTGACGTAGGCAGCGCCAAGACCCGCGTTCTGGTAGCAGAGATCGCTGGCAACGGTTTGCGCTATCGCGGGCATGGCGTGGCTGAGTCTCTCGGCTCGCGCAAGGGCGTCATCGTGGATCTGGAGAAAGCCGTCGGCTCCATACAGAGCGCGGTCGAGCAGGCCGAAAATTCCGCGGGCGTGCCGATTGAGCATGCGCTGCTCGGCATCGCCGGGCCGCATATTCGCGGGGTCAACAGCCAGGGCGGAATTTCTTTTGGAAATCGACCACGAGAAATTGGGCGCGAGGAAATTCGCCAAGCCGTGGAGAAGGCTCGCGCCATTGCCTTGCCGGCGGATCGCGAAATTCTCCATCTGCTCCCGCAGGAGTTCATTCTCGACGATCAGAGTGGCATTCACGATCCCCTGGGGATGATGGCGACCCGCCTTGAAGTGCGCGTGCATATCGTTACAGCCGCTTCGAGCGCTGCGCAAAACGTAGTCACGGCTGTCAACAAGGCTGGCGTCCATGTGGATGACACCGTATTCGAAGCGCTGGCGTGCGCTGACTCCGTCCTGCGGCCCGACGAGCGTGAGCTGGGAGTGTGTTTGGCCGACATCGGCGCCGGTTCGACCAACGTGATGGTCATGCAAGAGGGGGCGGTAGCGCACAGCGCCGTCATCCCCATCGGCGGCGATCACTTCACCAGCGACCTCTCCGTGGGATTGTGCACTCCGGCGGCGGAAGCGGAGAAGATAAAAAAGCTATACGGGAATTCGATTGCGACGCTCATCCCCGAAGGCAACGAAGTGGAAGTGCCGTCGGTCGGCGATCGGCCGTCGCGCATGATCTCCCAGCGTTTTGTGGGCGAGGTCCTGGAGCCGCGCGCCCGCGAACTATTTGAAATGCTGCGCGACAACCTGCGGCATGCCGGGATGCTGGAAATCTGCATGGGCGGAGTGGTGCTGAGCGGCGGGGCATCGCGCTTGCCCGGCATTGTAGATATTGCCGAATCCGTTCTGCGGCGCCTGGTGCGGATGTCATGGCCCACTCCACTCGCCAAGATGCCTTCAACCTTGGCCGAGCCGGAGTACGCGACGGTTCTGGGCATGGTGTTTTACGGACATCGCGCCCGTATTGCGCGTGGAATGCAGGATCAACGCTGGAGCTCGAAGCTGAAAGCCATGATCGTCGGTAAAGGGGCGTAGAAGCGGGCGTTGGGCGTTGGTCTCTGGCTTCGTGATTTTGGGATGGAGCAGGATCCTGGAAAAAGCAAGATGTAAGCAAATTCACTCTAGGCGGTTGAAATGAAAAAGGACACGGACATTCGCATCAGCTTTAACGAAGAACCCCGCAACGACGCCAAAATCAAGGTCATCGGTGTCGGTGGCGGAGGCGGCAACGCCGTCAATCGCATGATCGACGCCGGAGTCGAAGGCGTCGAATTCATCACCGCCAACACCGACTTGCAGGCGCTCCGCATGTCGCGCGCGCCCATCAAGATCCAGCTTGGGGTAAAGCTGACCAATGGTCTGGGCGCCGGCGCAAACCCGGAGGTAGGCCGCAAAGCCGCGCTTGAAGACTCCGACAAAATCATCGAAGCTCTCGAAGGCGCGGACATGGTGTTCGTCACCACCGGCCTCGGGGGCGGCACCGGCACCGGTGCTGCGCCCATCATCGCCTCGTTGGCCAGCGAGATGGACGCGCTGACGGTTGCCGTGGTCACCAAGCCTTTCGCCTTTGAAGGCAAGCGCCGCATGCAGCAGGCGGAACGCGGGATTTCCGAGTTGATGGAAGCGATCGACACAACCATCGTCATCCCCAACGAGAAGCTCCTGGCCGTCGCCCAGGACGCCGGATTCTTTGAGTCGTTTCAGGTGGCGGATGACATTCTGCGCCAAGGCGTGCAGGGTATTTCCGATATCATCACCATCCCCGGGATCATCAATCGCGACTTTGCCGATGTGAAGGCGATTATGGCGGGTATGGGTTACGCCGTTATGGGCACAGCCACCGCCAATGGGGCTCGCCGCGCCACTGAAGCCGCGCAAAAAGCCATCGCCTCGCCGCTTCTGGAAGCCGGCGCGATTGACGGCGCAAAGGGGATTCTCATCAACATCACCGGCTCCACCTCGCTCAAGCTGGTTGAGGTGCAGGAAGCCTGCTCCATCATTCAGAGCGCAGCCCATGAAGATGCCAACATCATCTTCGGCGCGGTGATGGATGAAAAGATGAAAGATTCGGTAAAGATTACGGTGATCGCGACCGGATTCCAGGACTCCGACCGGATCCGCCGTCGTCGCGAGGAAAAACACACGCCTTACATCACGCCGCGAGTTGAAAATGAATTCCCGGAACCAGAACCCGAGCGCACGCCACCTCTGGTCATGGAGGAGGCAACACCGGCACCCACCGCCTCGGCGGAGGTCATCCCCCTCGACGGCATGCGGAGTGCGATGGTAGCAAACTTCGAACAGCAGCAGGATTTGGATGTACCTGCTTTCCTGCGCAAACGGGGAGAAGCAATCTAAGATCTTGAACCGCGGCGGGAGCAGGGTTGCACCACAGCAGAAGCCACGGAGGAATTCCTCCGTGGGGCTCTCTGTTCTCCGTGATTGCTTCTGGGCCCACCTCGGAACTACCTTTGGGGCACCCTTCCCTGCCCCGCTTCCATGGCTGCAATCCGCCGGTCCATTTGGGCCAACATCACCTGCCACATGTCGGCTTCAATCTCAAACTGATGCTTTAACGGACTCTGTGTAGTGTCAACGAAGGCCAAGTTTGTTCTCATCTGATTCAGGAGCGCGCGCATTCTCTGCACGTCAGACTTCATGGCCTGGAGGCCGGAGTCGTCGCTTGGCTTGGTTGCTTGAGCGCGAAGAAATGTCAGGTTTTCGAACGAGAGAAGAAGTACCAACAACAGGAACATCTTGCGGAACATACGTGCCTCCAGAATCATTCTAACCACCCGCCCTGCCCCCTATGCCGGAGAAGAAAAGCGGCCCCTCCACTCCGCTCGTTTACACTTCGCAGCGGTCGGAATCACAGTGGGTTAGAGGGAGTTTCAACTAAAAACCACGGTCTTGTTCCCGTAGACCAGAATCCGGTTCTCGATATGCCAGCGCACTGCGCGCGATAGCACGACCTTCTCCAGATCGCGGCCCTTTTGCAGCAAATCATCCAGGGAATCGCGGTGGGAGATACGGACAACATCCTGCTCAATGATCGGGCCATCATCCAGGACCTCGGTTACGTAATGGCTGGTTGCGCCGATCAGCTTGACTCCCCGAGCGAACGCCTGGTGATAAGGCTTGGCCCCCACGAAAGCGGGCAAGAATGAATGATGAATATTGATGATTCTCGCCGGGTACTCTCGCAGGAACTCTCCTGGAAGAATCTGCATGTAACGCGCCAGCACAATAAAATCCGGCTGGTGCCGGCGTAGCAGTCCCAACACTTTCTTCTCCGCCTCCTTCTTGTTTTCCTTTAATACTGGAACCGCGGAAAACGGGACACGGTAGAAATCCGCGACGGGCTGGCTGTCCGGATGGTTCGATATGACAATTGGAATCTCACACGCCAGTTCCCCGCTCTGGTGGCGGTAGAGCAAATCCACCAGGCAGTGATCGTACCTTGAGACCAGGATCGCCATTTTCGGACGGTAACTGGATTGTGCAAGCCGCCAGCGCATCTGATACTTCTCGGCGATGGGCGCAAAATGCTTGTTGAATTCAGAAAACTTGATATCGAACTCAACCGGATCAAACTCCACCCGCATCAGAAACAGGCCGGATTCGGCGTCCCCGTGTTCGTCGGCGTGAAGAATGTTTCCATTGTGGCGGAAGACGAAATCGGCGATGGTTGCGACCAACCCCCTGCGATCAGGACATGTGATTAAGAGGATGGCAGAGTTCTTCATTCGGTTTGCGCTGGAGTGGAATACAGTTTTCAGTTCCCGGTTCTCAGTTCTTCCTCAGCAACTTCAGGATTTCTTTGGCTGCGTTCGCGCCAGAGCCTCCGGTCAACCCTACGCCGGGATGGGTTCCCGATCCGCACAAGTATAGGTTCGGAATCGGAGTCTTGTAGCGTCCCCAGTCGAGCAGCGGACGCATAGTGAAGAACTGGTCCAGCGCCAGTTCGCCGTGGAAAATGTGGCCCCCGGTGAGTCCGTAGGTATCTTCCAGATCCCGTGGGGTGATGATCTGGTGGGTCAGGATCAGTTGCGGCAAGCCGGGCGCATACTGCGCAAGGGTCTTGACTACCGCCTGCCCCAGCGCTTTGCGCTGGCTTTCCCAATCGCCATTTTTCAACTTGAACGGCGCATATTGCATGTAGACCGACATCACGTGCTGCCCGGATGGAGCAAGCGACGGATCGGTCAGCGAGGGAATTGTGACTTCCAGGTATGGCTGCCGGGAAAATTCACCATACTTCGATTGATCGAAGGCCCGTTCCAGGTAATCGATCTCCGGCCCGATGTGTATGCGGCTGCTGAGGCCTGCGGCATCGCCTTCGAGCGCAGTGAACTTCGGCAATCCCGAAAGCGCCAGGTTGATCTTGGCCACCGTGCCGGACATACGGTAATGCTGAAGTTTCATCACGAAATCGGGCGAGAGATGAATGGGGTCAACCAGCTTGAGCAGTGTACGTTTAGGATCGGCATTGGAGACGATGGCTGGGGCGCTGATTTCTTCTCCCGTGGACAGCACAACGCTGGTCGCCGCACCCTCCTTCACTCGCACCTCAATCACTTCCGCACTGCTGCGAATTTCGGCCCCGGCCTGTTTGGCAGCCGCTGCCATGGCCATGGTTACAGCTCCCATCCCGCCTTCCACAAGCCAGGTTGAGCCTGCAGGATGCGGATCCGCTGCGGCGCGAAGCAACAACACCAGGCTGCTTCCGGCGGACCATGGGCCGAGGAATGTTCCGAAAATTCCCCGCGCAGCTACCACCGCGCGTAACAATTCGGTTTCGAAATACTCGGCGACTAAATCCGCCACCGCCATCGGTCCCCAGCGCAGCAGGCGATACATATCCTTCTTACCCAACTTGCGGATGGCCCGTCCCGTTCTTAACATGCTCCATAAATCGCTGGAGCTGGGATTGTCAATGTCGGGCGGAGGAGTCGCCAGCACGTCGCCGATCACTCTCCCTATTTTCCCCAGGGATTGCTGGAACTCGGGATACTTAGCTGCATCTTTGGCGGAAAACTTACTGATCTGTTCCGCAGCTTTTCTTGCATCCGAATAGAGGACCAGTGCGCGTCCGTCGGGGGAAAGCGCGGTGACTCCTACCTCTGGCTCAATCAGATGCAAGCCGTGTTTCTCCAATTCCATATCGCGGACGATATCCGCGCGCAGCGGCCCAGCCGAGTGGGAAAGGATGGGGCCACGAAATCCAGGGTGAAATTCCTCGGTAATGGCCGCGCCGCCAATTTGCGGTCGCCGTTCAAGTACCAGGGGTTTGAATCCAGCTTTCGCCAGGTAGAAAGCAGTGACCAGGCCATTGTGACCGCCGCCGATGATGACTACGTCATATTTGCCGCGCATCGATCAGGCCGCTCCCTTGTGGTCCTTGAGGATTTCCAGCGCCGCCAGGCGCCCATTTGCGCCCATAATGCCGCCGCCCGGGTGGGTTGCCGATCCGCACATGTAGAGGTTCTTGATGGGAGTCCGGTACTGCGCCCAGCCCGGCACAGGGCGCAGGAAGAATAACTGCTCGAGCGAGAGTTCTCCCTGGAAAATATTGCCTTCGCTCAAACCGAATTCGCGTTCCAGATCAAGCGGCGTGAGCACCTGCTTGCGCAGGATGATGTCTTTGATGTTGGGCGCGTATTCGGCGATCGTATCGATCACGTTGTTGCCAAAAGCTTCGCGCTGTTCATCCCAGCTCAACCCCGGGCGCAGTTTGTAAGGCGCATACTGGACGAAGCAGGAAAGGATGTGCTTCCCTGCCGGCGCAACCGATGGATCAGTCAGCGTGGGGATGACCATGTCAATGTAGGGGCGGCGGGAGAAGTTTCCATACTTGGCGTCGTCGTATGCCCGCTCCATGTATTCGACACTGGGCGAAATCGAAATCGCTCCGCGAAGATGCGCCCCCACCCCCGGCATGCACTTAAAATTCGGCAACGCATCGAGCGCAAGATTCACTTTCCCCGAAGAGCCGCGGTATTTGTAGCGGCGGACTTCCTCCAGAAACTCCGCTGGGAGATGGCCGCTGTCGATGAACTCGACAAACGTATGACGCGGGTCGATGCTCGAAGAGATCACCTCGGCATAGAGCTCCTCCCCATTGGCCAGCACGACGCCTTTGGCCTTGTTGTTCTTGACGATGATTTTCACGATCCCAGATTGGGTACGGATCTCGGCCCCCGCTTCCCTTGCGGCGTCCGCGATCGCATTGGAGATCGCACCCGTCCCGCCGCGGGAGAATCCCCAGGAGCGGAATGCGCCATCGATTTCTCCCATGTAGTGGTGCAGTAATACGTATGCCGTTCCCGGCGAACGCACGCCCAGAAATGTTCCGATAATGCCGGATGCCGACATCGTGGCCTTGAGCACATCGGTCTCGAACCATTGGTCGAGGAAATCGATGGCGCTCATGGTCATCAGCTGCACCTGGTTGTATTTGTCGTCGCTCGTCATCCCCTGAAAGCGACGTCCCAGGAACATCAGCTTCATCAGCTCCTTTGGGTTCAGCGAATGAGGATCGGGCGGCACCATGCTGAGAATCGGCTTGACGAAGCGGCACATCGCCTGCATGGCTTTGCCGAATTCGTCGTAGGCTTCGGCGTCGAGTTTGGAATGGCGGGCAATTTCGCGGTGCGTCTTGCCGTGATCGTTGACACGCCACAGATAGTCGCCATTGGGCATCGGCGTGAAGGTGCCATCGAGCGGAAGAATCTCCAGGCCGTGGCGCGGAAGATCCAGATCACGAATGATCTCGGGGCGTAGCAGCGAAACCACGTAGGAGCAGACGGAAAACTTGAATCCCGGGAACACTTCTTCTGTAACGGCGGCCCCACCGAGAACATGCCGCCGTTCCAGAACCACAACCTTCTTTCCCGCGCGCGCCAGATAGGCGGCCGTGGTCAGGCCGTTGTGGCCACCGCCGATTACAATGGCATCGTATTGGTTGGAACCAGCCATTCGCTGTTCGCTCCTGGGTTTCGTTCAGAACAAGGAATAAGTTTGCCATGGCAGTCTAGCGGCTGCGGGAATCAGAGTCCACTGGGAAGAACCGACCATTGGATAAGGCGCTCCAGCGCCCCGCCGCCAAACATCAGAGCTCCACCAACGGTACTGAATCCCGGGAGTCTGGCGCGAAACGGAAGGCCGGACATGAGACAGCTGGCGTACCATTTGAACCCACGCGAATTTCGCAATACCATCCCAATGTATGCCCGTTGAAACGGAAATCAAGTCAGCCAGTTATATACCCCTCCGCGCACCGCGCGGCACAAACCTTTCCTGCAAAGGCTGGCAGCAGGAAGCCGCCATGCGCATGTTGATGAACAACCTCGACGAAGAAGTTGGCGAGCGCCCCCGCGATCTGGTGGTCTACGGCGGCACCGGCCGCGCGGCGCGCAGTTGGGAAGCGTACCACGCCATTGTTCGATCGCTTAAGGAACTGGCCGCCGACGAGACTCTGCTCATTCAATCAGGAAAGCCCGTAGGTGTTTTCAAGACCCATGACTACGCCCCGCGCGTACTGATTGCCAATTCAAATCTAGTCGGCCACTGGTCGAATTGGGCAAAGTTCAATGAACTGGAACGGGCTGGCCTGATGATGTACGGCCAGATGACGGCAGGCTCGTGGATCTATATCGGCTCGCAGGGAATTGTACAGGGGACGTTTGAAACTTTTTCCGCCGCGGGCGAACAGCACTTTGGCGGAGATTTAGCCGGGAAGCTGATCGTCTCCGGCGGCATGGGCGGCATGGGTGGAGCCCAGCCTCTGGCCGCGACCATGACCGGCGCGGCCTTCCTGGGAATCGACGTTGATCCCGAGCGCATCAAAAAGCGCCTCAAGTCCGGCTACTGCGACTTCATGGTGACTTCGCTCGATGAGGCCCTCCGCATCCTGAAAAATGCCGTCCGCAAGAAAGAAAACGTCTCGGTCGGACTCGTCGGCAACTGCGCCGACGTTATCCCCGAACTGGCCGAGCGCGGCGTGGTCCCCGACATCCTCACCGACCAGACTTCCGCGCACGATCCGTTGAACGGCTATGTCCCCAACGGCATGAGCTTCGAGCAAGCGTTAGAACTCCGCAAGAAAGATCCGAAGGCGTACGAAGAAAAATCCCTCGACTCGATCGCCCGCCACGTCGAAGGCATGTTGCGCCTGCAAAAAATGGGCAGCGTGACTTTTGACTATGGCAACAACATCCGTACCTTCGCTCACCAGCGCGGCGTGAAGAACGCCTACGATTTCCCCGGCTTCGTGCCCGCCTACATTCGTCCGCTGTTTTGCGAAGGCCGAGGCCCGTTCCGCTGGGTCGCGCTCTCCGGCGAGCCCTCCGACATTCACATCACCGACGACCTCGTGCTCGAACTGTTTCCTGAAAACCGTATTCTCCGCCGCTGGATTGAACTGGCGAAAAGGCGGATCAAATTCCAGGGACTGCCTGCACGCATCTGCTGGTTGGGATATGGAGAACGCGCACAGTTCGGCCTGGCGATGAATGACCTGGTCAAAAAAGGCAAGCTCAAAGCCCCCATCGTGATCGGCCGCGACCACCTGGATTGCGGCTCGGTGGCATCACCCTATCGCGAAACCGAATCCATGAAAGACGGCAGCGACGCGGTTGCCGACTGGCCTCTGCTGAACGCCCTGCTGAACACCGCCGCCGGGGCGTCCTGGGTTTCCATCCACAACGGCGGAGGCGTAGGCATCGGCTACTCGCTCCACGCCGGCCAAGTCACGGTCGCCGACGGCACCGAGATGATGGCCAAACGCATCGAGCGCGTCCTGACCACCGATCCGGGGATGGGGATCGTCCGGCATGTGGACGCGGGGTATGAGGAGGCGAAGGAGTTTGCGGGGAAGGCAGGGGTGCGGGTGCCGATGAAGGATTGAGTCCCCCAACTTCGCACCTGCGTTGCCAATGCTGAGATTGGCCAGAGTGCGGCCCATCCCGCGATTTTAATGGCCCTGGTTTTTCGGGGCCATCGTCATTTTCGTTCTCCAAGAACTGTCATCTCGACCGGAGCTTGATGATCCGCAAAGCGGATCATCAAGCGGAGTGGAGAGACCTGCTGTGCCGGAAGAAGAAGTGTCTGTGATGACCAAAACCACAAAACCAAAAAGTCGCAGGGGTTGAGTTCTGCGGAATCCCGCCTTTCGCAAAAATCGCGAAAGATGAGGCACCCTCAATTTCTCAACAGTTACCTCGGATGCTCAGTTTTGTTCGCGAGATAGTACGTGTTATTCGTGCTATCAGCGTGGACATCGATCAATCTAAAGCCGTGATCGCCGAGGATACGCCGGTAGCCGTCGACGCTGTAGGAAAAGTATCGGAACGTCACGCCATTCATAGTGCCGTCTTTACCATCGAAATCGTCTACAGTTCCTGATGTAAAGAGGAAGGGCGCACCGCTCTTAACGACTCGCGAGACGCTCGCAATCGCCTTAATCGTGTGTTCCGGCCTGAGATGAAACATGACACCCCAAGCAACCGCAGCATCAAAAATGCCATCTGCGAACGGACAGAATTGCGCAATTCCCCGCACAGCGAAAGCTTCACGACAATTCTGCCTAAACCGAGTCAGCATCGCAGCCGAACTGTCCAGGCCGACGACTCGGTGTCTCCTGCTCAGCAATGCGCTGGTGATGGGTATACCGTTACCACATCCAACATCGAGAACAAGGGAGCCGGGCGGGATGGACGATGCGAGCGCTGTTGCTTCGGGCACTCCTGTTTCATCAACGCGCGCCGATGCATACCACTCCGCTATCAGGTCGTATTCACGCACCTTGAACTCCACCCGCAAGCATTATCGCGACTAACAACGAGGGATTCGCGGGATAGCGTCGGGACATCGTCATTGAGCATGCGCAGGCAGCGGCGCAGGCTAGTGCGCCTGCGGCTCTACAGGCGCGAACGGGTGATCGATTTTGATTCGCATCATCATCGACTTGAGCATCAGATCCTTGTCATACCCGTCGTTCGCCGCTACGTTGTCCCGCAGGGCCTTGATGGCTTCAGCAGCGGTCAGGCTTGCAACCTTGGCCACCCTGCCATCGGCAAGTTTATAGGTCTTGGTCGGCGCGTCGTAAAAATCACCAAGCTTGGATTTATAAGAACCGTCCGTATACGTATAACCGCTCCAGTTGTCGACGATACCGCCTTCCTTATCGGTATAGGTGCTGGCCTTGGGGTTGTAGTAACCACCGGCGTTGTCTTTGTAGCCGCCAGCCTTGTCGAGATATTTCTTGAGGCGAGCGTTTTCATCTCGGGGGTCTGGCACTGCCTTCATGTTCTTCGTGGCAGGTGCGGACGTTTGTGCCGGCGCTAAAGAAACTCCTGTGCTCACCAACCATAGCAGTACCAAAACCGTCAGTTTCCCGACTTTCCAGTTAAATGACATAAGCCTTGGATATTACCAATCCTCGCGTCCAATAGCTCGGAACTTATAAGGCCGGAGACCGCTGTTGCTACCAGGCGTTTGCCCGCTCAAAACCCCCGGCTTGACGGTTGATGAGCGATATCGAAGTCTAGCAATCGCTAGCCCCATCGGGGTGGCTCCCGGGTCGTAAAAAATGCTGTAGGCCCGATGTATGTACAATCAGGCCGCTCTTGAAGTCCGAAAAAGAGATTCCGCTTCACTCGTAGAAGGAAAACCCTAATTCAACCCCGGGAGGATTCGATGAAGTACATGATCAGCTGGAACGAACGCCCGCAGGGTGCGCCCGCCGAATATGAGAAGGCTCAGACGCGAATCCTCGAGGTGTTTGGGCAGTGGAAGGCGCCCGCCAATTTTAAGATCGAGTTCTTCGTGATACGCGTGGGCGATTGGGGAGGATATTTGCTGGTGGATTGCGACGACCCCTTGACGCTCCATAAATTTTGTTCGATGCTGCCTGCCTTCACCTTCGAGGTGCGTTCCGTAGTTCCGGTCGCGGACGCCGTCCGCGCCGAACTCGAAGTCATGGCTTGGCGCGACGGACTCAAAACCAACTGACGTTCCAGTGCATCCCGAGAAAACGGCACTCAGTCTGAGCGCCATTTTTGAGCTTATTTTTCTTGCTTCGCGGGAAACCTTGAATGGTGAAGATATCGGGGGCTGGCCCACCGTTGATCTCGATTTTTCTCGAACCCAATTCTAAATGGGGCTGCCCCACCCTTTGCGCCCAGAGGTGGGGCAGCCTCTCACTTGTTTCGATATCAACGAACCCACTCCAAGATTGTCGAGAGGTGGGCAAGCCCCCCGTGCGGACAGGGTCGGTGAGAAGACTCGTATCAGGGCAGCGCCTTCAGGCCTGCCGTCGAGGAACAGAAGACCCGAAATCGCGCCGATGAGGCGCAACTTGGCTGAGCTGGTGAAATCACTACGACTGTTCCGGGAGTTGCGCCCCGTGGGCGCGGAATCAAAATCTGCTGGACGCTATCGGCGCGGCTGAAGCCGATGCCCTGATACGAAACATCGGCTCGCGCAACCGGGCGCCACCCGAAATCGTGAGGCCACAGATCGAACCGCTCTCACGGGGGACCACCAACCCGCTCACGCTTGACTCCCGGGCCTTTCAAGCCCATACTTCGTCCACTTTAAGCAATCCAACCAAACCTCGATCCGTGTCCTGAAAAAACGCGTATCGCCAAGTTTCAAGAGAGGAAACTATGAACAAGAAGCGCATCTTGTTGGCGTTGTTGGCTGTTTGCATCCTGCTGCTGGGTTTGTCGCTCTATGCCCAGATGAGCCGTCCCTACCACCACAGCTCGGCATGGACGGTCACGTTTCTCCAAGTGAAGCCGGGCATGGATGTTGCCTACCTGAACTATCTGACTACGGATTGGAAAAAAGAGCAGGAAGCCCTGAAAACCGCGGGGATCACCCTTTCGTACAAGGTACTGACCACCGAAGGCCACAGCTCTAGCGACTGGAATCTGATGCTATTGACCGAATACAAAGATATGGCAACCCTGGAGGCCAGCGAGAAAAAGGCGGACGCTCTGGGTCAGAAGCTGATCGGCACCGACGAGAAACAAATGCAAGGCTACAAAGATCGCCTGGCGATCCGTGAAATCATGGGCACACGGCTGGCACGCGAAGTTGTTTTGACGCCGGAAATGTAGTTGGCAGCAAACTACCCCAGATCTAGAGCGCCCCAAGCCTCGCAAAGACGGCGAGACTTGGGTCGCCCCGGCAGAAGATCTGTAGCCGAATTATCCGTTCCGCGATTCGCCTGCTATCACCGGCTGCCGAGCTGGCAACACTCGAAGGGCCAACTCCTCCTGCCCGAAGCGTTTCCCGAAACAAAAGACTATAATCAAAGTGTGCGCTACTACACCACCAAACCGCTGAACGGCGGCATCGCGTTCAAATGCACCATTTGCGAATTCACTGTCCACACCCTTGATTTCGATCACACCAAGGGCAACCGGCGCACGCAGGCTGCTGCTGCTGTCAATAATCATGTCCGAGAGTTGCATCCTCCGCGCTTGCGGATGGATGTACCGGTGCGGGTGGCCGGCCGGGGCTATTGAAGTCCTGTCGCTCGAAGTGACCTTCGTACCTGCGTGGTTATCAACGCGAAGCCCACTCCTGCTATACTGTCTATGACGCTTTTGCACGGTTTGCTTGTTTTCGCGGTGGTTCTTCAATTGGACCAGCTTCATCTCCGCCTTTCCTGCCCGCCGTTTGATTCCGCGTTAAATCTAAGTTGAACGTGAGCGGCATGAGGCCTCGGACGTGTGTCTGAGTGTGTGACGACAGGCCCCTCCAGAAAGAAACAAATCGAATGACCACATTTACAGAACTGGCCTTGTCTGCTGCCCTGCAGCAGAAGCTGGCGGCGGCTCAATTCAAAACTTTAACCCCGATCCAGGAGCGGGCCATTCCTCCTGCGCTTGAAGGGAAAGACGTGATCGGCACCGCGCAGACGGGAACCGGCAAGACCCTGGCATTCCTGCTGCCGCTGCTCGAAATGCTGCGGCGCGAACCGTCGCACCAAGCCAGCGCTTTGATTTTATTGCCGACCCGCGAGTTGGCCATGCAAGTCCATGAGCAATACGAACAACTGCGCAGCAAGAACATGCCGAAAGCAGCACTGGTAATTGGCGGCGTGGCCGAGAAGACTCAGATTCACAGCCTGCGCGCCGGTTGTGAGCTGATCATCGCGACTCCGGGACGCTTGCAGGACTTCATCGACCGCCGCTTGGCGGACCTGCGCCAGATCAAAATGCTGGTGCTTGACGAAGCCGACCGCATGCTGGACATGGGCTTTCTGCCCGCGATTCGCCGCATTGTAGGGACACTGCCAACTCGGCGGCAGACTCTTTGCTTCTCGGCGACAATGGAACAATCGGTCGCGAACCTCGTGCATGAATACATGCGCGAACCCGTGCGGGTAGCGCTGGGATCTGTACTCAAACCAGCCGAGAGCGTCCAACTCACAGCGTATGAAGTTCGTCCCGATGGAAAAATGGACACGTTGCGGCAGTTGCTCTATGCGGAAACCGGCCAGACCCTGATCTTTGCCCGTACCAAGCGCGGAGCAGAACGAATTGCCAAATCGCTGGGCCGCGACGGCTTCAATGCCACGATGATCCACGGCGACCGCTCGCAGTCGCAACGCAACAAAGCCCTGAGCGGGTTTCAGGAAGGACTCTTCCAGGTGCTAGTAGCTACCGACATCGCTTCACGCGGATTGCACGTGGACGATGTAGCCCATGTCATCAACTACGATGTGCCGAAGATCGCAGAAGATTTCATCCACCGTGTAGGCCGCACCGGCCGGGCCGGCTCTCAGGGACGCGCCACAACTCTGGTTGCAGGTGTGGAAGTGATGGAACTTCGCCAGATTGAACGTGCTCTGAAGTTACGCATTGAACGCAAACAGATGGATGCATCCGGCACGGATCAACCCAAGCGGTTCGTGCAGAACACGCTGGCGTCGCGAACGCTGACCGCATTGCCGGGCGAGGTGTTTGTCTGATCCGCTGATCTGATCGTGAAGGCCCCGTTCAAGCTAGGCTTGGGCGGGGATCACATTCCCCAACCGAACGCGACGCGCTAGACTGCTAGCCGTGTCATTCTCCGCAAAACCTCTCTTGCTACGCAACATCAGACAACTTCTGACGCTACGCTCCAGCCAACCCGGCCCGCGCCGTGGGGCCGCATTAAAAGAACTCGGCATCATCGAAGACGCTGCCGTGCTCTGCGTCGCCGGCAAAATCGTCTCCGTCGGCAAGACCAAAGAGGCTTTACGCGACTCCTGGCTCAAGAAGAACCGCCGCAGGGTTGTCGAAATTGACTGCGCGGGCAAAGTCGTTCTGCCCGGTTTTGTGGATTCGCACACCCACCCGGCTTTCCTCTCACCGCGCCTGGTCGATTTCGAGAAGCGCATTGCGGGAGCAACCTACGAAGAGATCGCCCAAGCCGGCGGAGGGGTTCGTTCTAGTGTGGATGCTGTCCGGGCTGCGTCTATAAAAGAGCTTTCGGCTAGAGTTCTGGCTGCTCTGGTGGAGATGTCTTCTCATGGCACGACGACCGTTGAGGCAAAATCCGGTTACGGCCTAAGCCTTGAGTCGGAGATCAAGTCGCTTGAGGCCATCCGTAACGCGGCGGCAGGCTGGATGGGGACGGTTGTCCCCACACTCTTGGGTGCACATGTTGTGCCAAAAGAATTCAAGAAGAACCCGCAAAAGTATGTGGAATTGGTCTGCAAGCAGATGATTCCGCATGCAGCCAAACGCAGGCTGGCAAAATTTGTGGATGTGTTCTGTGACAAAGGTGCCTTCACCGCGCAGGACGCAGAGAAAATTTTCGCAGCCGCAGTCAAGCACGGACTGCAAGTCCGTGCCCACGTCTGCCAGCTGAGTGAAACCGTGCTGTGGCCGTTGCTGAAATTCAATCCCGCATCGTTTGATCACATGGACCACGTCAACGAGGACGACGTCCCGCAACTGGCCAAACGCGATACCGTGGCCACGCTGGTTCCCGGCGCCAACTATTTTCTTGGACTGGAAGAGTATCCCCCGGCGCGCAAGCTGATTGATGCAGGCGTACCTGTCGCGCTAGCATCCGACTACAACCCCGGCAGCTCGCCGACGCCTAGCATGCCGTTTGTATTGTCGCTGGCATGCACGCACATGAAGATGTCCCCAGCTGAAACCATCGTTGCCGCGACCATCAACGGCGCGTCGGCCCTGGGTTTGCAGGACCGCAAAGGCTCGATCGAGCCGGGGAAAGATGCAGACCTCGCCATTTTTGAAGCCGGTGATTATCGCGAGATCGCATACTGGTTCGGCGTGAATCACTGCGTGGCCAGTGTGGCCCATGGGGTAATAGTGAAGCCAGAGCCCTAGTCAGCAACCGTTGGGCTGCGCGGAACTTTTGTTATAATCATCCTTGCTTTTCCCGCCAGCGCGATGCCGGCATGAGTCGGTATTCCCGCAACGGTTCAAACGCGTGGCCAAGCATCGGCAAGCGCGTTGAGCCAAACGTGGCCAGGTAGCTCAGGTGGTAGAGCGCAGCCCTGAAAAGGCTGGCGTCGGCGGTTCAACTCCGTCCCTGGCCACCATGTTTTCAATGACTTAGCATGTTATTTTCAACTCTTACATTGCCACCAAATCCCGTTATCTTGGGCCGACAGCAGCACAGTGTTTCTTTCATCTCCTTTGAATTCATCAAAGTACATGTGGTGAGTCCAGCTGAGCGCAGACTTTGGCGTGCTGCGCTCGAAGGTCGTGATGGTCCCGCAGCGGTCGAACATGGCCTTCGCGGGAGATTTCACGCCGGTGCTCGCCAAACACTCGAAGTCGTTCTCACTCGTCGATTCGCTTGCGATCGGAGTGGATCGGATGCAGCGAAACTTCGAGCCGATACGAATGCAGGTGGAGGCCTTGGCAGAGGAGCGAATTGACGGGCGTCACTGCCAAGGTGGTCATCTACGAAGCGTTTGTGGAAGGCAGACTCGAAGCTCCAAAGCATCTCGCCCGTACCGTGCATGACCTGTATTTCTTATGTGGCGCAGAGAGTTATGTGGCGTTAGTTTTGGAAAGCACTGAGGGACGGGCGCCTTGTGCAGAGAATGACCACATAAGTAACGCAGCGCGCTCGTGAAAAGTCATCTCGGTCGGAGACTACTTTTTCTTGACGGGCTCTCCCCACATCAACCGTTGCCAGACCGCCTCGGTGGCCGGGAAGATTGGCGGAATGGCCGCAACGTTGGAAAACGTCCGTGAGCTTGCCCTCGGCTGAGAAGAACACGATGACGTAGCGGTCGCGCAGCGGGTCTCGTCTGGCGATTTCGTCGGCCCAACGCTCGGTGAAGTAGATGTATGCCAGATTCTCGTTGTGATCATTGGCACAAAGGCCGAGCAAGCTAATGTGCCAGCGATTAGGATCGTTGTCGTTGCCTGAATCGATCGCATCAGGTTTGCCGGCTATCCTTAGAACTTGTTCAGGGCCCATTCCCGGACGAAGCTGGGAGAATCGAGTGCGAGCTCTTGTCAGCTCAGTTGCCGACATTCGTGACTTCGGTGTATTGGCCGCCCAGACGATCGGTGGAGCAGCGCAGCAGTTGGGGTGTTTCAGCAGCCACGCTCGGACTGCAGTCTGCAATCGCAGTCGATGGTTACCAATGCTGGGCCACAAGAAATAGTCATCCATCCTCAGTTCATTAGGTTTCCTGTGCGTGAGTTCAGGCAGAACATCATGCACGCCCTTGTCCGCCAGAATCATATAAGCAACATCCCCAACCACTGGAGCGCCCAGCAGCGGTTCCGAGCGGGGGTCTGGCATCCATCGCGTGTCAGTCAATCGATCAACTAGGCACGGCAGCGAGTACGGCCCGAGCCAGACCAGCGTATCGTACACGTCATCGGTGACGGGAGGGTCTTTCGCCGGCCCAACATTGGTGGCCTGGGTTTGGATTATCTCGAGGATAGTCGCCACGTTCGGCAACTGACGACACATGAGTTCCGCTAGTTTCGTCGCTTGGTCACGATCCAATGCTGCGGGTCCTACCTGCTGGGCAGACATAGTTGACGCTAGCGCGAGTAGCAAAAGCACCTGAAATAGGATTCGCGGACATGCCTGAAAACGCATCACTTTGCGACATTAACGCGTCGAGCTTAGCAAAGGCAAGGACATTGCGGACGACGAAAAGTGTCGGTAGATACTGGGTGGATTTTCTTTCGAGAGGAGATCCACCATGTCTAAATCAATGCTCACCGAACGTAAGTCGTTACCATACAACGATCACCTACAACCGTTCCTGACCTTTCTTAAACTAGAGAGAGGGTTCGCCGACGCCACGATTGTTAACCGCGAACGTTCGCTGAATCCCTTTTTAGGCTGGCTGGTCGCACAGGACGTGCCACTGTCCACAGTATCGCCGGTGACGATTACCAAGTACTTCACCAATGCCGTGGCCGGCAGGTGGAAACGCACGACCATCTCGTTCCATGTGTACTCTCTGCGCTCGTTTTTTCGCTATGCCAGCAGTCGAGGTTGGTGCGCGGCCGGCATTGCCGAGTCCATCGACGCACCCCGGGTCTACACGCACGAAAATCTTCCGCAAGGGCCGGCGTGGGAAGACGTGAAGAAGCTTGTCACCAGCGTCAACGGGACGTCGCCGGTTCAGATCAGAAGTCGCTGCGCGATCCGCTTTGCTCGGTCTACGGCCTGCGCGTTGGCGAAGTCTGTTGCCTGCGTCTTGAGGACATCGATTGGGCTGAAGAGAGAATCTCCGTGCGCCGTCCCAAACAGAGGAAAGCCCAAACTTATCCCCTGACGACCGAGGTTGGGAATGCACTTCTGCGGTATCTGAAGGAGGTGAGGCCCCGGTGTCCCCACCGGGAAGTCTTACTGACACTCAGGGAACCATACCGCCCCGTCTCCGTTGGCGCTCTTTCCACGATGACCCGGACGCTACAAAAGAGGCTCGGCCTGAAGCTTAAGCGATATGGCTCGCACGTATTGCGCCATGCTTGTGCCACGCACCTTCTGGCCCAGGGTCTGACACTGAAGGAGGTGGGCGATCACCTGGGACACATGTCCGTAGCGGCTACTCGAATCTACGCCAAGGTCGATCTGGTTGGCCTGCGCGAAGTCGCCGCCTTGGATCTGAGACCGCTCGTTGGCTGCATCCAGCAGTGCGAACAAAGCGCCGCTCCTTTTTACCGCATCGGAGAGATCCAGGCTCTGCGGGATGTGGGCAACCTTGGGCTGGGAGGTGTCGCGTGAAGATCACCGATGCCGTCCACGAGTTCATCCTTTATAAGCAGTCGCTCGGCATGACCTACAAGAACCGGGCTCTCAAACTGACCGCTTTCGCCCGCTTGGCCGGACCCGTTGAAATCGACGGCATAAGTCCGGAGACGGTTCGCCGGTTCCTTGATGGTGACCGACCAGTGACTGCGGAGTGGTTCAATAAGTTCTCAGCCCTGAAAATGTTCTTTCGGTTCGCGTTGTCACGCGGTTATGCAACACGCAATCCGCTTCCGATCTCACAGCCAAAGAATCCGCGGCAGTTCCGGCCCTACCTCTACTCCATGGAAGAAGTGCAGAAGATGATCCGGGTCGTGGACAATCGGCATCGTGGGAACTGGCACCTTGAACCATACACCGTTAGGAGCTTGATCCTTCTTCTCTACGGGACCGGCCTCCGTATCGGTGAAGCGATTCGCTTGCAGCACCGGGATGTGGATCTGAATGACGCGATCCTGACGGTGCGCGAAACAAAGTTCTATAAGACAAGGCTGGTACCCGTGAGCTCAGATCTCACCGGCGTCCTTCGAAGCTATTTCGAGAGGAAGTGGAACGGGCGAGGCTTTCCGCCCACCACTCCGTTTTTAGCCACATACGATGGACGACCTGTCACGCACCTGACCGCAGAGCTGGCGTTCAAACGCATCCGATATGAAGCCGGGGTGAAACGCACGGACGGTTTCTATTACCAGCCCCGTCTTCATGACCTCCGCCACACGTTCGCGGTCCGGCGGCTAGTGACCTGGTATCGGGAGGGAAAGAACGTTCAGCGCCTTCTGCCGCATCTCGCGACGTATCTGGGCCACGTGAGTATTCGTGAAACGTCGCGCTATCTGACGATGACCAAGGAACTGCTGGACGAAGCGGGCCATCGCTTCGAACTGTACGCGTCCCCGGGAGGGAAACAATGAAGAACGACTCCCATCTTGGCCCCTGGATCAAACGTTTCCTGCTGGAACATCTGGTTGCAGAGCGGAATCTTTCGCGGAACACCCAGCGCAGTTATCGGGATACATTATGCCTGCTTCTTCCCCGGCTCGCGCTTCAGTTGCGGAAAACTGTCGATGTTCTTGAGGTCGAGGACTTATCGGCCGACGCCGTACGAAACTTCCTCGCGGGCATCGAAGAAGAGCGTGGCTGCAGCGTCGCAACTCGCAACCAGAGGCTGTCAGCCATACACGCCCTTGCACACTTTATCGGCGAAGGTAGCCCTGAGCACTTGATGTGGTGCGGGGAAATCCAGGGCGTTCCCTTCAAACGCACGGGAAAGAATCCGCTTACCTATCTGGAAAAAGCTGAGATCGATGCGCTGCTCGCGTCACCGGATCGGTACACCCAGCAGGGTCGGAAAGATCACGCGCTCTTGCTCTTCTTATACAACTCTGGCGCGAGGGCGAGCGAGGCGGCAGGAGTGAAGATCTCCGATCTCGACGGGGATAACCGACGCGGCGGTGCGGTGAGGCTGTGCGGGAAGGGTGCAAAAACAAGGCTCTGTCCGCTGTGGCCGCGAACGATGACCGTTCTAGATCCCTTGATCGCAGGCCGACCGCAAGACAGTCTTGTTTTCCTGAACCGCTATGGTGCTCCGGTGACTCGCTTCGGGATCCATACGCTGGTCGAAAGGCATGCGAAGCAAGCCAGGGAAAGCGTGCCGTCTCTGGCCAAAAAGCGAGTTAGTCCGCACACCATTCGTCACACGACAGCTACGCACCTTCTACGTGCTGGCGTAGACATCAACACGATCCGGGCGTGGCTGGGACATGTTTCCATCGACACCACCAATGTCTATGCCGAAGTCGATCTTGAGATGAAAGCGAAGGCGCTGGCGGCCTGTGACACGGGCCGGAAAGGGCGAGAGAGAAAGATGTGGCGCAAGAGCCCACGCGTCATGGAGTTCCTTCGAAGTCTCTGAACCAAAAGTTATGTGGCGCTTGTCTATGCCGAACAAGGCATCCCTACGTGCGCCCCCAAGCGGGCGCCACATAAATCCCTGCGCCACATAAGTGGGCTTATGTTGTCGACAACATAATATTTCGAGCCGAAGTACGAGGAATTCCGGGCCAGGACGATCTGGAATCTCTCAAATGCGTTCACTTCTGCATTCAAGGAACTGGATGCCATCCCACAGTTCAAGGCGACGGCGAAGCTGGGCGAATTCCTGGAAGCCCGGTTCTCACAATCGTTCTAACTGTGGGGCGGTACCGGCCGGATCGCCCCTTCTCAAATTGACAGTTCGAGTTCGCCTTGCGCGACCATCTCACACTTGTAGGTACCTTGAAATACTTTTCGTCCCCATCGTCCTGAGCAAGGCGACGGCGCGGGTTGGATGGATCATCTTAAGAAATGCAAGATGCCCCTCCAACACTTTGACAGGGTCGTGGTCACCAGGTCGTTTCGAAGCGAATCGTACGGCGTGCGCTCCCTGGGTCCGCAACCTGTGAAGCGCCGCTCTCACTCTGCGGAGGTGCTCTCGTGGCAGAGTCGGCCGTTCGTTTACGACGATGCCGTTCACAATTTGCCGGCGTCCCGCATGACAAATCTTGGTCTTGTGTTCGGCCAGATGAAATCCTTCCTCAGCGAGTATTTCTCTCACAAATGGAAGAATTGAGGGAAGCCGCTCGTCGTCTGAGGAGAAGACGAGGTGAGTTTAGAACCATCTTCCCGGTTCAACCGCGGGGCTCTCAGGTTCCCAGCAATGCTGAGTCTCGAAGACATTCTCCGTTACGTTACTGTAGATTGGCGTATTCTGTTTTTGCTTGCCTCAGGACGAGGATGTCTGGGTCGGCATCTTTCCAGAGCGTAAGGAAGTCTTGGTAAGCCATCTTGGCTTTGCTCGTTTCCCCCGACAAAGCGAAGGCCCTACCCAGTTTCCAGTGCGCGAGTGCGCCGATGGGCTCGCTACGGACAACGCCGGGGTGATCGAGGACTTTCTGGAACTCAGCCGCCGCCGCTGCGGCGCCTTGCTTCGCCGCCAGATGCGCCTCGCCTCGCAGGTAAACGGGATAAGAACAAAAGTCAAAGTCACAAAAATGTGACGCTCGCCGGTCAGAACGGGGAAACTACTTCGCCTTCCAATGGAATGTGATGCGGCCCATGACCTCGCGGGGACGCCCAATGTGGGTTCCCGAGAATACACTGTGGAAGTTGTACAGGTAGAACCGTTCGAGCAGGTTGTTGACGCCAAACTGCACAGAGATCGGGTGCGTCGATTCGCGAAACAGCTCCGTGCCCACAGCAACATCCAGCAGAGTTCTGGGCTTCATCCGCGAGCGCACAGGGTCGAGTTGCTGCCGAATTCTGGGATCCAAGGACGCCAAATCCACCTCTTCGAGTTCGGTGGGAAGGCCGCTGTCATAGCGCACGCTGAAGGCGCTCCAAAGGCCCGATTTGTGAGTGTAACTGACTCCGAACTGGGCCTCGTTCCGCTCATCCGAATCAGCCGGAAACTGCTTTCCCGCCTCACTGAACTCTCCCTCTTCTTGGATGAAGAGCCCTCCCACCAAGGGGGCGGTCACCGTGGCGCGGCAATTGGCGTAGCTGATGTATCCCGTCCAGCCGGAGAGTGACGTCAGGTTCAACCGCAGTTCCGTACCGCGTATGTCTGCCCGCGCGAGGGCGACGGGAAACACCACTGCCGTCTCAAACAGTTGGGCATCGTCGATGAAGTCCGTGATGTTCTTCACATAACGCACGATCCCCAACTGGAGGTGTCTTCCAAGCTGCTGTCGGACACCGAATTGGTAGTTATTTTGCTTTTCGACATTCAGCCGGCGCCCTCCGGCGTCCTCTTCGTCGTCTTCCAGCAGCCGGGCCTTCGGCGATGATGAAAGTAGAAGATTCTCCAGAGGTGGCACGCCGATCAACCGGTTGTAGGAGGCATGAAACATGGTGTTGGTCCGCGCAATGCGGTATGCGACGCCTATGCGCGGACTCAACTCGGTCGCATGTACAGCCACGTCAGGGTGGTCGAGACGCAGGCCAAGATCCACGGTGAGGCGTTCACCCAGTTTCAGCCGGTCCTGAAGAAAGGCCGACGACAGTATTCCCGTGCGCTTCTCATGAAAAAGAAAGGGATTCTCTGGGGTATAGGCCAGTACCGGCGCATCCGGGTCTTCCTCTTCAATATCTTCGGGATCGGTAACGGCCAGGGCGAATCCTTCACTCATGGGGACTCGCCTTACTTCGACACCAGCCTTGAGCCAGTTCCTGCTCCATTCTCGTGATAAGGCGGCTCGCAGCCCCTCACTCCGTTGTCGCCGGTTCTGTGCAATAAAGAAAGGTTTGCCGGTCACCAAGGGATCTAGAACTCGCGCGGCGGAGGAACGCCGGAAGAGCGAAATTTCGGCAAGAGTCGCACTATTGAAAGTATGAGTCCAGTGAAGCGCCTGGTAATCGTCGCGCAACTCCTGGCGGACGTTCTGACCTTCTTCTTGTTGTTCATCAAGGTTAGGAACCTGGAAATTACTCCCGCCGGTGGCGAGCGTGAGGTGGAACGCGTCCCGTGTGGAAGGCGACCAGTCGAAGCGAGTGAACAGATGTGCCAGTGCTCCCCGATTGTGGAAGTTTTGGATCTCGGGCGGGTCGAGGAAACGACGATTGCGGCTGGTGTCCGCAGTGACGAAGACACCGACATTCTTGACGTGGCCTCCGAACTCCGCGTCCATCGCTCCACTGTCAAACGAGCCGCCGGAGAGAGACAAGCTGCCGTTCCAGGGCATTTCCAAGCCCGACTTGGTGGTCAGAGTGATGACACCGGCTGTCCTTTCGCCGAATTCGGCCGGGAGGTTGCCGGTAATCACCTCAGTGGAACGCAGATTTTCCGTGTCCGGTGCGGTGGCAAAGGTGCTGCTTAAGTTCTCTGCGATGGGCACGCCATCGAGGACGTACTGGGGCTGTGCCTCGGCGCCGCGCATGTGCATCCGGCCATTTTCCTCCGGGACGGCGCCGGGAACCGACTCCACCACCGCGGGAAGATCTCGATTAGGTGATTGCAACGGCCTCTTTTCCAGTTGCTCGTCGTCGAAGTCGACGTGACTGCTGGAGGAAGCGAGCCCCATAACGGAGCCTGTCACTGTAATCTGCTGAACGGCCGCAGAAGCGCCCTTAAACTGAATGTTGGTGAGAACCGCGGCGCCACTCACTTCGCCGCGAAAATCCGCCGGCGCGAACCCGGGTGCTTCCACGCGAAGCTGGAACGGCGCGAAGGGCACGCCCACAAAGCGATAGTGACCCTCCTCATCCGTGATGACGGTGCGGTCGTATTCTGGCTTCACGCTCGTGAGCTTGACACTGGCCTTGGCTATTACCGCGCCGGTTGGGTCTGTAACCGTGCCCCGCACGACACCCGTGTTGGAGGTCTGCGCCTGAGCGCTCGTTGACCACGCCGCGCAAACCAGCAGTACGGCAGGAATCCAGAAGGAGATTAGGGTAGCCTTCATGTTGCCCTTTCAAAGGTGACAACTGGGAACTCGCACGTGGATTGCCTCCCAATGATGCTTGGTATAAGGAGAGACCCCCAGGAATCCAATGGGGTGGCAGTCCCACGACGTTTCTCTAAAGATGCCTTCGGACGAGCATTGTTTTCATCAATCGTCCGAGTCGCGCGGCGCAAGAGTTCGCACGAGACGTGTCGCGGCTTCGAACAGTTCTTCTTGTTGTTTCCTATACTCGCGGGATTCCAGCCGGTTTTGCTGTGCTGCCTGGTTATGCAGTTCATCCGCCTCAAGGGACAGGCGAGTGAGCACCCCCAGCCGACGGCTGTCGCGATCTGGTGCACTGGTGTCGAGATGATCGATGAGGGCCCAGATCTTTTCCCCTTCGCGGGAGGGCGAATACTTCGCCTCCAGTTGGAACCCGATGTTGTCCGCGGTGATGCCGTTGTATCTGGGTTGAAACATATCCCGGAGATCGGTGGCGAAAAGATCTCCCAGATTGTTCGGCGGGAGACCCAGGAGTAACTCCTCGGTTTTCACAATGGACGCCGTCGTGTAGTGCCGTTTGGCCACAAAGCCCGGCTTGGCATAGGGGCTTACAACCAGCAGCGGGGTCCGATGGGGATGGATGTGGTCGAGAGACGACTGCGCATCGTCCCAGGTTATGAAGATCGCGCTTCCTTCTTCTGTCTTGCGGTTGTAGTAGACCGGGCTGTTCATGATGTGCTTGATCACCATGCCGAGTCCTACGTCGCAGTCCGCGATTTGCTGCAGCGGGGACGTGCCGACGGCAGCAGCGTTGGGCGCCTGCACGCTACCGGTATGGTCATTGGGTTGGTAAATGTAGATAAACGTCGGCAGCGTTCCTGCTTTCACCATGCGATCGAAGTCCGCGATGAACTCCTGGGCCCGGCGCTGCTCCGAGATATTGAAGTTGTAGCCCGGATAGTTACGGTCCAGGCGCATCTCCCCGCTTTCGTTGCTTCCGCCGAGAACGGCCACCACCGGCAACGCCATGAAGTAAGACTGGCCCAGGCCACTAGTAGCTGAGGTCACGTCGCCCGCGTTCACCAGCGGATTGGTCACGTGGAACTTGTCCGCCTGCAGTTGGGGATAGCCCACATTTCCGCTGTCGGGGTCGTTCAGGCTGGTGGGCGTGCTGGTACCGGTGTCAGTGCCTTCGATGCGGATCAGCGAGCCGTAG
>WNFY01002345.1_pt1 | contig 31893 bp, 32 predicted proteins | sample 5400091 | NCBI WGS metagenome assembly WNFY01 (sample SAMN13153364, study PRJNA577476) | soil metagenome | isolation source: 60 cm soil or saprolite under grassland replicate 1 | place: USA:California | collected 2016-06-15 | reverse complement strand
CCGCGGGCCATCGCCGCGTCGTCATGGACAAATAAGTACTCACCTTTCAGCGTCACGCCCATGAGTTTGACAGGCTGACTGAATGTTGTTACGGCCCGATGCTTCCTGGCAGCATTGGCGGCATTGGTAACAGATGCGATCGAAGTGCTACTCAGAGTTACGGCACAAAGAAGTGCCATGAACAATAGAAAACTCTTCATGATAATCTCCCTTTCGACTGTTTGTATCTTTTGGCGCAGGCCCGCGAGATAACCACGGAGAATCGGCAACCCACGTGCCCAGAGAGCTTCTCCTATTTCCTTGGGCAAAACGTGCTGGTAAAGACAGGAACTGCGAAAAGTTTCCCAATCAGAGTGAGAAAGACCGCAGCGCTTGTTGGCCGGTCCCCGATCTCGCGCCGCGGAACTCAGCCAATTCTTACGCCAGCGAGTTCGGAATAGGTCTTGCTCCGCGTCGATGCACCAAAGACCAGGCTAGCGCTTGGGACCGAGATTTATTTGTGAGGCGGGTGAAATCATGGAGGGAACATTGCTTCAAACTATGGAAGGGCTACGGAACGCGCCGCTGTTTCGCACTGGCTGCGAGATTTGGGAATGGTTGCAGGGTGAAAAGGAAGTCGCGCACGAACTCTTGTCGAAGGATCCGCTCTGCCAGACTGCAGTAAGTGGAGTGCAGGAAGCTGAAGCTTCTGAGGCAAGCGGAAGTGAAATTGAATGGCACCACCGCGAACAATTGGAAGCTCGGCTCCGCCACATCAATGACGCGCAGGACCGTCTGATGGATGGCGCCTATGGTCGCTGCACGGATTGTGGTGCTGAGATCAGTAGCAAGCGCCTGGCGGCCGACCCCGTCACATCCCTGTGCATCACATGCCAAAGAGGCGCCGAAGGTGAGGCCGTATTTCGCACGTTGTGAGCTGGTAATCCGGTTCGACTCATTTTCTGTCCTCCTGCATGCTCGACGTCAGCATGGTGATGTGATTCAAAATCTTATCATCGCGGAGACACAAGAGGACACAGAGGCTGCGCAGAGAAAAATATTGAAGTCATCGCTAGCCAACCAACTTTCCATGTGAAGCCAAATCACAAGTCCAATCAAACAGATCGATCCGGCGACTAGATGTCCTTTGCCTACTACTTTGTATAAGACGGATAATATGGAAGCGAAGCGTGGCCAAATCGCGGCAAATTCCCGCATGTTCGCTTTTTCAATCCGTGAATCCGCGTGCTGAATCTCCATAACCTCGCAGTTCACCCTTCGAATGCTTTCCTTTGATGCGGCTTGGAAACTGCTTATCAGAGTCGCAATCGAGGTGTGATTTCGGTGATAATGCTCCGAGACTAAATATGAGGGCAGATATCAGAGACCTCAGAACGAGTCTCAACGTCTGGCTTGCGTCAGCTTCGATAATAAACAGTTGAATACAATTCTTCCCGCTAAATGAATATCGATCCTGTATCCAGTCCAGCGCCGATTAAGCCGACCTCTGCTCTTGCATTAATGGTCAAGGCGCCGTTCGCCGGTGCAGTCAAAACTCGCCTGACTCCGCCGCTGACTCCCGAAGAAGCAGCGACACTGAGCATGTGCTTCTTACGTGACATGACGACAAACGTGTCTGGTCTGAGCGGGAACGGGACGGAAGGGGTCGTGCTGTACACTCCGGCAGATGCTGAGAGCTTGTTACATGGTGTGCTTCCCAACAACTTCAAGTTGTTAGCTCAGCGCGGTGAGACGCTGGGTGAACGACTTGTCAATGGTGCTGCGGAACTCCTCGATGAGGAATTCGACTCGGTATGCCTGATCAACTCTGATAGCCCAACGCTGCCGGGTGAAATTTTGACAACTGCCGCCTCGATATTGGCGCAGGATGGAGATCGAGTTGTGCTCGGGCCCAGCCAGGATGGCGGTTATTACCTCATCGGTCTTAAGCGTCCTCACCGCTACCTGTTCGAGCGCATCGCATGGAGCACCGCGGACGTGCTTGCCCACACAATCGAGCGCGCAACAGACATGAATCTGCCGGTCGAGCTTCTGCCAATGTGGTATGACGTAGACGACGCAGCCACGCTTCGTCTGCTTTGCGACGAACTCTCCCTGTTGCCTGATGGTGATGACCCGCGCGCGCAGTTTCGCCTTGGTTTCGACGCAGCTCATACCCGCTACTATCTCGCTGGTCTGATTCAAAGGGATAGTCACGAGCGCTTCACCCGCGGCGCATATAGAGCAAAGAGCAAAGCATGATCGCGACCGTGGCACGTGAGCGCAATGCGCTAATCGTCACGAATGTCCTCCTCTCGGGAATCGGCGTTGTCCTGCTAGTACTCTACCGAATTGCCCTCCGCTCCCAGGGTGTAACAGACATCGTCTGGTTCATTAAACTCGCTCTGGTTCAATCGATACTCTATGGCATAGTTGTTTGGCTGATCATACGCGCGCGCGGCGCGCGCTCAACTTTGCTCATCGTCTTGCTCTTCGCGGGCATCTTTCGCCTCAGCCTGGTCTTTGCTCCACCATATCTGTCTGACGACATTTATCGCTACGTCTGGGACGGGCGCGTTCAGGCAGCGGGCATCAATCCCTATCGTTACATTCCTGCCGATGAACATCTGCAAAACCTGCGGGATGAAGCAATCTATCCAAAGATCAATCGGCGCGATTACGCGCACACGATGTACCCTCCGGCCGCCGAGTTCACGTATTTTCTCACGACGCGCATAAGCGAATCAGTAACGTGGATGAAATTGACGATGGTCGGATTCGAACTGATTGCCGTTTGGCTCTTAATGGAGCTGCTTACGTCGTTCGAGATGCCGCGACAGCGCATTCTGATCTATGCGTGGCATCCTTTGGCCGTCTGGGAGTTTGCCGGCAGCGGTCATGTCGATTCGTTAGCCTTTGCCTTCATTGCGCTGGCGTTGCTGGCGCGGCGACGCAATTGGGAAACACCCACTGGAGTTGCGCTCGGTCTCGCGACGCTGGCCAAACTATTTCCGATCGTCCTATTGCCCGCGCTCTACAAACGCTGGGGATGGAAGATGCCGGTTGCACTCTTCGTGACGATCTTTCTAGGTTATTTGCCATATCTCGGAGTGGGTCCGTTGGGAGTGCTCGGGTTTATTCCGGGCTATGTTCAGGAACGAGGCATAGTCAGCGGCGAGCAGTTCTTTATTTTGGGTCTTGCGGACAAATTGTTCGGCCTGAAGTTGCCGAATGTTTTTTATCTTTCCTGTGCGGCTGCCGTGTTGTTAGGACTTGCGCTTTGGTCTCTCTTCAAGCGCGAGGATCACGATCTCAGCTACTTGAAACGTAGTCTTGTGATTGGGACTGCGTTCATGGTTCTCTTCGCACCTCACTTCGCTTGGTACTTCGCGTGGCTGATCTTGTTCTTGTGCTTCGTGCGATCAATTCCGGTCTTTTACCTCACCGTCGCCAGCTTTGTCCTTTACGGTACATGGATCGGCGATGCGCCTGATCAGGTTCTGAAAATCAAGGCTGCGATCTACGTGCCAGCGTTAGTTCTGGGAGCGCTGGTATTCTGGCTGGAGTCCCGTAGGGACAGCATATTTATAGATAGGGGAACCCATAAAATCCCCCGAGCTCCGTAGGAGCGACATGTTTGGCCCATCGCTTTATACGAACTTCAGAAAGGGTATGGGTCGCTCCTACGGAGCGAACGCTTCCGATTTGCTCTGGCCACTATAAAGATTGCGCTCCTACGGAGCTGGCGCTTTCTTAATTTTAATATGGACAAGCCTTTTGTCTCAGTAATCATCGCCGCACTTAATGAAGAGCACTCCATCGGCGACGTGGTCCGAGCAGTGCCGCGCGACATTGCCAACGAGATAATCGTGGTTGATAACGGTAGCACCGATCGCACAGCGGAAGTTGCAGAAGGTGCCGGCGCTCGGGTAATAACCGAGCCGCGACACGGATACGGGCGTGCGTTTCGCGCCGGGCTCCGTTCTATTTCTTCTGAGACCGAAATCGTTGTATTCCTCGATGGCGACGGCAGTGATTACCCTGAAATGATGAACCGACTGGTCGAGCCGATAATTGAAGGAACGCATGACTTCGTGGTTTCGTCGCGCACTCGTGGACAACGCGAAGCCGGGAGTATGAACTGGCACCAGGTGTTTGCCGGATACATGGTAGGGTTCTTTCTGCGCCTGCTCTACGGCGTGCGCGCTACTGACATGGGTCCGTTTCGCGCGATTCGTCGCGAAGCCCTTGAGCGACTCAAGGCTACTCAAAAATTGCCGGCACAGTGCGGGGCTCAATTCTGGCGGCTGCGCGCATTCTGGCAACCCTGGCGCGGATTGCGATGGAGCGTCGGTGAGACAGCTGCCAGCAGGCGACAAGGAGCGCCGAAGGCGCGGAACAAGGTAGCCAGGTGCAAGGCGAAGCGCGCCGCGCCTGGTTAACGTGGATAAATGTGATCGCGCACTGAAGGTGCGCGAGGCGATTCGACAATTCAGATCGCGTGAGATCTTCTGTCGCCCCTTCAGGGCCCTGATTTCTTATTGGTCTGTTACCAGGGGCGGCGCGGCCTTCGGCCGCTTGCCCCTGACTCTTTTATACGCCCTAACTCAAGGCTTGCTGAATTCTACCTTCGCGAAGTTCTAACGAGTCCAATTCCCTTCTCCCTTCTCAATAATTGTCCCGGTTAAGCGCCGAAGGCGTGGAAGAAGGTAGCCAGGTGCAAGCGCGAAGCGCGCCGCACCTGGTTAACGTGGATAATGCGTGCGCGCGCTGAAGGTGCGCGGAGAGATTCGACGATTCAGATCGCGTGAGATCTTCTGTCGCCCCTTCAGGGCTCTGATGTTCCTATTGGTCTGTTACCAGGGGCGGCGCAGCCTTCGGCCGCTTGCCCCCTGGCTACCTTATGCCGCGCCTTCGGCGCTGAGTCCACTAAACTCACGGATCAGAAGCGCAGTGCTCATTGAGCTCGAAACACCAGGAAATAATCCACGTTGTCCGGCTTAACGAAATCGTATTGATTGACCAGCACAAATCCCGCCCGCTCGGTTTCTTTGATCACGACATCTTTGTCGATGCCATGATCGTCACCTTTGCCGTTGCGATCGATGATGCCAAGCAAAGCTCCCGCGCGCATCGCCTCACGCGTTCGTTTTAGCAGGCGAATCGGCTGAGCAACTTCGTGGTAGGTTTTTAGCAGCAACACCGCATCCACACTCTTCTCCGGCAGCAGCGGATCATCCTCTTTGCCGAGAATGACGCGAATGTTCGCAAGACTCTCTCGACTGGCTCGCTTCTCAATGTAGTCCAGATAGTCGCGATTGATGTCTACAGCATAAACGCTGCCGCCGTTTCCGACACGCCGCGCCGCCCGAACAGTGAACCACCCGGACCCCGCGCCAATGTCCGCGACGCTCGAGCCTTCCTTGATGCCGAGGATGTCCATGATTCGATCGGGCTGAAGCTTTTCGTCGCGCTTGGGATCTTCAAAGATGGAAAGGTCGCCCGTGTAAGGTTTGCTGGTCGGACGATTAATTACATCGGAAGACTGGGACGCTTGCGGCTGAGGCGTCGGGGTTGGCGATGGGGTGGGAAGAGACACTCGCCGCGCTTGCGGCGCGATAGCGCACGCAATTAAGAGAGTACAAGCGGCCGGTAGCAGCCACTCAAATAAGAAAGAAAAGAGTTGACGGCGCATGACGATACCTATTTTAGGAACAAGTTAATTAGCCCTCCTTAGAATCAGTTTGTGTTGCGGGGCTCTTTATGCAAAAACAATCATCAGGTCAATCAGCCAAGTGACAGCGGATACCAACTCAATCGCGTGCGATTACAACCGTCGTGCAGGCGCTACCGATTTTGGGCAGATCGCGCGCGGCGGCCATTCTAACGTCGAGGCGAGGACGCTCGCCACGAGTGATCGGGCAGTAGATGTCGGGCTGGTCCAGCGCGCCTTGCAGCTTGCGACGGCCAGCGCATCCGCCGTGACACGTCTCGCGAAACTCACAAGGCTCGCAAGCCTGCGGCAATATGCGCGCAGCAACAAACGCCGCGCTGTTTACGATTTCTTCGCCGACTTCCAGCAACATTGATAAAGGCTGTCCAGCGCCGGGCCAGTAAACGCATGCTTGGGTTGTTGCGCGTGGCGTCACGCGAACGGTCCCGACTCCGCAGCCCCCCGCCAGCGGAGGCAGGCCGGCAAGTGCGCGCACCAGCGGTTCGCCAATCACGATCACATCCGTTTCAGCAAACAACCGGCGAAAGCCATCCCAGTATTCTTCGTAAGAGAGAGCGAACACGTCTGTTCTTACCGATTGATAAACGTTTACCCGTAACGGCGCTTCAAACCGCTTGGCGACTCGCGCCACATCGGCCAGCCGCGAGTAATTGGCCTTCATCATCACGGCGACAATCGTGACGGAAACTCCGAGCCGGCGACAACGCGTTGCCTGTTCGTGAATCAGATCCCAATTTCCCGCGCCGCGCTGAGCATCCTGCTCAGCCCCGGTCGGGTAGTCCAGCGAAAACTCAACGTCATGAAACGCGCGCACATCTTCATCGTCCAGAATTGCAATACTGTGACCGTTTGAAGTGATCGTGAGCTTAACGTCTTGTGACTTGAGAAAAGCGAGAATGCGTTGAAAGTCCGGATGCATTCCATTCTCGCCTGTGCCCAAATTGACTGAGCGTATTGGCAAACGCTCCATTATGGCGTGCACTTGATCAAGCGTCAGGCGGTCGACGCGATCCGGATCGCGATAACAGAAAGAGCACGCCAAGTTGCACTCGTTCGTCAACGCCAGACCGAGTGCGAATTGTCCGGTGCCGTTTTGGGCCTTCTTTGCTCCAGTGACCGTCATGATCATGATTCGCGCCTAGCGCGCGTCCGCTGAAAGCGTTTAGCTGGCAGTTGCGTCACTGAGTACTTTGCGAATCGCTCAACCACGCTCTGCGAATCGCCCGTTACCGCCACGATAAAGTTGTTCTTATTATAGGAGAGGATGCTCTTAAACCTGCGTGGACATTTGAGCAGGTATGCTTCGTCACCCAGTTGATACTTTTCAACTTCGCAGCCTTTACCAAAGTCCCCGCGACCGAACCGACGAATCCACTCTGAGGCTTCTTCAGCCGTCGAGATCTTGTAGATATCCATATCCAGAAGTTCTCGATTGCCTTCCCTGTCTTTTCGCTCCCAACTGTCGACGTCATGGGACAACTGACCGGAAACGAGCGGCGGACAAGTACACCAACCAGCCGTGTAGCGCCAACTGGGTTCCTTATGTTTTATTTCGCGTGCAAGCCTGGTCGTGAGCGGTGCCATGACAGGTATTTGCATGGCGCCGGTTCTGCCGGCAAACGCGGAAATCAAAACGGCGAGAATCACGGGTTGAAGTCGGTGCATAGCTTTCCCCAACCTTAAGGACAGACTAGCCTAACAATATATTTCGCAACACTACCAGAGCGGAACCCTTGGATACTTTCGGGCGAGCGTGGCATCTATACCCCACTTTCGCCCTGCGCCGCCAATCATTATGCTGAACGCGGCGATCATCGGCACCAGCAGCTCCCAAATCCACGCTGTGCCCCACTCAGAAATCCATAATGAAGTCAAAAAGAGAAAAGCTGCCAGCGCAACGGGTCGCGTCAGCAAGCCCAAGAGTAGAAACAGTCCAAAGCCAATCTCAGTGACTGCCTGCAATGGACCAGCGGCAGCCGCGTGGCTGGCCATCACATTCATGATGTTTTTCCAAAATCCGGGAGCATGGCCCTTTTCCACATAATAATTGATCAACCCGGAGTATCCATCCTTGCTGTACAAGCCCTTGCTCAGGTTTTCGAAGAACACGTAGAGAAACATCGCGCCGAGACCCAGGCGCATGATTGCCATGCCGGTCTTTGCCGACGCGCATCCAGCCGTCCTGGAAGTATTATCTTTGGTCAAAAGATCGTCCGGCATGTAATAGCTCCTTTCGGAATTTGTCAGGTTAGTTCGATGACGGCAGACGTCAGAATGTAATGCGTTAGGCGTCGGGAACAAATCATTTGAGCGGGCGAGCGCCGCGCGTATCTCTTCGTTGGACGAGCTGTTTGTAATCCGATTCAATTTTGACCCAGGCGATGCTTCCCTGCTTATCGGTCAAGTAAACAGCCGGATGCGGAATCCCATAGATTTTCTGTCCCTCATAAGCGGGGTCCCGCAGCCCATAGGCATCGATGGGGCGATGATGGGGATGGAATAAAAGCGGAAAAATAACCTCACCTTTCCCATCCGACGCTCAATAAGTTCCCCTGACCCTTCACCACCATGTTTGATACTCACTTGCGTCCCAAAAACCGTATGCGTCCTGTAAACGCACGATGTTGTGTGCCACTGAAAGTCAGGAATAGTGGCGAGTCGGTGTTGTTGTTAACCACCGTCGGATTATGCCGATTGGTCACATCATTGAAACCGGCCCGCAGCGCTAATTGATATCGAAACAAGCGAAAGCGCCGCTCAATGTGCGTGTTCAACGTAAAGTAAGTCGGAAAGCGGTACGAACCTGGCGCGCCAACAAGTTGTTGCTCTTGATTGACCACGTTGAAGGGAAAGCCACTACGCCAGTCGAGCGTGTATGCGAAGTCAAACTTCTTGACCAGCGGCAGCCAGCCCCACCAGATGAAATGGTGCGGTGCATCCCATGGAAGCGGCCCGGCGGCCTGTTGGCCGAAAACCGGATTGTCGAAGTCGGGGTCGAGTACGGCGCTTGCTCGCGCCCGCGAGCGAGTGTAGGAAGCAAGCATCGAATACTTCCCCTTAAAATCGTGGCGTACAGTAATCTGTAAACCGTCGTACTTATCGCTCCGGTCATTGCGTAATTCAAAAACGCCACCAGGTTGACCTGACTGGCCGCGATTGAAAAACGCCAGGACATCGTGCCCGCGCTTCTGCAAGAACTCGACATCGAGGTAAATATCGGCGGGTAGTTTCTGCTCAAGCCCGAGACTCCAGTTAATAAATCGCGGAACTCTTAGAGTGCCTTCGTTAACCTGAAAAGAGGTGACGGCCGGCGACCCAACCGGCGTGCTGCCGTCACTGGCGTAGGCCTGATCGAAGCGCAATCCGGCAAGCGAACGAGTTACAAGGTCGAGGTTGGTCGAGTCGTAATAGAAGCCAATACCGCCAGACAACTTGCTGCTACCGTCTCGAGTCAGGAGATAAGTGGCAGCGACGCGAGGTGAAACTGATGCTCGGCGAATAATGCTGTCGCGATCAAATCGCAGCCCGGCTTCCAGTAGCATTCGACCCGAGATTGACCAGCGGTCTTGTGCAAAGCCGCTGGCTTCGAAGTTATCTCGACTGAATTGCGAGTTGCCGCCGAAAGTGATCTGGCGCGCAAGCGAGCCATTCTCGCGCAGGACGAAAATCGGCTGACGCGACACAGATTGATCGTAGGTAATGCGGTCGAAATCAACGCCAAACTTAAACTCCTGCCGGCCATGCCAACGCACTTCCGGCAATGTGAGGTCGCTGATCAATTGCAAGCGCCGCACGGTCGCGTCCGATGTTTTGAAGAAGTTTCCGCCGGCACCTTCGGGACTGATATGGTATGGCAAGCTTCCCATCGGCTGCCCTTCGTCATGAAACTGATTAACTGCTAAGCCGATTTCCAGGAGTGCTTTATTGGAAGCATAAAATTGGTCTTTGAGCGTGGCGAGGTAAGCGGACTCGTGAAGGTCGGTGGTTGTTTCCAGAGGGTCGCGCGGCGAGAGGCCGTCATGCGGAGAATGAAAACGATTGATAAGAAACCCCGCGATCAAGATGTTTCTTTCGCTCAAGTTCACCTGCGCCTTCAAAAGATTGTCTGCCCGCCATGACATGTTTTGATCAGCGCCCTGGGGAAGCTCGGAAACGATCTTCAGATCAACATCGGCGTCAGCAGCCTCAAAGAACCAGGCCTTCTTCTTGCGCAGCGGTCCCGAAAACATTGCGCGCGGAGTCCATTCACTGAAATTCAGCCCCTTGCGGTTTTGAAATGAGGGAATGAAGTTAGTCGCCGAGAAGCGATAGCGATCGTCCCCCATGCCGGTGGTTAGATCGAGACTGCCTCCTGAGCCCTTGCCATATTGCGCCGACAGGCGGCTCGACTGCGCGTCGATGGCCCGCAGTGCATCAGGACTTAAACGCATCACGAGCAAGCCGCTCACCGGCTGCGTGATATTGAAGCCGTCAAGTTGATCGAAAACTTGATAAGTTGCCGACCCGCCGAGATGAATCTGGTCGCTTGTGTCTGCCAGCACCCCGGGGATCAGCGGCAATGCTTTGCGATAGTCACGCGTCGAAGGATACGGCAGCGTAAGAACTTCGCGGTTTGTCAGCGTCGCAGTAATTGCGGTTTTTGCAGGATCGATAGCGGGCGGCGAGGCGTAGACGTTCACCGTCTCGGCTATCTCCTGCTGGTGATAGATCGTGACTTCCAAACTTGACCCTGCTTGCACCTGCACATCGCTGACGGTAGAGGCGTAGAAACCTTGCTTCTCAACCTGGAGCTGATAAACGCCAGTGTTAACGAGGCTGAACTCATACCGTCCAGCCGCGTCGGTTTCGGCCCGCACACCCATCTGCGTTGCACTTTGCGTGAGAACGAGTAGTGCATCTGGAATTGCGACGCCATCTTCGTCGCTAACCCTCACGAGGAGTTTGTAATTCGGTTTTCCCTGAGACGCTGTTTGGCCGGTCAGCACCGTCGCCGGAGCGTTTGCTGCGATACTGACGATAACAGCGAGAAACGCCAGACGATGAAAGAGGCAACGACGTATCATGACGCCTGACTTCATCGAACCTCTTCAAACCTTTCGCGGGTTTCTTAAGGCTTTAGGCTGATTGCTAACGACTATCGGGGAGACAGTTGGCAAATGATTGCGCTAAACGCACTTCACAGTCAACCTCGCACCGCGCTAATCACTAGAACCTGGGCCGCCCGTTTGTCAACTTGAGAACTTTGTTGTCTGAGAAATAGATTGCCCGGAACCCGAGCCGGATAATGAAGGGAAAGATACGAGGTCCGATCGGTTAATGGCGCAGCGACTCGACCATCTGGGCATTCCTTTCGGGGCTGTATGAAGCGGCCCAGGCATGATGAAGCTCGCGATGGGTCTCAGAGATTGTCATCTTGAGTGGCGTGGGCCATCGAACGTATCGCGGAGTTGCAGCTTTGACTCTCTCAAAGAAGGCATCGCCCACCGATTGACGTAGAGCCTTTCCCTTGTTTCAGCGATTTCGCTCGGTCAAGTCTAAAAACCGTATTTGGCGATGACTGCCTTTTGTTGTTTCCCAATCAACGCCAGAGCCGCGTGCTGAGCTGGAAGTTCGAATGTAAGGCGCGCACCGGTGAGTTTATCGCGAAGGTCGACCTTCGTGTCGTCAGCGTCTTCGGAGGTCATCACGTACAGGATGGAATCTTCGAGCACGATGGGATAAACCAGCACACCGGTCGGGAGCGTTGAGAGCACTTCAAACCTTGGCTTGATGCCAAGCCGATCTGAGACGTAGGTATACAGGTCCGCGCTGGCCTGCGACCCTTCGGCGAGCTCTACCGGATAGGCGGCCCAGAAGACGCGGCCTTTCCCATAAGGTACTTCCTTGAGGGTTGTTCCATCATCGAATCGTAGTGAGTTAAGCAGATTCTGTTTTTGTTGATCGAAAGAAAGAAGGACAGATTGATCCTTCAGTCGGAGTGTAGCGGTGTGATAGGTGAGTGGTTCCGTTTGCGCCTCCAGCTTCAGTGTTGCCGCCCGCATGACGGGGTGCCAGTGCTCATCGCGATCAATCGGTCCAGTGACCAACAGGTTTCCGCCCTCATTCACATACTTCAGCAAGGAACGCCACCCGCTTTCAGTTAAGGCTTGCGGTGACGGCAGAATCCCAAGCTTGGCCGAGCCAAGCTTTTCGATCTGGTTCTCAGCGATCGCACCAGGAGCTAACAGGTTGTAATGGGCCAACGCTCGCACAGCCTTGCGTTGCGCTTCGAGTTGCAGATCCGCTCGCACCGAAAACTGGGCCGCTTGTGATGTAATAACAACAACGGAGCATGGCACGGGATTTCGCAGATGGTCATGAAGAGATTTCGCGAACCTTGCAAAGGCTCGCATGACGCCCGCTTCCGGCTTTTCGGTAGCGTCGGTTCGAATTGCGCCGATCGGCGTCTCGTTGCCTTCGGTCAGGTACGAGTTTGTATTCCATAGCCACTCGATGGCTCCAGATCCCTGAACGAACGAGATAGCGACTTTGCGTTCCAGGAGCGCTGCCTCGCCCTCGGGAGTGCGACGGGCGATTTCATCGAGCTCCAGTTCTCTTTGAATGCCGCTCTCTTGGATCAGCATCGGTTGTCCCGGTTGCTTCGCCATCAGGGAATCCCATAAAACATAATCGTTTTGCCACCATGAATGGTTCGTCGTGAAGTCAACAAGCGATCCCCAGAAAGCAGGTGACGGACGATCCTGGATGCCACCTTCATCCTGACCCACCGTAATCAGTTGTTGCGATCCCGCGTCACGGACTGCGTTGCGCATGTTCCGTACCCAGTTCGAGAAAGTATCCTGCCCGAAGAGAAAGAAGTCGTAAACTTTGAGCGAATTGCGGCCTACATACATTCCACGCGGCGTGAATTCGATCTCATCCGGCAGAGGAATGAGTTCACTAACCGTGCTCGCGGGAATATTCCATGCGGCTGCCAGGGCAGCGCGATCGGGGTAACGCTTGCCAAGCCATTCGTTCCACTTCTCAAGTTCAATCGGATCGCCGGATGGACGCATCGTCCACAGTCGTTTGGAAATGCTTGGCTCGTTAATGAAGTCCCAGGCAAGGAACGGAACGTCGCGGAAGCGTGTGACTACGGACGCAACTAGCGTCTGTTGCTTGCGAACCGCCTCGGGATCCAGATACGGATTAATACCTCCCAGAACTTCCGGCAGGAACGCAAAAAAATTAAACTGCACGGGTAACCCATTTTTGCGAGCGGTCATCAGGTAGGCCTCAACGGTGCGAAGCGTTCGCTCATAGGGCCGTCCGCTTTCGTCGCAGAATTTGTCCCAGCCGGTCCACCAGCCAGTGCGGATCATGTTAAGTCCGTACTCGTGAATCTGGGCCAGGTCGCGATCCCATACATAAACGTTAGGGTGTTCAAAATATAGACGCTGGACCTCGCTGGACATGTAGGTGGTTCCGACAACTGCCAGGGGATGTCCGTCCAGCTCAAAAAAGTCTCGGTTAACTCCCAGACGAGGACCGGAACGGAGGTAGGCTTCGTCCCTGATCCAGAAGCCTGAGTGATAGACAGCGCGAAGCTTGTTGCCCTCCAGCAGTTGAGCCTCAATAATCCAAAGGCCTTTGGCATTCGGCGCTGGAAGAAGTGGCGGCCGGAGAATGGGAAACGCGACCGTCACTACTGAGCGGCTCGAGGGTTGCAGATCCGGGTAAGTGGTGATCCTAAGCGCCAGTGGTTCCGTAGATTGCTGAGCTGAGTGCGAAACAACTTCTAACTCCACCGCCTCACCCGGCAAGTAGAGGGGCAGCACCGGCCGCACCGTGAATTCCTGGCTACCTTGCATAGCAGCCACGGCAAGAGTCTGAATCAAATCTCCAGCCTGAGCGCTGCTATAGAAGTCGGGCATCAATTCGGCATTCAAAAGAACCCAGCGCCCGCCGCTGAATACGTTTCTGAAGTGATCGACTTTTAGCACCGGAGCAGATAACTTGCGGCCCATTTTTGTGCCCCAGGCAAAAGCGTCGAGCCGAGCATCGATTGAGCCGGCCGATCCCCCGCGGTTATAGAGGTCAACAGCACTGAGCCGAATGACGGGGCTGAATGCCCGCTTCCAGGAGAAACGAGACAGACGCACCGTCACTTCGGGATTGGTTTCAAACACTAACCCTTCTGAAGCCGGTGTGACCTGGTACTGATCAATCATAAGAGGACGTGTAAACCGAGTGCTGTAGTCTCGAAGTTGCCAGCCGGTGGCATCCCGATATGCCGATCGGGTGAAAGGCCTGCCACCCAACACCAAAAGATTTCCACCACGACGCAGAAAGCCGTAAATGTCTGGCCACGACTCCTCAGGGAAAGCTGAGCCGTAAGGAAGTACGAACAGGCGAGTCTCCGGGTCATTGAGCATTGCCCGAAGCTGTACTGTCGAAGCTAAGTGCGCTCCGGGCAAGATTCTCAGTAACTGTTCCGGAGAGGGACTGGCGGACTCTACGGTTGGAAATCCCGGTTCGCTGAAGACAACGATAGAAGATATGGTTTTGGCGGCAGAGGCGTCTGCCGCGGCGAAGAGCAAGGCTACACAGACTACAATAATTCGGCAACGTCGAGACCCCCACGTCAAACGCAGTCCTGAAAGAAACTCGACCATCTGAATCTCAAACAGCATTTACTCTCCTCCCTTCTAACAAAGCTCTTCACGTGACACAATGAGCGCGAAGGCTATCAGTGATAGGAATCAGCGCGCTATCGCAAAACGCGCGCGCGCAAGATTAGCCGCAACCCCTGGTCATCACTCCGCAATTCTGGATCTAGCTGGCGGGAATCCTGATCTTGTCACGAGTGAAATCGTCGGACAAGCCTACGCTGCAGGCGACTCAGTGGCCAGAGATCTAATCCTTGAGACAATCGAAGTGTTGTCCGTTTGGTTAGGCAACATCGCCAGCATCGGATTGGTAGACTTCGGCTGCGTGAAGTATTCTAGGCCGGAATCCGCCCCACGGGACGCTTCACCGTCGCTTTCTTCTTTGTGGTCATAGCATAATTCGTGAGTGGGCTCAACTAATGTATGAGTACACTCACGGGTGTATCAACCACGTTCACTGGTGTTGCGAGGCTAAATTATCTGGCGCAATAGGTGTGGGCGTTCGGAATGAACCTTTAATACCAACTCGCCGAAGAGCGTGTTCGCCCACGCGAACCAGGAGCGCGTGAATTTCTTCGGGTCATCGCGTTCAAACGATTCGTGCATGAAGCCCGTTCCCGCGTGCGTAGTTTTCAGCATCTGGAAGCAGAAAAGGATTTCTCGATCGTCGCGGCTGGTCAATGCGCGCATAATGATTCCCAAAGGCCAGATCATGTTCAGCCCGACGTGCGGCCCGCCGATGCCTTCGCCCGCGCGCCCGCGAAAGAAGTACGGATTGTCCTCGCTGAGCACGAAGGCCCGCGTATTTAAGTAGGTGGCGTCGTCAGCGGCGCAAGAACCAAAGTAAGGCAGCGACAGAAGGCTCGGCGCGTTCGCATCGTCCATGAAAAGCTGGTTTCCGAAGCCATCAACTTCATAGGCATAAATTGAATTGTGCTTCGCATGACGTGCTTTGCCATAAGCCTCGAGTGCCGCTGTCACTTCCTGCGCCAAGTCCTGACACTCTCGCGCGAACGACTTATGTGACAGTTCCACCGAAAAGATATCCGCAAGACGATTTAACGCAACCACCGCGAAGAAATTCGAGGGGACGAGGAACGGGTATATGCAGGCATCATCCGACGGCCGAAAGCCTGAGTGAATCAGACCCACACTTCTGGTCGGGTTGCCGCGCCCTTCAAACGGCGGCGTGTCAATCGGGTTGTCAGTGGTTCTTTTAAAAGAGTAGGGACCAGCGTCCTTCTTTCGCTGCTGCTCGCGAAATGTCTGCACAATGAGTTTGTTCGCTTGCACCCAGTTGGCATGAAAACAGGAAGCGTCGCCCGTTGTTTTCCAGTAAGCATGTGCGAGTCGCACAGGATAGCAGAGCGAGTCAATCTCCCACTTGCGCTCGCACAACTCCGCCCGAATTGAGGGCTTGTCGTTCTCGCCCCACGGGCAGGCCTTCGCGCCGAAGTCGAAGGAGTTTGCGTAAGGGTCAATGAGGATACAGCGCGTCTGGCGGTTAATGACTCCGGCAATCATATCTTTGAGCTTCCTGTCTTCACGCGCGAGAGGCAGGTAGGGTGCAACTTGCGCGGTCGAGTCGCGCAGCCACATCGCGTTTATGTCTCCCGTGATCACGTAGGTGTCCGGTCGGCTCTCTTGCGTGCCGAAAGCAACCGTCGTATCGAGCGTGTTCGGGAAGCAGTTTTCAAACAGCCAGGCGAGTTCCGGATCGGCAATCGCACCCTTTACTTCGACGATCTTCGCTTCGACGGCGTCGCTCACGAACTTCCGTTGTCCGGCTGCGGGACGCTTACTTACAAATTCATGACCTGCTGAAAGGAGTGCACGGCTGAGACCGCTGTCGGCTCCTAGTGCGACACCTACGGCAGCATAGCCTAAACTCTTAATTAGCGTCCGGCGTTTGTAGATGGTGGATTCAGGTTTGAAGTGCAATTGCATATTCAGTCGGAAAAGTTATGGTACTTCTCTTATTAACACCTGGCAGTGCAACTTTGAGGAATGCGAACCTCAAGCGCCAAAGGCGCGAAATATGTTAGCCAGGGGCAAGCGCTGAGCGAAGCGAAGCACGACGCCCCTGGATCGATGCCTCAAAGGCCGCGAGCACTGAAAGTGCGAAATAGAAATTCTCTGAACACGCGCGCTATGTCGCTCCTTCAGAGCTCGGTTCAATTTGGTGCGGCTCCCAGGGGCGGCGCGCTTCGCTATCGCTCAGCACTTCCACCCCAGCGCGGCTGCCGCGCCGGGGACCCCGGCTTGCCCCTGGCTACCTTATTCCGCGCCGTTGGCCCTAAATCCAAAGCCCGCTGCATTAATGCGCGTTGCACTTCCAAATTGAATTCGCGCTACTGAAATAGTTGTCACAACATTGAAAAAACGCATCCCAACCCTCCACGTAATCAGATGTGTTAAAGTCCTCAATCATGAAATTAGATCGTCGTGGTTTCCTTGTAGCATCGTCTTCGGCATTGGTGTTAACTAAAACCGGAATTTCGGCGACGGAATGTGTTCAACCCTCTGAAACCCGAGAGCCGCTTTCGATTGAAGGGAGAGAGGTAGCAGTTTACACCACCGCTGACAACAGTAATCACCGCCTATCTGCTACTGACACCCTGGCCTTCAAACATCTGGGCCAGCCCCTGGAAACTCAGATATGTGTATTTGTCGATCCCGCTAAGAGATTTCAAACGATTCTAGGCATCGGCGGCGCACTTACCGATGCCGCCGCTGAGACATTTGCAAAATTGCCTAATGCTAAACAGCGGGAAATTCTAAATGCCTATTTTGATGTCAACAACGGCATCGGTTACACGCTGGCAAGAACCAATATTCACAGTTGTGATTTCTCGAGTGGCAGTTACACCTATGTAAATGAAGGCGACAAGGAGTTGCAGTCCTTTAGCGTCAGTCACGACAAGCAATTCCGAATTCCCTTTATCAAACAAGCTCTGGCCATGGCCGGGGGAAAACTCAACATCTTTGGCAGCCCATGGAGTCCACCTGCATTCATGAAGGACAACAATAATATGCTTCACGGTGGAAAATTGAAGTCTGACTTTTATCAATCCTGGGCCAACTATTACGCGAAGTTCATTAAGGCGTATCAGCAAGAAGGCATACCTATCTGGGGCATTACGATTCAAAACGAACCGATGGCCACGCAAACCTGGGAGTCGTGTATTTACTCAGCGGAGGAAGAGAGAGACTTTTTGAAGAACTATCTCGGCCCGACGATGAACAGGGAAGGACTGGGTGATAAGAAGATAATTGCCTGGGACCACAACCGTGACCTTATCTATCAGAGAGCCGACACTATCTTAACTGACCCCAAAGCCGCCCGCTATGTATGGGGCATTGGTTATCACTGGTACGAGCCATGGAGCGGTGGCGAGCCGATGTTCGACAACGTTAAGCTCGTGCATGAATCTTTCCCGGGTAAGAACCTGATCTTCACTGAAGGCTGTTCTGATTCCTTCAATGCTCAAAAGCTTAGAGATTGGAGACTGGGCGAACAGTATGGACGTTCAATGATCAATGACTTCAACAACGGTGCTGTCGGCTGGACAGATTGGAACATATTGCTTGATGAAACGGGTGGACCAAATCACGTCAAGAATTTCTGCTTCGCCCCAGTTCACGCCGATACGAAAACGGGTCAGCTGATCTACACAAACTCGTATTTTTACATTGGACACTTTTCAAAGTTCGTCCGCCCGGGCGCAAAGAGGATCGCCAGTTCACCCAGCAGAAGCCAGCTGCTTTCCGTTGCTTTTATCAATCCTGATGGAAAAGTGTCGGTGGTGGTGATGAACAGGAGCGATCAGAAGATCTCCTATTACCTTTGGCTGGACGGCCAGGCGGCTGAGGTCAATAGCTTGCCTCATTCTATTCAGACGCTTGTGTTCTGACTGTTTCAGTATTGGAATAAAGGTACCCTCGAATCGATCCAGGCCACTCTGCGAGAAGCTCAAACGCTTCCGAAATCTTCTTCGAGATTATTCGCTATTGTTTATTATAGTCCGAAGTTCTAAGGTGCTTCGTCGTCTGTTCGGTGACGCTGAATCCGGAAGGAATGAACTCAGTGGTTTCGCCGGATCTAAGCGCAAGTGGATTCGTGTCTTTTTCTGGGATGCTCGACCCTGTCTGAGCGGCTCGCCTCGCAATTTCCGCAAGTCTCTTACTAACGAACACGCCATTTATTATTAGCGATATCCCAACGAAAAAAGGTATAACCCCGACTATCCAGAGACGGCTGAGAATCTCGGCAGTACCTGGTGGTATCTTTCCGCTTAGGATGAGGCCCGGCATGAAAACGTTAAGAAAAATCGCAACCGCCAAGCCGACGCTACCTGTGATCACGCCGGCCCTGATTTCGTTGTAACGTGCGACTTCGGGCGCGATGCCTCGCCGGTGGTCTAGCTCTTCTTTGCGTCTTTTGCTCTCCGCGTCGGACAGGGTCATCTCGGCGTACCAGGGCTTGCTTCGGTCACTTTTCTCGTCGGTCTCTCGGGTGTCGACTACCTGGCGTATGGCGTATAGATTCGCTCCGCATACCTTGCAGAATTTCAACTCATCGCTTTGATTAGCACCACATCGTGGACAAAACATAAGACGCTCCTATCTCATCCTTGTAGGCAATACGACAATTGTTAGCTTTATGTTCTTTGGGTCGCCTCCCCGTTTCGCCGGACCGCGCCAGGCGAAACGCCGTTGACGCCCTCGAAGGCCCGGCGGACCAACTGTGGGCCATAGACGTTTGCCATCTGGGTCCATCAGCATGATCGTCGAGATAATCTCGGGAGATTGAGTCTCAATAGCCGCGCGCAAATCTTTCAGAATATCCGTTAGGCGGGCGCCTCCGCGATCATTTCCAGCATTCGCTTCTCGGCGAGTAGCAGTGATCCCACACGGCTTTGGTCGCTCACATAGATACAGCCGTCATCCTTCGATTGCTTCGCGTCATTCAATTGCTTCGGTTCGTCTTCTCCAAGAGACAAATCCGGGGCACCCACGATGGCTCCACGTCCACGAATAGATGTTCAGGATACTCGTTGTGCGGCGAGGGTGCCATCGTTCACAAACTGCTTCGCCGTTGCCAGGCCAATGCCGCTGCTGCCGCCAGTAATGAGCGCTTCGAATCACGCAAGCCACTGCGCAAGGTTGCTCACGTAAGCCTTCACGTCCCTGAGTTTCTCAGGCTCTCTTCGGATTTCATCACCAGGTGGCTCGCTCACAAAACTTGGGCAGCCTTTCGAGATGTCCCAGTTATAGTCAACTAAGTGATGAAAGCTTGAATCGGCGATGGCTCGCCCCAGCGTATTGCCGTGGCCATCAGTCATGCGTTCAAACGCAACGATCAAGTTGAAGGGTCGATGCGTCACTTGGCTTACACCGGTCGCAATCACCTGCGCGTGCTTTTCTCCTTCTGGCACACCGACCCCGCCTTCGTGCGGGTGTGCGGGAAAGTACTCAATTACGCAGGAAGGACGGTCTGAGTTACGCAACAGTTCGTGAATTGGCTCGACCGGAGTGATGCTCTGGTAATCGCCGTTGCTGCCTGAATGGTAATTGGGCCACGAGATCGTTGGCGTATCCTGATCATCGCGCGCGTGTTGTGACTCGTCAGGATCCTGATGCCTGGTATGAAAGAAATGCGCGCGGCCCACGCCGCCCAATGTACAAAGCGACGATCCCAGATCCTGATGATCGCGCGCCGTGAGAATTCCGCCGCCTCTTTGCCGAAAACGAGTGATGCCCTGACAATCGGTCCCTGTTAATCCATCGCCTGTGTCTACAGCGAAGAGCCAGAGTTCATCGAAATCTGTCTGGTCAAGTCTGCTCAACATCTTGTCGTTGCGGTCGGCATTGATTTCGCGATTGCGTGAGGTCACCTCACAGAGGGCGCGACCCTGATCGTCGGTGATTGAACTCAAATGTTCGCGTAGTAGAGAAAAGCGATCGATGTTCCAGTCATCTTCGACCGCCGCGATAGTCGTTTGCAAAAGAATACGAATTGGCTTGCTCATAAGTTTGCTCACCTTTCCTTAGCTTGCTCGCCTCGCAGAGTTAGACAAGTGCTCGTCGCGCGTGCAACCAAACTGCCTTTGTCATCGGTTATATCGCACTCAACGAGACCGACAGTCCGACCTTGTTTGACCACGCGCCCTACTGCGCGCAAGTGCGCCTTCCAAATCGGCTTCACGAAATTGATTTTGAGCTCCAGGGTGGTGAATGATTCACCTTCACCAAGATTTGCCGCGTAAGCCAGACCCATCGCCGCGTCTGCTATGTCGCAAAGGACCCCGCCGTGAAGCGTACCCATCGGATTCGCGTGGGCCTCGGTGGCTTGAAATTCAATCGTAGCTTCGCCGGGCTTGACGGAGGTGAGATCAAAGCCGATCAGTCGAGCAATTGGTGGCGGCGGCGCGTCGCCTCGTGCCACCCGCTCAATCTGATCAAGCATCCTTGTCATGGATTCCGTTAAGGCTGATTCGATTCACTGATTCGGCCCTTCGATAAAGTTCTTGAGCACGCGCGCCCGCGAGGGATGTCGAAGTTTCCTGAGAGCTTTGACTTCTATCTGCCGTATGCGCTCGCGTGTTACCTGGAAGTCCTGGCCCACTTCTTCCAGTGTGCGTTCACGGCCCTCGGTGTCTAATCCAAACCTCAAGCGGATGACCTTTTCCTCTCGGGGGCTCAGGGTTTGGAGCACGTCGCCCGCAACATCACGCAGGTTAGAGGTGATTACACGCTCGGCAGGACTGGCGCTTGATCGATCTTCGATAAGATCTCCGAATTGGGAATCTCCCGCGTCGCCAATCGGCGTCTCCAACGAGATAGGTTGCTGCGTAAGCTTAAACGCTTTGTTCACCTTATCTACTGAAGTTCCCATCCGTTGCGCGATCTCCTCCCTGGTAGGTTCGCGTCCCAGGTCCCGCACCAGCTCACGTGAAATGGTTCTGACCTTATTGAGTACTTCGATCATATGAACCGGAACGCGAATGGTTCGCGCCTGATCGGCAATTGCTCGCGTGATCGCCTGGCGGATCCACCAGGTGGCATACGTTGAGAATTTGTACCCGCGCCGCCAATCAAACTTATCAACGCCTTTCATAAGGCCGAGATTTCCCTCCTGGATGAGGTCGAGGAAATTCAAGCCGCGATTCTGATATTTCTTGGCAATCGAGATGACCAGCCGCAGATTGGCTTCAGTCAGTTCATGCTTGGCCTGGGCGGCCTGCGCTTCGCCCATCGCAATCATTCGATGAGAGCGTTTTATCTCCAAAGGCGAGACGTGATGCTCAGCTTCGATCTCTTTGAGCCGGCTCCTGGCCTCACGACGGTGTCTGGTGAGCTCTTTCTTTTCTTGTTCCCTTATCCGTTTGCCACTGAGCTTCTCCGTCCAGTTCTGAACTTGGAGCTCGAGTGCGCGGGTCTCTTTCTGGACAGCGCCGACCGCTTCCACGAGACGTTGCCGGGCCGGCTCTTTCAGCCCAAGTCCTCCGATCTCGCGCGCCACGTCAAGTGGCCTCTAATTCGTCACCGATCTTCAATAGTTCCGCGACCGCGATCGGAGAGCGTGAGATTGCCCGCTGCGCCCGCTTTTGTCCCGATTCGATCCGCCTGGCGATCGAAACTTCCTGTTCACGCTTCAATAGTGGCACTGTGCTCATTTCACGCATATACAGCCTGACCGGGTCCGACGCCTTGTCCGACTCGCCTGCCGAAAGATCGAGTTCTGAATCTTCAGTCAGACCCTCAACATCTTCTCCCGCGAAGACAGACACGTCTTCATCCAAAGGATCTTCCGCGCCACGGGCCGGAGACTCGAGTTGCTGTAGCACCTCGCTTATGTCTTCTGGCAAGATGGATTCTTCAAGCAAGCCGTCGCTCAACTTCGCAAATCCAGGCGCCTCCGAATCCATCAGCCCAATTCCGCTTTGTTCCTGCTCAATCCTAATCAAATTACTACCTCCATTCCCTCGCACCTGAGTCTCTACTCAATTCCTCTTTCACCCGAGACTCTTCGCTCACCTCTGAAATCCTACTTGCTCGTTCGGCTCAGCGACTCCTCGGGAATTACTTCGAGGCTCAGTTTGCCTGTGCGCCTAATGACTACCAGAGTCGATTTACGTCCGATGCGATCCTCGGTCAAAAGCTTATGAAGATCATCAATACCCGCAACCGGATGATTGTCCAGGCCAACTATAACGTCACCCATGAGCAGTCCAGCGTTTCTCGCGGGGCTGCTGTCCTCAAAAGAAAGGACTAGGATTCCACTTTCCACGGCAAGGTTGTAGTAGCGCACGATGCGGCGCGGGAGCGGAACATTTTGTCCCGCCAAGCCAATGTAACTGCGACTTACTCTACCGTCTCGAATTAGACGGCTGGCGACGAACTTTGCTGTATCAATCGAAGTAGCAAAGCAGATCCCCTGGGCCGGCAGAATCATAGCCGTGTTGACACCAATGACTTCGCCGCGAGAATTAACCAGCGGTCCACCCGAATTGCCGGGGTTGAGCGCGGCGTCCGTTTGAATCACATCGTCCATCAAGCGGCCGGACTGGGCGCGCAGCGACCGCCCAAGTGCGCTTACGACTCCGGCCGTAACAGTGTATTGAAAGCCGTACGGATTGCCGATGGCCACCACTAATTGCCCCACCCGAATCTTTTGCGCCTCACCCAGATAAGCTGGTACCAGATTCGGCGCGTTGATTCTGATTACCGCCAGATCAGTGTCCGTGTCGTCTCCGATCAAATCCGCCTCGTACTTGCGCCCATCTGAGACAGTCACCTCGATTCTCTTGGCGCCGTGGACGACGTGACTGTTCGTCAGAATGAAGCCGTCTGGAGTGAAGATGAAACCCGAGCCGCTGCCCCGCGCTTCCTGCGGCATTCGCGGAGCGTTTCCTCTTCTGCTCCTGATAGGCTGCTGGACCCCGATATAGACCACCGACGGGCTGACCTTTTCCGCCGCAGTGATGACCGCGCGCGAATACGCATCCATAGGCTCTTCGCCCGGCTCCGAGTGCGCCAGATATTCTCCAGGAGTGCGTGGGTCCTCAGACTGAAACCTTTCGTCGCTGAGTAATTCAATTTCCTGTTGCATGTTCATTAAACTCCTACTTCAGTTTTTTACTCATCCTGTTAGAAATGATGCGAATCTTTTCCTCCACGATTCAGGCTGCCGACAAAAGAGCACGCGCTTCTCTGGCGGTTAATTCTTTGTTGTAAACAGCAGTCCCAGGCTGTTGGCCGCGGCCTCCTTCATGCAGGAAGCCCGTATCGACAGCCGCAAATCCGATCTCTTCAATCAACCGCGACACGATCTCTTTTGCCTCGGCATCATCTCCGGCGATGAAAATCGCGCGCCTCTCCTCGAGGGGCCGACTCGTGTCGCCTTGCGTCGCCAGATGTTCGAACCAGATGGTGTTAAAGCCTTTGACCAGTCGCGCTCCTTTCAAGTGCGAAGCCATGAGTTCGCTCGAAGTAGTCTCGTCATTGTCGAGCTCAGCGAATTTCCCATCGCGCTCCGGGTAATAATTCCCAGTGTCGATGACGACTTTGCCGGCGAAGGGGTCTGCAGGTAGCGTTCTGAATTTGCCGAAGGGAATCGCGACCAGAACCACTTCGCCAAAACGCGCCGCCTCGTCAATCGTCGCGGCTTTTGCTTTTCCGCCGAGCTCTGCAACCAGCGTTTCCAGACCCTGGCCGCTGCGCGAATTGCTGAGCGCAACTTCGTGCCCGGCGCGAACGAAAAGCCGCGCGGCGTTCGCACCGATGTTTCCCGAACCGATGATTCCTATTCTCATCTTCGTTTGTCCTTATCTTTAGTTGTCAGCTTGCCTTGCCGAACAGGCTCTGGAACCCGTTTGACATCGCCGATCTCTCGCTTAGCCTCATCGAGTGTCTTTAACACGTTCTGGACCAATCGTTCCAGAACATCTCAAAAAAATTTAGTCGAGCACCGAGAGCGTTATCTTTACAACATCTTCCAGCGTCTTGCGATCCTGTGTGGCCTTCGCCATCAGTACCACCCCCTGGAGGCTGCTGTAGAGAAATCGCGCAACGGCGCGAGGATCGCGAACTGCTTTGAGTTCACCCACTTTCTTTCCACGCAGCAACGCGCGGTAAAAAGCTTCGTCCGCCGCTGCCATATTGGTGCATGTCCTGGCCGCAGTCTCTTTGCAGCGGCCAGCTAACTCCGACATCGCGTTACCCATGAAGCAGCCGCGTCGCTGCCGGTCACAGAGCGCTTTTTCAACAACGCCTTCGAACAATTGCCGCAGAGTTTTCTTTACCGAGCCCGGCCGCTCCAGCAGCTCAAACACCTTGCGACTCTCTACTTCGCGGTAGCGGTCGAGAGCCTGTAGATAAAGCGCATGCTTATCTCCGAAGGTGTCATAGAGACTCTGGCGGTTGATACCCATCTGCTTGACTAAATCCTGGATGGATGCCGCCTCATAGCCGCGCGACCAGAAGACCTCCATTGCCTTATGGAGGGCCTCATTCCGATCGAACTCTTTGTGCCGCGCCATCCGACTGTCTTGACCTTTGAAGAGACTTATACTCTTTCTGGAATGAACAGTCAAGAACCGTGTAATAGCCTCCTGGAGCAGGCTCCAGTCGTCCTCGTCGATAAATGCTCGCCCAATAATCGGGGCTCACGGTGTAAAGTTTAGGGGAATCCGGTCTGCAGATATGGCGAAATCGCCTGAGAACATTACTTTGGCTAAGGAACTTCAGCCGGGAGATGATTCCCGTAAGCTAGCATCAGCCTGGAGTCCTCTTCGCGAATCCGTGTTCCGTGCGCTTTGGATAGCAACCGTCGTATCCAACATCGGGACGTGGATGCAGGACGTAGGCGAGGCTTGGTTGATGACCTCGTTGACACCTTCACCTGTGCTGGTGGCACTGGTAGAAACAGCGGGCAGTCTGCCAGTGGTGCTGGTGGCTCTGCCGGCAGGAGCACTGGCAGACGTGGTCGATCGCCGTCATTTGCTTCTGGTCATGCAAACCTGGATGTGCGTCGCCGCCAGCGCGATGGGCATCCTGGCGTTGATGGGCCATATGACTCCCGCCCGTTTGCTCTTGCTGACTTTTCTTCTTGGCGTCGGGTCCGCGATGAGTAATCCGGTCTGGCAAGCGATTACGCCTGATTTGGTTCCTCCGTCCGACTTGCCGGCGGCGATCACGCTGAGCGGTGTCGGCATTAACATCGCGCGGGCACTTGGTCCGGCGTTAGGCGGCCTCGTCGTTGCCGCGTCTGGCCCATGGGCAGTTTTTTTCCTCAACGCCGCTTCATTCATCGCAATAATGGTTGTCATCTATCGTTGGCAACCTGCTCCACGAAGAAGCAAGCTACCTCCTGAAGACATCATTGGGGCTATGCGCACCGGCACACGCTATCTGCGCCACTCGCCGGAACTGCAAACAGTCCTGGTCCGTAGCGGCATTTTCGTTGTTTGCGCGAGCGCGTTGTGGGCCCTACTTGCGCAGCAGGCTCGTAGAGGTTTAGGTCTGCGGTCGTTCGGTTACGGACTGCTCCTGGGTTGCATCGGTCTCGGCGCGATAATTGGTGCCTGGTTGCTGCCAAAGGTCCGAGAGCGGCTTTCAATGAATCAATTGGTGGCGGCAGCCACCGTCGTGTTTGCCATAGCTACAACTTCCCTTGCCTATGTGCACTCGTTCGGAGTGCTTGCCGTCGCGTTAGCAGGCGGTGGCGTCGCGTGGATTGCGGTACTGTCGAGCTTAAATGTTTCCGCACAGACAGTTACGCCTTCCTGGGTTCGCGCACGGGTCATGGCTGTTTACCTGCTGGTCTTCATGGGTGGTCTTGCCGCCGGCAGCGCCGTCTGGGGTTTTGTGGCAGCGCGCGTCGGTGTTTCTACTGCGCTCTTGTTCGCCGCGCTTGGGATGCTGATCGGTCTCGTCGCGACGTGGCGATATCGTCTCGTTAGCAACGAGAATTTGTCGCTGACGCCTTCGATGCATTGGCCCGAGCCAGTAGTACTTATCGATACGGAGCCTACGGAAGGGCCCGCAATCACTGTTATTGAATATCGAATCGATCCAAACACCGCTGATGGGTTTTTGCAGGCAATGAAAGAGATGAGGCGAATACGTCAACGCGACGGCGCGATCCGTTGGAACTTACTTCGTGACGCCGCGGACCCGCAACGATACATCGAAAGCTTTGTGACTGAATCGTGGGCCGAGCATTTGCGCCAGCACGAAAGAGTGACCGCCGAGGATCGTGAAGCAGAGCAACGCGCTCAGGCCTTTCATCTCGGCCCTCAGCCGCCCAGGATAACCCATCTGATCGCCGAACAATTGCCGAAGTGAGAGCAGAGTGTTGCCAGTGATCTACTTACCGCATGAGTTTACTGCGGGTGCACCGAGATTTCTTCGAAGCCGACCGGTCCGCCTAAGAACTCCTTGATTTGAACTCGCACGAACCTGGCCACGACCGGCACAAACCTGACATTGTTAACGTCACGGTTCAGCACTATCTCTCGTGCAGTACCGGGCAGGTCGGCGAAGCTCACACCGTCGTCCGAGATCTGAAGCTCAATTCGAAGAATGGCATCCGCAGTCGTCTGTTTGAGCATGACGCGCCCGAAGGACACGTTGGTCCCGAGGTCCACGGTAAGCCATGACTGAGCTTCCTCGCCAGCGATCCAACTGGTATAGGCAAGGCCATCCACGGCCGCTTCTGGAGATGAGTCAGGCGCGCTGGACGAAGCCGTAGCGGGTTGGCGCAGCGCGAGATTGATCGCTGGCGGCGGGTTGAAGAAGTCGGGCGGCGCAGCGCCGTTCGACGGATGCGAGTCGATATCTCTTCCGTTTCCCGAGAGCACTGTCTGGGAAAAATAATTTTCGACACTGTGCGGGAATTGGGTGTCAAACAGAATTCCGTTCCCGCTGCTGTTCAGCACAATATTATTGAACAGAAATGTGTGGGCTGTCTCCGCAACGCCGCCTGTCGCTGTCCAGATCGATCCCACCCGAAGTCCGTCCGCAATCACGTCGCTCGTGTTGTTGAAGATCGTGTTCTTGTCGGTGATGCCCCGCGTGCCGCTGCTGCTCGCATTGTTGTAGACGCCTATGGCCCGACCCGGGATCGTGGGAATGCCGCGCGTCGTCGCGTAGTTGCCGTAGATCTTGTTCAGGGAGTCCGACTGCTCGATGAACACGCCGTACCGTACGTTGTCGATGCTCTGGTTGCCGATGGCGACGCTGTTGCGTGTGGACGAGTCGAAATCGACGCCATCCTGGTTACCCCTCCGTCACGCTGCTTGTGGAAGGAACGTCGATCGTACCGTCCAAAACGACCACCGTCCGCGATTGAAGGAGTAGCGCTGAACTGTCGAGAGTAAATGCACCCGTGAGCGTCAGGACGATGACGTCATCAGGATGCTGCTGGCGCGCGTCATTGTACATCTGCTGCACGCCGCTGATCGTCGGGAAGGTGCTCGAGTCGATGGCGACTTCGGTTCGATTTCGTCCGTTCATGATCGGCTCTGAGTGCCGGTTGTCGATTGTTGGCGGATAAAAGTATCGGCTGACCGGAGCCTCGAGCGAGGTGCCACGCGCGACAACCCAGTTCCCATTGGCGCGGTCAATGAGGTCGATCGGATTACTCAGGGAGTTTGCGTATACCAGATTATTGTTTCCGTCCAGGTCGATTCCAAAGTTGGAATTATTGACTAAGGAGTTGCGCAGTACAGCAGTGCCCGCGCTCGAGCTTTTGAGGCGGAGCCCTCCACTTCGGTTACTCCGCATTTCGTTGTCCGAGATCAGATCGTCATTCGCGTCCAACACTATGCCGACATCGTTGTCTTGACTGAAAAATCGTGGCAATATGCGGATGAAGATAAAAACCTCACATCTGAATTTATCCTAGAAATCGCCCGCGGGCACGCTTTAATGAACGGGGACGCTCAGCGATTGAGGGGCGGGTCGATTGCCATGGGCCACGAGAAGATTGATAATCCCGGGCCGATGGTTTTTGAAGATTTGAATGAGTGGGCTCTCGGGCAGCCCCCGTCTCACTCTTATCTAACTTTAGCTACCGTTGTAGCGATTTTCGCGCGGCTTGGCTTCGTTGACCTTCAACGCGCGCCCGCCTACTTCCTGGCCGTTGAATTTCTGGATCGCCGCAGCGCCTTCTTCCTTGGTTGACATCTCGATGAAGCCAAAGCCGCGTGAGCGACCGGTCTCGCGATCTTCAATCAGGGATACGCTTTCGACTGTGCCCGTTTGTGCGAACAATGTTTGAAGTTCATTACTCGACGTGTCAAACGAGAGATTACCGACATAAAGTTTCATAGACATAAGTTTCTTACCTTTTCTCCCTATGGAGTTTCTCACCTGGAAGACTTCTCCCCTGGCGAGTTAACAGAAGCCCCATGCTGAACATGCGGCTTCCCAATTTGCCAAGGAATTACATATCCATGCCGCCGGGCATTGCCCGTGGCTTGTCATCTTCCTGTAGCTCAGAAATGAGTGCTTCAGTCGTGAGCATCAAACCCGCGATCGACGCGGCGTTTTGCAATGCACAGCGCGTCACCTTCGCAGGATCAATAACGCCCGCGGCCACAAGGTCCTCAAACTTCTCCGTCACTGCGTTATAGCCAATGTTCGGATTCTTTTCCAAACGAACCGTCTCGACAATCACGGCGCCTTCTTTGCCGGCGTTAGCGACGATCTGACGCAGCGGCTCTTCCAGCGCGCGCTTGACGATGTTGACGCCAATCTGCTCGTCAGGATCACGTTCGTCCTCGTTATTGGCTTCGAACAGTTTGAATTTGTCCAACGCCTTTGCAATGCGAATCAGAACCACGCCGCCGCCCGGCACGATTCCTTCTTCAACCGCAGCGCGGGTCGCGTGCATCGCGTCTTCAACCCGCGCCTTCTTCTCTTTGAGTTCCGTTTCCGTAGCTGCTCCGACGCGAATAATTGCCACGCCGCCGACAAGTTTCGCCAGCCGCTCCTGCAGTTTTTCGCGGTCATAGTCCGATGTAGAGTCTTCGATTTGAGCTTTCAGTGTTTTCACACGCCCTTGCAACTCGTTGGGGTTGCCACCGCCGTCGATGATCGTCGTGTTCTCCTTGTCGAGCGTCACACGCCTGGCGCTGCCCAGGTCTTCAAGCTTGACGTTCTCAAGTTTGATCCCGAGGTCTTCGCTGATGACCTTGCCGCCCGTAAGGACCGCAATGTCTTCGAGCATTGCCTTGCGACGATCACCAAAGCCTGGCGCTTTCACCGCGGCGACGTTGATCGTGCCCCGCAGTTTGTTGACCACGAGAGTCGCCAATGCTTCGCCTTCAACATCTTCCGCGATAATCAGAAGCGGTTTGCCCAGCCTGGCCGCCTGCTCAAGAATGGGCAGCATGTCTCGCAGCGAAGAAATCTTTTTCTCGCTGATGAGAATGGCTGGATTCTCGAGCACGACTTCCATGCTTTCCGCATCGGTAACGAAATAGGGCGAAAGGTAGCCGCGATCAAACTGCATCCCTTCGACAACCTCCAAAGCCGTGTCCATCGTCTTCGATTCTTCGACGGTGATGACACCATCTTTGCCAACCTTCTGCATCGCCTCAGCAATCAACTCGCCGATGGTGTGGTCGCCATTTGCCGAGATCGTGCCGACTTGCGCGATCATGTCTCCGGTGACCGGCTTCGACGTTTTCTTGATCTCTCGAGTTGCACGCTCAACTGCCTTGTCGATGCCACGCTTCAAGCCCATCGGGTTCGCGCCCGCCGCAACGGTTTTCACTCCCTCGCGGAAAATGGCCTGCGCCAGCACGGTCGCAGTAGTCGTGCCGTCCCCCGCGACGTCGCTGGTCTTCGAGGCTACTTCACGCACCATCTGCGCTCCCATATTTTCCATGGGATCTTTGAGTTCGATCTCTTTCGCCACTGTCACCCCGTCTTTGGTGATCGTGGGGCTGCCATATTTCTTGTCGAGAACGACGTTGCGTCCTTTCGGACCCAGCGTGATTTTCACTGCGTCGGCGAGTTGATTGACGCCGCGCAAAATTGCCGCGCGCGACTCTTCGCCATGAACTATTTGCTTTGCCATAATCTTTGTTTTTTCTCCTAATCAGAATTGTCGGTGATGTCCCTCAGAGGGGCTCAGGCGATCAGATCTCTGCCATCAGAGACTACTTGCCGCTCTACTTCCTGCCTTTGTGGCTACCGCCGGAACCAGCAGCCGCACCGGCGCGCTTGATGATTCCCAAGATTTCATCTTCGCGCATAATCAACAGCTCTTCGCCGTCGACCTTAATCTCCGAGCTGCTGTATTTGCCGAACAAGACGCGGTCGCCTGCCTTTACATCCAATGCCTGGCGCGAGCCGTCCTCCTTGTACTTGCCAAGGCCTGCGGCGATCACTTCGCCTTCCTGTGGTTTCTCTTTCGCAGAGTCGGGAATGATGATGCCGCCGCGAACTTGCTCGCCTTCATCAATACGTTTCACGATCACGCGGTCGTGCAGTGGTTGGATATTCGTCGTCATAACTTATTTCAATCTCCCTTTTCGGTTTTTACCAAGAGTTCTAAATTTGAGACCATGGTGATTTCCTCGCCGACCGTCTTTTTGTGCTTCGCCCTTTAACAATCCTCTTGCCATTGCTGAGCGAGAGCACGTCGCCGGGTTGGCAGCGAAGCGCCTGGCATAGCTTTTCCAGAGTATCGAAATTAATTCCGAAAGCTTTACCCTTCTTCAAGCGCCAAAGTGTTGTGTGGCTGATGCTCGTCTCTTTAGCCAGCCAGTAGAAGGTTCGCCCGTGACTCTTCAGCAAATTGTCGATTCGAATCTCAATCATGGCGCATGTCCCTCGTGCACAATATATATCATATATAAGAAATATTGTCTATGCGAGATATATTGTACACTTGACATATACTTCTGGTTAGACATTCCACCAGACTGCCGCTGTCAAGACCGCGTGAAGCAGATAGATCTTTTCAATGGGAGGGCGGACCATGGTCCGCCCTCGATCTTTCCTGGCCATAGCGCTACAGAATCGGACTCAACCTGCCATTGGCAAAACCTCTCTCACTAAATGCACGGAGAACCAATATGACCACCCTTAATATCCACGAGCGTCGAATCGGCGACGTGACGATTTTGGACATGGACGGCAACATAAGAATCGGCGGAGCCAATGTCGCACTTCAAAAGGCGATCCGCAGTCATCTCACACAAAGACTCCATGAGCTGATGACAATCACCAAGCTCCTTACTATTTTTGATGTCTACGACGACGAGTCAGAAGCTGTCGACAGTTTCAAGATACGTGACGCGGTCGCCGTACCGGCTGCGTAGTGATGTGAGGTCGGCCATCGCCGTGCATTGAAACGGCGTTAAGGCCTGACACCTTTTTCGCGCAACTACTTTTTTCATGCGCCTGAGCCCGCGCAACACGACGGTTTGAGCCAATGCCGAAGACGAAGCGAAGAGGACCAGCAAAAGCCACAAGATGTGCTTCATAGAAATCGTTGCCGAAAGCATCGCG
>WNFY01000750.1_pt1 | contig 31930 bp, 25 predicted proteins | sample 5400091 | NCBI WGS metagenome assembly WNFY01 (sample SAMN13153364, study PRJNA577476) | soil metagenome | isolation source: 60 cm soil or saprolite under grassland replicate 1 | place: USA:California | collected 2016-06-15 | reverse complement strand
AGGTGGCCGGCTGCTCCAGTCGCAGGCGCGGGCCGCGGCCCGGGCCGGCGTGGTGCTGCCGCGGCTCGCCCAGCCGGCGCCGCGGCCTGGCCCGGCCTTCGACGTGCCGGGCCTGTCGCCGTTCATCACCCCGACCGCGGCCTTCTACCGCGTGGACACCGCCACCTTCCCGCCGCTCGTCGACGTGAAGCGCTGGCGCCTCAAGGTCGACGGCCTGGTCGACCGCCCGTTCGAGCTGACCTACGACGAGCTGCTGGCCATGCCCATGGAGGAGCACGACGTCACCCTGGTGTGCGTGTCGAACGAGGTCGGCGACCGGCTCACCGGCAACGCCCGCTGGCGCGGCGTGCGCCTGGACGAGCTGCTGCGCCGTGCCGGCCCCCGGCCGGAGGCCGCCCAGCTCGTCGCCCGGTCGGTGGACGGCTTCTCCACCGGCTTCCCGACCGCTCTTGCGCTCGACGGCCGCAACGCTCTGGTGGCGGTGGGCATGAACGGCAGTCCGCTGCCGGACGCCCACGGCTTCCCGGCGCGCCTGGTCGTCCCCGGGCTGTACGGCTACACCTCGGCGTGCAAGTGGCTCCAGGAGATCCGGCTCACCCGCCTCCAGGACTTCGACCCGTACTGGGTGCAGCGCGGCTGGGCCAGGGAGGGCCAGATGAAGACCATGGCGCGCATCGACACGCCGCCGCCCGGCCGCAGGCTCCGGCCCGGCCGGGTGCCGGTGGCGGGCGTGGCCTGGACCCACCACGTCGCCGTCTCCAAGGTGGAGATCCAGGTGGACGACGGCCCCTGGGCACGCGCACGCCTCGGGCCGGGCGACCAGGACACCTGGCGGCAATGGCGCACCGAGTGGGACGCATCCCCCGGCGAGCACACGCTCCGGGCGCGGGCCACCGACGGCCAGGGCCAGCTCCAGACCGCCACGGCCAGCCAGTCCTTCCCCAGCGGCGCGACCGGCTGGCACACCGTCCGGGTGACGGTCGCGCCCGCGTAGCCGGGAGGGGTCCCATTGACCGGGACCGTGCCGACCGCTACCGTCCGCACCATCGTCAGGGCTGCTCAGCCATTGGGGAGGCAGGTCTGAGGTCACCACGGCTCAAGGACGTTGCGGCGGCGGCGGACGTGCATCCCGCCACCGCCTCCCGTGCCCTCAACGAGCACACCGCCGGCCTGCTCAGCCCTGAGACGGTCGAGCGGGTCCGCCAGGCCGCCGAGCAGCTCGGCTACCGGGTGAACCGCATGGCCAGGGCGCTCAAGACCCGGCGCTCCTTCGCCATCGGCATGCTCATCCCCGACATCACCAACCCGTTCTTCCCGCCGGTCGTCAAGGGCGCCGAGGACGCGCTGGCCGGCGCCGGCTTCACCCTGGTGCTGGCCAACACCGACAACGACGAGGCCAAGGAGCGCCTGCAGCTCGGCGGCATGCTGCAGAGCCAGGTGGACGGCCTGCTGATGGCCACCGCGCGGCGCCGCGGCGCCGCGGTCGAGCAGCTCCGCGCCGGGCCGGTCCCGATGGTGCTGGTCAACCGGACGATCGACCGTGGAGGCGTGTCCGCGGTGATCCCCGACGACCTCAGCGGCATGCGGCTGGCCGTGCGGCACCTGCACGAGCTGGGCCACCGCCGGATCGGCCACGTGGCCGGACCGGCGGACACCTCCACCGGCGCGCGCCGTGCGCGGGGCTTCACCGAGGCCATGCGGGGCCTCGGCCTGCCCACCGGCCGGATGGTCCGGGCCAAGCTGTTCAACGAGCAGGAGGGCCGGCGCGCCGCCGCCACCCTGCTCGCGCGGGGGCCGGAGCTCACCGCCATCGTCGCCGCCAACGACCTGCTCGCGCTCGGCACGCTCGACGCCGCCGCCGAGGCGGACCTCGACTGCCCGGCGGACGTCTCGGTCATCGGCGTCAACGACATGCCGCTCGCCGACCGCCTGCGGCCGCCGCTCACCACCGTCCGGGTCGCCGAGTACGAGCTGGGCCGCCAGGCCGCGCGCCTGCTGCTGGCGCACATCGAGCACCCCGGGCGGCGGCCCGAGACGGTCCTGATCACCCCGGAGCTGATCGTCCGCGGGAGCACGGCCAAGCCCGCCGGCCACCGGTGAGCGCCCCGTGCCGGCCTTCCAGCGCACGGCGCTCCCGCATTTCGGTATTGACACGCCCGGCGGACCGGGTGTACGTATCTGCAATCGATTGCATTCCCTATGGCAGATTCTGTCTAGAATGCGTGCCTGTTGGCGCCTCCAATTCCGGGTCGACCCTCGTTCGCGGAGGGGTCACGGGAGGTGGGATGAGATGGCTGCGTTCCGGCGATGGCCGGCCGCTGTGGTGGTCCTGTTCCTGCTGATCAGCTGGTGAACTCGGGCGGCGGCCTGCTGAAGCGGCAGGTCCAGCTCAAGATCGTCGACGACGCCAGCGACCAGAACACGGTGGTGTCCGACTACACCCGGCTGATCAGCCAGGACAAGGTCAACCTGCTGCTGGGCAGCTTCTCGTCGCTGCTGAACATCCCCGCGTCGGCGGTGGCCGAGCGCAGCCGGATGCTCTACGTGTGCCCCTCCTGCGGGTCGCCGAAGATGTTCGACCGGGGCTTCAAGCACATCTTCTTCGCGCAGCCGGCGACCGCGGTCCACCAGGCCGACCTGTTCGCCCAGTGGGTGACCTCGCTGCCCGCCGGCCAGCGGCCCGCCACCGCCGCCTACCCGTCCCAGGACGACCCGTTCGCGCAGCCGGTGATCGACGGTGTGCGAAAGCAGCTCGAGACCATCGGCATCAAGACCGTGTACAGCAAGGTGTACCCGCCCGACACGGGCAACTTCGACACGATCGCCGGCGACATCAAGGCGAGCAAGGCCGACCTGGTCGCCCAGGGCGCGGTGTTCGAGGACGGCGTCGGGCTGGTGCGCTCGATGATCAAGGCGGGCTACAGCCCCAAGGTGATGTTCCAGACCTCGGCCCCCTCCGAGGGCGACCAGTACGCCAAGGGGGTCGGCAGCGCCAACACCCAGGGCGTCTTCTACGCGGTGAGCTGGAGCCCGGACGCCAACTACCCGCTGAACCAGGAGTTCGTGAAGGCGTACCAGGCCAAGTACGGCGGTGTGCCGCCCGAGGACGCGGCCGACGCGTTCGCCGCCGCCCAGGTGCTGCAGGCCGCGGTCGAGGCGGTCGGCTCGGCCGACGACCAGAGCAAGCTCGCGGACTGGCTGCACAACAACAAGGCGCAGACGATCCTCGGCCCGCTGTCGTGGGACGAGACCGGCGCGCCGCAGCAGACGTTCATCCTGGCGCAGTGGCAGGGGGGACAGTCGAAGATCGTGCTGCCGAGGAACGTGGCCAATACCGACGAGATCATCGTCGATAAGCCAAGCTGGGGGCAGGCGCAGGGCTGAGACGGCACCTTTGGGTGTTCAAGGTTTTCGTCCGTGCTTTGCGACGATGAGATTTACCGGCTACGTTCCCACGATCAGTGCGTTTTCGGCCGCATTCGGTCACGCCTATAGAGGAGCCCGAGGAGCCCGTCATGTTTCGGAACTTGCAGATCCGGTCCAAGCTCGGGGCCATCCTGGTGCTGCCCCTCGCGGCGCTGATCGTCTTCGCCTCATTTCAGGTGGGTTCGAGCGTCGCGCGCCGGGCGGAGGCGAACCGTGTGAACCGGCTGACCGGCCTGGCGGTGCGCCTCACCGGGCTCGCCGACGCCCTGCAGCAGGAGCGGGCCATCTCCAGCGGCTACGTGGCCAGCCGCAAGAGCGGCTCCTACCACGCCGACATGATGAACGGCCGTGCCGCGGTCGACCGCGGCACGGCGTCGCTGCGCAAGACCCTGGTGCGGCTCGACCTCTCCGACTACTCGCAGCGCCTCCAGACCGATCTCGGCGACGCGTCCCGCCGGCTCGACGGGATCGGGAACTGGCGCCTGTCGCTGGACGGGCAGTCGCCGCCGGTGGTGGCCCGGGTGGAGAGCTTCTACGGCGAGCTGCTCCAGAGCCTGCTGGCGGTGATCGCGGACATCGGCGCCGAGCCAGGGGGCAAGGACGTCAAGGCCGACATCGCCGTGCTGGTGGAGATCTCGCGCGCCAAGGAGGCCGCCTCCCAGAGCACCAGCCTGCTCTTCGCCGCGCTGATCAACCGGAAGTTCGGCCCGGGCGAGTACCAGCGGTTCGCGACCCTGGTGGGCGAGGAGGCCTCGTCGGTCGCCCGCTTCGACTCCACCGCGAGCCCGGCCCAGCAGATCCTGTTGGAGCACAAGGTCGCGGGCGCGAGCAACTCGTCTCTGGCGGAGGTGATGCGGCAGGCGGCCCTGGCAGGGCCGGAGCAGCCTCCTGCGCTCAGCCCGACCGTCTGGCTGCAGACCATGTCGCAGAAGGTGGCGCAGTTCCACCAGGTGGAGCTGCGCGTCGCCGCCGACGCGGCCGCCGCGGCCACCGCGGACCGCAACGCGGCGGTGCGGCAGACGGCCGTGACCACGATCGCCATGCTCCTGGTGGTGGCGCTGGCCGTGGGCCTGTCGCTGCTGCTCGCGCGGTCGATGGCGCAGCCGCTGTACGTGCTGGAGCGGGCGGCCCGTGACGTGGCCGAGCAGCACCTGCCTGGCGTGGTGGAGCGCCTTCAGCGCCCCGATGCGCAGGTCGACGAGGCCAGCCTCGAAGCGATGGCGACGACGCGCGCCGTCCCGGTCCGCTCCCACGACGAGATCGGCAGGGTGGCCGAGGCGTTCAACTCGGTGCACCAGGTGGCGATCCGGACCGCCGCCCAGCAGGCCGCGCTGCGCAGCTCGATCGGCAGCATGTTCCTCAACCTCGCCCGTCGCTCCCAGCGCCTGGTCGACCGCCAGCTCGAGCTGATCGACGACCTCGAGCGCGAAGAGGCCGACCCCGACGCGCTAGAGAATCTGTTCAAGCTCGACCACCTGGCCACGCGCATGCGGCGCAACGCGGAGGACCTGATCGTGCTGTCCGGCGCCGAGCCGCCGCGGCGCTGGTCCGACTCGGTCCCCCTGTCGCAGGTGGTGCGCGGCGCGGTCGCCGAGGTGGAGGACTACCAGCGGATCGAGCTGCTGCCGATCGACGACGTCGGCGTGGTCGGCCACGCCGTGGCGGACGTCATCCACCTGCTCGCCGAGCTCCTGGAGAACGCAACCTCGTTCTCGCCGCCCGGGACGACGGTGCGCGTGGCCGGGCAGCCCGCGGCCACCGGCTACGTGGTCGAGATCGAGGACCGCGGGCTGGGCATGAGCGACGAGGAGCTGCTCGACGCCAACCAGCGGCTCGCCAACCCGCCCATGGTGGACTTCGCGGTCTCGCGCATGCTCGGCCTGTTCGTGGTCGGCCGCCTGGCGCAGCGCTACGGCATCCGGGTGCAGCTCCGGCACTCGTGGTACGGGGGCGTGACCGCCCTGGTGCTCGTCCCGAGCGCGCTGCTCACCTGGTCCGCCGTGCAGGAGCAGGAGGAGCTGGCGGCCGTGCGCCCCGAGCTCGCCCCGCCGGCGGCGGCAACAGGAGGCGCCGCGCCCACCGGCGCTCCGGTCGGGCGGCCCGCACCGCGCACCGCCGCCCGACCGGCTCCGTCGGGTCCGCAGGCCAGCGCGCCGCCGGCCGCCCAGGCGGCGTCGGGTCCCCAGGCCAGCGTGCCGGGTCCGCGGGCCAGCGTGCCGCCCGCCACTGCCGGCGCCGCGGCGCAGGGGTCCGCGACCGGCGGCCCGGCCCCTCCCGGCCGAGCTGCTGAGGCAGAGCCGCCGCCCCGTTCGGGCGACCGGCTGCCCATCTTCGAGCAGGCCCGCTCCGACTGGTTCGACAGCGGCGGGGCGGGCTACCTGCCATTGCGCCGCCATGCGCCACAGCAGCCCGCCGACGACGACGACGCCGTCCCCCTCCCCCAATCCGTGCCGGCGCCGAGCGGCCCGGCGCCGAGCGGCCCGGTCCCGAGCGGCCCGGCGCCAAGCGGGCCCGGCGCCGCTTCACAGCGGCTGACCAGGACCGGCCTGCCCAGGCGCGTGCCGCGCGCCAACCTGGCGCCGGGCATCTCCTCGGCCCAGACCCAGACCCAGCCCCAGCCCGAGCGGCCCCGGCCGTCGCCCCGGCCGGCGGCCTCCCGGTCGGCCCGCTCCCCCGAGGACGTCAGGGCGATGCTGTCGAGCTATCGCAGCGGGCTCGAGCGCGGCCGGCGCATGGCCGCCGGTCCCGGCGGCCCGGACCCGTTCAGCGACCAGCCCGGCGGCCAGAGCGTCGGCAGGGGCGAGGATGACGAGCCGCCGGGCTTCGGCAGCGGCCCGATGGCGTCAAGGAGCATTGATGATCTCGCTGAGTAAGGACGCCCAGAATCTCAACTGGCTCGTCAACACCTTCGTCCGCGGCACCCCAGGGGTCGCGCACGCCATCGTCGTCTCCTCCGACGGGTTGCTGATCGCCGTCTCCGAGCGGCTCGACCGCGCGCGGGCCGACCAGCTCTCCGCGGTCGCCTCCGGCGTCGCCAGCCTGACGGCCGGTGCCGCCCGCCTGCTCGATGCCGGCGAGGTCAACCAGACGGTCGTCGAGATGGAGAAGGGCTTTCTTTTCGTCATGACCATCGGCGACGGCTCCTGCCTCGCCGTGCTGGCGGCGCCGTCGTGCGACGTCGGCCTGGTCGGCTACGAGATGGCGCTGCTGGTCGCCCGGACGGGGGACGTGCTCACGCCACAGCTACGAGCAGAGCTGCAGGCATCGCTGCCGAGATGAGCACCGACGACCGCCAGAGCGTCGGCCGACGCCCCGGCCCGGTTGTCCGGCCCTACGCGATCACCGGGGGCAGGGCCAGGCCACGGCACGAGGATCTGGAGGTCGAGGCGCTCGTCTCCACGCCGTCCAGCGCTGAGGTCACGCCGCGTCTGACCTACGAGCGGCGGTCGATCGTCCGGCTGTGCGGCGAGGTGCAGTCGATCGCCGAGATCGCGGCCCGGCTGGAGATGCCGCTCGGGGTCACCCGCGTGCTCGTCGCCGACATGGCCGACGAGGGCCTGGTCACGATCCACCGGCCCGAGGCGATCGGCGGCGGGCCCGACCTCGGCCTGCTCGAGCGCGTGCTGTACGGCCTGCGAAACATCTGAGCTACTCTTCGCCGCGGAAGCTGCTCGACCCGACAAGCCACCGAGGGAGAGGCGACATGCGGTTCTTTGTGACCGGGGGAGCGGGGTTCATCGGCTCCAACTACGTCCGGCACCTGCTCGCCACCGACCCGGACGCGCAGGTCACCAACTTCGACAAGCTGACCTACGCCGGCAACCCGGCGAGCGTCGCGGACCTGGAGGCGGACCCGCGGTACCGGTTCGTGCGCGGCGACATCTGCGACCCGAGGCAGCTCGCCGAGGTGCTGCCAGGCCATGACGTGGTGGTGAACTTCGCGGCCGAGACGCACGTCGACCGGTCCATCGTGGAGCCGCTGGAGGCGGTGCGGACCAACACGCTCGGGGTGGCCACCCTGGCGGAGGCGGTCAGGAACGCCGGGGTCGGCCGCTTCCTGCAGGTCGGCACCGACGAGGAGTACGGGGCCATCGTCGAGGGCTCGTTCCACGAGCGGGACCGGCTGGAGCCGTCCTCGCCGTACTCGGCGGGCAAGGCGGGCGGCTCGCTGGTCGCGCTCGCCTACGCCATCACGCACAAGCTGGACGTGGTGGTGACCCGCTGCAGCAACAACTACGGTCCCTACCAGTTCCCCGAGAAGGTCATCCCGCTGTTCGTCACCAACCTGCTCGACGGTCAGAAGGTCCCGCTGTACGGCAGCGGGGGCAACATCCGCGACTGGCTGTACGTGCTGGACCACTGCACCGCCATCGACCTGGTGCTGCGGCGCGGCTCCAGTGGGGAGGTCTACAACGTCGGCGCCGGCAACGAGGTCTCCAACCTGGAGCTGACCCAGCGGATCCTGGCCGCGTTCGGCGCCGGCGACGAGATGATCGAGTACGTCGCCGACCGTCCCGGCCACGACTGGCGCTACTCCCTCGACTCGAGCAAGGTGCGTGACCTGGGCTGGGAGCCTGCGCGCGACTTCGAGGCCGGTCTGGCCTCCACGATCGCCTGGTACCGCGAGAGCGAGGCGTGGTGGCGGCCGCTCAAGCCGCGGGGGGCGTCCCGCACGCTGGACCACGGGCGCCCGGCGGGAGCGTAGCCGTGCGGGTGCTGGTCACCGGCGCCGGCGGCCAGATGGGCAGCGACCTTCAGGCCGCCTTCGCCGACGCCAAAGAGCTCGTCGCCCTCGGTCACGCGGAGCTCGACATCGCGGACTGGCCCGAGGTGGCCGCCACGGTCGCCGAGCTCGAGCCGGACCTGGTGCTGAACGCGGCGGCCTGGACGGACGTGGACGGCTGTGAGGCCGACCCCGACCGGGCTTTCCGGGACAACTGCCTGGGCCCGCGCCACCTCGCGCTGGCGTGCCGCGAGGTCGACGCCGAGCTGGTGCACCTGTCCACCGACTACGTCTTCGACGGGCGGGCGCGGGCGAGCCGCCCCCACGGCTACGGCGAGTACGACGTGACCGCGCCGGCGAGCGTGTACGGCCGCTCGAAGCTGGCCGGCGAGCAGGCACTGCGCCAGGTGTGGGGCCGGCACTACGTGGTCCGCACCTCGTGGGTCTACGGCCGTGCCGGACGCAACTTCGTCAGGACGATCCTGCGGCTGGCGGCCGACCGGCCGCTGCTGCAGGTCGTGGCCGACCAGGTCGGCAGCCCCACCTGGTCGGCCGACCTGTCCGAGGCCGTGCGCGCGCTGGTCCGGACCGGCCAGCACGGCACCTACCACCTGACCGGCGGGGGCACGTGCTCGTGGTACGAGCTGGCCCGTGCCGTCCTCGAGAGCACGGGCCAGGACCCCGCCCGGGTGCAGCCGGTGACCACGGCCGAGCTCTCGCGGCCGGCGCCGCGGCCGGCGTGGTCGGTGCTGGACAACCGCCTCGCCCACCTGGTCGGCGTGCCGCCGCTGCGGCCCTGGCAGGAGGCGCTGCGCGCCTTCCTCGCCTCCTCCGCTCGCTGACTGTCCCGACTGTATAGGATGCTCCTGAAGATCCGCGCCGAGCCGCCGGGAAGGAGCCCGTTTCCAGCCGTGCCAGAGCCGCCCGTGCCAGAGCCGGGACCGACCGCGGTCGCCGTCGTGCTGGTGACCTACGAGAGCGCCGACGACCTGCCGGCCTGCGTCGCCTCGCTGCCGGAGGCCGCCGCCCCGCACGAGGTCGAGCTGCTGGTGGTCGACAACGCCTCCCGGGACGACTCGACCGGCGTGGCCCGGTCGCTCGGCGCCAAGGTGATCGAGAGCCAGCGCAACCTGGGCTACGCGCGCGCGGTCAACCGCGGTGCGGCGGAGACCGCCGCGCCCTGGCTGCTGGTCGCCAACCCGGACACGCGGCTGGAGCCCGGCTCGCTCGCCCGGCTGCTGCGGACCGCCCAGGCCGATCCGCGCATCGGCTGCATCGGCCCGCGCCTACGTAACCTGGACGGCTCGGACTACCCGACCGGCCGCCGCTTCCCCTCGCTGCTGACCGGTGGGCTGCACGCCCTGCTCGGCCCGGTGTGGCCGGACAACCCGGCGACCCGCCGCTATCACCTGGCCGACCTCGACCGCACCAGACCGGCCCTGGTCGACTGGGTCTCGGGCGCGTGCATGCTGCTGCGCCGCTCCGCCTTCGACGCGGTCGGCGGGTTCGACGCCTCGTACTTCATGTACTTCGAGGACATGGACCTGTGCCTGCACCTGGCCAGGGCCGGCTGGAGGATCGTGCTGGAGCCGCGTGCCACCGTCGAGCACGTCGGCGGTGGCTCGACCCGCCACACCCCGTACCGCAAGGTCCTCGACCACCACCGCAGCACCCTGCGCTTCTACCGCCGCCGCTACGCCGGCGACCCGCGCCTGGCGCTGGTGCCAGCGGTGGCCGCCGGCCTGCTGGTCCGCGGCGTCCTGTCCATCGCCCGCACCGCCGTCGCGCAGCTCCGCGCCCGCCGCGGAGCTGACCCCACGTGACCGCCAAGGGGACCCTACCGGCTGCTCAAGCACCGGCACGGGCCCGCCGAGGCGTCTATGGTATTGCTCGCGGCGCGGCGGCGACCCACCACCCTCGCCGAGGAGGTCCGATGGCGGAGCAGGACCGCCACCCGTCCCGGACGGAGAGCGCGTACTACGACCACATGGGCTTCGACCCGGAGCACCAGCGCGAGGTGCTGCGGTTCTACGTGCCCATGTTCGCCGGGCCGGTGGGCACACCGGCGGACGGGACGCCCGGCGGCAATGGGGGGCCGGTGCTCGAGCTGGGCTGCGGCCGGGGCGAGTTCCTCGGGCTGCTGCGCGACGCCGGGATCGAGACGTGCGGGGTCGACAACGACGCCGGCATGGTCGAGCGGACGCGGGCCCAGGGACTCGAAGCGGTCGAGGGCGACGCGCTCGAGTTCCTGCACGCCGACCCCGCACCCGGCCCGTACAACGGCGTGTTCTGCGCCCACTTCCTGGAGCACCTCACCCCGGAGCAGGTCGCCCGCCTGCTCGCCGGAGTGCGGCGGGTGCTGGCGCCCGGCGGGCGCTTTGTGGCCGTCACCCCCAACCCCGCCTGCTACGCGGTGCTCAGCCACGATTTCTGGCGCGATCCGACCCACGTCCGCTTCTACGACATCCCACTCGTGGAGTTCTTCTGCCGGCAGGCCGGGTTCGAGGTCGAGTCCAGCGGCACCAACCCGGTCAACCATCCCGGGCCTCCGCCTGAGTTCCTTGTCCGCGCGCCGGTCGTCCATCCGGGTCTCGGCGACCTGATCCAGGCGGCCATGGCCAAGCTGGCCGCCTCGCCCAACGGGCGCGAGCCACGTGACAGGTTCAGGGGGCGGATGGTACCGAGGGGGTCCGTGGCAGCCCCTTGGGGCTCGGCGGACCTGAGCTGGGCGTACGAGCTGGCCCACGTGGTCAGCGTGCTCGGCGACCGGCTGCAGGAGGCGACCGAGGCCCTGCGGGACCTGCGCGCCGCCTACGACAATCTGGTGTGGGGGCTGTACCAGGGCAACGAGACGTTTGTCGTCGCCAGGGCATGACAGGTCCAGACCGAGACAAGGGGAGGGAGTGTCGCACGCGTTGAAAGCAGCGGTCTACAACCGGTTCCTGCCGTCGATGGGTGGGGGGGAGCGGCATTCGTGCCTGCTCGCCCAGGTGCTGGCCGAGCAGGGGCACGACGTCGAGCTCCTCGCTCACGAGGACGTCGGCAAGGACCTGCTGGCGGACCACCTCGGGCTGAACCTCGCCAAGGTGTCGCTGCGGGTCCTGCCGGACCGCGGCGAGCGGGACATGGCCGGCGTCTCCGCCGACTACGACCTGTTCGTCAACGCCTCCTACATGAGCCGCGTCAAGGCGCGCGCCGTCCACAACGTCTACCTCTGCTACTTCCCGACCCCGTTCGACCACGACCTCAGCACCTGGCGGCGCTGGGCGGTGCGGCGGCTCGGGCCGCACGTGCGCGGGGGCCACCCGGGACCGTCGGGATGGGGACCCGGCTGGTTCCCGCCCGAGGGCGGGCGCCGCCGGAGCTGGACCTGGACCAGTGGCCACGCCGAGCTCCTGCTCCCCGGGGGAGGAGAGCGGGTCGTGGGGTTCGAGCTCGGCCGGCCGGGCGCTCCCGGGCCGGTCGAGCTGGTCCTCCGCGACGAGCGCGGCCAGGAGCTGGCCCGGCTCCAGGCCCGTCCGGAGCGCTTCGCACGCCACCACGTCACCCTTCCGTCCAGCCCGCGGGACGTCGGGATCTTCTTCGACAGCGACACCTTCGTCCCCGGTCGCGGGGACGACCGCACCCTCGGCGTGGCCGTCAGCCGGCTCCGCATGAGCGGGCAGCGCCGCACCCTCAGGGAATCGGTCGGGGAGAAGCTCCCATGGCTGCTGCGCAACCCGGAGGACCTGTCGTTCCTCGACCACTACCAGCGGGTGATCGCCAATTCCGAGTACACCCGCACATGGGTCCAGCGGTACTGGCGCGTCGACTCCGACGTGCTCTTCCCGGCCATCCGCGTCCAGGATCTCCGGCCAGGGCCGAAGGAGCGCAGGATCCTCGGCGTCGGCCGCTTCTTCGCCCGTGGCATGGGCCATTCCAAGAAACAGCTCGAGCTCGTCGAGGCGTTCGGCAGGATGGTGCGCCGCGGCAAGCTCCAGGGATGGGAGCTGCACCTGGTCGGCGGCTGCGAGCCGAGCCAACGGGCCTACGTCGACAAGGTCCGCAGGGCCGCTGAAGGGCTGCCGGTCCACGTCCACGCCAACGCGCCTCGCCCCCTGGTGGAAGAGCTGTTCGCGTCCAGCTCGGTTTTCTGGCACGCGACCGGGCTCGATGAGGACGAGGAGAAGCAGCCCTGGGTCTTCGAGCACTTCGGCATCACCACGGTGGAGGCCATGGCCGCGGGCTGCGTCCCCGTCGTCATCGACAAGGCGGGCCAGCGGGAGATCGTCCGCCACGGCGTGGACGGCTACCGCTGGTCCGGGCTGGACGAGCTCGAGTCCTACACCCGGTCGCTGGCCGGCGACGCCGCGCTGCGCGACCGCCTCGCCCGCAGCGCGGTCGAGCGGGCCAGGACGTTCTCGGAGGAGGCCTTCGCCGCCCGCTGGTCCGAGATCGGAGCCGGCCTGGGCATCCGCTAGCGCCCGGGAGGGGAGGGCTGTGGACAGCGGCTCGGGCGACGTCGCCGTGACCGATATACTTCCGGAACCTCAACCAAGCCCAGCCTGCGATTGGAAGGAAGGCGCCCATGGTCAGCGCCGCGGACGCCCGGGCGGCGGCGCAGTCACGGGTCCGCTGGGAGCTGCTCGCCAACCTGATCCGCAAGGACCTGAAGGTCAAGTACAAGAACTCGGCGCTCGGGTTCTTGTGGTCGATGGCGAACCCCCTGCTGTACCTGGCGGTGTTCGACGTCGTCTTCAGCGTCTTCCTGAAGAACAACGTGCCCTATTTCGCGGTGCTGTTCATGTCCGGCCTGCTGGTGTGGAACTTCTTTAATCTGTCCACCTTGAGCGCGACGGGCGTGGTGGTCGGGAACGCCAACCTGGTCCGTAAGGTGCGGTTCCCGCGCGTGGTCCTGCCGCTCGCGTCGGTCGGGTTCGCCGGCGTGCACTTCGTGCTGCAGATGGTGGTGTTCTTCGCGTTCCTGCTGGTGTTCTACCGGGATTTCATCGGCCCGCAGCTCGTGCTGATCTTGCCGGCGCTGGCGGTGGTGATCGTGTTCACGGTGGGCACGGCGCTGCTGGCGTCCGCGCTGAACGTGCGCTTCCGCGACGTGGAGCACCTGCTGGAGATCGCGCTGCTGGCGTGGTTCTGGCTGACGCCGATCGTCTACCCGGTGGCGCTGGTGCAGGAGCAGCTCGTGCACCGCCACCTGTTCTGGGTGTACATGGCCAACCCGATGACGGCGGTGGTGACTGCGATGCAGCGCGCGCTCTACCGGTACCCGTCGGTGGTCGAGGGCGGCGGGGTGCAGCGCGTCCTGGCGACCGGCGGCTACGGCTTCTACCTCAAGTGGCTGGGGGTGGCGTCGGTGGTCTCGCTGGTGCTGCTGGCCCTCGGCCTGGTGGTGTTCCGCCGGCTGGAAGCCGACTTCGCCGAGGAGCTGTAGATGCCTGACGCGGTCGTCGCGCGGGGGGTCGGCAAGCGCTTCCTCGTCCACCACCAGAGGGCCACCAGCCTGAAGGAGCGGCTGCTGCAGACGCGGCGCTCGCAGGCCGAGGAGTTCTGGGCCCTGCGCGACATCGAGCTGGACATCGGCGGCGGCGAGACGGTCGGCCTGATCGGGGCCAACGGCTCGGGCAAATCGACCCTGCTCAAGCTGCTCGCGGGGATCCTGGAGCCGACCGTGGGCAAGGTGAGCGTGCGTGGCCGGGTCGCATCGCTGCTCGAGCTCGGCGCCGGCTTCAACGGTGAGCTGACCGGGCGCGAGAACATCTACCTCAACGCGTCGATCCTCGGGCTGTCCCGCCGCGAGATCAACCGCCAGTTCGACGGCATCGTCGAGTTCTCCGGGCTCGAGCAGTTCATCGACAACCAGGTCAAGCATTACTCGTCCGGCCAGTACGTGCGCCTGGGCTTCGCCATCGCCGTGCACGTCGACCCGGATATCCTGCTGGTCGACGAGGTGCTGGCGGTCGGCGACGAGGCGTTCCAGGCAAAGTGCCTGGCCAAGATCGGCGAGTTCCAGGAGCGCGGCTGCACGATCCTGTTCGTCACCCACGCGGTGGACCTGGTGCCCAGGCTGTGCAACCGGGGCATCGTGCTCGACCACGGCCGCGTGATGCACGACGGTGACCCGCTGGAGGCGACAGAGCGGATGCGGAGCCTGATGGGCACGGGCGCCGACCAGTCGGGTGGTGCGGTGCCCGTGTCGAGCGGCCTGCGGGTCACGGGCGTGCGGCTGGTCGACCCGGGGTCGCCGGCCGCGCACAGGGGCGAGTTCCGGCCGGGCGAGCCGATGACGGTGGAGGTCGGCGTGCTGGCCGGTGCGGAGCCCCCGCCGGTCGCGACCGTGCGCGTGGCGGTGACCGGCCCCTCGGACGTGCCCCTTTGGGTGATGGACGCGGAGGAGGAGCGGTTCCAGCCGGACACGCGCCGGACCGTTCGCTTCCTCGTGAAGGAGCTCCCCCCGATCCAGGGGATCTTCGCTCTGGCGGTCGCGCTGCGCGACTCGTCCAATGGCCGGGCGGTGGACGCCCGCCGGTTCAGCGAGGCGTTCCGGGTGATCGGCGCCACCGAGCACGGCCTGATCGACGTGGCCTGGACGATCGAGGGGGCCAAGGAGGACAAGCGTGCCAAGCCCAGCGCCGACCGCTGAGCCCGCGCCGCTGGTGACCGTGGTCGTGGTCAGCCACAACGGCGCCGACCCGCTGCCGCCCTGCCTGGAGGCGCTCGCCGCGCAGGACCTGCCGCGGGGCCGGGTGCAGGTCTGGGTGGTCGACAACGCCTCCGGCGACGGCACGTGCGAGCTGGTCGAGCGGGACTTCCCATGGGTGCGCCTGTTCGCCAACCAGCGCGACGAGGGCTTCGCCGGCGGCGGCAACGTCGCCATGCGCCAGGCGGACACCGCGTACGTGGCGCTGCTGGACCAGGACGCGCGGCCGGCGCGGGACTGGCTGCGGCGGCTGCTGGAGCCGTTCGAGGAGGAGGCGCGGCGCGGCGGCGGTGGGCCGCGACTGGCCGCGACGACCTCGAAGGTCGTGTTCCTGCCGCGGTTCCTGCCGCTGAGCCTGTCCACGCCCGCCTTCGTGCCCGCCGGCACGCTGGGCACGCGCGAGCTGGGCGTGCGCGTCCACAGTGTGCGCGTGGACGGCCGCGACGTCACCGGCGAGGTGCTCTGGGACCGGCGCGCCGACGGGCCGGAGGGCGAGGGGGAGGACCGCTTCCGCTGGACGCGGCCGTCGGAGCGGCTGCTGGTCCCGGTCGACCCGGACGGCAACGGCGGGGCCAGGACGACCGGGTGGCTCCAGCTCGGCCTCCGGCTCGCCGCCGAGAGCTCCAAGCCGGTGGAGCTGACCTGGGCGGAGGGCGGTGCCACCATCAAGGCGGGCACGGAAGCGGCCGACCAGGAGGTCTCGCTGGCGCCCGGGGCCGAGCTCGTCGACGTGCTCAGCAACGCCGGCGGGATGGTGCTCGTGGACGGCCACGGCGCCGACCGCGGCCACCAGGAGGTCGACCGGGGCCAGTACCAGCGGGCCGAGGAGGTGTTCGCGTTCCGCGGCGCCTCGGTGCTGTTCCGCACGGAGGCGCTGCGCGACGCCGGCGTGTTCGACGACGACTTCTTCACGCACTACGAGGACACCGACCTCGCCTGGCGGCTGCGCTCGCGCGGCTGGTCGGTCCGCTACCTGCCCGAGGCGGTGGTGCGGCACGTCCACGCCGCGTCGTCCGGGGAGTGGTCGCCGTTCTTGTCGTTCCACGTGGACCGCAACCGGCTGCTGATGCTGACCAAGAGCGCCAGCGCGGGGCTCGCCCTGCGAGAGGTGCTGCGCTACCCCCTGACCACCGCCTCGCTGGCGCTGCGGACGGTCGCGAGGGCGCACCCGCGACGGCCGCCGCGCGGGACGCTGCTGCGGCTGCGGGTGATGGCCTCCTATCTGCGCCTGCTGCCGGCGATGCTGGCCCGCCGCTGGGAGATCTCGCGCCACGCCAAGGTCGACCGCCGCCACCTGGAGCGCTGGCTGGTGCTGCGGTGAGGGTCGGGCTCGACGCCACACCCCTGCTCGGACCGAGGAGCGGCGTCGGCCACTACGTGGCGCGGCTGACCGAGGCCCTGGCCCGCTCGGGGGACCTGGCCGAGCTGCGGCTGGTCCCGTTCACCTGGCGCGGGGCGGGTGACCTGCCGGCGGCCGCCCCGACCGCTCCCGCCGCTCCCGCCGCTCCCGCCGCCGCGGTGGTCCGCTGCGGGCGGCGGCGCGTGCCGGCGCGGCTGCTCCAGGCGGCCTGGGCGCGGGTGGCGTGGCCGCCGGTGGAGTTGCTGGCCGGGCGGGTGGACGTGTTCCACGCCACCAACTTCGTCGCTCCGCCGGCGCGGCGGGCCGGCTTGGTCGTCACTGTCCACGACCTCACCTACCTGCGCTACCCGGAGATGGTCACGGCCTCCTCGGCGCGCTACCGCAGGCTGGTGCCGGCCGGCCTGGCACGCGGGGCGGTGGTGTGCACGCCGACCGCGGCAGTGGCGGCCGAGGTGCGCGACACCTACCGCGTGCCGGCCGAGCGCGTGGTGGTGACCCCGCTCGGGGTGGGGCCGCAGTGGCTGGCGGCCGAGCCGCCGGACGCGGCCTGGCTCGCCGCCCATGGCCTGCCCGAGCGCTACCTGCTGTTCGTGGGCAGCCGCGAGCCCCGCAAGAACCTGGCCACCCTGGTCGCCGCCTGTCGCGAGCTGCCCGCGGGGGCGCCGCCGCTGGTGCTTGCCGGCCCGCCCGGCTGGGGCGAGGGCCCGGACCTGGAGGGCCTGCCGCCGGGCAGGGCGCACACGCCCGGCTACCTCGCCGACCCCGACCTGGTGCGGGTCGTGGCCGGGGCGGCGGTGCTGGCCTTCCCTTCCTGGTACGAGGGGTTCGGGCTGCCGGCGCTGGAGGCGCTCGCGTGCGGCACGCCGGTGGTGGCCGGCGACGTCCCGGCGCTCCGGGAGGTGCTCGGCGACCAGGCCGAGCTGGTCGACCCGGGCGACGCCGGCGCGCTCGCGAGCGCGCTCGCCAAGGCGGTCGAGGACGGCGGCGGCGGGCCCGCCAGGGCGGCCCGGCGGGCCCGCGCGGCGCGCTTCACCTGGGAGGGCTGCGCCCGCGCCACCCTCGACGCCTACCGCCGGGCGGTGCCCCGGTGAGTCGGGCCGGTGGGGTGCGGGCGGGGGTCGTGGCGGAGCAGCTCTTCGGGCCGGTGCCCGGGGGCATCGGGCGCTACGTGGGTGCGCTCGCCCACCATCTCGACGCCGAGGCGACGGCACGCGGGGGAGCGGTGCGCTGGCTGGTGGCCCGGCACCCGGCCGCGCGGATCGCCGCGGCCGGTCTTCCGCCCGAGCGGACGCATGCGCTCGCCTGGCCGGGCCGGCTCGCGACCAGGACCTGGGCGGAGCTGCGCCGCCCGAGGTTGCCGGCGCGGCTCGCCCGCGAGCTGGACCTGGTGCACGCGACCAGCGCCGCGGTCCCGCCCACCCGCGGCCGCCCACTCGTGGCCACCCTCCACGACCTGGCCTTCCGCCACTTCCCCGAGGCGTACCCGGCCGGCGGGCGCCGCTTCCACGAGCTGGCCACCCGCATCGCCGTCGCCGAGGCCGCGAGGGTGCTGGTCCCCTCGGCCGCGACCGCCGCCGACCTCGCCGACCTGTACGGCCTCGAGCCCACGCGGGTCGCCGTCACCCCGCTCGGCGCCGACCCGCCGCCCACGCCGCCCGACCCAGAGCCTGCCCGGGCAGCTCTCGAGCGGCTCGGCGTGCCCGGCCCGTTCCTGCTCGCCGTGGGCACGCTGGAGCCGCGCAAGAACCTCGCCCGGCTGGTCGCCGCCTTCGCCGAGGCCGCCGCAGAGCTGCCAGAGCACCACCTGGTGGTGGTCGGGCCGGCAGGCTGGGGGGCGGCGGTGCCGGCCGAGGCGGTGCCGCCACGGGTGGCGCTGGCCGGTCAGGTGGACGAGCCGGCGCTGCACGGCCTGTACGCGGCCGCGGACGGCCTCGCCTACCCGAGCCTGTACGAGGGCTTCGGTCTGCCGGTGGTGGAGGCGATGGCCCACGGTGTCCCGGTGCTCACCAGCGACCGTTCGAGCCTGCCGGAGGTGGCCGGTGACGCCGCCCTGCTGGTCGACCCGCTGGACGTGCCCGCCATTGCCAAGGGCCTGGTCGAGCTGGTTTCGGACCGTGCGCTGCGCGAGCGGCTGGCGGCGGCCGGCCCGCGCCGGGCGGCCGCCTTCACCTGGCCGGCCACGGCGGCGGCCACCTGGTCCGCCTACGAGGAGGCGCTGCGGTGAGCGAGGTCCCCGTCCCCGGCCGCCGTCCGCGGGTGGCGGTGGACGCCACCGCGGTGCCGGCCAAGCTGACCGGTGCGGGCGTGTACGCCGCCCGCATGCTCGCCGCGCTGGCGTTGCGGGGCGAGGCCGAGCTCGAGGTCTTCGTCGCCCCGGGCTCGGGGCCGTCGCTGGCCGCGCCGGGCCTCGGCCTGCACCCCGTGCGTGCGGCCGGCCTGGGTCGGCCGGCCCGCATCGCCTGGACCCACCTGGCCGCCGGCCGTGCCGCCCGAGCCGCCGGCGCGGACCTGCTCCACGGCGTGCACTACGAGCTGCCCCGCCGCGCGAGCCTGCCGCAGGTGGTCACGGTCCACGACCTCACCCTGCTCACCCATCCGGAGTGGCACGAGGCCGCCAAGGTCCGGTTCTTCGGCTGGGCCGTGCGCCGCTCCGTGGCCGTGGCCGAGCGCGTGCTGTGCGTGTCCGCGACCACCGCCGCCGACCTGGCCGAGCACCTCGGCGTCGACCCCGGGCGCGTCGACGTCACCCCGCTCGGCACCGACCTGCGTCCCGCCTCCGAGCAGGCCGTGGCCGCGCTGCGCCGCCGCCTCGGCCTGGACGGGCCCTACCTGCTCGGCCTCGGCACGCTCGAGCCGCGCAAGGACCTGCCCACCCTGGTGAGGGCGTTCGCCCTGCTCGCGGGAGAGCTCCCGCACCGGCTGGTGCTCGCCGGCCTGGCCGGCTGGGGCGCCGGGGCGGTCGCCGGGGCGGTGGCCTCCAGCGGGGTCGCCGAGCGCATCCTGCTCGCCGGCTACGTGCCGGAGGCCGAGAAGGCGGCGCTGTTCACCGGCGCCGACGTGTTCGTCTACCCCAGCCGTTACGAGGGCTTCGGCCTGCCGGTGCTGGAGGCGATGGCCTGCGGCACCCCGGTGGTCACCACCAGCGGGGGGTCGTTGCCGGAGGTCGCGGGCGACGCCGCGCTGCTGGTCGAGCCGGGTGACGCCGACACGCTGGCGGTGGCGGTCGGCAAGCTCGCCGGCGAGCCCGGCGAGCGCGTGGCGCTGGTGCAGCGCGGGCTGGTGCGGGCGGCCGGTTTCACGTGGAACCGCTGCGCCGCCCTGACCGCGGAGGCCTACCGTCGCGCGGCGCAATAGCGGCGCAATAGACTGCTTTGAAACTTCTTGAAACTTCCGTGCCACGACGAGGGGAGCGCTCACCGTGCAAGCAGTCATTCTGGCCGGAGGCTTCGGCACCCGGCTGCGACCGCTGACCAGCACCCGGCCCAAGCCGCTGATCCCGTTCGCGAACGAGCCGTTCCTGCTGCACATGCTGCGGCAGCTTGCCGCCAGCGGCTTCAGCGACGTGGTGCTGTCCACGATGTACCTGCCCGAAGCGTTCGACGAGCTGATCCCGGCCGCCCGCAAATTCGGCGTCGAGGTGCTGCTGTCGTCCGAGGACACCCCGATGGGCACCTCCGGCGCGGTCAAGCGGCTCTCGCACCTGCTCGACGACACCTTCCTTGTGCTCAACGGCGACATCCTCGTCGACCTGGACTTCCAGGAGCTGGTGGCGCTGCACCACGACCGGGGCGCGGCCGCCACCCTGGCGCTGGTGCGGGTGCCGGACCCGGGCGCGTTCGGCCTGGTCCCGGTGGACGCCGGCGGGCGGGTCCAGGCGTTCCTCGAAAAGCCCGGCCCCGACGAGGCGGCGTGGGTCACCGACCTGATCAACGCCGGCGCCTACGTGCTGGAGCCGTCCGTGCTCGACCACGTTCCCGCCGGCCAGCCGTCCTCGTTCGAGCGCAACCTGTTCCCCTCGCTGCTCGCCTCGGGCGCTCCCGTCTACGGCCACGAGGTCCAGGGCTACTGGCGCGACCTCGGCACCCCCATCGCCTACCTCGCCGCCCAGGCCGATCTGCTCGAAGGGCGCCTCAACCTGCCCATCAACGCCACCGAGCGCGGCCGTGGCCGGTGGTTCTCGGACGCCGCCGAGATCGAGGACGGCGCCGTGCTGCGCGGCCCAGTGATGATCGGCCCGGGCGCTCGGGTCGAGCTCGAGGCGCGGGTGTTCGGCCCCTCTGTGCTCGGCCCGAGGGCGGTGGTGGCCGGTGGCGCCCGGGTGGAGCGCTCGGTGCTGCTGACCGGTGCCCGGGTCGAGCGGGGCGCCAAGGTGAGCGACTCGATCGTCGGCGCAAACGTGGTGGTGGGCACCGGTGCGGTGGTGAGCGACGGCGCCATTCTCGGCGACGGCGTCGTGATCGAGGAGGGCAACGTGCTCGCCGCCGGGGTGCGCGTCGCCCCTGGCGTGCATCTTCCGCCGGGCGCGATCAGAGTGTAGCGACGCTGCCGCCGGGAACCGCCGCTTCTGGAGGAGCCATGACAACGACAGCGCGGACAGAGGAACTGGGTGGTGGCGCCGACCGCCGGCTCGACCGGCTCTTCGGCTACCGGTCCAAGGGGTCGTCGCTCCGCACCGAGGTGGTGGCGGGCCTCACCACCTTTATGACCATGGCCTACATCCTCTTCTTGAACCCGGCCATCCTCGGGGCGGTGGCCGACCCGGGCGGGCGCAGGCTGCCCCCCGCCGCGGTGCTCACCTCGACCGCGCTGGTGGCGTCCGTCATGACGCTGCTCATGGGGCTGTGGGCCAACTACCCCTTCACGCTCGCCGCGGGGCTCGGCCTCAACGGCGTGGTGGCCTTCACCTTCGTCGCGACGCAGCGGCTCTCGTGGGCCGACGCGATGGGCCTGATCGTGCTCGAGGGTCTGATCATCACCGTGCTGGTGCTGACCGGTCTGCGCGAGGCGGTGCTGGAGGCGATCCCCTTGGCCCTCAAGAAGGCCATCGGCGTCGGCATCGGCCTGTTCATCGCCTTCATCGGCTTCTACGACGCGGGCTTCGTGGTGCGGCCGCAGAGTGCCGCCACCCCGGTGACGCTTGCGACCATCAACGGCCTCAAGATCACCGTGTTCATCGTCGGCCTGCTGCTCACCGCGACGCTGGTGGCCATGCGGGCGCGCGCCGCGCTGCTGCTCGGCATCCTCGGCACCACCGTGCTGGCGATCATCGCGAACGAGGCGCGCGGCCTGAAGCTGTGGCCGGGCGGCGAGGTCGCGGCCCTGCCGCACAAGCTGGTCGGCACCCCGGACTTCAGCATCCTCGGGGACTTCTCGCTGCTGGGGGCCTTCTCCGCGATCGGGGTGATCTCCGCCCTCGTGGCCGTCTTCGCGGTCATGCTCAGCGACTTCTTCGACACCATGGGCACGGTGATCGGCCTCGGCGGCGAGGCCGGGCTGCTCGACCGGGACGGACGCCTGCCGAGGATCAACCGGGTGCTGGTGGTCGACTCGCTGGCTGCCGCCGCCGGCGGGGCCGCCTCGGCCTCCTCCAACACCAGCTTCATCGAGGCGGCCTCCGGCATCGCGGCGGGCGGCCGCACCGGCCTCACCTCGGTGGTGGTCGCGGTGCTGTTCGCGGCCTGCTTGCTGCTTTCGCCGCTGGCGGGGGTGATCCCGCCGGAGGCGACCGGCCCGGCACTGGTGCTGGTCGGGTTCTTCATGCTCACCCTGATCCGCGACATCGACTGGGGCGACATCGAGGTCGGGCTGCCGGCCTTCCTCACCATCGTGCTGATGCCCTTCACCTTCTCGATCACCAACGGGGTGGGCGCCGGCTTCATCACCTACGCCGTGCTGAAGCTGGCCAGGGGCAAGGCACGCGAGCTGCACCCGCTGCTCCTCGGGGTGAGCGTGGTGTTCGCGATCTACTTCGCAATCGCGCCGCTCAAGCACCTGCTCGGCGTGAGCTGAGCGCGTCGATGTCGGGGGTGGCGCCGCCGCGCCTGGGCGGATCGCTCAGGGCGCGAGCGGCCGGAGCTGGCCGTGGCGGACGAGGTCGGCGAGGCTGGTGGTGATCGCCAGCACGTCGATGCCGGCCTCGGCAAAGCCCAGGCCGGCGCCCGCCAGCTCGCCGCCGACCGTCGCCAGCTCGACCCACTCGCCGGGCCGGCGCCGCGGCGCTCGCGTCAGCAGGTCGTAGAGCAGGCTCGCGTCCGGCTGGGGCAGGCGGCCGTCCAGCAGCTCGAAGGCGGCGACGGTGAGCTGGCCCGTCCTGGGCGAGCGCCCGCCGCCGAGGTCGCTGAAGGAGAGCGCCACCCCGGGCACCGGCTCCTCCAGGAGCTGGCTCCAGTAGCGCTCGCGCGCCCGGCCGTCCCCGTGGCCGCCCAACGTGTCCCTCCCGCTTCAGGGACTCCAGCCTGCTTGCAACTCTAGTTCCAGTTGGAGCGCTTTGCTAGAGCGGGTTCCATCGCTCAGCGGCGGAGGACGAGGTGGGCGGGGTCGAGCGGGGGACGCGGGCGCGGCTGGTCAGCGGGGTCGGGGTGGCCGGCGGCGACCGAGCCGAGCGGTTGCCAGCCGTCGGGGAGGTCGAGGGCCCGGGCCGCCACCGCCTGGCAGAACAGGCTCGAGGAGATCCAGGCGCCACCGAGCCCCTGCGCGTGCAGGGCCAGCAGCAGGGTCTGCACCGCACCGCCGGCGGCCAGCTCGAACATGGCCGCTTCCGCCGCCCGCCTGCGCTCGTCCGGGTAGTCGTGCCGCCCGCCCGGCGCCAGGCACGGCACCAGCAGCACCGGCGCGCCCCCGAGCAGGGCCCGCGAGCGGGCGACGCGGCGCTCGATCACGGCGGGGGGCGTGCCGCCGGCGAGGTCCTCGCGCCAGGCCGCCTCCATCTGGGTGAGGTAGCGCCCGCGGCCCTCGCCGGAGGCCACCACCACCACGCGGAACGGACGCGTGTGGTGGGGGAACGGGGCGGTCATGGCGGCGAGCACGGCCCGCTCGACCGCCCTCGGGTCGACCGGGTCGGGCAGGAAGCGGCGGCGGGTGCGCCGCCCCTCCAGGAAGGCGACCAGGTCGTCCGCGCCCGACCCGGTGCGGAAGAGGTCCTCGGCGGGGGGCCGGACGAGGTCCCGGGCGCGGCCCTCGCCCGCCGGCCGGGCCACGCCGCGCAGCAGGGCGGCGGGCACCCGGGCGAGCTTGCGCTTGACCAGGTCGGCGGCGGCCGCCACCTCGTCGGGCACGGCGACCTCGGTGACCTCGAGCGCCCGGCCGTCGTCGTCGGGCCGCCCGCGGTAGTCCTCGAGCGCGCCCATGCCGGCCAGGCCGACCGCCACGTCGGTCTGACCGCGCCGCCAGGGGCGTCCCAGGGTGTCGGTGACCACCACGGCCACGTCGTGGCGGTCCAGCTCGGCCAGGGCAGCGCGCAGCCGCGCCGCCGACGCGTCCGGGTCCTCGGGCAGGAGCACCAGCGCGTCGCCGCCTGCGTTGGACTCGTCGATGAGCGCGTTGGCGCCGACCAGCCCGTGGCGCGTCTCGGCGATCACCATGGGCCCGCGGCGGGCGACCACCCGCACGGTCTCGGCCGCCACCACCTCTCGGTGGACGCGGTCACGCTCCGCGGGATCGGCTGGGAGCGGCACGACCCGGCCCTCGGCCTTGGCCACCACCTTGGAGGTCACCGCCAGCACGTCCCCGTCGGCCAGCTCGTACCCGGCCGCGCGGACCGCGTCGAGCAGCAGCCCGGCCACGTCGTCACCCGGCCGGATCTCGGGCAGCCCGGCGAGCGGGACGACCTCCAGCGGGGTCACGGGCGCGGCTGGCGAGGTCACCGGCGCGACTCGCCCCCGCCTCGGACCGCGTCCAGGGCGACCTTGGCGAGCGCCGCGGCGTCCTCGGTCGTGCGCATGAGGGTGGGCGCGACGACCGCGTCGAGGCCGAGCGCGGCGACGTCGGCGGCCTGGTCGGCGTCCACCTGGTCCAGCACGAAGGCGTCGGCCAGCCCGCTGTACATGCTGGCCACGCCGCGGGCGGACACCTCGATGCCCCAGGCGGGCAGCAGCTTGTCGGCCATGCCCCTGACCGGGGCGCCGCCGATGATCGGCGTGACGGCCACGGTGCGGCAGGCGGCGCTCTGGATGGCGCTGCGGATGCCGGGCACCGCCAGGATGGGCGCGACCGAGACCACCGGATTGGAGGGGCAGAGCACGACCCCCTCGGCCCGCTCGATGGCCGCCAGCACGCCCGGCCCAGGCCGGGCCCGCTCGATGCCGGCGAAGGTGACGCGCCGCACCGGGTCCCGCGCGTGGCGGGCCACCCAGTACTCCTGGAAGCCGAGGTCCTCGACGCCCTCGGGCCCGTCCACCTCGACCCGGGTCTCGACCGGCTGGTCGGTCATGGGCACCAGCCGCACCGGCACGCCGAGCCGGCGGCAGATCTCGGCGGTCGCCTCGGTCAGGGTCGCGCCCCCGGTCAGGAGCCGGGTGCGCAGCAGGTGGGTGGCGATGTCCCGGTCGCCGAGGCTGAACCAGGCCGGCTCGCCGAGACGCTCCAGCGCCCCGAGCACGTTCCAGGTCTCGCCGGCCAGGCCCCAGCCGCGCTCCTCGTCCGCGAGCCCCGCCAGGGTGTAGGCGACCGAGTCGAGGTCGGGCGAGACCGCCAGGCCGTGCAGGCGGAGGTCGTCACCGGTGTTCCCGATGACCAGGAGGTCGGCGGGGGGGTGCACGCGGATGAGGCCGCGAAGGAACCGGGCCGCGCCGACCCCGCCGGCGAGCGCGACGAGCATGGGGCGTCATCTCCGTCGGTCAGGTTGAGGCGAGGCTCCAGCCTACCGCGTGGTGGCGGAGAGGGAGCGCTGCACGGCGCCCTCGATCTTGACGCGGGCAGCGGCGGGGGTGGTGGAGGGCAGCCGCCTGACCAGGGAGGTGAGCTCGGCGGTCCGGCCGGCGCGCAGGTCGCGCAGGCGCTGGTCGCCGCCCGGGCCACCGCCGGCTGCGCCCTCGGCGCGCTGGGCGGCGACCAGCGCGCCGTCCAGCGCCGCGATCGCGGTGGGGATCTGGTCGACGCGACCGTGGCCCACCAGGCTGTCGAGCTCGTGCAGGCGGGTCGAGGCGAAGTTCGTGCGCAGGTCGGCCTGCTGGCGCGGGGACCAGTGCGCGGCCGTCAGGCGGGCGTTCTCGACGGTGAGCTTGACCGGGTACAGGGGCTCCCCGGGAAGCGCGTTGCCCGCGAGCGTCACCACCAGGGTCAGCACCGCCGCCGCGGCCAGGGCGAACGCCGCCACGCGCCGCCGCCGGCGCCGCCGCCGCCCCGCGTCTCGGGTGGCCCGGCCGGCTCGGATGGCTCGTCCGGTTCGCCCGGCGAGCTCGCCCGGCGGCGCCGACAGCTCGTCCGCCGGCGTGCTCAGCGCCTGGGCGAGGTGCCGCGGCCCGGCGGCGGGGTCGAGCTCCATCCGGGCGCAGGTCGCGCGCAGGGCCTCCGCCGCCTGCACCGGGGGGACGAGCTCGACCGGGACCGGCCCGCGCCGGCCGTCGAGCACGGCGTCGAGCTGGTCTTCGATTCCTGATGGCTTCCTTGACCGGGGCATCCTCAGTCCTCCTCGCACGGGGTCAGGCGCTCGGAGCCTCCGGATAGGTACGGCTGGCTCGCGGGCTGGCGGAGACCGAGCGCCCGCGCCAGGCTGGCGAGGCCACGGTGCTGCAGCGCGCGCACCGCGCCGGTGGTCTTGCCGAGCGCGGTGGCCACCTCCGGGGCGGTGAGCCCGGCGGCCATCCGCAGCAGCAGGACCTCGCGCTGGTCGGGCGAGAGCTGCTCGAGGGCCTTCAGCACCCGCTTGCCCTCCAGCCGGTCGATGGCCATCTCCTCCGGGTCGGCGGTCCCGGCGGCCAGGGCGGCCTCGTCGAGCACGTCGTCGAGCGGGTCGAAGCGGGCACGCGCCTGGCGCCGCCGGAAGTCGAACAGGTCGTGGCGGGCGATGCGGAACAGCCAGCCGCCGAGCGCCTCCACCGGGCCGCGGAAGCCGGGCAGGCTCTCGATGGCGGCGGCGAACACCGCGCCGGTCAGGTCCTCGGCGGTGTGCCGGTTGCCGACCTGCGCCATGAAAAAGCGGAACAGCGGCGGCGCGAAGGTGGCGTAGACGCGGGTCACGGCCGCCGGGTCGCGCCGGCGGGCCGCGGCCAGGTCGGCGTCGGTCAGCTCGGGGCCGACCGCGCGCTGCCGCCCTGCCTGTTGCCGCCCAGCGAACTTCGCCACCGCGCCCCCCGTGAGCCCCCGTGCAGACCTTGGGGAGGCTAACCGATTTGTCGGTGCGGGGGCCAACGCGACCCGAGACGGAATCAGGTATCGCCCTCAAGACGCCCAGGAATGTCACCGATGTAATTACCGGTGTGCAGTTCGGGGAAGCCGGGGGGAAAGCCTGGAGCTCCGGCGCTCAACCGATCGCCCCGAAAGCTGGCAGCGAGGGAGGAGCGATGACACAGACCACGGTCTTTCGTGTCGAGCCGCAGCCCTGGTACGAGCGGGCCGCCTGCCGTGGCAGGGACGCAGACTGCTTTTTTCCCGAGAAAGGTGGTTCGACCCGAGCGGCCAAGCGGATCTGCCAGACCTGCGCTGTTCAAGCCGAATGCCTCGAGTACGCCCTTGCCAACGACGAGCGTTTCGGCATCTGGGGTGGCATGAGCGAGCGCGAGCGGCGTCGCCTGAAGAAGCGCGTCTGCTGACCTTCGACACGGGCACCCTGCTCGGGGCCCTCTGTGGGCCAATTTTCCTTCGGTGCGGCGCCGCGTGCTAGCATGCGCCCAGCCCGTGGGGAGGCCATGCCCCTGCGGGCCTTTCCCATGGCTCCCCCCAGGGCCGCACCGAGAGGAAGGCCGTGCCGAGCAACGAGCCCCGCGTGATTGCAGTGGTCGTCTGTCACGACGGGCGACCGTTCCTGCGGGAGACGTTCCGCGGACTCGCCAAGCAGACGCGGCCGATCGACGACGTGGTGGTCGTCGACACCGGGTCGACGGACGGCAGCGCGGACTGGGCACGCTCACGCCTTGGCGAGGACGCGGTCCTGGCGGTCCGCGGCCAGTTCGGGCGGGCGGTGATGTCGGCGCTCCGCGACCCGCGAACGGCCGGCATGGACTGGCTGTGGCTGCTGCACGACGACTCGGCGCCGGAGCCGGACGCGCTCGAGTGCCTCCTCGCCGAGGCCGAGCACCGCCCGAGCGCCGCGATCCTCGGGCCCAAGCTGCTCTCCTGGACCAACCCCAACCGCCTGCAGGACGTCGGCTGGTCGGTCGACCGCACCGGCCGGGCGGTGTCGCCCGTCGAGGACGACGAGATCGACCAGGGACAGCACGACCAGGTCCGCGAGACCTTCTTCGTCTCCACCGCCGGCATGCTGATCCGCCGCGCCACCCTGCTGCAGGTGGGCGGCTTCGACGAGCGCATGCCCGCGTTCCGCGACGACCTCGACCTGTGCTGGCGCACCCACCTGCACGGCGGCCGCGTGCTGGTGGTGCCGGGCGCTCGCGTGCGCCACTTCGCCGCGGCGGCCTCGCGCGCCCGCAAGGACCGCGCCGTCAGCCACCCCCAGTACCTCACCGAGCGGCACACCATGGCGGCCGTGCTGAAAGCGACCTCGCTGCGGCGGCTGCCCCTGGTGCTGCTGCTCGCGGTCCTGGGCGGCGCGCTGCGGGCGCTGGCCCTGGCGCTCACCGGCCGACCGGGCGACGCCCTCCAGATCCTGTGGGCCTGGGGCTGGAACGTGAAGGAGCTGCCCGTCACGATCGTGTACCGGCGGCGGCTGCAGCGCGGCCGCAGGTCCGACGACGCCTCGCTCGCCAGCCTGCGGGCACCCGGGGGCCAGCCGTTGCGGGCGCTCCTGCGCGGCATGCTCGAGCTGGTCTACGGCGAGGTCGGCGAGCACGTGGCGCAGACGCCGAGCGGTGCCGATGAGCGGGACGTGCCCGCGTCGGGGGCGCAGGTCGGCCGTATCGTCGCCAGCCACCCCATGGCCTTCACCGTCGCGGGCTTCGCGCTGCTGATGGTGGTCTCGCTGCGCTCGCTGCTGTTCGCGCCGGCCATCGCCGGGGGCGCGCTCGGCGTCTTCCCGGCGAGCGGGCAGGCCTTCCTGCGCGAGTTCGCGGCGTCCTTCCACCAGACCGGCCTCGGCTCGACCGCGGCGGCGCCGCCCTCCCTGGCGCTGCTCGGCGGGCTGGCGGCCGTCACCTTCAACAAGGCGCTGCTGGCGCAGAAGCTGATCCTGTGGCTGGCGCTGCCGCTGGCGGCCGCGACCTGCACGCGGGCCCTGCGCGTGATCGTCCCCTCACGGGCGGCGCGCGCGGTCTCCGGCCTGCTGTACGCCAGCTCGCCGCTCGCGGTCGGGGCGCTCGCACAGGGACGCCTCGGCGAGCTCGTCTTCCTGGTCGTGGCGCCGCCCGCTCTGGCCCAGGTGGTGCTGGCCCTGCGCCGCGAGCAGGCGCGCGAGCCGTGGCGCCCGGCCCTGCGCTTCCTGGTGCTCGCCGCGGTGGCGGTCGCCATGTACCCGCCGTCGATGGTGGTCCTGCTGCTGGTGGTGGCGGTGGCTGTGGCCGCCGCCCTGCTGCGGGCGCCCGCCGCCGACCGGGGCCCCGCGGTCCGGCAGTCGGTCTTCCTCGGCGCCGGCTGCCTGGGCGCGCTGCTGCTGCAGTTCCCCTTCACCGGACAGCTCCTCACCGGCGCGGCCCTTGAGCCATCGGGCACGCCGCTGGCCTCGCCGGGCTTCGCCGACCTGCTGCAGCTCCGGCCGGGCGGTGCCGGGCTGCCCGCCGGCGGCAGCATGGCCGGCGCGCTGATCGGGCCGCTGTACCCCGCGCTGGCCCTGGCCGCGCTGCTGTTCGTGCCGGCCGACCGTCGCAGGCAGACCTTCTGGCTGCTCAGCGGCCTGCTCGCGGCCTGTGCGGTCGCCACGCTCCAGGCGCACGGCCTGCCGCCCAAGTTCGCCACCGATTGGCCGGCGGGGGCGCTCGTGCCCGGAGCGGTCGCCTGGGCCGCCGTCAGCGGCCTGGCCCTGGCCGGCCTCGGCAGGGCCCTGGTGCGGCCGCGGCTGGGCCTGCGCCGCATCGGCGCCGCGCTCCTCGCCCTGCTCGCGGCCGCCACCGGCGTGCTGGTGGCCGGGTTCCTGGTGCGCGGCTCCTGGTCGCCGCTCACCTCGGTCGGCACGCCCTCCCTGCCCGCGACCGTGCGCCAGGGCGAGGGCAGGGTGCTGTGGCTGGCCGGCAGGCCCGACCACGGCGTCGACTTCGCGGTGACCGGCGCGCACGGCCGCACCCTCGTCGACTCCGGCCGGCTCGGCAAGGACCCGGGGACCCGCGCGCTCGAGTCGGTGGTCACCGACATCGTGCAGGCGCGCACCCATGAGGCCGGCTCCATGCTGCAGCTCTTCGGCATCGGCTATGTGGCCGTGCGGTCAGGGCCCGAGGCCGACCGCCTGGTGGAGCTGGTGGCAAGGCAGCAGGAGCTGCGCTCCCGCCCCACGGACCAGGCCGGCCTGTTCCAGGCGCCCGTGACCGAGCCGAGCGCCTGGATCCTGCCGGGCACCCCGCCGGCCGAGGCGCGGGGCGTGCTCACCGGCCCGGAGCCGGTCCGGCTGCCGGGTGCCGGGGCGGTGCTCAGCGGCCGCGACGGGGCCACGCTGCCAGCTCGGGCCGCCGGCGAGCTGCCAGGGCCGGGCCCCGCGACGCTGCTGCTGCCCGTGCCGGCCACCCGCGCCTGGCACGCGTCGATCGGCGGTACCGCGCTCCAGCCGACCACCGTCTTCGGCTGGGCACAGGGCTTCAGGCTCCCCGAAGGGACCGGCGGGATGGTGGAGGTGCGGCGCAGCGGCCAGCAGCGGCGCATGGTCTTCCTCCTGATCGAGGGCCTGCTGGTGCTGACCGCACTGGCGACCATGGCCCGGCCGACCAGGGCCGCTCCGCCGGCGGCGCCGCTCGCGCTCGACGACACCACCACCACGGATCTCCGCCTGGCCACGCTGGCGGCGCGAGGGGGTGCGCGATGAGCCCGTCCGACGAGCACGGCGACGCCCCCGACGCTCCCGACGGTCCCGACGGTCCCGATGCCCCGTTCGGTCCTCCCCTGAGCGACGACGACCCGTTCCGGCCGCAGCGGCCACTGCGCGACCCCCTCCAGCCGGACTTCGACCCGTTCCTCCAGATCCCCCGCGACCCGTTCCGGCCGCCGGGCGATCCGTTCGACCCCCGCCGGGACCGGATCGATCCGGTCCAGCCGGACCCGGCACCTCCGGCCACGTCCCCGCCAGGGCCGCCCTGGGAGACGCCGCCCGCCCCGCCGCAGGGCGGGCCGGCGCAGCCGCCGGAGGGGTCCGCGGCCGACCGCCACGGCGCCGAGGGGCGCCAGGGCCAGGCCGTCCCCAGCCGCGCCGCCCGGCACCAGGCGAAGCGACGGGCCCGGTGGCGCCCGTCGCGCGGGCCGGGCGCGCCGGGCCCTGCCGAGCGCACTCGGAGCGGCGGCCCTCCACCCGTCGACAGCGGACCCGCCGGCGGCCCCCCCGGGAGCACCACGGGCCCGTTCGACGCCGTGACCGCCCGCGAGCGGACCGGCTCCACCGGCGAGCTGCCGGCGGTGGCGTCCAACGGGCAGGTCGAGCGGCAGGCGCCGCCGCGGCCGGACAAGGGCGCGCGCCACTCGCGCCCGCCGCGCAAGGCCCGGCAGCGCCCCGCCCTTCCCAAGCTGGACGTGCCGTACGGGCTGGCGCGGACCACCCTGGGGCTCGCCGCGATCCTGATCGCGGCCACCGTGGGGCTCGGGGCCGCCACCAGCGCACTGCCGAGGGCAAGGCCGCCGGCGACCCCGGCCACAGCCGCGCCGTACTCGGCACGCTGGATCTGCCCGCTGCTCCCCAACCAGACCACCTCGGTCGGCGTGGCCAACATCGGCGGAGCCGCCGCCGCCCTGCGGACCACCGTCGTCGGCTCAGGTCGTGGCGCCCCGGCCACCAGTTCGCTCGCGGCCCGCGGCACCCGGGCGGTCCAGGTGCCCGCCGCCAAGCAGCCCGGCTACGTGCAGGTGGAGGCGTTCAGCGCCCCGGTCGTGGTGACCGCAGGCGGCCAGCCGAGCTGCGCGGCGGGGCCGACCGACCGCTGGTGGATCCCGGCGGCCGACACCAGCCTCGGTGCCCGCACCTCCGTGGTGGTGGCCAATCCCGATAACGACCCCGCAGTGGTCGACCTAGTGCCGCACGTGAACCAGGGAGCGCTGGCGGCCGCCGCGGAGCTGTTCGTGCCCCCCCGGTCCGCCGTGGTCAAGACCCTGTCGAACGGCGAGCTGATCGCCCTCAAGCCGGCGATCGAGGTGATCGCCAAGTCCGGGCGGGTCGTCGCCGGTGCGCTGATCGCGCTGAAGGACAAGCAGAAGATCTTCGTTCCCGGTCAGTCCACGACCCGCCCGGAGTGGTCGTTCGCCGGCGGTCTCGCGGGCGCCGAGCGCAGCACCTACGTGCTGATCACCAACCCCTCGTCGAGCCCGCTCTCGGTGTCGGTCCAGGTCTCGACCGACCGCGGCACCTTCAAGCCGGGCAACGACTTCGACAACCCCGTCCCGGCGGGGGCGGCCGTCGCCGTCCAGGTGCCGCCGCTGCGCATCGGCGGCTCTGGTGCGTTCGCCGTTCGCGTCAGGTCGCGCGACGGCGCCCACTTCGTGGCCGCGCTGC
>WNFY01000633.1_pt1 | contig 31930 bp, 25 predicted proteins | sample 5400091 | NCBI WGS metagenome assembly WNFY01 (sample SAMN13153364, study PRJNA577476) | soil metagenome | isolation source: 60 cm soil or saprolite under grassland replicate 1 | place: USA:California | collected 2016-06-15 | reverse complement strand
CAATGTGGCGAGGAAATTCTCGAATGCCTGCAAGTTCGAAGTGCTGCGGAACAAATTGTTCAGCACTTCGTTCTTAATGTTCGCCATTAGTTCGACGAACATGTCGTAGGCCTCGGTCTTGTACTCGATGAGCGGATCTTTTTGCGCGTAGCCTCGGAGATAAACGCCTTCGCGCAGTGCATCCATGGCATAAAGATGTTCCTGCCAGAGCCGGTCAATCGCGTTGAGGATGATGTAGCGCTCCAGGCTTTTCACCGCCATGGGCTCTTCGTGACTCGATTTCCGCTCGTACGCGTCCTTGATCTTCTCGATCAGAAACTGCGCGTTTTCGTCAACTGCGCGCGTCTCGAACTGCGCTTTTTCTTTGGTCAAACCGAGAGGAAAAGTCGTGTTTACCCAATGGATGAGACCTATGTAATTGGGTTCGTCGACATCGAGATATTCCTTCACTTTCGCCGGCACGGCTTCGTCGATCACTTCGTAGATGAGCTTGCGAGGTTCCTCGGAATCGATCACTTCGTTGCGATACGTGTAAACGACCTCGCGTTGCATGTTCATTACGTCGTCGAAATCCAAGGTCCGTTTCCGGATCAGATAGTTGCGCTGCTCAACGCGTTTCTGCGCGGTCTCAACCGACTTATTCAACCATCGATGCTCGAGTTCCTGGCCTTCCTCGAGACCGAATCGTTCCATGATTTTCGTCATCCGATCGGCAGCGCCGAAGTTGCGCATCAGGTCATCTTCGAAGCTGACATAAAACCGCGATGCGCCCGGGTCACCCTGGCGCGCGCAGCGTCCACGTAGCTGTCGATCGATTCGGCGCGCTTCGTGACGCTCCGTGCCAACCACCATCAACCCACCCAGCTCGGTTACGCCAGGACCGAGCTTAATATCGGTACCGCGTCCGGCCATGTTCGTGGAAATCGTGACCGTGCCCGGTTGACCGGCTCGCGCCACGATCTCGGCTTCCTGCATGTGAAATTTCGCGTTCAACACGTTGTGCGGAATCTTCTCACGCTTCAGCATTCGGCTGAGCAACTCAGAGGCTTCCACGCTCACACTGCCGACCAGCACGGGCTGAGTTTTTGCATGAGCCTCTTTGATCTCCTTAATGACCGCGTTGTACTTTTCACGTCGCGTTTTGTAGATGCGATCGTTGTTATCCGTGCGCCGCACCGGCTGATTGGTCGGAATCATGTTCACGTCGAGCTTGTAAATATCGTGAAACTCAGCGGCTTCCGTTTCGGCCGTGCCGGTCATTCCCGCCAGTTTTTGATAAAGCCGGAAATAATTTTGAATCGTGATTGTCGCCAATGTTTGGGTCTCACGATCGATCTGGACGCCTTCCTTCGCTTCGACCGCCTGATGCAGACCATCGCTCCAACGCCGTCCCGGCATTTTGCGGCCGGTGAACTCATCAACAATCACGACCTTGTTATCTTCGATCACGTACTGGACGTCCTTCTCGAACAAGCAGTACGCGCGGAGTAGTTGCGAAATGTTGTGGATACGCTCGGCCTGCGCGTCGCAATGCTGCTGGCGCTCGGCTTTTCTCTTGTCCTTTTCCTCAGGTGAGAGTGTCTGGTCGAGATCGATTTCGGTGAATTCGTTAATCAAATCCGGCAACACAAACGCGTTCGGATCATCCGGATTTAGAAAGCTTCGTCCCTGCTCGGAGAGATCGGCTTCGTTCGATTTTTCATCGATCGTGAAAAAGAGTTCCTCCTTAAGTTGGAACAGTTCTTCCTTGCGCGTGTCCTGATAAAACGAAAGCTCGGCTTTATCGACGGCGCGGCGCTTGTCCGGATCTTCCATCATACGCAGAAGCTGTTTATTGCGCGGTTGACCGAGTTTCACTTTGAACATGAGACGCCCGCCGGTTTCGACCTCGCCCTGTTCGAATTTCTCGATTGCTTCGCTGGCGAGCCGGTTGCAAAGCATGTTCTGCTTCCGAACCAGTTGTTCGATGAGCGGTTTCCATTTGTCGTATTGATGTGTGGAAATGGTCGCCGGGCCGCTAATGATGAGCGGCGTGCGCGCTTCATCGATGAGGATGGAATCGACTTCATCGACGATCGCATAGTGATAACCGCGTTGGACCTGTTGTTCGCGCGTTGTGGCCATGCCGTTGTCGCGCAGATAATCGAAACCGAACTCGCTGTTCGTTCCGTAAGTGATGTCCATCGCGTATTGTTCGCGACGTTCATCCGGCTCTTGATCGTGTTGGATGCACCCAACTGTCAGGCCCAGGAAATTGTAGAGTTGCCCCATCCATTCCGCGTCGCGCCGCGCCAGGTAATCGTTCACAGTCACCAAGTGCGCCCCGCGTCCCGTGAGCGCGTTGAGGTAAAGCGGCAAAGTCGCAACCAGCGTTTTGCCCTCGCCGGTCGCCATCTCAGCGATCCGGCCCCGGTGCAGAACGATTCCGCCCAGCAACTGCACATCGAAATGCACCATGTCCCAGACCATGGGCTGATCGCACACGGTGAAAGTTTGTTGCCGCTCCTTCAGCCGGCGCGCCGCATTTTTCACGACTGCGAACGCTTCGGGCAAAATCTCACCCAGCTTTTTCCATTGATCTTCCGGCTCTGGAATTTTGGAGAGCTCTTCCTTCCATGCCGCGGTCTTGGCGCGCAACGCATCGTCGGACAAGCTCTTGAACTGCTCATCCAGCTCGTTGATTTGGCGTACAATCGGCGACAGCCGCCTAAGCTCGCGCTGATTCTTCGACCCGAGAATCTTCTTTAAAATCCAGCCAACCATTTGAGCTCTTAATATCGGTCAGATTCCGGCAGTATCAATCTGGTAGGGAGAGCTTGCGGACCTGTCCGCGGCGCGCCCGACGGTCGCGCCCCTGCCGGTGTTCATTGTGCACGAGAAGTTTGCAGCTACAATCGCCCACATGAAAAAAATCATTTCTACAAGCGAAGCCCCTGGGGCGATTGGTCCCTATTCGCAGGCGGTGCGTAGCGGAAGCTTCTTGTTTTGCAGCGGTCAAATTCCACTCGACCCCAAATCGGGCCAGATTGTTCCTGGCGACATCGCCGCCCAGACCCGGCGCGTACTCGACAATATCAGAGCCGTCTTGAAGACTGAGGACCTGACTTTCGACCATGTCGTTAAGACAACGATCTTCCTCACGAACCTGGGCGATTTCCAGACTGTTAACGAAGTTTATGGTTCGTATTTCAAGCAGGATCCTCCAGCTCGTTCCACTATCCAGGTCGCGGCGCTGCCCAAGGGAGCGAATGTAGAAATCGAAGTCATCGCGATCGCAGATGAGGGTGGATCGACTGCTCGGGTCGCGTATGACACCTCCGGCTAGATGGGCGACGATATTCTCACCCTTTTTCGCAAGACGGGTGCGCTATTGGATGGTCACTTCATTTTGCGCTCCGGCTTACACAGCGGCCAGTATTTCCAATGCGCTTTGCTTCTTCAGGACACCGAGATCGCTGCAAAAGTTTGTGGATGGCTCGCGGATAAACTTCGCAAATTCGATTGCGACACGGTGATCTCCCCCGCCCTCGGCGGAATTATCGTGGGCCAAGAGGTCGGGCGTTCGTTAGGTAAGCGTCATATCTTTGTCGAAAAAGACCAAGGCAGGCTCGTCTTGCGGCGCGGTTTTCAAATTTCGCCGGGCGAAAAATTCGTCGTTGTGGAAGATGTGGTGACGCGCGGCGGACGCGTGCAGGAAACAATCGACATCGTCCGTGCACATGGCGGTATCGTCTTAGCGGTCGGCGTGATTGTCGATCGCAGCGGCGAAGCCAAACCCGATTTTGGTTATCCGTTCGCGAGCCTAGTCGAGATGACCGTTGAGACGTTTCCCGCAGACAAACTGCCACCTGATCTAGCGAAAATCTCTGCCGTTAAGCCTGGCAGCAAGTAGCCAAAGGCGCTCGCCGCGGCGAACGCCCTATAAAACGTTCACTTATTGTCGGCGACAGTTCGCGGCGCGGGGTTGCTCAGTTCCAGTCGTGCACTCACTTTTTGGATTTTTGACTCCTGTTCTTTGAGATGTGCGACAACGTCCTGAAATCCCCTCTTCAGTTCGGCGATCGTCGCGTCTTGTTCGCGAATCTTGCGATCTTGCGCCTCGACTTTCCGGTGCTCTTTCAGGAACTCGTTGAGCAACATCACGTTCACGGCGTCGTAGCGAACGGTGTAAACCTTTCCTTCTGCATCGCGAACAACGAGGTCGGGATTGACCTTCTCAACATCCTCGGCCACAAGGCCAAACTGCGGACAGCGGTCGGCATCGATTTCTTTCTTGTAACGGAAGATAATCGGCTTAAGAGCAAAAATTGCTTCGCTGGCCCGCTCCATTGGCTTGATCCCGTCCTTGAAACGCGCCGACGAAGTGACCGTACCGAGTTGGCCGTTGGCATTTATGAAAACTGGTGTGCCTCTTGGACTCGTTCTCCCCATAACGCCAGCGAGATACGTGGCTGTCTGGGTTCCTAGTGTGCCGATGCGGATGGTGTTTGCCTCGCCAGCAACCCCCTGATTCCCTATGTCGATATTGTTGTCGCCCGTGGTCAGATTGCTACCGGCGAAATTGCCCAAGGCGATGTTGTCGTTGCCGGTTGTGTTATTCACAAGCGCGCTATAACCGTTGGCGGTATTGTTGTTGCCGGTTGTGTTGTTATAGAGCGCCCAATAACCAACTGCCGCATTGCGATTGCCGATTGTGTTGAAAAGCATCGCCGCATAACCATCAGCCGTGTTGTCATTGGCCGTTGTGCTGAAAAGCAGCGCGAAACTACCGGTAGCCGTGTTGTGGATTCCGGTTGTGTTGGAAAAGAGCGCGTCATGACCATCTCCCGTGTTGTCGTTGCCGGTTGTGTTGTTAGCGAGCGCAGCACGACCAGTAGCCGTGTTTCGGACGCCAGTTGTGTTGCTCTCAAGCGCAGCAAAACCACTGGCTGCGTTTCTAATGCCGGTTGTATTGCTCAGAAGCGCATCAGAACCGGTGGCCGTGTTCTCGCTGCCCGTTGTGTTGCTAAAGAGCGCATCAAAGCCTACTGCCGTATTGTCCGTGCCCGTTGTGAGGCTGAAGAGCGCGTCAGTGCCCTCAGCGGTGTTGTTACCGTCGTAGCCCCCGTCCGGTGGTGGCGATAGCTGTGCTTGCGCAGTCGGCGAAAGCGCGAAAGCAGCGAGCACGAGTGGAATGAGAAACAAACCGTATCGCAAACGCGACCGGCTAATCGAATTTCTTGCGAGTGGAGTTGTCATTTTCATAGGGTTCTTTTTCATTTTCTTCTCTTTACATGTGGTTTACTGTGTTTTGTCCACGCGGGAGGCGTGAGCCATTCGCGCGTGGTGGAAGATGCTGGGCGCTTTTGTGAAAGTCTTTAAGTTGCGGATGAATTTTTCTGAATTGTTCTGAAACGACGATGCAAGCTGCCCTCGCCCACGTTTACGAATTCGGCGATTTCCGGCTCGACACGGCGAAACGGCTCTTGCGGCGGTTGGATGGGACGGCGGTCCCCCTCACACCGAGAGTCTACGAAACGCTCCTCTACATGGTGGAGCATCACGACACCGTCCTCGATAAGGAGCGGCTGATGGAGGCGGTCTGGCCGGATTCTGTCGTCGAGGAGAACAATTTGAGTCAGAATATCTCGACGCTCAGGCGGATTTTCGGCGAAACGCCGGGCTCACACCGCTATATCGTGACGGTTCCGGGCCGCGGCTATCGTTTCGTTGCCGAAGTTAGGGAGCAAACCGACAATGGCAGTGCCGCAGTGAAGGCAGAGCAAGGAACTGCGCCAACTTTTTCACAGCATCGAACGGAAGCGGCTACGGCGAAGGGTCGACAGCAGTTGCCTGGCAAAATTGGCGCGCCGTTGGCGCTCGCCGTTCTTGGAGTAATTGTCCTCGCGGTTAACATTCCTTGCGCGAGGACCAAGCATTGGCTGGCTTAAGAAACATAGGGTCGGAAGCACAGCTTCTGCGACTTCGCCCAGCGCGGTGGATGAGCGCGTCCATTCGGTCGCGGTGTTGCCCTTCGAGCCGCTCGGCCAGGATATGAATGATGAATTGTTGGGGCTCGGTATGGCTGACGCGGTAATCGGTAGAATGAGTAACCTGAAGCAGCTCGTCGTTTTGCCAACCAGTGCCGTATCAAAATACAAGGCTCCCACAAATGACCCGCTTGCTGCGGGACGCACGTTAGGAGCGGACGCGGTTTTAAGTGGAACTATTCAGCGATCTGGTGATCGGGTCCGGGCCACCGTCCAGCTTGTCCGCGTCGCGAGCGGTCGCACTATTTGGTCCGACAAATTCGATCAAGCCTTCACCGACATTTTTGGCATTCAGGACTCGATCTCTGACAGTGTCGCTCGATCTCTTATTCGGGATTTTTCTAAGGAAGAAGAAAAGCAGTTGTCGAAGCATTACACGAGCGACACCGCCGCCTACGACTCGTATCTCATGGGGATCTACTTTTGGAATAACCGATCGAAAGACGGGCTTGAGAAAGCGATCGGTTATTTTCAGCGCGCCGTCGAACGAGATCCCGGTTATGCGCTCGCGTATGCGGTAATGGCGGACTGCTACTTCTTGCAGCAGTATTACGGCTATGACTCTGCCCCAGATCGGATCGGCAATGCAAAGGCAGCGGCCGAACGCGCGCTGCTACTCGACGATTCTATCGCTGAGAGTCATCTGGCGGTAGCACATGTTCAGCTTTGCCAACAGGATTATCAGGCAGGCTTGGAGTCGCTACAGCGCGCCCTGGTATTGAACCCGAATCTGGCTATCGCGCACCTGCGCTACGCGTGGACACTATGCTCGTTCGGGCATTTGGATGATGCAGTGCGAGAGATGAAACGCGCCCACGAGCTCGACCCCCTCTCGCCTACTAATAACACAGCTCTGGGCATGATTCTCGTTTTTGCCCGCCAGTATCGCGGCGCTCTGGAGTATTGTTACAAGGCAGCTGAGTTAGCTCCCAACGAGGCTCCAATACAGGAGAACCTTGCTACCGCCTATGCTTTAAACGGCATGTACCAACAAGCAATCGAACATTATCAAAAGGTAGGCGAGCTCAATCCCGAGAACAAAGGTGATGCTCTTGCCTGGGTTGCGACTGTGCTGGTCTCAGCCGGGCGTAGGCCAGAAGCCGATCGGATGATGCCCGAGATTCTGCAGTTAGCGACCACGGGCAAAGCTGACCCTTACGAGATGACGCTGTTATATGCCGCCCGCGGCGAGAAGGAGCGAGCGTTCGAATGGCTGAACAAGACACTGCAAAAAGGATCGGGAGGGGTGCGTAGCTATAATCGAATGATTAGATATGATCCGATGCTGGATTCTCTGCGCTCAGATAGCAGGTTTGCGGAACTGCTAAAGCAGCACAACCGAAGTTCGCTCCTCGAGACTGCCGCCAGTCGTTAGCTGGACAAAGACACAAGCTCCGTTTTGCAGTCCACAATGAAGCCGCCGCCCTTGTGTCTGGGTGCTCCAGCTTGCGAGCATATCTTATTTTGCCATTTTAATGGTTCTAGCGCACAAAAAGCTGCAGGATGCTTTGAAGAAGTGGCTAGTGAAAAAAAGTCCGCGCCTCCTAGAACTTGAGCAATTCGGCGAGCTGCTTCACATCGGCCACCGGGGCTTTGCAGGTGAAATTTTCGCACACATAAGCGGCTGTTTTCTTATCGATCGGCGACATCGCGCGAATCGCCTCGTTTTTCTCGCCGAGATATTTCTGGCCTTCAGCATCATCCGCGAGAAATAGAACCGTGTTCGGCAGGAAATGCCGATGCACTTCTTTAACCAACGCTTTGGTTTCCGGGGCATCCTTCGTCCCAGCAATCACGATCTGGCGCGGCTTGCTTAGCGAGTAGTCGAGCGCTACCAGCATTAGCGGCATCGCGCTGGGGAAGTGCGAGAGCGTTGTCGCAAACGCATCGGTGGTTTTTCTCGCGCGATCCGCCATCTGTTTGTCATCGCGAAATTGTGCCAGCCGCAAAAGGTTCAGCGCTGCGACCGAACTCGCGGCGGGCTCGGCGCCGTCGTTATCGTCTTTCATTCGGAGGAACACGCTTTCATCTTTACCGCTCGTGCTGAAATAGCCGCCGTTCTTCTCGTCAAAAAACAAGTGGTCCTGCGTCTCCTGCAATTGGGCCGCGAATTTCAGCCACTCGATGTCAAATGAGGCTTCATATAGATCGAGAAGCCCCTGGATCACGAACGCGTAATCGTCGGCGAAGCCCTCGATATCACTGCGGCCGACACGATAGTTGCGATAGAGCAATTTGCTTTTTTCTTCATAGAGATTCCTCCCGAGGAACTTGGCGGCGCGTATTGCAATTTCCAGGTAGCGCGGTTCGTCGAGCACCTGCGCGGCGCGGGCATAAGCGGAAATCATCAGGCCGTTCCAAGCGGCAATGATCTTATCGTCGAGATGAGGCCGCGGTCGTTTCGAACGAATGGAAAACAATTTCGTGCGACTCTGCGCGAGTAGTTTCCCAATTTCTTCCTCGGTTTTCCGAAAGTGCTTTGCGGTCTCCGCAATCGTGTGGCGCTCAATTAAAATATTTTTGCCGCGGAATTCATCCTGGGGATCGCTTCCTTCCGGCGCGTTTCCGTGTGGCTGCACGCCGTAATGGAAATCGAAAACCTCGGCGGCATCACCAAGCGCAGCGTCGATCTCTTTTTTCGCCCAAACATAGAATGCGCCTTCCTTGGTCTCTGCGTGGCCGTGGTCGGCGCCCGCGGCCACAACGGGGCTGTCGGCATCTTCGGCGGAAAAGAATCCGCCTTCCTTCGATGTCATGTCTCGCGCTACATAATCAAGAATATCTCGCGCGACTGCTTCGCATAGTTGATCTCGCGTGATCTGGAATGCGTTGAGATATGCGCCGGCGAGTTGCGCCTGATCGTAAAGCATCTTTTCGAAGTGCGGCACGTGCCAATAACGATCGACCGAATAACGGTGAAACCCGCCTCCGATATGATCATGCATTCCGCCCGCACCCATTTTGCGCAGCGTGAACAGCGTCATTTCGAGGGCATGCTTACCGGGCTCGCTCCTAGGATCGCGCGCATAAAATCGCGTCAGGAAATTGAGCGTCACCGGTCGCGGAAACTTTGGAGCATTACCGAAGCCGCCTTCCTTCGGGTCGTAACTATGGTCAATCTGCCGGTAAGCGGCATCTAAGATAGCTGCATCGATTTTTCCTTCCGCAGTTGCCCCTGATTGAGATTCACGGAGCGCCGCAACAATCCTGCCGCCTTGTTCGACAATACTGTCGTGATTCTCCTTCCAGGCCGCCGCGATTCGTTCGAGCACGGTTTTGAAAGCGGGCTGACCATATCGGTCCTCTGGTGGAAAATAGGTTCCTCCAACAAATGGCTTCAGATCAGGCGTCAACCAGACACTCATCGGCCATCCGCCTCCGCCAGTGGTCGCCTGCACAAAGGTCATATAAACGCGGTCAACATCAGGGCGCTCTTCCCGGTCTACTTTGATGTTCACAAACTCGCGATTCATGGTCGCGGCCACTTCTTCGTTTTCGAACGATTCGTGCGCCATCACATGGCACCAGTGGCAGGTGGAATAACCGATCGAAAGGAAGAGTGGTTTGTTTTCGCACCGCGCCTTCGCGAACGCTTCCTCACCCCACGGATACCAATCGACAGGGTTATGCGCGTGCTGAAGAAGATAAGGCGACTTCTCCTGCGCCAGACGGTTCGTGTGCTCGGGCTGCGCTGGCTTGGGCTCAGCAAAAGAGTCGTTTGAAGTCACCAACCACGTTAACGCGAGAAATCCAAAGCGGAAGCGACTTGTCATGAGATGACGCAACGCAGCACAAGTTTACATCATCGTTTCTTGTTATTCCGAGCGAAGTCGAGGAATCTCTCAAAAGACATGACGAAGCACGAATGTCGAACGTCGAATTGATGCCGAATAAACGAACCAGTAACTGAAGCATTCGGGTTTAGTCATTCCTTCGTCATTCGACTGATGTCGTCACGCGGCGGCGAGAGTTGATATAGCAGCATTACACTCTTGTCATTCCGAGCGGAGTCGAGGAATCTCTGGCTGTTTTGATCACGACAGATTTACAGCGCTCTCGTGAAACAGAGATGTCTCGGCTCCGCTCGACATGACAAAGCATGGACACTACACATTTGATTCTTCTCTTTCTCGCCGTCGGTCTGATCGCCTTTCTTTACTCGTCAGTCGGTCACGCCGGTGCGTCGGGTTACATCGCTACGATGACGCTGTTTGGGCTCGCGCCGACGGTTATTCGACCGACGGCGCTTGTGCTTAACATTTTGGTCGCTTCCATTGGCACATTCCAATTCTGGCGGGCCGGTCATTTCTCGTGGAAATTATTCTGGCCGTTCGCGCTACTTTCCATTCCGGCTGCATACGTCGGCGGGTACCTGCAACCGTCTGCTTCGATTCTCCGAGTTCTGATAGGCGTTGTGCTGCTTTTTTCCGCAGCGCGCCTGGTGTTTCGTCGAAGCGACCCGCCGCAAACGGTTCCCCCGTCGCGGCCGGTGGCAATTAGTACAGGAGCGGGCCTTGGATTTCTTTCCGGTCTGACTGGAACTGGCGGCGGAATATTTCTCACGCCACTATTGCTGTTCTGTCAATGGGCGCACATTCGCCAGGCCGCAGCTGTTTCGGCGTTGTTCATTTGCGTGAACTCGGTCGCCGGGTTGGTTGGCTACTTTACAAAAGTTCATTCAATTCCTTCGCTCGGTCTCATTCTCGCAGCGGCTGCAATCGTTGGCGGGATTGTGGGATCGCATTTAGGCAGCAGCCGTTTTGCTGTCCGGGTGATTTCGCTTTTATTGGCGACAGTCCTTCTTATCGCTGGGATGAAACTGCTTTTCACGAGATGACTTGGCTGCGCTTGCCGCCTCGGTGCGTCGAGGGTGAGTTGTCCGTTATCTCAAGCACGGCGGCACAGCGCCGTCGCTACAGCAGGTTGAGTTTGGGAGCCGTCTCCGGAGACCAGGGATTGGTCTTGTAATCGGATGCGACGATCTGATCGGCGGATGTTCGCAAAAGCTGACAAAATGCGGCGATGTCCAGCCCGTGATGCCGCGGACCGAAACGCGACAGATTCCTCTCGGCGAGCCGGAACAAACGCACTGCAGGAGGCAAACGATTGCTGTGTTTTGCGTGCAATGGATGTTCGAATCGCTTCTGAAGATGAACGAAAGCGCCAGCCGCCTGAATCAATCCTTTGAAATAGTCTGCGTCGGACGATTTAGTCTTGAGCCAAAGCTGCTCCAGAACATCATGCGCCTCGTAATAACGTCGTTCATTCCAGCAATGGAAAAACGCGCGATAAAATGGATGTTTTGCGATGTCGCTCTGGTTTGGATCGGCATCTTCGGCACCCAACTCGGCCACAAATCGCGAAATCCTCTCGCCTTTACTCATCAAGGGGCTTAATTTGCTCGCGGCTCAGATAATGAGCAAACCAGCACGCACCATTTTTCCCGAGAAACAAGACCTCCCGCCTCCCGCGGTTGGCTTCTCGCTGCCAGCCTGGCTGTGCCCGCATAAAAAATGACAGCCGTGACGCTGGCCATCTTGCTGGTGGTCATCTCATTCCTGATATTCTGTTCCGCGCTCTTTTCCGGCGTGGAGACGGCCCTTTTCTCCCTTAAGCCGCATCAATTGCGCCGTCTGGAAACAAATCATCCAAGGCTCACGAAATTTGTACAACTTTTCCGGGAAAATCCGCGCCATGTCCTCAACGTCCTGCTCCTCGGCGACGGATTAATAAATGTTCTGCTGATCATACTGTGTCTCTTCTTCTTGTGGGAGGGCCCATTGGCGGGGCGCATTTCGCAGTGGGTGGCAGCGCTTGCGATCTTCGCAATTGTTGTGCTGCTTTGCGATCTAATCCCAAAGCTCCTGGCCATTTCAGCGCCCTACCGACTCTCAACAATCGGCGCGTTCGCCCTGCAGATATCGATGCCGCTTCTGGACCGCATCGGCCGCGGTCTCGAGAGCGTGAGCGCCCGCGTGGTCGATTTTCTCACCCCGTCGCGTCTACGCACTCGACCACGTTTGAGCGACGAGGAATTGGAGACGCTGCTCGAGATGGGTGAGGAGGAAGGCGCTTTGTATGAAGGCGAAGCCGAAATCATTCAGGAAATCATCAAGCTCGGAGATAAGACCGCAAAAGACTGCATGACGCCGCGCGTTGATAGTTTCATGCTGCCGGATGACTTAACGAACGACGACGCAATTGCGCGCGTGAAGAAAAATCGATATCGGCGCGTCCCGGTTTATGCGGACACACCCGATCAAATTCTCGGGATCATCGATGTGAAATTGTTCCTGCTCGATCCATCCGAGCATTACACTGAGAAGCTGATCGCGCCCTCTTTCGTTTCCGAGACGATGGGCGCATTGGAGCTGCTCAAGCTCTTTTTGACTCGTCCCCAAGGGATGGGAGTCGTGGTTGACGAATTTGGCGGCACCGAAGGGACCATCACGATGGAGGATATCGTGGAAGAAATCCTTTCCGATGTTGTGCCACGGGACAATGTCGCTCTTTATATCGAGCCGCTGGGGAATGGTAGATTTCTTGTTAGCGGCGACGCGCGCCTCGACGATTTAAGCGAATATCTCGGTTTTCAAATCGACGCAGAAGGGATCGACACGATTGGCGGATTCGTCTTCACGCGCCTCGGTTATTTGCCCGCCTCGGGCACAAAACTGGAGATGCCCGGCCTTGCAATTACGGTGCGTCGGGCAGCGCGCCAAAGAATCGAGGAAATCCTGCTGGAGAAAACAACTCCGAAAGCTTTTGGAGCAGCAGCATGATAAGCGCTTTGATTATTTTTTGTTGCTGGATTGTTTCATTTTTCTTCAACGGAATCGAAAGCGGGCTGCTTTCGATTGATCCGGTTCGATTGCGACAAAATGTGAAGCGCCGCGTGCCTGCGGCGGTGCGGCTGAATCGTTTATTGAAACACCCGGAGCGATTGCTGCTGACCGTTCTGCTCTTCACGAACGCGGCAGACATACTTGGTCTGTTCCTGCTGACGCGGGAGTTGGTCCGATCATGGGGCTTCGCCGGCTACTTTATCTCTCTGGCCGTTGCGCTTCCGGTCTATCTGTTTCTGCTTTCAGTTCTCCCGAAATCGCTTTTCCGGCGATTTCCATTTCGCGCGCTTGCTCAGCTTGCCGGCGTGCTCGAACTAACGTCCCTGTTGTTCTCGCCGTTGCTCGAACTCGGTGCACGGCTGGGCAAACTGCTCCTGCCGGGTCGCGCGGCCAGGCGCGCTCGCCTTTTTGCCGGACGTGAGGACCTAAAACAGATCACTACGCAAAGCGAGCTCGAGGGCTCCCTGACTCCAACCGAGCGAGCCATGATTCACAACGTGGTGGACTTTCGCACCGTCAAAGTGCGCGATGTAATGCTGCCGTCGGCGAAAGTCGTCGCGTTGCCGCCGAGCGCGTCAACCCGGGAAGCAGTCGAGCTTGGCGCTTCTTCCGGCCTTGATCGTCTGCCCGTGATCACGCCAGGAGGACAACCTGATGGTTTAATTAACATCCTCGATATCCTGCTCGATCAGAATGGAAGCAAACCGCTGCACAATTATGTCCGGCGCATCGTAACGACCACTGAGGATGAGTCTGCTTATCGGGTTGTGCAGCAATTGCGCGCCGCCCGGCTCGGCCTTGCTGCTGTCCTGGACCGAAAGAAGAGTTTTTGCGGAATCGTAACTCTCGAGGATCTGATTCGGCGGCTCGTTTCTTCAAGCGAGGCTAGAACTTAAAACTCAAGGAGGTGCGGTTTCCAATCCGAGAGCCGCGGACCACAGACCGCCGTTCCTTTACCCTTGTTGCAACGTCACAGGTTCCTGTTCACCGTTAAGGATTCGGGCGGCGGCAAGGAGCGCAACGTGCGAAAATGCCTGCGGAAAATTTCCGAGCTGCCGTTTCTCGCGCGGATCGTACTCCTCGGAGAGAAGTCCCAGATCGTTTCGCACATCCAGCAAGCGCTCGAACAATTCGCGCGCTTCTTTCTTTCGGTCGAGTAGGTGCCAGCAAGCGACCAACCAAAAGGAGCATGGGATAAAAACGCCTTCACGCCCCGGCAGTCCGTCCACGTCGCATTCCTCCGGCCGATAACGCAAGACGAAACCATCTTCCATCAACTCCCGTTCGATGGCCTCGATGGTGTTGCGGACACGCTGATCTGTTGCAGGCAGAAAGCCGACGAGCGGCATTGTCAGCAGGCTGGCGTCCAGCGCATCGGAACCATAAAATTGAGTGAACGCCTTTCTCTTTGAGTTGTAACCGCGCTCGCAAACCTCCGCGTGAATTTGCTCTCTAACCTTTCGCCAGCGGCCATGATGCTCCCCCGCCGCGCATCCGCATTCCTCAACAAGTTTCACGGCGCAATCAAACGCCACCCATGCCATCATTTTCGAGTGCGTGAAATTTTTCCGTCCGCCGCGCACTTCCCAAATTCCTTGATCTGGTTTCTGCCAGTTTGATTCCAGGAATTTCATCAAATGCACCATCAAGGCCCAATCAGGCTCCTCCATTTTGATTCCAGCGCGATCGGCTTCGAACATCGTCGCTAGTACCTCGCCGTACACATCGAGCTGAAATTGCTTCGAAGCAGCGTTGCCGACGCGTACCGGCACAGACTTTTCGTAACCTGAAAGCCAGGGGATTTCGACTTCATCGAGGCGGCGTTCGCCGCGAACTCCGTACATGATCTGCATTTGAGCAGGGCTGCCAGCGACAGCCCGCAGCAACCACTCACGCCATCCTTGAGCTTCCTCGCGATAACCGGCGCGCAGAAGCGAGAGCAAGGCGAACGTGGCGTCCCGCAACCAGCAGTAGCGATAGTCCCAGTTGCGCGGGCCTCCTATTTGCTCAGGCAACGATGTCGTAGCGGCGGCGACCAGGCCACCCGTGGGCGCGTAGGTTAATCCCTTGAGGACAAGCAGCGAGCGCATTACCGCATCGCGCCATTTCCCCTGGCCCTGAAACTGATTGGACCATCCTCGCCAATACTTTTCGGTGTCGCGCAAGGCGTGCTCGTAATGAATCGCCCTTGGCGGATCCTTGTGCGAAGCGAACCACGTGAGCACAAACGGAACCTGCTCGCCTTCGCCGATCGTAAACTCCGCAGTAGTAGTCAGGTCCTTGCCGTGCGTTTCAATTGGCGTTCTCAAGATTAGGGCATCCGGCCCAGCGATCGCTTCCAAGCCGCCATTCCGTCGGCGCACCCACGGCACGATTTGCCCGTAGTCGAAACGGATGATCAGCTCCATATGCATCGACACTTTGCCGCGCAGTCCTTCGACGATTCGAATGATATCGGGATTCTCACCGCGTGGCGGCATGAAATCGATCAGGCACACGGCGCCGCTCTGAGTTTCAATTTCCGTTTCCAGAATGAGCGTCTCGTCTCGATACTGACGACGCGTCTTTTGAACATCTTCCTCTGGGAAAAATCGCCAGTGTCCGTTTCTCGTATCGCCCAGAAGCGAAGCAAAGCACGCCGGTGAGTCAAACCGCGGAAGACAAAGCCAATCAACGCATCCATCCCGACTCACCAAAGCGCCGGTCTGCGTATCGCTGAGAAACGCGTAGTCCTCGATCTTTGTCCTTTCCTTCGCCATCGATTCTTCCTCTTCCGCTACCTCTGCCTCTTAGTCCTACTCTTGATCGACTCGCCCCGAATCCGCGAGGCTCGCGATCCCGTCACGCGTTAACCTAAACACCGTCCACTCGTGCATTGGCTTTGCGCCCAGCGCGCGATAAAACTTTATCGCCGGTTCGTTCCAATCGAGCACAGCCTATTCCATTCGGCCGCAGCCCCGGTCCCGCGCAATTTTCGCAAGCTCAATGAGCAATGCGCGCCCGTAACCTTTGCCGCGATTTTTCGGCTTCACGAACAAGTCTTCGAGGTAAAGCCCAGGTCGCCCCAGCCAAGTGGAAAAATTGTAGAAGAAAACTGCGAACCCGACCGCCGATTTTCCCTCGAATGCAATGAGGACTTCCGCCGCCGGCCGTTCCCCAAACAAAACATCGACAAGTTGTTCCTCAGTGGCCATGACTTCGTTTGGCGCACGCTCGTACGTAGCCAAATCGCGAATCAATTCAAGAATGATTGGCACATCGTCCACGTGTGCAGGGCGAATCTCGAACTGGTTAGACCTCTTCATTTCAATGGTCTCCAAGCGCTCGACCGATGCGATCAAGACCCTCGGCGAACATTTCCGTATTCACGCCCATGCCGATGCGAAAGTGGTCAGGCATCTCGAAATAACGACCAGGAACGACCGAGGTGTCGAATTCCGTGCGCAGTCGTTCCAAAAAAACATCAGCGTTGTTATCTCGTAATCCCACGAACGAAGTGGTACCCCAATCTGTCCAGACTGGAGTAAGCGCGGATTGCCGCACGAGAAAATCCCGAAGCAGTCTACGGTCCGCATCGACAATCCAGCGCGCTTTTTCGCGGAGCCGATTCAGGTGCTTGAATGCGGCGACAGCCAGAAGTAGCCCCGGGTAAACGGGCGTTGCGCTGTAAAGATCATTCAGGCGACGCATCTTCCATGCGAGGTCCGGGCGCGCCAGGACCCAACCGCATCGCAATCCACTGACGCCGTAAACCTTCGTCAAACTGCTGGTCACTACAAACTCTGGCCCGAGATGAAACGACGTGCGCGGCGTCCGCTCGTAAACTGCATCGAGATAAACCTCATCCACCAGCACGAGCGCGCCAATGCTGCGCGCGATGTCGCCAACTTCGCACAGAACCGAATCTGGCGTAAGCGCGCTCGTCGGATTGTGCAGGTTCGTGATCACGATGAGCCGCGTCTTCGGCGTAATGCAATGAAGAATCGCTTGCGGATCGACGGCCCAGCCGATTTCCTTGATACGCGGAAACCGCTTCACGTTCGCATGAAGATACTCGGCAACGTCGAGAATGGGTCCGTACGCTGGATGCTCAATTAAGACTTCGTCGCCCGGTTCGAGAATCGCAGCCATGGCAAGATGATTTGCCATGGAAGTTCCCGCGGATTCCACAACGCAGTCTGGATCGACACCGTGATGCGCGGCGACGGCTTTTTGTAAAGGCGGATAGCCGTAGCCGTCGTAACCATTAATTTCGAGTGTCTCCAAATGGACTGGCAGTTCACGGAGCGGAAACGGCGCTACACCGCTCGTTGCGAGATTGAATCGCGCGCGGCTTTGCGTCTTGGACCAATGCATGTAGTCGGAATGCTTGTGTGTCATCGATCTGCTCGTCTGAACTTCCTCCAATAATAGTAAACCGGGAGCGCTGCCAGCATGATACCCAACGCGATTGCGCTATTCGGTGGTGAAGCGACGATAGCGCTTCCGACAATTCCAACACACGCCAAAACAAAAAGAGTCGTCGTGAATGGGTGGCCGGGTACACGAAAGGTAACTGTGTCTGGCCCGATCTGACCCCGGCGCAAAACGAACAGCGATGCCGCTGTCATTGCGAAAAAAATGAAATCGACAGTCACTTCAAAGTTCAAAATCTGACCATATGTCCCAGAACAAGCGATGACGATTGCCGCGAGACCTTGGAGCATGATGGCGATCACAGGCGCTCGCGAGCGTTGCCAGAGTTTGCCAACGCTTGCGAAAAAAAGGCCGTCGCGCGCCATCGCGTAATACACGCGCGGAGCCGTTAGCATGCTTTGGCTTAGGAATCCGAGCGTCGAGATCGCGATACCGGCGGCAATCCATTGCGCGCCGCGTGGGCCGATCGCCGCCCGCATTACATCGGACGCCGGAGTCGTTGTTGCATTCAAGCCAGGTGGGCCAAGCACTCGCAGGCACACGAAATTGACGGCAAGGTAAAGGGCCACAACGCCAGCCACGCCCATGAGCAGTCCACGCGATAAATCACGGCGCGCATCACGCATTTCACCTGCAACAAAAGTCGCGGTCTGCCATCCACCATAAGCAAACGCAACGGGAACCATCGCGGACCCAATACTTGCCAAAACGCCAAGAGAAAAAGGAGGGGCAAGCAACGGCTCAGATTTGAGCGAGCCACCGCCGAGCGCAAATCCAAATACCACAAGCCCCGCAATCGCCGCGATCCTTAACAACATGAAAACGCTTTGCACATTGCTGCCTGCGCGCGCTCCCAGACAGTTAATGCCGGTTAGCCCGAGCAGCACCACAGCTGCAATCACGCTGTCGTTCCAACCTACTCCTGTAAGCGCGCGAAAGTAGGACGCGAAAATGACGGCCACCGCAGCCATACCACCGGTCTGCGTCACAAGAAGCAGTCCCCATCCATACACAAAGGCAACCGCAGGATGATATGCCTCGCGCAAGTAGAGATACTGGCCCCCGGTTCCGGGCAAACGAGTAGCCAATTCAGCCCAGATAAACGCGCCCCACATCGCAAAAACCCCGCCCAGCACCCAAATGCCGAGAATTAAGAACGGCGTGTGAACGCGATGCGCTACCTCGGACGGATTAGCGAAAATCCCCGCGCCGACGATGCCGCCCATGACAATCATCGTGGCATCGAACAACCCAAGTTGCCGCCGAGGCTTAATTGCTGCTGTCATTCCGAGCCCATTCGACTCACTTCGCTCGCTCAGGGTAAACTCCGCAAAGTCGCCTGCCGAGCCGTAGTCTCGCAACTGCGGGACGAAGGCTGGAGGAATCTCTGAATTTCGGAAACGTGATACATTGTCACCTTGTTCCAACGGCCAACGTATAGATTTTGAATTCTGGAGTCGCCACAAGTAGCGTTGCGGTTTTGTTGAGATGCTGTGTTAACTCGGGATAAGATTCCGACCACCAAAATGTGTTCGCGGTGAAAACAAGATGCGTTGCCCCCTGGCGACGCAGTCGCTCAAGATCGCTAATGGCCTGCTGGCTGTCCCTCGGATTGCCACCATAGATCCCTTCCTTTTCGAGGAAGTGCCAGCCTTTGCGCTTCGCATAATAGAATATCGCTGGATTGCCACCGTCCACGGCGACAACCAACGCATCGCTCGCCGTAATTTTACTTAATTCCAGACCAGCATCGCGATGTTGAGCGGCTGATGATTCGTAAAGAGATCGTACGTAACAGAAGGCGAGAATTGCAAACGAACCTGCAAACAAGCTCGACAAGGCCACGACTGCGACTCGCGAAGAAATTTTCGATTCAAAAAACGCGCAACCGGCGCCGGCAAACGCAGCGGTGATGGGGACGAGAGGAAGCTGGTACCACGGATGGCGATTGCCGTAACCGACAGCTACAACAAACAGAACCAAGGCAGCAAGCCACCAATCAAAGAGGCAGCCGAATTTTCCACGCGGCGCTACGAACAAACCGATCAGCGCTAAGATTGCGAGAATCGGCGTGAGACTCGACGTCGCAGTTTGTTGCGCGATGTCCCAGTACCACGAAAAACTTTCCAGTCGAACTCCACCAGCGCCGAAGAAATGATGCGGATAAAATCTCTCGGCGATTTGATGCGCATGCCAATACCACGCGAGTGAAGGTAAGACGGCGATCGCGGCACAGGCTGCTAGCTGTAGCCGCTGGCGTTGACTGCGGCTGCCACGCACGTGACCAGCTTGAGCAGAGCCGGGGTCAGCACCCTCGGTTACAAGCAGATACAAAATCGGCGCGGCAATAATAACGCTGGTGAGCTTGATCAGGATTGATAAGGAAATCGCAATCGCAGCCAGATAAAACGCCGCCATTTTGCGATCGCGACGCCAACGCAGAAAAAAATACAATCCGATGATTGCCAGGCTAAGCGATGGCACATCCGGCATGAAGGAGCGGCCGGCAAAGATGTTCAGCGGCGCAAAAGCGTAAAAGAATGTAGCCCAAATCGCTGCTGTGCCGCCGAAGATCTCGCGCACGAGCAAAAAGAAAAGTGGGAGCGAGATAGCAAAGAAAATCACGGACTGACTGCGCCCAATCCATTCGTGAATGCCGACGAATTTGTAACAGATCGCCGCGAGAAAAGGCAGAATGGGAAACTCTGTTCCCACGTACCCGGCTGACCCGCCAGCCCAGTCGATCTGCGGATAACCAAAACGAAAACCGTGTTCGAAAAAGTTGCGCGCAATCGCCGCGACATCGCTTTGTCTCCAACTCCAATGATCGATGTAAGGCTGATCGATCAGGATAAGCCGCACCATTACCGCAAAGATCCACAAAAGTGTTGCGATCTTGCTTGCATCACCTGTAGCCATCGCCCTGTGGGCGACGCGGTGCGTGCGTGCTAGATAATTCAGGGCCACGCTTCCCGCAGGGAAGCGACTACAGCAGATGCGTTCCGGTATGCGCATCGTCCAAAGCGTCTTGACAGCCGCTGTAAAGTCAATCGTGTAGGAGAATCTCTCATTGCGGAGAAAGAGGTTAGCATGAAATCGACGGCTTTCGTTCCTCAGCCGAAGTTTGGCTCCGCCGCGAGTGCGAGTTTGTTCGCACTGGCGCTGCTTATCATTTCCGAGATTGGCGTGGTGCACGCTCAGAACGAACCGATTCTCGTTCCCGACGCCGTTGATTATCAGAAACTGCTCCCCATTTTGCCGGATTCGCCACAAGGCTGGGTTGCTGACAAACCGGAAGGTTCGACAGAAGACGTCGGTGGATTCAGAATCACGAACGTGCATCGCGATTATCACAAGGGCGAGGACAACAAGGGCCCGACAGCGGCGATCAGCATACTCGATTCCGTAGCGAACCCGGATTACGTGAATGCCACGACGGCTGCATGGAACAACAACAGCGAAACCAACGAAGGTTACGGCAAGCCTGTCACTATCGATGGTAATCCTGGTTTCGAAGCCTTCGAGAAAGAAAGCAAGCATGCTACTCTCTGGGTCATGATCGCCAATCGTTATTTTGTTCAAATCGAGCTGCAGAACCAGGACCCAAAAGAATTGCAGGAATGGGTCAAACGCGTCGATTTGAAGAAACTAGCGGCGATCAAGTGACAAGCGGCAGCTTGTCATCCTGAGCGGAGCGAAGGATCTCACAGGTTCGAGGACGGCTTCACTTCGGCTTAGCCGCTTCGCTCGCCATCGGCACGAACCGCACCGGCAACGTGGCGCTTTGTTTCAATTGTCCGTTTTTCTTTTCCAGCAGGTACAGTTGCTGAGCAAATCGGTCGCCGACAGGAATGACCATGCGCCCATCGTTTTTCAGCTGATCGACGAGCGGCTGTGGAACTTTGTCTGGTGCGCAGGTCACGATGATCGCATCGAACGGTCCCTCTTCCGGCCAGCCCTTGTAACCATCCCCGATTTTCACATGTACATTTTTGTAGCCGAGCCGTTGCAATGTCGTCTCGGCACTTTTCGCCAACGGCTCGACGATTTCGATCGAGTAAACCTCCGACACGAGCTCGGCCAAAATCGCCGCCTGATAACCTGAACCGGTCCCAACTTCCAAAATACGGGCGCTCGGTTTCAGACGCAATTGCTCAGTCATGAACGCCACGATGTACGGCTGCGAAATGGTTTGACCGTAACCGATCGGCAACGGGCCGTCTTCATAACTGGCAACGCGCGATTCCGGAGCGACAAATTCTTCCCGTGGCACTTTCGCCATTGCCCCGAGCACGCGACTGTCGTTGATACCGCGTGTCATCAGCTGTTGTTGCACCATCTGCTGGCGCTGCGCCGCAAAATCGGAGACTGGCGGGGCTTTTTGCCCGCAACCGCCTGCCGCCAGCACCGCAACCGCCAGCCATTGCCAAATTGGTCGCACGCCAAAAGCTAAAGTGCACACGAAAGCGGCGAAAGTGGAAGTTGCGAGCGCGCCAGCCTGAAGTTGTCGATCTTTGCTGCGCAAACAAAAAGCCGCCACGCTTGGCGAGGCGTGACGACAGATTGTGAACCTGTTGGCTCTATCAACGATCGCTGCGCATGTGACGCGCCAAACCCCATAATCCGTCAGAGCTCGAATCTCGTGCCAACAGGCTCAGCACAGAGAGTTGCAACTAAGACGCCGTTTGGGTCATACACCCTGGACGGTTGCGGGCCCTGCGATGGCGTCTCCCGTCGAATCCACGGTTAGTTCGCCCGCGATGATCGACCAGCCGGTGAAGACGTTCTGAGCATTAAAGCTGAAGGATTTGATCCGAAACGCAAAAGTATTGTCATTGGCATGGCGCCAAACACCTTCTCCAGGCACCCTCAGAGCCGGTGGTGTGGTGGTGCCATCCATCAAGGTGCCTCCCTGGTGGAACGTCAGCATTCCCTGGAAGCTCCTTATCACGTGACCGGAGCAATCGGTTAGAGTTATCTGCGTCTCCCAGGCCCCTTGAATCCTTCCGCCTTCCGTGCCTCCCCTAGGCTCGATTGCTGCGGCAACCATGCGGAGTAACACACAGGCGACCACTAAGGAAGCGATTATGCTCTTAACTAATTTCATTTTCATACGTGTTATTTCTCTTCTTTCTAATTTCTTTTTGTTGTTTTGGCCTTCTTTGATTCCTCGTCGTGAGGATTCATTTCTGGCCGTTCACTGAGGTAGTGCGTAAAATCCAGGGCGAGGTTACGCGGAAAGTGCAGAAGACTTGCGGACCACGGGTTCCGCGAATGTAACGGATCGGTTTTTTTGACCGAACGAAAGGAACCTTGTTTCCTTCGTTGTCTCCTATCAGAAAAGAAACCCGATTCGGTGTGCCGGGCGGTTCAGCTGAGACTGCTGAGGCGAAGAACGCTCGTGGCCTACTGCTCCCTCTGAATCACGCCTTGATCCGTGTTATCCGTGGGATCCGTGGTGCACTCTTACCTTGCAGCAATCACTGTCTCTCTGTCCATGCGATCGTAAACAATCAAGGATCATGCGCTTTTCATCGCGTGCGCTTTCGTTGGTTTATTTTATTTGCACCATGCCTTTTCACGCGCCGACATCAGTCATCTCGCGCAGGTGATCCATCCGGCGCACTGGCGTTACTCGGTTTTCTCGGAGCAGGCAAATCGTATGATTGGGCCGCAGTCGTTTTGCTGATTGCAGCCGCACTTTTCATCGTTAGCAGGCGGACGCCAATCTATCAGCGAATCACGTCGGCAACGCCTTGGGTATCTTTCGACCCGGGCGGCAAGATTTTTGTGCCTGCCGCTACCAACCGGCTGTTTACCTGTTTACGAAAGTTCGCTGCCGAGAATATCGCGCCTCGGGAACGCGTACTCATTGCGCCTTACCCGATCTTAGGACATGAATCGCCCGTTATGGGATCTCGCCTACTACTTTTCCGGCACGGCGGAGCGGCAGGAGACGATGATTCACTAGTTGACTGCCAAAAATGTGAACTGGGCCATCATTTCCGATACACCTCTGGATAAACGGGAAGATCTGCGCTTCTCGGCAACACACGAATTAGTCTGGCAGTACTTGATGGAAAATTTCGAGCCCGTCGAAAGCGCCTGCTTGGCAAAATCGATGAAAATTCTCCACCGGAAACATCCCGCTGGTTAATTCCCAATTAATTCGGCGACGAGCGACTTCTCTTCCTTCAATTCAGCGGCTGATGCATCGATCTTTGATCGGCTGAAATCATTGATCGATAATCCCTGCACGATTTCCCATTTCCCACCACGTACACGAACCGGGAATGACGAGATCAACCCCTTCTCGACATCATAACTTCCGTCGGAACAAATCGCGACGCTATGCCAGTCGTTACCCGGCGTGTCGTTGGTAAGTGAAAAGACGGTGTCAATGACCGCGTTCGCCGCGGAACCGGCTGACGAAAGTCCTCGCGCTTTGATCACTGCAGCGCCGCGCTGTTGCACGGTGGCAATGAATTCTTCCTTCAACCAGTTTTCGTCTCTGATCACTTCGTCCGCTGGACGATCGTCGATCCTGGCGTTGTAGAAATCAGGATATTGAGTCGAGGAGTGATTTCCCCAGATGGTCATGTTTGTGACCGAGCAAATGCCTACACCGGCTTTGTGTGCAAGCTGCGCGCGGGCACGGTTTTCATCCAGCCGGGTCATTGCAAACCAGCGGTCGCTCGGAATTTCTTTCGCGTTATTCATCGCAATCAGACAATTCGTATTGCAGGGATTTCCGACCACGAGCACGCGCACATCGGAGGCAGCGTTTTTTTCAATTGCCTGACCTTGTCCGATGAAAATCTTTCCGTTGATGCCAAGCAAATCCTTCCGTTCCATGCCGGCCTTGCGCGGAACACTTCCGACCAGCAACGCCCAATTAATATCGCGGAAGCCTTCATTGAGGTCAGCCGTGGGCACAACTGACTCGAGCAGTGGAAAGGCGCAATCGTGCAATTCCATTACGACGCCATCCAGCGCGCCGAGCGCATCCGGAATTTCGATCAAATGGAGCATGAGCGGTTGGTCCGGCCCGAACATCTGTCCAGAGGCGATGCGGAACAGAAGCGCGTAACCAATTTGCCCAGCGGCGCCCGTCACAGCGACCTTAATCGGAGTTTTCATGACGCAATTAGCCATAAACGCTTTGGTGAGCAAAGCCAAAGGGGTGATAGATTAACGACGGTCCATGTATCCGACCAAGCTAAACAAGATCATCAACCTCTTCGACTCGCTCCCCGAGGATGAGCGGCGCGAGACACTTGTTTCGTATGCCGACAACGCGAAGAAGCAGGAGCCGCGCGAAGGTGAGAACTTCGATCTTGTCGATGTGCGGAAAGACGAGGAATGCACAGACACGGTCGGCGTTTACCTGCACGTAGATGAAAACAGCAGGGCGCACATTCGCATGACACTCGGTCCGGAAGTGCAAACACTTACCCGCTCCATGGCGGCGATTCTTTGCAGAGGACTGGAGGGCTCGACACCGCAGGAAATTCTCGATCTTCCGAGCGATTTCGTGACCCGTATCGTCGGAACGGAGCTGGTGCGCATCCGCAGCCAGACCGTCTATTACGTGCTCACGCGGATTAAAAGCGTCTGCAAAGTTTGGCTCGACCGGCAGCGCATGGCACAGGTCGCGTAGGAAGACGGGCGTCTTCGCCTGTCATGGCAGACGGGCCTCCGGCCTGTCGGTGTTCCGATTCAACAGCCGAAGACGGCTGTTTGCCATGACGGCCGCGGACGGCCATCTTCCTTTCGCGCGTGAAGTCTGGATAATTTCATCTAAAGTCCAGCGCGCAGATGCCGCGAAATAACGAGCTCAACAAAATTCTCCTGATCGGCTCCGGTCCAATCGTAATCGGACAGGGTTGCGAATTTGATTATTCCGGCGTGCAAGCGTGCAAGGCGTTGCGCGAGGAAGGCTATGTGGTCGTGCTGGTGAATTCCAACCCGGCCACCATCATGACCGACCCAGAATTCGCAGATCGCACCTATATCGAGCCGATCACTCCGGAAGTGATCGAGGCGATCATGGAACGCGAAAAGCCAGACGCTATCTTGCCAACTCTGGGCGGACAAACTGCGCTTAACGCCGCCATGGAATTGAATCGCAACGGCGCATTGGCGCGACACGGGGTGAAGTTGATTGGCGCAAACGCCCAGGCGATTGCAAAAGGCGAAGATCGCCAATTGTTCAAGGAAGCGATGTTGCGCATCGGGCTGGACGTACCGCGTTCCGGCGTAGCGCGTTCTCTCGGAGATATCGATCGGATCGTTGGTGAGATCGGAACATTCCCGCTCATTATTCGTCCGGCGTTCACTCTGGGTGGGACCGGCGGCGGCATCGCTTACAATCGCGAAGAGCTCGATGCCATCGTTGCACGCGGGCTCGACCTCTCGCCGGTCCACGAAGTGCTGATCGAGGAATCGCTGGTCGGATGGAAAGAATTCGAGATGGAAGTGATGCGCGATCGGATGGACAACTGCGTGGTTGTCTGTTCCATCGAGAATTTCGATCCGATGGGCGTACATACCGGCGACTCGATCACTGTCGCGCCGGTGCAGACGCTCACCGACAAGGAATACCAGATGATGCGCGACGCCGCGTTCGCCGTCATTCGCGAGATCGGCGTGGAGACCGGCGGGTCGAACATTCAGTTTGCGGTGAATCCTGACAACGGACGGATGGTCATAATTGAAATGAATCCGCGGGTCTCGCGATCAAGCGCGCTGGCATCGAAGGCGACGGGGTTTCCAATTGCGAAAATCGCGGCAAAACTCGCAGTCGGCTACACGCTTGATGAAATCAAAAACGATATCACCCGCGAAACGCCGGCATGCTTCGAGCCGACCATCGATTACTGCGTGGTGAAGGTACCGCGGTTTACGTTCGAAAAATTTCCGCAGGCGGAAGCGACGCTTACGACGCGGATGAAAAGCGTCGGCGAAGCGATGGCTATCGGACGGACGTTTAAGGAAGCACTGCAAAAAGCGCTTCGCAGTTTGGAGATCAAGCGCTTCGGTTTATGCGGCGATGGCGCAAATAAGGATGTCGATTCTGAGACGTTGCGCTTGAAGCTGGCGATCCCGAACGCGGAACGGATTTTTTATCTAGCCCAGGCGTTTCAAGACGGGATGCCAATCGATGAAGTTTTCGAATTAACGAAGATCGATAGGTGGTTTTTGCGGAATGTGCAGCAGATTGTAGAGGAAGGGCGGGGCCTGCGTTGTAGCACAGGCATCTTGCCTGTGGGGCGAGCGGGCGTCTCGCCTGCCGAGGCAGCGAAAGCGCCAAATGCTTCTCTGCCCAAATTTAGTGCAAAGGACCCGCACGGAGAAATTCAAAAGTATCGGCGTAATCTGCCACATTGGACACAGGAGGACGCCACGTACCTTGTGACCTTCCGATTGGCGGATGCGGTGCCGCAAAGCATTCTTAGACGTTGGAAGGAAGAAATAGAAACCTGGCGCAAATTTCATCCCGAACCGTGGGATGCGGCCACTAAATACGAATATCAGAAGCGATTTCAGGACGATCGCGAGCAATGGCTCGACCGGGGACATGGCGAGTGCGTTCTCAAAAAACCAAGTATGGCCGCAATCGTAGCCGACACGCTGCGACATTTCGATCGCGACCGATATGTCCTCGATGCGTTCGTCGTTATGCCTAATCACGTGCACGTGCTCGTTCAGTTGGCAAAAGACCAAGCACTCGCAGATGTTCTTCATTCTTGGAAATCATTTTCTGCCAAGGCAATCAATCGACTGCTCGGAAGAACTGGCCAGCTCTGGCAGGAAGAAAGCTACGATCGAATCGTCCGCGATTGGGATGAGTTGGTCGGATACCGCGATTACATAGTTCGCAATCCCGAAAAGGCGAAGTTGCGCGAAGGCGAATTTGTACTAGAGGCCCGATTCGTGTTGCAACTCGCTTCCGATTCGCCAGGCGAGACGCCCGCCTGCCCCACAGGCAAGATGCCTGTGCCACAATTGCTTCGCGCGAAGAAGCTCGGGTTTTCGGATCGACAACTCGCAGTCGCAAACGGCGTGACCGGGAACGAGATCCGCGTGAAGCGGAAGTCGCTGGGCGTCTTGCCCACCTATCGCCTCGTCGACACATGCGCGGCCGAGTTTGAAGCTTACACGCCGTATTACTACTCGACCTATGGCGACGAGAACGAGCGGCGCGATAGCGCCCAGCGCAAAGTCATCATCCTGGGTGGCGGACCGAACCGGATCGGCCAGGGAATCGAATTCGACTATTGCTGCGTGCACGCGGCCTTCGCTCTGCGCGAGCTCGAATTCGAAACAATCATGGTCAACTCGAATCCGGAAACGGTCTCCACGGATTACGACACGAGCGACAAACTTTACTTTGAGCCGCTCACGCTCGAAGACGTGCTCAACATTTATGACCAGGAGAAACCCGAGGGCGTGTTCGTCCAGTTTGGCGGCCAAACACCGCTGAATCTGGCGGGCGGATTGAAGGCGGCAGGCGTAGCCATTCTTGGCACGCAGCCTGAAAGCATCGAGACCGCAGAAGATCGGGGGTTGTTTGCGGGGATGCTTGACAAACTTGGTCTGCGCCAAACCCCGAACGGATCCGCGACGAGCACCGAAGACGCCGTCGCAATAGCCAGAAAAATCGGCTATCCGGCACTTGTTAGGCCGAGCTTCGTTCTCGGCGGACGCGCCATGGAGCTTATCTATAATGAAGAGGACCTTCGGCGTTACATGGCGAGCGCAATTGAGGTAACACCTGATCGTCCGGTACTGATCGATCGTTTTCTGGAAGATGCGATTGAAGTCGATGTCGATTGCATTTCGGACGGCGAAACGACCGTAATCGGTGCAATCATGGAGCACATCGAGGAGGCAGGCATTCACAGCGGTGACAGCGCATGCGTCATTCCGACATTCTCGTTGTCGCAAAAAGTTCTGGATGAGATTTCCGCTGCCACAAAGGCGATGGCGCGCGAGTTGAACGTGCGAGGCCTGATGAATGTGCAATTCGCCGTGAAGGGCGACGACGTTTACGTGCTGGAAGTGAATCCGCGGGCGTCGCGCACGGTTCCCTTCGTCAGCAAGGCGATCGGTGTCCCGCTTGCAAAACTCGCTGCCAAAGTGATGATCGGAAAATCATTGCGCGAGCTCGGTTTCACAGAGGAAATCGTCCCGAAACATTTCTCGGTGAAAGAGGCGGTGTTTCCCTTTCTGCGCTACGAAGGCCTTGATATCTCGCTCGGGCCGGAGATGAAATCGACCGGCGAAGTGATGGGCATAGATGTGGATCTCGGCCTCGCCTATGCGAAATCTCAGATGGCCGCACCGCCGCCGCTGCCGAAAAAAGGAAAAGTGTTCATCAGCGTCAAGGACGCTGATAAGGAAGCGGTGATTCCGGTCGCGCGCGAGTTTGTGAAGCTCGGCTTTGAAATCATTTCCACGAGCGGAACCGCAGAAGCGTTAACGAAAGCGAAAATCAAAGTGACCAAGGTCTTCAAAATTCACGAAGGACGCCCGAATGTCCTCGACCGCATCAAGAATGGCGACATCAACTTCATCATTAACACGCCGAGCGGGAAAATTCCGCGCGAGCACGAAGTGGTCATTCGCAATGCGGCGCTAGCGGCGAAAATTCCGATCATGACGACGGTGCGCGCTGCGCTGGCGAGCGCGAACGGAATCCGGTCACTGCAAAAACGCAAAGTGCAGGTGCGCAGTTTACAGGAATACCATACGTGAATGACGAAATCCGAATGACAGCAAATCCGAACGATCGAAATGACAAATGCCCAGCGTTCCATTCTGTCATTCCGAGCGAAGTCGAGGAATCTCTGATTGATCATCAAGAGATGTCTCGACGTAGCTTGTCCTGAGCGCTGTCGAAGGGCTCGACATGACATCGCATTGGTGCCATTGGTCAGCATGAAATTATCGGTTCTCCTTGCCGTACTGTTAAGCGCAGCGGTGTTTGCCGCCGAAGAAAAGAAAGAAACTTCTTCTATGAGTGCTTCAAACGAAGTTGCCGTTATCAAAACCAGCGAAGGTGAAATGGTCGTCCAGTTTTGGACCGATGCCGCGCCAAATACGATCGAAAATTTTAAGAAGCTGGCGCGTCAAGGCTTTTACGACGGCACCATCTTCCACCGGATCGTCAAAGGGTTCATGATTCAGGGAGGCGACCCGAATTCGAAAGACCCGGCGAAAGAGAGCACTTACGGAGCAGGCGACCCTGGTTATACAATCAAGGCCGAATTTAACAATCATTCTCACGATCGCGGTGTTATCTCGATGGCGCGCGGGCCCAATCCGGACTCGGCCGGATCGCAATTCTTCATCTGCCTCGCGCCCGTTCGGCGGCTTGATGGGCAATACACCACGTTCGGCAAATTGATCAAAGGCGTCGATGTACTCGAGAAAATCGGCGACACACCGGTCGAGCGAAATGCGCAGGGCGAAACGAGCAAGCCGACGAAACGGATCGTGATTGAAAGCGTGAAAATCGTGCCGGCGAATTCGGTGAAGTAGCCGTCGTCCTTGTCATTCCGAGCGAAGTCGAGGAATCTCTTACTCCTGAAATGGCTAGAGATGTCTCGACTTCGCTCGACATGACAAAGGTTGCTCTCATCCAGATGCGATGCGGCCCAGAGCCGGAGAAGAATTTCTCGCATGCAATTGAATTCATCCACGAGGCCGCAGGAAAAGGCGCGCAAATCGTTTGTTTACCGGAGCTTTTTCGGTCGCAATACTTTTGTCAGACAGAAGATCATAAAAACTTCGATTTGGCCGAGGAAGTGCCGGGAAAATCAACCACTGCGCTGGGAAAAGTCGCTCGGGAAACTGGCACACTAATCATTGCGTCGCTTTTCGAGAGACGCAGCGCCGGCCTCTATCACAACACCGCGGCAATCATCAATACGGATGGAAAATTACTCGGTAAATATCGCAAAATGCATATTCCCGATGATCCCCTGTATCACGAAAAATTTTATTTCGCGCCGGGTGATCTTGGATTCAAGGCGTGGGAGACTGCGCGCGGCAAGATCGGCGTCTGCGTTTGCTGGGACCAATGGTATCCGGAAGCGGCGCGACTGACCGCATTGCGTGGCGCAGAAATTATTTTTTATCCAACGGCAATCGGCTGGCATCCGAGCGAGAAAAAGGAATTTGGAAAGGCGCAACATTCCGCGTGGGAGACGATTCAGCGTGGTCATGCAATCGCTAATGGGTGCTACGTCGCGGTGGCGAACCGCGTCGGGCACGAAGCGCCCGCCGGTGGAAATGGCATTGAATTTTGGGGGCAAAGCTTTGTGTGCGGGCCGGACGGCGAAATCATCGCGAAAGGTTCGATCGATCAAGAAGAGATTGTTGCGGCGCAGATCGATTGGGGTCGCGTCAATGAGCAGCGGACGCATTGGCCATTTTTGCGGGATCGCAGAATCGATGCGTACTCGGGGATCGAAGAGCGAATGATCGATTAGATCCTGTAGGGCGTTTCTGTGAAACGCCACGCGTCTGACACAAACACCTACAACTATTGCCAAGCGCAATACTTGCGGGGAGCGTGCAATTCAAACAGGCGCTGTTCGAATTCGCTCTTTGTGCTAATACCAGGGCGATGACTGCGAGCGCTGCTCAACCGAGGCGCCGGCTGTGGTATCGGCCCTCTTTGACGATGCAGATCATGATCGGGTTGGTCGTCGGCGGTGTGATCGGCTGGCTGCGGCCCGATTGGGGGAACGCGGTTTATTTTTTGCGCGACATCTTCATTAACCTGATCAAATCCATCATCGCACCACTCGTGTTCTCGACTATCGTGGTCGGAATCGCTGGCGCAGGTGCGTTGCGAAAAGTGGGACGGATGGGCGTGAAAGCGCTCATCTATTTCGAGATCGTCACTACGGCAGCCCTGTTCATTGGGTTGGCTGTAGTCAATTTCACGAAGCCCGGCATGGGCGTAACTCTCGCGGCTACCAACACCGACGTCATTAAGACAGTCGGACAAAGTCATCCGAAGACTTTGATCGAAACGATCGTGCACATCTTTCCGTCCAGCGTCACCGAAGCGATGGTGCACGGCGATGTTTTGCAGATTGTCGCATTCAGCGTGGTCTTCGCGCTCGCCGTCTCAGCGGTTGGCGAAAAAGGAAAGCCAATCATCCGGGCGATGGAAAGCCTCTCGCAGATCATGTTCAAGTTTACGAACTATGTAATGCTTTTCGCGCCGATCGGGGTAGGCGCGGCGATGGCGCACACGATTGGCACGCAGGGTCCGGGCGTGCTGGTGAATCTCGGCAAATTGATCGGCTCACTTTATCTGGCTCTCGTGATTTTCATCCTGTCGATCTTTGGACTGGTGGTTTGGATCGCGCGGATTCCGGTGCGGCAATTCGTTAGGGCAGTCCGCGAACCTGCGGCGCTCGCATTCGCGACCACGAGCAGCGAATCGGCGTTGCCGAAAGCGATGGAATCGATGGAGCGTTTGGGCGTGCCGCGACACATTGTCGGGTTCGTGATGCCAACAGGTTATTCGTTTAATCTCGACGGCTCCACCCTTTATCTCGCACTCGCTTCCGTGTTTGTGGCCCAAGCCGCTGAAACGACGACAGGCTGGCACATGGG
>WNFY01000632.1_pt1 | contig 31948 bp, 25 predicted proteins | sample 5400091 | NCBI WGS metagenome assembly WNFY01 (sample SAMN13153364, study PRJNA577476) | soil metagenome | isolation source: 60 cm soil or saprolite under grassland replicate 1 | place: USA:California | collected 2016-06-15 | reverse complement strand
CGAGCCCGACGGCCGGCTGCGCATCACCGACTTCGGACTGGCGCTCGCACTGCGGGGCGACGCCCGGTGGGGAGGCGCCACATCGCGGAGCGGTACGCCGCTGTTCGCCGCGCCGGAGCAGCTGCTCGGCGAGCGCGTGGACCAGCGCGCCGATCTCTACTCGCTCGCCGCCACGGCGTACTTCGCTCTGTTGGGCCGCCCGCCGTTCGAGGGACCCACCGCCGAGGCGATCCTCGCGCGCCAAACCACCGAGGACCCGCCGTCGCTTCATGACTCGCGCCACGACGTGCCGCGGGAGCTGGAGGATGTGCTCCGCAAGGCGCTGGCGAGCGAGCCGGCGGCCCGGTATCCGACCGCCACGGCCTTCCGCGACGCGCTGCGTCGGTCGCGGGGCCTCTTGTTCCGGCTGCGGGCGCTGCTCTGGGGAAAGTGACGCCGCGATTTGACAAACTCAGGCTCGCGTTACAAGGTTAAGAGGCATATGCGCATCCGGAACGAGTCGGTGGTGCTCGCGCTGGCCGTCGCCTGCGGCGGTTCAGGCCCGACGAGCTCGGGCGGGGGCAGCAATCCGCCGCCGGGGGGTCAACTCGCGAACGTCAGCATGTCCGACTACCGCTTCACACCCGACACCGTGCGGATCGCCGTCGGCACGACCGTCCGCTGGCGTAATGATGGGGCAGTGGATCACACGTCCACGAGCACTTCCGCCGGCGGCTGGAACAGCGGGACGCTCGCTCCGCCTCACCCCACGGCGACCTGCCCCTATCCGCCCTGTGACCCCACGCCCGGAGCGAGCTTTCAGTTCACCTTCACCGCGCCCGGGACGTACGACTATCACTGCACCTTCCACGGCGTCCCCGGTCCCAGCTACCAGGGCATGATCGGCGCGGTCATCGTCACACCGTGATTTAGCGCCAGCGGAAGATTTGCAGGGCCACGACGAAGCTCACGATCCCCCACGCCGTCACGATACCGAGCGGTGTCCCGACCTCGCCCAGCCGGCTCCCGTCGATCATCACGGCGCGGAGGGCGTCGTTCAGCGCCGTGAGCGGGAGCGCCTTCACGAAGGGTTGCATCGCGTCGGGGAAGCGAGCGTACGAGAAGAATGTGCCCGAGAGGATCCACATCGGGAGCATCACGAGGTTCATGAGCCCGGAGACCGCCTCGATGGTGCGAGCGCGGCTGGCCACGAGCATGCCGAGCCCGGCGAACGACAGGGCGCCGAGCACGGTGATGAGCGCGACCGCGCCGAACGAACCCCGGACCCCCACGTGGAACACCCACCAGCCGAAGCTCACGAGCGCCGCGACCTCGAGGAACAGGAACACGAGCCGGGACAGGATGAACGAAAGGAGGTAGTGACTGCGGCGCATGGGCGTCGCCATGAAGCGTTTGAGCAGCTTCTTGGTGCGGGCCTGCACGACCGAGAATCCGACGCCCCACAGCCCGCTCCCCATGAGATTCATGCCGAGCAGGCCGGGGATGAGGAAGTCGATGTAGCGCGAGCCCGGCGCGGTGACCCGCTGGTCCGCGACGCGCGCCGGATCGGCGCGGCCGCGGGCGCGCTGCACGACGTCGTCCGCTTCCAGGCGGGCCAGCCGGCTCTCGGAACGGGTCGAGTCGTACCGATACACCACCGGATCGCCCGCCACGACGATCAGCGCGACACGGCCGGTGCGGAGCTGCAGCCGGGCCGCATCCGAGTCAAGCACCGCCGCCGTGAGCCCGGGCGCGCGTGCCAGCGTGGCCGCCAGCGCGCTGTCCCCAACGCCACGGAGCACCCCGACCCGCAGCTCGCCCGGCCCCCGGTTCCGAAACGCAATGCCGAGCGCGAACGCCAGGACGATCGGGAAGCCGAACACCCAGAAGATCGCTTCGGGCTCGCGATAGAACTCCCGCATTCGGGCGAGCGTCAGCTGGACGAGCGGATGGTCACGCATCGCGCAGCTGCCGGCCGGTGAGCGACACGAAAACGTCCTCCAGCGTAGCATGGTGGGTGGCAAGGAGCGAGAGCTCGGCGCCCCGCCGCTCCAGCAGCCCGAGCAGCGCGGGCACGGCGCGATGCACTTCGGCCACCGTGAGCGCCGTGCGATCGAGCCCCGCGCGTACCGAGCGCACCCCCGGCAGCGCGGCCAGCTCCGAGGAGCTCGGCGCCCGCGTCGCGCCGTCCCCCAGCGCGAACTCCACGACGTGCTCCGCACCCAGCGTGGCGATCAGCGAGCGGGGAGTCCCGAGCGCGATGACTTTGCCGTGGTCCATGATCGCGACGCGATCGCACAACCGCTCCGCTTCTTCCATATAGTGCGTGGTGAGAAGGACCGTACCGCCCGCCGCCCGGAAGCGGCCGATCACCTCCCACAACTGGCGGCGCGACTGCGGGTCGAGGCCCGTGGTGGGCTCGTCGAGAAACAGGAGCTCCGGCCGGGAGACGAGTGCGCACGCCACCGCGAGCCGTTGCTTTTGGCCGCCCGAGAGCTTGCCCACCCACGCGGCGCGCTTCTCCTCGAGCCCGACCAAGCCGAGTACCTCCTCCACCGAGTGCGAGGCACGGTAAAAGCTGCGGAACAGCCGCACGGTCTCTTCGACCGTGAGCTTGTCGGCGAGCTGCGTGTCCTGCAGCTGAATGCCCAGGCGCTCGCGCAGCGCGCGGGTGCTCGCACCCCCCGTCCACCGCATTCCGAGGATCTCGACCTCACCGCGGTCGGGCGCGGTGAGGCCCTCGAGGATCTCGATGGTGGTCGTCTTCCCCGCCCCGTTGGGCCCCAGCAGGCCGAAGCACTCGCGTACGTTGACGGTGAGATCGAGCCCCGCGACCGCCACGACGTCCGCGTATCGCTTCGTGAGCCCGGCACACCGGATGGGGAGAACGGACACGGTCAGGCGGGCTTCTTGGGCTCCGGTGGCGTCGTGGCATGTTTCATGGCCGCATCGAGCTGCATGTAGATGCTGTTCACGGCATCGGCGAGCGCGCGGATTTTCATGTTGATTCCGCCACCGCGACCAGCCATCACCGACATCGTGCCGGCCAGGTCGGCGATGCTCCCGACGTTCGCGGTCAGGGCGCGCTGCCGCATCTGGGACGCCGCGTTCGCGATCCTCTCGCTCAGCTGTTGAATGGTGCGCGTTTGGCCCGCCCGGTTCCCCTCGAGCTCGGTGACGAGGTGCTTCAGATGGTCGGCGGCGTGCCGGAACTCATCGATCTCCTCAATGCGCCGGAGCTGGTCGGCGGTGAGCTTGGGGCGTGGCATCGTCCCCTCAATCCTGCGCGCCGAGCGCCTCGGTCAGGACGCGCCCGTCGAGCGGCTCGGCCGGCGTGAGGTCGAGCAGCCGAGCCAGCGTCGGGGCGATGTCCACCGTGTTGACGCGCCCGCCATAGACGCCACGCCGGATCCCGGGGCCCCACAGGATCAGCGGCACATGCGCGTCCAGCTCGGTCGGCTGACCGTGAGTCGCAATCGGCAGATTCGGGTAGCTCCAGATCGAGTACGGCTTGAGCGTGACAACGAGCTCCACACCGCCATCCGGCGGCACCTGATGCATCCAGCGGCGCAACACGGGATCGGCGGTGTCTTTGGCCGTGAGATCTGCGGGGCGGTCCACGTGAGCCACGCCGGCCAGCGCCCGCAGCCGGGTCGCGACGTCCGCGACCACGCTGTCCGCGTTCACGTCGTGGGCGACCAGCTTGGGGCGGTCGGAGAGGAGCAGCATCCCGCTCTCGAACTGGAGCCAGTCGCCGCCGCCGGCGCGCTGGTCGAGGGCGGCGTTCACGCTCTGGATGATCGTGTCGGGGATTACGCGCACCGCCCCCGGATGCCCCAGTGCGCGCGCGCGCTCGGGGTACGGGGTCACACCGTGGTCGGCGGTGAGCACCACGAGCACGTTGTTCCTGCCGTAGCGCACAAAGAGCTGCTCGAGGAAGCGACCCAGATACCGGTCCAACCGCACGACCTGATCGTGGATCTCACGAGAATCGGGACCGTACGCGTGTCCGACGTAGTCGGTCGTCGACAAGCTGACGGCGAGCAGGTCCGTCGCACCGCGACTGCCGAGCTGCAAGGCGCGCACGCCCTCGAGGGCGAAGGCGAGTGTGAGCGAGTCCATGGTGGGCGTGGCGATGAACGCCAGCGCCGCTTGCCCGCTGTCGGTCGGCAGACGGTGGGGAAACACGATATCGCGCCCCTGGTTTTCATACCACGCGCTGTCGGGCTCAGGGTAGTCCCGCTCCGAGAGGAACAGCGTCCACTGGGTTCCGGCAGCGCGGAAGGGAACGCGCTGCCCGTTGAAGACCCGGACCCACGTCGGGAGGGTGTCCGCGTAGTATCGACTCGTGGTGAAGAATCCCCCGAAATACCAGTAGACGTGCTCTTTAGCCCGGCCCAGCGGCAGAATCGCGCCGCGGTCCTTCCCCGAAATCGAGAGAGCGCGCGCGCCCGGGTCCCCGGCCTTGAGCCAGTCGAAGAACGCGGTCCCGCGAAACCGCATGGGTGAAGCACCAGGGCCGGTGACGCCGATCAGCGGGGCGGCCTGATCCTGCACACCGGCGAGGTTGCGGATGATGCCGGTGTGAGCGGGCCAGCGCCCGGACAGAATCTTCGCATGGCGCGGGGCGCTCTCGGTGACCGCGTGGTCCTGGTAGGCGTCTGTGAACGAGGCTCCCGTCTTCAGCAGCATGGCGAACCCGCCCTTGAGCTGCGGCCGGTAGCGGTCCAGGTAGTCGGGCCGCAGCTGGTCCACGGTGATCACGACCACGAGCCGGGGCTTGGGGGCGGGCGCAGGCCCGACCCCCATGAGCAAGCAAACGAGCGATCGAATCATGTCAGGAAAAGTACACGCGCGGTGCACTATGCCGCTGCGGGTACCGGCGCCCCCCGCGGCACGCGGGCCGCGAGCAGCAGAGCGCACCCGATGATCACTGCGCACGCGTAGAACGGTATACTCGGTCCCACCCGCTGGTACGCGATGCCGGCCCAGACCGGACCCGCTACGCTCGCCACGCCGCGGAGGGCCTGCTGCACGCCCATCATCAGTCCGAACTCGTGCCGGTCGGTCCGGTGGCTCACGAGCGCGGACGTCGCGGGAAACAACAGTGCGGTCCCGAGCGGCAACAGCACCTGGAACAGGAGAAACACCGGGACCGACGTCGCGAGCGGGAGCAGGGCGTACCCCAGGCCATACAGCGCCGCGCCGAGGCGCATGGTGCGCACCTCGCCGAGTCGGTCGTTGATTGGCCCGACGACGAACGCGCGCATCAGCACGCCAACACCACCGAACACCGTGAAGAACCAACCGATGTTGGTCACATCGATGCCGAACCGCCACGAGAGGTATAGCGTGAACACGGCCGGTGCGGAGTTATAAGCGAGCATCGCGACGGCGTAGATCCAGATCACCTGGGCCGCGGGTCTGCCGGGGTGGCGGATGACATCCCACAGGGCGTGCAGTACCGGGCGCGGCTCGGGCGGCGGCACGTGCCGTCCGCTCTCCGTGGTCGTGTGCGACGCGAGCACCCGGGACTCCGGTAGCCACTTCCAGGCGAACGCGACATTGCACAGGCACAGGGCCGCGGCGACAAGACCGGGCGCTGCCTGCCCGGCGCGCGCGGCGAAGGAGCCCACCACCGGGCCGATCACCACACCGAGGCTCGTGGCAGCGGACAGCCAGCCCAAGGCCTTGGCCCGTTCGTGGGGCGCCATCGTATCCGCGACGTACGCTTGGGCCACGCCGGTCGTGCCGCCACCCAGACCCTGGATGAAGCGCGACACGAACAGCAACCAGAGGGTCGTGGCAAATCCGAAGACCGCGTAAGCGATGGCCGACGCCGTCAGCCCCACGAGCAGCGCGGGCCGGCGCCCGTACCGGTCCGATACACGTCCCCAGACCGGGGAGGCCATGAGCTGCGCGACGGGGAACGAGGCGGTCAAGAACCCGATCGTGATCGCGTCCGCATGCAGGTCCTTCGCGTAGAGCGGCAGCAATGGCAGCACCAGCATCAGGCCGATCATATCCACGAACGCGACGGCCATCAGCACGGACATCCGCTTCATCGCCGGACTCCCACGCCCAGGACCACGGCGCTCAACACCATCAAGATCACGCCGAACCCCGCCGCCACCCCGAGCTCCGACACGCGGAGGCTCGACATGATCTCGATCGCGATCGGCCGGTTGTCGGGGGTGTAGAGCACGATGGACGTCACGAAGTCGCCGAGCGCCGCCACAAACGCGAGGCTGCCGCCCGCGGCGAGCGCCGGCTGCAAGAGCGGCAGCGTCACCCGGCGGAACGTGGCCCAACGCCCGGCGCCGAGGCTCGCCGCCGCCTCGTCGAGCGCCGGGTCGAGCTGGCGGTACCCGGCCAGGACGGCGCGTCCGGTGACCGGAAGGTTGCGCACCAGATAGGCGAGCGGCAGCAGCACCGTCGTTCCCACGAGCACCCAGCGAAGAGTGAGTGGGTCGTGTTTGCTGAACGTCGAAAGCAGCGCGAGGGCGAACACCGTTCCCGGGAGGGCCCAGGGCAGCGCGAGGAGGGCTTCGATCGGACCGCGGAACTGCCCCGGCCGCCGCCTCCCGACGAGCGCGCCGGCGGCCAGCGCGAGCGCGACCGCCGCGACGGTGCTCCCGGCCGCCATCCACAGCGAATTCACCAGCGGGCGCAGCCGCTCGGCCTCGCTGAACAGGCGCCCGTAGTTCACGAGCGAGAGCACCGGCGGCAGGGTCTCGGTCGTCCAGCTGCCATAGGGGACGAGCGACACGAGGATGAGGGTCAGATGCGGCAACAGGAGTACGACCGCGAAGACCCAGCCGGCCGTCGTCGCGAGCGTACGGACGCCGGCCCGACGAATCGGCCGGCGCCGCGGCGCCGTCCCCTTGCCCAGCGCCGTGAGAATGTCGTCGCCCTCGGTGCGGCGGAGCAGCGCGAAGCCCAGGATGGCCACCAGCGCGAGCGCCACCGTCTCGACCATGGCGAGAGACAGCTCACCGTTGAGCTTGGTGGCGACGATCTGCGTGGTCATCACGCGAAAACCGCCGCCGAACACGTACGGCGCGCTGAACGAGCCGAGGGCGGTCATGAACACGAGCAACGCCGCTCCCGCGAGCGCGGGGCGCAGCAGCGGCAGCGTCACGCGGCGCAGCGTTTCCCAACGCCCTACGCCGAGCGCCTCCGCCGCCTCGAGCATCGAGGCGTCGAGCTTGGCGAGCCCGGCACGGGTGAACAGGTAGAAGTACACGTACATCGAGTAGGCATGCACCAGCAGGATCGCCCCGGCCCCCTGCAGGCGCCACGGCGCCTGCGCGAGACCGAACAGCCGCTGCACCGCGCGCGCCACGAACCCGGACTCCCCGTACAGAAAGAGGAACGCGATCACGCCGACGAACGGGGGCAACACGGCGGGCAAGGCGATGAGCGAGCCGAGGGTCTTGCGGCCCGGGAATTCGAGCCACTCGAACAGGAACGCGAGCGGCACGCCGATCGCGCCGGCGAGCGCCACGCTCGCCACGGAGATCCAGACACTGGCCCACAACACCCGCCATTCACCGGGACGAGACACGAACGCCGCGAGCGCGTCCGATTCCGCGGCATCGTGCACGACGATCACAATTGGATACAGCACGAGCCACGCGAGCAGCAGGGTGAACCCCGCGCGAACCGTGAGGCCCAGCCGCGCGCTCACGCCTGCTCCTCGGGGAACGTCAAGACCCGCGCCGCCTCCAGGTACACGCGGTCACCCACACGCGCGGCCTCCGGCCGGGCCAGCACCTCGACCCGATCGCCCGGCTCCATCTCAACCAGGTAGAAAGCGGCGGCGCCCGTGTAGCGCCGCTCCCGCACGACGCCCGGCACCCCGGCATCCGCCAGCGTGAGCCGCTCGGGCCGGAGCACGAGCACCTCACCGGGGCCCGCGCCGAAGACCTGGGCGGTCTTGCCCCGGAGCACGTTGGCCCGGCCCACGAATGTCGCGACGAACAGGCTCGCCGGATGCTCGTACAGCTCGTCCGCCGTGGCGAGTTGCTCGAGCCGCCCGGCCTGGAGCACCGCCACCCGGTCGCCCAGATCGAACGCCTCCTCCTGCTCGTGTGTGACGAAGATGGTGGTGATCCCGACCCGTTTGATGAGCGCCCGCAGCTCGCGCCGCGTACGCTCGCGCAAGGACGGGTCCAGGTTCGAGAGCGGCTCGTCCAACAGCAGCACCCGCGGCTCGGGCGCGAGCGCCCGCGCCAGCGCCACCCGCTGCTGCTGGCCCCCGGAGAGCGCCTGCACGCGCCGCCGCTCGAACCCCTCGAGACCCACGAGCGCCAGTACCTCCGCCACCTTGGGGGCCTTCGTTCCCCGTCCCGCGAGTCCAAAGGCGACATTCTCCCCTACATCGAGGTGTGGGAACAGCGCGAAATGCTGGAACACCATGCCGCAGCGTCGCCGGGCGGGCGGCACCGCGGTCACGTCCTCGCCGGCGAGCACGATCCGACCGGCGTCGGGGGCCTCGAACCCTCCCAGCAAGCGCAGCACCGTGGTCTTGCCGCTCCCCGAGGGGCCCAGCAGGACGAGGATCTCGCCGCGCGGGATCTCGAGCGACAGCGGCCCGACGGACACGGTGTGCGACCATTGCTTGCGCACTCCATCCAGCGTGACGAATGCGCTCATCGCCCGTGGCCCCGCACGGTCTGATCCCAGTAGCGCATCCAGTCCGCCCCGCGCTCGGCGAGCAGGTCCCAGTCCACATCGGCGACTTTCATCACGCGCCTGACCTCGCGCGCCCACGGCGGCAGCGAGTCCACGGGGAGATCGCGCCGCGCCGGCAAACGGTAGGCTTCGCGGGTTGCCTCGAGCTGCGCGGCGACGCCGCCCACGTACTCGACGAACGCCCGCGCCTGCGCGCGGTGGCGCGCGTGCCGCACCACGCCGATGGCGTCCTCGATCACCGGCGTGCCGCTCTTCGGGAAGACGTAGCCGAGCGGCAGGCCGTCGCGCCGGCTGAGCAGAATGTCCGGCAGGTCCCAGATGGTCACCAGCCCTTCCTGACGCACGATCTTCTGGTCGAGCAGTGGACCGTTCAACACGTATTCCTTGGTCTGGGCGTCGAGCCGCCGCAGCCATTGGAACCCGGGGGCCGTGTCGTGCGCCTGCCGCAGACCGCGCTCGATGATCATGCCCCAGACGGCCCGCATCGTACCGGACGCGAGCGGGTCGCGGATCAGGATCTTCCCCTTCCACCGGGGATCGAGCAGGTCGTCCCAATCCCGAGGGGCGTCGTCCGGCTGCACCGCCTGCTCCGCGTACACGATCACCGCGGGCGTTTCGTACGCGGCGAAGTACACGTCACCGGCCCCCCGCCCGTGCGGCTCGACGGCGTCCGCCCAGCTCGGTCGGAACGCCTCGAGCAACGAGTCGCGTGCGCCGCGCGCGAAGATCGTCGCGGGGCCGCCGAACCACACGTCCGCCTGCGGATTGGCGCCCTCGGACCGCAGCCGGTCGTACACCTCCTGCGAGCCCATGTCGAGCCAACGCACGTCGACGTCGGGGTGGAGCTGCTCGAAGCGCCGCTCGAGCAAGGTGAGGAGATCGCGGCCGTGGGGACTGTAAATCACGAGAGGCGTGCGACCGTCCCCCCGGCAGGCGGCCGTGAGGAGGGCGAGTGCAGTGACGCCAGCAAGTAAGTGCGGAATGCGGAGTGCGGAGTGCGGAATGGAGGGTGCGAGCGTCCGGAAGGTCGCTGGGCAACTCCGCATTCCCCACTCCGCACTCCGCACGTTTATCTCCGAAGCGCCAGCAGGTTCGCAAACAGCCGATAGGCGCCGGGGACACCAGCGGGGAGTTGTCGAAAGAAGCTCAGCCCGGTGTACACGTACGTGCCCTTGCCGAGCGCGGCCTCGAGCAGCCCGCCCTGAAGAGGAGGCTCGCCCGGATCGTGCATCTCGACGAGTGGCGTGTAGGCGGGATCCCAATCGTGCGCGAAATACAGCCCGCGCTCCTGCACCCAACCGCGCCAATCGTCGGGCCCGATGTCGTTCGGGACGTGGAAAGCGCCAGTCGTCGAGTCCAGCACCGTTACCGCCGCGGTCTCATCGGTCACGCGATCGTGCGGCCGCGCGATCGACAGGCGATACGGCGCGAAGCCGCCGTTCACGAACGGGTATTGCTGGTACTGGACGATCACGAGGCCGCCCGCGCGAACGTAGTCCAGGACCCGCCCGTTGCTCGCGACGAGGGCGGGCTCCGTCTCGTAGGCGCGGCTTCCGATCACGATCGCGTCGTACCGGGAAAGATCCCCGCGGGCGAGCGTGTCGGGACTGAGGAGCTCGATGGGGACGCCGACCGCTTGCAGCGCTTCGGGCACCCGATCAGACGCGCCCCGCACGTAGCCGACGCGAGCCAGCGCCGGGAGCGCGATGCGTGCCGCGCGAAGCTCGGCCGTCGAGGAGTGCACCGCCGCCCGCGGCCGGATGTGCGGATAGTCGATCAACCTGAGCGCGCCCTCGCTCCGCTGACCGCCGGCGAGTGCGGCAGCGTTGAGCTGGTAGATACCGGGTCGCACCACCCCCGGCAGAGCCAGCGTGACCGTCACGCTCTTCGACTCGTCCTCGCGCTGAAACGACAGGCTCTCGGGCGACAGCGTGGTCCAACCGCGCGGTGGCGTGGCTACCACCTGCGCGGTCGCGGGCCCGCGTGCGCGGTTCGTCACGGTGATCGTGAAGTGTCGGGGGCCGCCGGCCGCGCCATCGATCGGCCAGACGATCAAGTCGGGGGTGACGGCGACGTCGAACGGCCGGGTCACGAAGAGCGGCCGGCGCACCTCGCCGATGCTCTGGTCCCGATAGCGGTACACCACCTCCCGGGTGAGCACGAGCGGCTCTCCCGCGACGGTGAGCCGCGCGATCAGCTGCAGCGGTCTCGGCTCGAACGGGAGCGCGCGCCATTCGCCCGGCACGCCACTCCAGTCGTACAACGCGCCGACGAGCGGCCGCCGCAGAAAGTACGGTTGCGAGCGAGGCGCATCGGGGGCGACGGTGACGGCGAAGTGGCGGCTGGCGACCGTGCCGGGAGCGACCGATGATGTGGTCGGGTCCAGTCGCTCGACCTTCCACCCGGCCGGCGCCGCGACATCCAGGGCGCCGAGGGCCACCCCGCTGTCACCCGCGCTCCACACGCTCGCCTCCACCTGGACCCGCTCCCCGGGGACCACGATGCCGTCATCGACGAACCCGTCGATCGCAACGCCGGCCGCGGTCATGAGCGCTTCGCTGAGCAGCGCGTGCTGGCTCGAGTCCGCGTCACCGAGCTCGCGCAGGGCGCGCGCCAGGATCGCAACGATCCCACCCGGACGTAGCGGGTTGAGCCGCATGCGCGCCGAGTCGATCAGTGCCGCGTAGCGTGCCTTGCCGGGGAAGAGCGTATCGACCCCCGCGAACAGACCGTCACCGTCCCGCGTCGCCCGTCCGCCATCGCGCCACTCGACAAACGCGAGCCGGGCAATCCGCGGCCCCGGCTGCTCGAGCTGCCCTTCGTCTTGCGAGCGATGCCGGCTCCGGCCCGCCATGGCGATCTGGTGGTAGGACCGACCCTCCACGGCGTCGAGCACGCCGGCGTCGAGCCGCAGCGTGGCGCTCGCAGTGTCGGAGTACAAGGAGCGGTACAGCTTCACCGGCCCCCAGCTCGAGTCACGTAGGGTCTCGAACGCCTGGCGTGCCACCAGGCCGGCCACCTGATGCTGTCCGTGGCCGTCGCGCGGCGTCCCGGAAAAGACCGACACGATGATCTGAGGGCGGAACCGGCGGACCACGTCGAGCACGTCCTTCAGCACGGAGTCGCGGGGCCAGAGGCGCAGCGCCTCGTCGAGCGTCTTGGAATACCCGAAGTCGTAGGCACGCGTGAAGAATTGGCGGGCGCCGTCGATCCGCCGGGCGGCGAGCAGCTCTTCCGAGCGGATGATGCCGAGCTCGGGCCCAAGCTCGGAACCGATGAGGTTCTGCCCGCCCTCGCCGCGGCTGAGCGACAGGTAGGCCACCTGTGCGCCCATCCCCCGGGTGAACAGGGCGACGAGGTCCGAGTACTCGTCGTCGGGGTGGGCACCGATCATCAGCACCCGCTTGTTCACGCCGAGCTGCTTGAGCGCGCTCGCCAACACCGCGACGCCGCCGGTGCCGGGTGGAGCGAACTGCCCCACGGCCGGTCCGACGGCGCCGAACAACAGAGCGAGGCTAGTCCCGAGCGCGCGCCGCACTATGGCGAAAGATAAGTGACACCGCCCTTCATAACGAATCGCACGCGCGACAGTTCCCCGACATCCTTCAACGGATCGCCCGCCACCGCGACCAGGTCCGCGTACGCGCCGGCGGCGACCACGCCCAGGTCCCGTTGCCCCAGCAGGTCGGCCGCGAGCGAGGTCCCCGACTTGATCGCCTGCATCGGGGTCATGCCGTACTGCACGTAGTACTCGAACTCTTTCGCCTGATTGAGCTCGGTCCAGGGAAACCCGCCGACGTCCGTTCCTAACACGATCCGGACACCCTTCTTGACCCCCCGCGTGAACGCCCGGTGCTGGTGCTCCACCATTGGTCCCCACGCCCCGCCGCGCGGCCCCGCGACGTAGTAGGCCACCGTCACGGTCGGGACCCAATACACGCCCTTCGCCACGAGGACATCGAGCAGGGAGTCGGTCATGCCGTCGCCGTGCTCGATCGTGTTCACGCCCGCGCGCAGCGCCGCGGCGATCCCGTCCGACCCGATCGCGTGCGCCGCCACCTTCCGACCCAGGCGGTGCGCCTCGTCCACGATGGCGCGCGCCTCGTCATCGGTAAAGTTGACCCAGCTGTGGAGCACCGAGTCCGGCGCGAAGTAGTAGCGGCGGTCGGCGTAGAACTTGATCCAGTCGGCGCCGTGGGCCACCTGCTGGCGGACCGCGAGGCGCGCGCCCTCCACACCGTCCACCGGCTGCACGCCGTGCGGCAGCTCCAGCTCCCAGTTGTCGGAGACGATCGGGTACATGCCGGTGGGCGCCATGGCGCGGGTCGACGCGAAAATCCGGGGTCCGGGAATCTCGCCCCGATCGACCGCGCGCTTCACGTCCACGTCCGCGTACATTGCACCCTCGGTCTCGAGGTCGCGGATCGCGGTGAACCCGTGCTCGAGTGCGATCCTCGCGTTCCTGGCGGCGAGAATGGCGCGGTACGGCGTCGACTGGTACAGCAGCTGCTCGTTGTAGGACTCCGCCGTGGGATCGCCCTGGAGCAGCAGGTGTGTGTGTGTGTCGATGAACCCCGGCAGTACCGTCATCTGGGAGAGATCGATCACGCGGACGCCCTTCGCCTGCCCCTGGACCTGCGCCAGTGGGCCCACCGCCTTGATCCGATCTGCCTCGATGAGGATGCCGACGCCCGATTGCGCCCCGTCGGCACGACCGTCGATCAAGCGGCCGGCCTTGATGAGGACCGGCGGTGCGGGCTGGGCCGGCCGGGGCGACTGCGCCCAAGCGGTCGTCGAGGCGGCAAGCGTGAGGAACAGCGCGGGCACAGGGCGCATCGGCGTTCTCCTTCCGGGGCGAGCCGAATCTCCCCATGTCGGTCCCGATGTCAAGACTTACATTTGGAACGATCCCGAACGGAGGCAACCGTGGCCGTCCGCGTGACCTGTCAGTGCGGGACCTCGTATGAGCTGAAGGAGGAGTTTGCCGGACGATTGGTGAAGTGTCCCCAGTGCGGGCGCGACAACCGCGTGCCCGGCCTGGCCGCCACGACCGCCGTCAAGCCTCAGGCGGACGCGGTGTTCGACCGCGACGTCTTCCTGTTGCGGCAGCAGATGCTCCGCATCTCGGAAAAGTACGACGTGGCGGACGAACAGGGAAAAAAGATCGTGTTCGTGGAGCGACCGGCGCACCTGCTGCGCAACCTCGGGGCGATCCTCGCCGGAATCGTTGCCGCGGCCGTGGTCGGTGGCGTGGTGGGCGGGCTCGCGGGCATGGCGAAGGGGTCGGCGTTCGAGGATGTGCTCGTGCTGGTCACGGCGCTCGGGGCAGCGACGGCCTTTTTCGTAGTAGCGGTCGGCCTCTCCGCGAAGCGCCATGTGACCTTCTACCGGGACCAGACCAAGCGCGGCAAGCTGCTCGAGGTGTTGCAGGACCGGAAGTGGCAACCGATCACGGCGACGTTCACCGTGCGCGATGCGGCCGGACGCCCGCTGGCGCTGCTTCGGAAGAACTACCTGTTCAACCTGGTGCGGAAGCGCTGGTACGTCAACGCACCAAATGGAACGACGCTGTATATGGCGAAGGAAGATTCCATCATTCTCTCGCTGCTGCGCCGCCTGCTCGGGCCCCTGTTCGGCCTGCTCCGCACGAATTTCGTCATCGTGCGCGGTGACTCGGATGATGTGGTCGGTGAGTTCAATCGCAAGTTCACGATCCTCGACCGCTACGTGCTGGACCTGAAGGCGGATCGCAACCGGCTGCTCGATCGGCGCGTGGCGTTGGCGCTGGGCGTGATGCTCGATACGGGCGAGCGGCGGTGAGCGACGAGCGGGAAAAGCCGATCGCCATCACGCCCGACATGCTGGCGACGGGGACCGACGCGCGCGTCGATTTCGAGCGCGGCATGCGCACCGCTCCGCCGCTCATCCTCCTCCTGATCGCCGCGAACGTGGCGCTGTTCGGCTGGGAGCTCGCCGCCGGGGCGCTCGCGAGTCGTGAAAGTATGATCGAGGCGGGCGCCCTGGTGCGCGACCGCGTCCTCGCCGGCGAGTGGTGGCGCCTCGAGAGTGCGACCTTCCTGCATGCCGGGTGGGATCACCTGCTCGGCAACTGCCTGGTGCTGTACGTGGTGGGGATGGCCTGCGAGCACGCGTTCGGGTTCGCACGGACGGCCGCCGTGTACTTTACGAGCGGCCTCACGGGGTCGCTCGTCTCCGGCGCCCTGTCGCCCGGGCCGTCGGTCGGCGCTTCGGGCGCGATTTTCGGGGTCGTGGCGGCCGTGGTGGTCGTGTTGTACCGTCACCAGAAGCGCTTCTACCTGCGGGACAAGCGGATCGGCTTCGTGCTCCTGGTGTGGGCGGCGTACCAGATCTCGACGGGCCTCCTGAACCCCTACATCGACAACTACGGACACCTTGGGGGATTCGCCGGCGGTGCGACCGCCGCCTTGCTGCTCGAGCCCAGCCTCTTGTCGGGGCGCTCCACAGGGTAGATTGGGACTATGGTCACCACCGCCACAGCGCCGGAGCGCAAGGTCAGCGCCGCCGAAGCGCGCGAAGTCGCCGAGGCCGCGCGCGAGCAGGAGTGGGTCGCGCCGAGCTTCGTGCGCGATCTGTTCCTCGGGAAGTTCCGCCTCGACCTCATCCATCCCTACCCCGAGCAGGATCCGGAAGAGGTGCGGCGCGCGCAGCCGTTCCTCGACAAGCTCGAGCGGCTGCTGCGCGAGCAAGTCGACTCGGACCGCATCGACCGCGAGGGCGAGATCCCCGAAACCGTAATCCAGGGCCTGCGCGATCTGGGCGCGTTCGGGATCAAGATCCCGCGCGAATACGGCGGACTCGGTCTCTCGCAGCTGTCGTACATGAAGGCCATCGAGATGGTCTCGTCGATCGACGGCTCGGTCACGGCGCTGCTCTCGGCGCATCAGTCGATCGGCGTGCCCCAGCCGTTGAAGCTGTTCGGGACCGACGCCCAAAAGAAGAAGTACCTCCCCCGCCTCGCGCAGGGCGCGATCTCGGCGTTCGCCCTGACGGAGCCGGGCGTCGGCTCCGATCCAGCCGCGCTGGAGACGACCGCCGTCCCGACGCCCGACGGCCAGGCGTGGCTCTTGAACGGCGAGAAGCTGTGGTGCACCAACGGCACCAAGGCCGAGTTGCTCGTCGTGATCGCCCGCACGCCGTCCAAGGTCGTGAACGGCAAGGAAAAGCGGCAGATCACGGCGTTCATCGTCGAGACCGCGTGGCCGGGTGTGAAAGTCGAGCACCGCTGCCACTTCATGGGTCTGAAGGCCATCTACAACGGGGTGATGCGCTTCACCAACGTCCGGGTGCCCAACGAGAACGTGCTGTGGGAGGTGGGAAAGGGTCTGAAGCTGGGCTTGATCACCCTCAATACCGGACGGCTCACGCTCCCAATCTCCTCGGTCGCCGCCGGGAAGCGCTGCCTCGAGATTTCCCGTCAGTGGGCGAGCGAGCGAGTGCAGTGGGGTCGGGCCATCGGCAAACACGACGCGGTCGCCCAGAAGATCGGCGCGATGGCTGCGAACACGTTCGCCATGGAGGCGGTGGCGGAGCTGTGCGGTGCGATGGCGGACCGCGGCGGCTACGACATCCGCCTCGAGGCGGCGATCGCGAAACTGTACAACTCCGAGGGCGGCTGGCGCATCATCGACGACACCGTGCAGATCCGGGGCGGCCGCGGCTACGAGACCGCCGACTCGCTCCGAGCCCGGGGCGAGAAGCCCGTGCCGGTCGAGCGCATCATGCGCGACTTCCGCATCAACTTGATTTTCGAAGGATCGAGCGAGATCATGCACCTGTTCATCGCCCGCGAGGCGGTGGACAAGCACCTGCAGGTGGCGGGCGACGTGGTGATGCCGGGAAAGACGCTGGGCGAGCGCCTGCGCGGGCTCGTGCGCGCGGCGCTGTTCTACGCGTGGTGGTATCCGTCGCGCTGGCTCGGCTGGGGGTACTGGCCCAAGTACGCCGGGTTCGGACCGCTCGCGGGACATCTGCGCTACGTGGAGCGCACCGCCCGGCGGCTGGCGCGTGGGGTGTTCCACGCGATGATGCGCTTCGGGCCCAAGCTCGAGTACCGCCAGGCCGTGCTGTTCCGGCTGGTGGACGTGGGCGCCGAGCTGTTCGCCATGGCGGCGACCTGCGCGCGGGCGCAGTGGCTGCTCAAGAGCGACCCCGCGGCCGGCCGACGTGCCGTGGACCTCGCGGACCTGTTCTGCCGGCAGGCACGGGGGCGCGTCGACGCGAAGTTCCACGAGCTCTCGCATAACGCCGACACGCGAGCCTATCGACTGGCCCAGGAAGTACTGCAGCGCGAGCATCAGTGGCTCGAGCGCGGGATGGTCGCGCTCTCGGACTAAACGGAGGCAATATGGAGCACTCGGTGGATCGGCGGGCCTTCCTCGAAGGCGCCGCAGCGGGCGCCGCGGCGCTCGCCTGGCCGGGCTGGCCGGCCCTCGCGGCCCGCGGCTTCGACGACATTCAAACAGAAATCGAGCGGCGCCACCAGGAGGCGGTCGGTCGGCTGCAGCAGTGGATCCACCAGCCGTCCATCGCCGCGGAGAACAATGGGGTCGCCGAGGGCTGTGACCTGACGATGCAGCTGCTGCGGGACGCCGGGTTCACCCAGGTCACGAAGCTGCCCACCGACGGCCAGCCGGGAATCTTCGCGACGCTCGACGCGGCCGCTCCCCGCACGCTGGGCGTCTACTTCATGTATGACGTCAAGCAAGTGGATCCCACGGAATGGTCGTCGCCGCCGTGGGCCGCGTCGCTCGTCGAGAAACCCGGCGTGGGCACCGTGCTCGTCGGCCGTGGCGCCGTGAACCAAAAGGGGCCCGAGGCGTCGTTCCTCGCCGCCCTCCACGCCATCCGCGGCGCGGGCCGCAAGCTCCCCGTGAACCTGGTGCTGGTGGCGGAGGGCGAGGAGGAAATCGGCTCGCCCCACTTCCCCCAGATCGTGCGCCGACCGGAGGTCCTGGCCGCGCTCCGCAACTCGATCGGCATCTTCATGCCGTCAGCCGCGCAGGAGCTCGACGGCTCGGTGATCATGACGCTCGGCGCCAAAGGCGTGATCGAGGTGGAGCTCGTCTCGAGCGGCGAGCGGTGGGGCCGCGGGCCGCAACGCGACATCCACTCGAGCAACAAGGCGCGCGTGGACAGCCCGGCGTGGCACCTGGTGGAAGCGCTCGCCACGCTCGTCTCTCCCGACGGCAACGACCCCGCGATCGACGGGTTTGCCGACAAGGCGCGCGCTCTCTCGCCCGCGGAGAAGGCCATGATCGCGACAGCGGCCAATCGTCTCGATGAGCAGGTGACGAAGCGGCAGATGGGCGTCGACCACTGGGTGCACGATGTGAGTTGGCGCGAGGCGCTCGAGCTGCTGATGTCGCGTCCCACCGTCAACATCGAGGGCCTCGTCGGCGGCTACACCGGACCGGGTGGCAAGACCATCCTCCCGCACCGGGCCGCAGCCAAACTCGACCTGCGACTCGTCCCCGACATGACGGCGGCCGAGGCACTCACCGCCCTGAAGGCGCACCTCGCGAAGCGCGGCTTCGGGGATGTGGAGGTGAACATGACCGGGGGGTACGACCCCAACAGCACGGCCGCCGACGCCGGACTCATTCGGGCGCAGACGGCGGTCTACCGGCGGGGTGGCATCGACCCCGTGGTGTTGCCGCGGAGCGCCGGTTCCTGGCCGGGGTACGTGTTCACCGCAGACCCGCTGCGCCTTGCCGCGGGTCATTTCGGCCTCGGCCATGGCAGCGGGGCGCACGCGCCGAACGAGTACTACGTGATCGACTCCAAAAACCCGAAGGTCCAAGGCATGACCGGCGCGGTGCGCTCGTACGTGGACTACCTGTTCGAGCTGGCGCGCGCCGGCTAGTCGGCAGCGGTTGACTATGCTGCCTGGTGGGCAATCATGATGCTGCGCAGCCGCTCGGGCGTCTCACCCACGACATCCCCGTAGGGGGCCGGGTGCCCCCCGGCATCCATCACGATGCTCGGGCACACGAAGTCGTAGTGCCGGGCGCCGATGCGGTCGGCCGCAGCCTGGGTCGCCACCGGCGTCGCGATCACGACCTGCTTCGCGCCCAGCAGCTCGGCCACCTTCGCCGCCGCGAGCACTCTCCACGGATAGGTCACCTGGCCGTCGACGATCACCGCGATCCGGCCGGCGAGCCGTTTCACCGGGCGCTCCGTGCGGTACAGGATCAGGTCCTGGTTCACGCGGGCGCGGGACTCGTCGATCGCGCTCGCCAGCTTGTCCATCAGCGCGCCGCTCGGCTGGAAGTCGGGGTCCATCTCCGACGGGGCCGACTCGGCGATGGCGCCGATCGGCGCCAGGTTGGACCCCAGCTTGATGAACGCCGCGACGAGCACGTCGAACTGGGCCCCCATCGCCTTGGAGGCGTTGGCGGCAATCTCGACGCCCTCGGGCGTGATGCCGAGCAAGAGGCACCCGAGGTAGCCGCGGCCCGCCAGCTGCTGGCCCAGCAGGGCACCGGCGGCAGAGCGCGTCGGGTAGAGGGAGGCCGGTTTCGACGGTGGAGGCGGCGTCATGGACTCACAAGATATAGAGGGCGGTAGAGGGCGGTAGAGGACGGTACCGGTCGCCACGCCTTCTACCGTCGTCTACCGTCTTCTACCGTCCGGTCATGGTTATCTTTCGCGAGCCATTTTCCCAGGACGATTCGCGTGTCGAAGAGCACCCTGTCCGTCACCGACAACCGAACCGGCAAGCAGTACGAGCTCCCTATTCAGGACGACACGATCCGGGCGGTCGACCTGCGTCAGATCAAGGTCGCGGACGGGGATGCGGGGCTGGCGACGTACGACCCGGGGTTCCTCAACACCGCGGCGTGCCGCAGCGCGATCACCTACATCGACGGGGACCGGGGGATCCTCCGCTACCGCGGGTATCCGATCGAGCAGCTGGCCGAGCGGAGCACGTTCCTGGAGACGGCGTACCTGCTGCTGCACGGCGAACTGCCGTCGGCCGCGGAGCTCGATTCGTGGGTGTACAACGTCACCCACCACACAATCGTTCACGAGAGCATCAAGAAATTCATCGACGGGTTCCACCACGACGCGCATCCCATGGGGATGTTCGTGAGCACGGTGGCCGCGCTCTCGACTTTTTATCCCGAAGCGAAGCAGATCGCGAACGAGACGTCGCGCAGGAACCAGATCTTCCGGCTGATCGCCAAGGCGCCCACCCTCGCCGCCTTCGCCTACCGGCACTCGGTGGGGATGCCGTACGCGTACCCGGACAACGATCTGTCGTACGCGGGCAACTTTTTGAACATGCTGTTCAAGGCGACGGAGGTGAAGTACGCGCCGAACAAGACGCTCGAGCACGCGCTGGACGTCCTGTTCATCCTCCACGCGGATCACGAGCAGAACTGCTCGACCAGCGCCATGCGGGGCGTCGGCTCTTCGCACGCCGATCCCTATTCGGCGATGGCGGCGGCCGCCGCGGCCCTGTACGGCCCGCTGCACGGCGGCGCCAACGAAGAAGTGCTGAAGATGCTCCGCGAGATCCGCTCCAAGGACAACATCCCGGCGTATCTCGAGCGCGTGAAGCGCGGCGAATTCCGCCTGTTCGGCTTCGGTCACCGGATCTACAAGAATTACGACCCGCGTGCCAAGCTCATCAAACGCGTCGCCGAAGAGGTGTTCGACGTCACCGGGAAGAACCCGCTCATCGACATCGCCGTGGAGCTCGAGCGGATCGCCCTCCAGGAGGACTACTTCGTCACGCGGAAGCTGTACCCCAACGTGGATTTCTACTCGGGGATCATCTACGAAGCGATGAAGTTCCCGATGGACATGTTTCCGGTGCTGTTCGCCATCGGGCGGACGCCGGGATGGCTGGCGCAGTGGCAGGAGATGCTGCTCGACAAGGAGCAGAAGATCGCCCGGCCCCACCAGATCTATACCGGCGCCGATAAGCGAGACTACGTGGCGATCGAAAAGAGAGGCTAAAGGCGTCAAGCAGAGACGTCGCGCAACACCGTTAACGCCGGCGACGGCCTCCACTCCGAGCGCGAACCGACCGCCCCTGTTTGGGCTGCTCCGCCTGGAGCGGTTTGGGTTGCAAGGGTTTCACCGACGGCTCAAAGCCGGGGATGACTTCGCGTGGGAAGATCTGGCCCACGAGCTTCTCGATGTCCCCCATGAGGAGCCACTCGTCGGGCGACAGTAGCGTGAGCGCGAGCCCCCGCGCGCCGGCCCGCGCCGTGCGGCCCACGCGGTGCACGTAGACCTCCGCTTCGTGCGGCACATCGAAGTTCACGACCATCCGGATGCCGTCCACGTCGATCCCCCGCGCCGCGATGTCGGTCGCGACTAGCACGTCCGCCTCGCCTGAGCGGAACGCGTCCAGGGTGCGGGTGCGGTGGCTCTGGGCCTTGTCGCCGTGGATGGCGTGTGCCGGAATCCCCTCCCGTCGCAGGAACGTCACCAGCTTGTCCGCGCCGTACTTGGTGCGCGTGAATACCAGCGTCTGACCCGCCGGCTTCGCCTGCAGGATGCGCGCGAGCACGCCGCGCTTCTGCAGTTTGTCAGTCGCGACGATCACGTGCTCGATCCCTTCCGCGGGCTTCGCCCGCCGCCCGATCTCGACGGAGGCGTGGCTGTCGAGCGCCGTGCGGGCCAGCGCATCCACCTCGAGCGACACGGTCGCCGAGAAGAGCATCGTCTGCCGCTTTGAGGGGAGCGCCCGCAGGATGCGGCGCACGTCCGGCGCGAATCCCATGTCGAGCATGCGGTCGGCCTCGTCGAGCACCAGCACCTCGAGCCGCGAGTAGTCCACGTGGCCGCGCTCCATGTGGTCGAGCAGGCGACCCGGGGTCGCGACCACGATGTCGACCCCGCGCGCGAGCGCGCGGGTCTGCGGCTCCATGCCGACGCCGCCGTAGATGGCCGCGGCGCTGACGTCCAGGTGGCGCCCGTACGCCCGCGCGCTCTGCAGCACCTGCTCGGCGAGCTCACGCGTGGGCACCAGGATGAGCGCGCGCAGCACGTGCTTCACGCCGTTGCGCGACAGGCGCTGCAGGATCGGCAGCATGAACGCCGCCGTCTTCCCGGTGCCGGTCTGTGCGGACCCGATGAGGTCGCGTCCGGCGAGGGCAAGCGGAATCGCTTCCTGTTGAATGGGGGTGGGCTGCTCGTAACCTTCGTCGGCCACGGCGCGCACCAGCTCGGGCACGAGCCCGAGGGATGTAAATGGCATTACTGATTGCTTCCTTTCGCAATACACACACACGCACGCTGCCGGTGAATCATGTCACCGCGCTGCAGCGTCACTCTCGTTGTGAACCTGGGGAATGAGACCGGGCGTGTGTACAGCGCCGGAACCCGCTCCTGAGCGGGACCGTCCTTCGGAAGGATGCCAGCTCGCGGTTCTCTGAACTACGCGGCGTAAGCTAGTGGGGTCACCCAGTTAAGTCAACGACGTCACGCACAGACGTGGCACGGAGGCGTCACGCGAGGGCGTATCCGTGCTACGTCTCTGTGCTACGCCTTTGTGTTACGTCTTTACTTGACGCCTTTTGGCTCTTGCTCCCACCACCACATCTGCGACAGCGGCTTCGTCCTCGGCCATACCTCGTTCAGCGTCTCGCCCTCGTACAGCCGCCCGTTCTTCATCACGTAATGGATCTTCTCGGTGTTGTGGATGTCCTCGAGCGGATTCGCATCGAGCACGATCAAGTCGGCCAGCTTGCCGGGCTCGAGCGAGCCCAAGTCCTTGTCCATTCCGATGCCGTACGCGCCGTCCATCGTACCGACGCGGAGCGCTTCGCGTGGCGTCATCCCGCCGCCCGTCAGGGCCCAGAGCTCCCAGTGACACCCCAGCCCGTCGAGCTGGCCGTGGCACCCCATACCGACGTTGCCGCCGGCCCGGAGCACGGCGGCCGCGGACGCGGCGATGCGCGGAAACACGTACTGGTTCTCGCGGAACCACGGCCGGCGCTCGGCCCGCTGGTCGATCTCCTCGTGGGGGATGAAGCGCCGAATCTTCGCATTGTCGTGGATGTCGTAGCGCTCGTAGAAGTAGTTCTCGCTGAACGGCCCGCCATACGACACGAGCAGCGTCGGCGTGTAGGTGATCCCCGACCGCGCCGCGAGCTGCACGGCGTCCGAGTAGAGCGGCATGATCGGGAACGAGTGCTCCGAGCCCGGATAGCCGTCGAGCTGCACCGTCTGGTTCATCTTGAAGTCGAGCCCGCCCTCGATCGTGGGCATGAGGCCCAGCTCCTGCGCCGCCATGATCACCCACTGGCGCTGTTTGCGGTTCCCCGCCATGTACTGCTTGATCGTGTGCGTGTGGTAGAACTCGCTGTAGCGCTTCAGGGTGTTCCGCACGTCATCGAGACTGGTCCAGTTCTCCTCGAGGAACGCGCCGAACACCCCCGGCCCGGTGTGATAGATGCGGGGGCCGAGCAGATCGCCCGTCTCGACCTGGTCGGCGTACGTGAGCACGTCGGTCGTGGACGTCTGCGGATCGCGCGTGGTGGTAACGCCCCAGGCGAGATTCGCGAGATACTTCCACACCTCGGTCTCGTGGATGCCCCAGGTGGGCCAGGGATGCGCGTGGATGTCGATCAGGCCCGGGATGATCGTCTCGCCCGCCACGTCGATGACGCGCGCGCCGGCTGGCGCCGCGCACGTCGCGGACACGCACCCGATGCGGTTGTCGGTCACGAGCACGTCACCCTTCTCGATCAGCTCGTCGCCCTTCATCGAGACGATGCGCGCGCCGCGCAGCACGACCGACCCCCGGGGCACGTCGCGCGGCACCCGGATCGTGATGTCGACCCGCTCGCCCTCGTACGCCGGCAGCTTGGCGAGCGAATCGACCCGCGCCTTGCCTGCCGAATCAGGCTTCTCCTTGGTCGCCTGTTTGAGGGAGTCGGTACGGATCGAGTCGACCCGTGCCTTCGCTTTGGCGAGCGACTCGCCCTCGGCCGGGCTGTACCGGAAGAAGCTCCGCCCCACGGACCAGTACACGGTCTTCCCGTCGGGCGCCCAGCCGATGAAGTCACCGCCGACCCGCGTGAGCCGGTGCACCGGGAACGCCGCCGCCGCCGTGTCCGCCACGTTGATTGCGGGCGGCGTCGCGCCCACGAGCGGCAGCGTGACCAGGTAGGCGTAGTTGCTCGAGGTGGCGAGCACGCGCCCCGAGTCCGGCGCGATCAGGATCTCGTCCGCGGGGAACGGCTCGGGGTTGGGCGCGAAGTTGGGCGTGAAGCCGGTGACCTTGATGTGCACGCGCCGGTCGGTGCCGTCGTAGCGCACGGAGATGAGGCCCTCATTGGCCTCGTAGAGGTAGATGCGGTTCGGGTCGCGGCTGAAGTGCGGCCGGCCGCCGCCCGAGATCGGCGTGATGCGCGTGGGAGCGCCACCCGCGGCGGGCAGCCAGTCGAGCTCGTAGCCCGGCCCGAAGTGCTCCGCCACTCGGGGGCCGCGTGGGCCCTTGATCGCCACGATGCGCTGCCCGTCGGGCGACCACACCGGATGATCGTAGAACGCGGGCTCGGGCGTGAGGCGCTGCGCTTTGGCGCGTCCGTCCGCGCGGATCTTCTCGACATGACCGCCTTGATCGGTCCACGTGACGTAGACGATCCATTGCCCGTCGGGCGACCACGCCGGCACCTGCTCGTGCACGCTGTCGGTCGTCAGCCGCCGCGGCGTGCCCCCCGGCAGGTCCATGACATAGAGCTTGTCGAGAGCGCTAAACGCCAGGCGCCTGCCGTCGGGCGAGGGGCTCGCGTCGCGAATCTGCTTCACGAGCACGTCGCCCGTATCCACCCGGGTCTCGAACCGCACCAGCGGCCCCAAGTCCTGGTGCACCTTGACCGTGAAGGGGATGGGCGTCGCCTGACCCGACGGCACCGCGACGCGCCAGATCCGGCCGCCGTAGGACACGACGAGCGCCTTCGAGTCCGGGGTGAAGGACGATCCGGGCATCAGGTCGCGGGTAAAGCGCGACTCCTGGTCGTCGCGCTGCACGGGGTAGACGAGCCAGCGCTCGTCGCCCGACGACAGGTTCCGCAGGCGCAGCCCCGTCTCCGCATCGTGGCGCGTCGCGTAGACGAGCCACGTGCCGTCCGGCGAGAGCACCGGACGCATCGCGCTGCCGTACAGATCGGTCTGGTTGAACACCTTCCCTGTCTGCCGGTCGTAGATGGCGAGCTCCCACTCCGGCAGGTCCAGGTTGTAGCCGAAGCCGCCCCGGTGGCGGGCGTACCACAGATAGCGCCCGTCGGGCCCGAACGCGGCGCCGAGCGCGTTGTTCTGCGGGCCACGACCGGGCGGCCCGGGCGCCGGTCCCTTGTCGTCCTTCGTGAGGCTCATGCCACTGCCGCCGTCCTTGTGGTACAGCCAGATCTCGTACACACTGCCGATCGGCATCGAGGTCTTCGACGCCACGACGTATTGCCCGTCAGGCGTCCACTCGGGCGAGGCATAGAGGTTCTTGTCGCCCTTGGTGAGTGCGCGCGGGTTGGAGCCGTCGGCCTCACACAGCCACACGTTCTCGGAGCCCGAGCGGTCGGAGAGGAACACGATGGACTTGCCGTCGGGGGAGTAGCGCGGCTGCGAGTCGAACGCCGGGCCCCCGGTGATGCGCTTCGCCTCGCCGCCCGTCACGGGCATCGTGTAGAGGTCACCCAACAGCTCGAACACAATGGTCTGTCCGTCGGGCGACACATCGAGCGAGATCCAGGTCCCCTCCGAAGTCGTGAAGTCGACGCTGCGGGTGGGCTTCAAGGGCAAGGAGTCCGGCCGCTGGGCGGCGAGGGGTAGCCAAGGGGCGACGGCGGCGAGGAGCATCGCGGTCGAGAGCCTACGCATCACTGGACTCCAGGGTGGCAAGCGACGGCGTGCCGGAAACGAGGCCGTAAACGTGGCGGCCCTGAGCACACGCGTCAAGCAAGGTGTTGACAAATCCCGCCCCCCCGGCGATCATCCTCTCCGAGCGATAACGAACCAGAGACTGTTTCTTTAGGACCTGGGCTACCGCCCGGGTCGTTTCGTTTCTGGGGCTGCTCGACTGGAGAGACCGCGTGGAAGTGACCGTAGGCGACGGCGACCGATTGGAGTACGTGTTGAAGAAGTTCCGTCGCCAGATCACGAAAGCCGGACTGTTTCAGGACATGAAGCGGAAGCGCTTCTACGAGAGCCCTGGCGCTCTACGGCGACGGAAGGACAAGGCAGCGGCACGCCGCAAGGTGAAGTCCGCACGACGTCGCGAACAACACTAAGTCAGGAGTACAGCAAGATGGCACGCATTACCGGAGTCGTGAAGTGGTTCAACGACGCGAAGGGCTTTGGTTTCATCACGCCCGAGAACGGCGAGAAGGACTGCTTCGTGCACCACACCGCGATCCAGGCACAAGGGTTCAAGTCGCTCGCCGAGGGCGAGCGGGTCGAGTTCGACGTCGTGCAGGGACAGAAGGGTCCGGCGGCGCAGAATGTCGTGAAGCTCTAACCGAGCGCACGAACGGTACCAAGACGAGCGGCGCCGTCCCAAGGGACGGCGCCGTTTGCATTATTTGAGCACGATCCGCATGGCGTGCGTGTCCAGGTCGATGTCCCACGTCGTGATGCGCGGCCGCAGAAACTCGTCACAGTCGCGCGGCGTGAGCGACGCGGCATCAGCGTCGAGGAACTCGAGTAGACGCATCCGGGCTTGGAGGTAGGTGCACCCCTCCCGCACGGCCGCCATCCGCAACCCCACTTCATCCTCGAGCTTGCGGTTCACGAACCCTTGCGCGACCAGGAGCAACCGGCCGACGATCACCCGCTCGAGCTCGACACCCTCGGGCCGCGCGAACCGCCGCTGCAGCAGCCGCTGACGCTCGGGCGCGCACAGCTCCAGCACTTGGCGGCAGACCTCCGGGTCGGGCCGCCCGGCAGCCACCGCCGCCGCGCGCTCGGCGCGCGCGCAGGTCGGCAGGTCGTTGCGGTGTAGCCGCAGGAACTTGGTCATGGGGGCGTACAGGTCGCTGCGACCCGGGGCTGGAGGGCGGCGTCGTCCCGACACCAGATCCGCCATGTAGTCTTCCGAAACCTGAACCGCCTCGGCGAGCTCGCGCGGCGTGCGCTTGAGCTCCCGCAGGCGACGCCGGAGCAGTTGACCCACCTTCACAGGATCCTTGAGCGGGAGCGCTGCAGGCATCTCGAGGTAGCTCCTTTCGGACGGCACAAGAAAAGGCCCACGGGTGCACAGAGCAGCCCATCAGCACACCGCGGGCGAACGTCGCTAAATATAGCTAGGACAGGGCGTTAATGGTACCCCGCCCCCCGCCCCGACGCTCCAAATCGGCTTCAGCGGCCCGCTTCCGGGCCAGGGCGAGCGACCCCACCGCGATAATCACGGCGAAGCTGAACCACTGGATGGCGTAGGAGAGGTGGGGGCCGTCTGAAAGCTCAGGGATCGGCCAGCGGACCAAACCGGGCGGTAGAGGGCGGTAAAGGGCGGTAGAGGGCGCCAGCTGCTGGATGACGAAGGGCAAGAGCGGGTACGGAAGCGAATCCCGGAGCGCCACCGGGTCCACGTCCCCCCGGGCGCGGGGAGCGGCAAACCCGAGTCCGACAACAGCGGCGCTGTCCCCTTCCCGATAGGCCGCCTGGTCCACGTGATACGCGTCGGGCGACGGCGCCCAGCCCCGATCCACGAGCACCGCTGTGCCGTCCGCGAGCCGGAGCGGCGTCACCAGGTCCACGCCGGGCACGCCTTCGTAGCTGCGGGCCCGCCAGAACTGCTCGTGCCGGTAATCGTACACGCCCCGGGCGTGCAGGCGGCGGTCGCGCGCCGAGTCGGCGGGGAGCGACCCGTCGACCTCGAGCGGCGGGCGGGCGCGGGCGGCGAAGAGCGCCGCGTTGCGCTCGCGGCGCCCGTGCAGCCGGTCGAGCTGCCACACGCCGAGCCGGACACACGTCGCCGCGATGAGCAGCGCGACCACCAGGCCCACGAGATCGCGCCGACCCAGCTTCCTTTTGGGCCTCGTTTTGGGCCTCATCGCGCGCCCCGCACGAGCGCGAGCTTCTCGCGGCGCGACAGCCGCCGAACCGCGGCCTCGCGGCGCTGCGCTGCCGACCGGTCCGGCTGGCGTTCCTGATACACCAGCCGCACGGGGCGCCGCGCGCGCGTGTAGGCGCTCGCGGTCCCCGCCCTATGCCGCACCAGGCGCCTGGAGAGGTCGTTGGTGATGCCCGTGTACAGGGAGCCGTCCCGACAGCGCAGCATGTACACCGTCCACACCCGTCTACTCCAGCTTGGCGTCGAGCGTGATCTGCGGGATGCCGGCCAGCGCTTTCGATACCGGGCACCCGCGCTTCGCCTCCTCGGCGGCCTTCTGGAACCCGGCCTGATCGAGACCCGGCACCCGTCCCCGCACCGTGAGCTCCATTTTGGTGATCTTCGGCGCCCCCTCGACCATGTCCATGGTGCACGCCGCCGTGGTCTCGACCCGGGCGACGGGCTTCCCGGCCTTTTCGAGCCCTGCCGACAGCGCCATGCTGAGACAGGCGGCGTGCGCCGCGGCAATCAACTCTTCGGGGTTCGTGCCCTTCTTTCCTTCGAATCGGGTTGCGAACGTGTACGGGCCGCTGAACGAGCTGCTCGCGGCCTTGAAGTTCCCCTTCCCGTCCTTGAGCTTGCCTTCCCAGACCGCCGTCGCTTGACTCGTGGGCATCGTCTCGACTCCGTTGCAGGTGAGAGTCGGAAATCTGGCGGAACCGGCGAGGGGACGCTACGCTTGGGGCGCGCGTCGCCCGTGACTAGGGAGGAGCACCCACGATGGCCACGAAGAAAAAGCAGGCCCGGCGTCCCGCCAAGAAACACCCGGCCGCCCATCCCCAACGCCAGCAGCCCGAGTCGCTGCGACTCCGGTCCATGGCCGCGTCGTTCACGGTGAACGACCTGGATAAGAGCGTTGCGTGGTATCGCGACGTGCTGGGCTTCATCGTCGGCGAGCGCTGGGAAGAGGGGGGAACGGTCCGCGGCATCCAGATGAAAGCCGGTAGCTGCGACATCATGCTCGGCCAGGACGATTTCGCGAAAGGACGGGATCGCAAGAAGGGCGACGGCTTCCGCCTGTGGGTGGCGACGGTCCAGGACATCATCGCCGTGGCGGCACAGATCAAGGCGAAGGGATGGACGCTCGACCGTGAGCCGTCCGAGACGCCGTGGGGCGACTGGGCGTTCGCGGTGAGCGATCCGGACGGATTCAAGATCACCGTGATTCAGGAATGACAATGCGGAGTGCGGAATGCGGAGTGCGGAATTGAGGGGCTGGACGATCGCGTGCTGACTCTCATCGCCGCAGCCTTCGCGCTCCAATCGCAGATCGCCGACACCTCCCCGTTCCGCGCGCTCCCACTTCCCGCGCCGAACCGCGTGCGCGGGGCGTCGGGCGCGCCCGGCCCCGACTACTGGCAGCAGCACGCGGACTACGTGATCCGCGCGACGCTCGACACCGCGGGCTCCGTCCTCCGCGGCAGCGAGCGGATCCACTACGAGAACCATTCGCCCGATACCCTGCGGTTCGTGTGGGTCCAGGTCGAGCAGAACATCTTCTCGAAGAACAGCGTGACCTACGCCCTCAACCAGCCGCCGCTGCACTTCGCGGGTGGCGCGGTGTTCGACTTCACCGGCAAGGGCTTCATCGGCGGGATCACGATCGAGCGTTTTGCGTCCGCCGGGAAGGAGCTGCGACGTACCGAGGACGGGACCATGATGCGGGTGGACCTGCCGCGTCCGCTCGCCCCCAAGGGGATGGTCGACTTCGACGTCGCGTGGCATTTCCCGGTACCGCCCTACGGCGGCGGCCGGATGGGACGGATCGGCACGCGCCTGTACGAGATCGGCCAATGGTACCCGCGCCTGGTGGTGTACGACGACGTGCACGGGTGGAATCCGATGCCCTACATCGGCGCCGGGGAGTTCTATCTCGAATACGGTGACTTCGACGTGACGCTCACGCTACCCGCGGGGTTCGTGGTGGCGGCCACCGGCACGGTGCAGAACCCGCTGGCCGTGTGGAGCGTGACGGAACGGGCGCGCCTCGCCCGAGCGAGGACCTCCACCGCGGGAGTGCAGGTCATCACCAAGGCGGAAGCAACCGCGCGCGGCGCCCAGCGCACCCCGGGCACGAAGACCTGGCACTTCGCGGCCCAGCGCGTGCGCGACTTCGCCTGGGCCGCCTCCCCCGATTTCCGGTGGGACGCGTCGTCCTGGAACGGCGTCCTGATCCAGACCTTCTACCGGCCGAGCGCGACGCCGTGGGAGGAAGCGAACCGGATGGCGTGGTTCACGATCAAGCACTTCAGCGAGACGTGGGGCATGTATCCCTGGCCGCACGCCACGACCGTCGAAGGGCTGGTCGAGGGGATGGAGTACCCGATGCTGACGTTCGTGCCGTCCATCGAAAAGCGCGAGGACCAGTACTGGGTACTGACCCACGAATTCGGCCACGAGTGGTTCCCGATGATGGTGGGCTCGGACGAGCGCCGTTATCCCTGGATGGACGAGGGGTTCAATAGCTTCATCGACTACGGCTCGGCCGAGGGCTACTTCCAGGGAACGGCGTACGGCGACACGGTGCGGCGGGAGCTCCTGAGCGCGTATCGGATCTCGGCCGTCCCGGGGAACGAGCAGCCGTTGATCACCAAGCCGGTCGAGTCGCGCGATCTCGCGTGGACCGCCTACCAGAAGCCGGCGTTGATGCTCACGGTGCTGCGGGACGCAGTCCTCGGGAAAGAGGCGTTCGAGCGTGCGCTCCGCGAGTACGTGCGGCGCTGGACGTTCAAGCACCCGCAGCCCGCGGACTTCTTCCGGACGATCGAAAACGTGTCGGGAAGAGACCTCGACTGGTTCTGGCGCGCCTGGGTGTACACCACGGCTCGCCTCGATCAGGCCGTCGACTCCGTCACCGTCGCGGGCGACACCACGCTCGTCTTCCTGTCGAATCGAGGGCAAATGGTGCTGCCGGTGACGCTCCAGCTCCGCTACGCCAACGGCGCGAGCGAGAGTCGCGAGCTCCCGATCGAGATGTGGAACCTGGGCAGCCGGTTCACGGCCCGGGTCCGAACGGGAGGGGGACAATCCGTGGCCGGCGTCACGGTCGACCCGAAGGGGATCTACCCCGACATCGATCGCGCGAACAACCGGTGGCCGCGCTAGCCACCCGCCCGCTGCGGGTGGCCCTGCTGACGTCGAGTCGATCCTGGAGGGGATCGAGCACCGTCTTCGCCGTTATCGGTCGCGGGCTCGCGGGCCGCGGCCACACCACGACAGCGGTGGTCGCCCACGAGCCGCTCGTGGCGGGGTTTCAGGCCCGCAGCCTGCGTGTCCGGAAGCTCCCCGTCGGCCACACGAGCCTCACGGGCGCCCGGGCCCTGCGGCAGGCCCTCGGCACGGCGGAGCTCGCAGCCGACGTGGTGCTCGTGGACCGAGCCCGAGACATCCGTCTGGCGGCGTTCGCGTCGCTCGGCAGGCCGCTCGCCGTCGTGTACTGCATCAGTACCCCCCGCCCGCCGCACGACCTACTGACCCGCCTCGCATTCCGACGCGTGGCAGCGACGGTGTTCCTCACCCAGCAGCTCGCGCAGAGCGCGCTCGCCGAAGCGCCATTCATGCGCCGTGCCGGACATCGCGTGATCCCGAATGGCGTGGACTGCGATCTCTTCCGTCCCGATGAGGCGGCGGGGCACGCGTTTCGGCGGCGCCACGCGCTGGGCGACGGCCCGGTACTCATCGGCGTGGGGGCCCTGGAGATCGAGAAGCGGTGGGACCTCCTGCTCGACAGCGTGGCCCGACTCGCGCCGCCCGCGCCGCCGCTGGTGCTGTGCGGCACGGGTGCCCTGGAGGGGTCGCTGCGCGCGCACGCCGAGCGGCTCCGTGTGGATGTGCGGTTCGTGGGTCACGTGGACTCGGCAGAGCTGGTCGGGGCCTACAATGCTTCGACGTGCGTCGTGCACACGCGCCCCGACGAGGTGTTCGCGCTCGCGTTGATCGAAGCCCTCGCATGCGGACGACCGGTGGTCACGTCGGGCGGCGGGGGGACACCGGAGCTCGTGGGCGACGCCGCCGTGCTGGCCCCGCTCGCGGATCCGATCGCGTTCGCTCGCCTGCTGCAAGACCTGCTGGGCGACCCCGACCGTCGCGCGGCCCTCGCTCTGGCGGCCCGGCGCCGCGCGGTGGAGCGCTACTCGGTCGAGCGGATGGTCCGCGACTACGCAG
>WNFY01000630.1_pt1 | contig 31978 bp, 31 predicted proteins | sample 5400091 | NCBI WGS metagenome assembly WNFY01 (sample SAMN13153364, study PRJNA577476) | soil metagenome | isolation source: 60 cm soil or saprolite under grassland replicate 1 | place: USA:California | collected 2016-06-15 | reverse complement strand
GCAGGATGTTTCGCACCCTCGCCGAGGAAGGCATCAACATCCAGATGATTTCCACTTCCGAAATCAAGATCTCGGTCGTGATCGACGAAAAATACATGGAGCTCGCCGTGCGGGCGCTGCACAAGGCGTTCGGGCTCGACCAACCGGGCTGACACGGGAAGGAAGCTCGGACACGTGTGATATAGTGCGCCGCACGACCGGAGAGATGCCCGAGCGGTCGAAGGGGGCGCCCTGCTAAGGCGTTATACGGATTAACCCCGTATCGAGGGTTCGAATCCCTCTCTCTCCGCCAACCAGTCTGCTGCGAACCGACTCATTCTCCGGCGCGCTGAGAATGATCCCTTTTCTCAAGCGCTTGCGGCCGATTTTTGCTGATAACTCGCCATTATCGGTAGCCGGATAGCGCCTTTAGGCCCCCGTCGCTGGTGAATTCTCCGATCGGGGAAATCGAAGTCCGAAGTGTTAGTTCGGCCACCGGGTTTCGAAGGCATTCGGCCCTGCAGTACCTTGGGATCTCGAACCCGTTTGGGGATATAGGAGCCGCGCGAGTTATAGCGCTTGGGGAATGCGCCCGGATCAAATACGTGTTGCGCAAGACCCTTTGCGACTCGGCAGCGAGAAGAGCAGGGCAAGTTGTCGTCCGGGATCCTTTGCTTTCATAAAGGCTTCGCCGACGAGGAAAACCGCTACTCCTTCTGCGCGGAGCCGTGCAACATCCCGCCCGGTCTGGATGCCGCTCTCGGCAGGTCGCACCGTGGCGTTCATAGCTGCGCGCAATTTCTGCTGTATCGAACTGTTCGCCCAGCACCCCTTTGCTTGGGGATGCCTTCTTAATCTCGGCGATCACCGCCGGTTTGCCGCTCGCAACCCGGCTTCGTAGGGCGTCGGCGAAGCCACGCACGACCGGCGCCGTCTCAATCTGGGGGCTCAGCGCGCATAACGGCAGGCGTTCGGCACGGGCCCGGACTTCTTCGGCCTTGCGCGCAATAATCCGCCGGAGGATGTCGGGTGTCCCATTCACTGCCCAGCGAGTTTCCGCGAGAGCGCGACGAGCGCGCTAAGCTTGTCCCTCGCGTGCCTTTCAGCGATCACGTCCAGCGCCCGTTGCACGCCTGCCTCGATCGTCGACGTAAGTCTCGCGGCATAGATGGCGGCGCCGGCGTTGAGCGCGACGATATCGCGTGCCGGTCCCTCCTCGTTACTCAGAACCGACTCGATCACCGACAGGCTCTCGTTGGGTTCAGCCACGGCGATGTCGCGCACGTGACCGCGCTTGAGGCCGAACTGCTCGGGCGCGAGCGTGACCATACGGACCTCACCGTCCTTCAGTTCGGCCACCTGCGTCGGGGTCTCGATGCTTATCTCATCGAGACCATCCTCGGCGTGAACCACGAGCACGTGTTCACTGCCAAGGCGGGCGAGCGCTTCGGCAAGGGGCCTCATCCACTCGGCGGCGAATACTCCGATCACTTGATTGGGTGCGCTCGCGGGATTCGTCAGCGGGCCGAGCAGATTGAAAATCGTGCGCACGCCCATCTCTCGGCGCGGTCCGATTGCATGCTTCATGGCCGCGTGATAGTTCGGCGCGAACATGAAACCGACGCCTACTTCGTTCACGCACCGTGCGACCTGCTCGGGCGTGAGGTTCAGGTTCACGCCGGCCGCTTCGAGCACATCGGCGCTCCCCGTTCGCCCCGATACGGAGCGGTTGCCGTGCTTCGCCACCTTGCCCCCTGCTGCGGCGACCACGAATGCCGCGGCGGTCGAGATGTTAAAGGTGCTCGCCCCGTCCCCGCCGGTGCCGCAGGTATCGACCAGGTGCGGCCCGCTCACGCCGACGCGCGTGCAGAGCTCCCGCATTACCTCGGCCGCGGCGGCGATCTCTTCCACCGTCTCGCCTTTCAGGCGAAGACCGATAAGAAAACCGCCGATCTGCGCGGGCGTCGCCTGGCCGGTCATGATCGTGCGCATGACGGCGCGCATGTCCTCGGCCGAGAGATTGCGCCGCTCGGTCACAGCGCGGATGGCGGATGGCATGTCCATGGCTGTCACCTGTAAGCTATAGAAAGTTTTGCAGCAGCGCGCGCCCATGCTGAGTAAGGATTGACTCGGGATGGAACTGCACGCCCTCAACCGATAGTTCCTTGTGGCGCACTCCCATGATCTCGCCGTCATCGGTCCAGGCGGTTATCTCGAGACACGCCGGCACCGTGTCGCGCTCGATTACCAGCGAATGGTAGCGGGTCGCCTCGAACGGGCTCGGCAGGCCCTGGAACACGCCCTTGCCAACATGGTGGATCATCGACGTCTTGCCATGCATGAGCTGTTTCGCCCGGACGATATGCCCGCCGTACGCCTGCCCGACGCTTTGATGGCCGAGACAAACTCCCAGTATGGGAATCTTGCCGCCCAGGCGCTCGATGACCGGGACGGAAACGCCCGCCTCGTCCGGCGTGCACGGTCCTGGCGAAATGACGATACGCGTGGGCTTCAGTCGCTCGATCTCATCCACGGAGATCCGATCGTTCCGGAAGACGCGCACGTCCTCGCCAAGCTCACCCAGGTATTGGACTAGGTTGTAAGTGAAGGAATCGTAGTTATCGATCATGAGAAGCATATCGGCCGGATCCTCTGATAGCTACTCCCCGGAACTAAGGAACACTCTGCTCGCCAATTCAAACCACGGCTGTAGCACGCGCAGCTCCTTAACCGCGTGCGTTCCTTTACACCGTATAACGGCCGACCGGTCAATAGTTATAATTCACTAGAGAATCCCTGATACCCTGAGATTGCCTCGAAGAACGGGAGGCGCAGAAGAGAGTTCACGGTGCAGCGCTCTTGTTTTCGCGCAACATCGGTTATTACTTTCACCAGAGCTCTACTGGTGAGAGAATGGGTAGCGAGAACGAAACGGTTTACGGATCGACTTCGCCGACGAGGTGGCCGTCGCATGACAATCCATGAAAACACGGGCGACCTGCTATTCGCAGCAACGCTCAACGAGGATTACTTTTGCGTCACGCTGAGTCCGGAAGCTCTGCATCGCACTCTCGAGAGCGACCGTGCATTGCGTGGCTTGTATCGCGTCGTCGCCGACGAGCGTCCGCACTTGTTCGCGAAGACGCCGTACTTCGTTTCCCGCCGTCAGATCGAGCGCATGGCCGAACTCATACACGCTGTCGAGTCGATCGTGGCGCTACCCGCGTACCGGGAGCGGGCTCTCGCATGGGCGCCGAAGATCGCCCAGTTCGATCCCGGGCCGCTCGGTGTGTTCTTCGGCTACGACTTCCATCTGCAGGGCGCATATCCGCAGCTGATCGAGATCAACACCAACGCCGGTGGCGCGCTGCTCAACACGACGCTCGCCAGGGCGCAGGCCTGCTGGCAAGAGGTTGGCGGCCCGCCTCTTCCGTATGACACGATTGCCCTAACGGAGCAGAACTTCGTAGATATGTTTCGTGCTGAGTGGCGACGGCAGCGCGGTGACGCGCCGCTGAAGAGTATCGCAATCGTCGATGTCGATCCCGAACGTCAATACCTGAACCTGGAGTTCCGGCTGTTCGAGCGGCTCTTTGAGAGGAACGGCATCGCCGCCGTGGTGGCTGATCCCGCGGAGATGGAGCTCCGCGGCGACGGCTTGTGGTGCCGTTACCTCAAAATCGACCTCGTCTACAATCGTCTGACGGATTTCTCGCTCGGCGAGCCATCGAATGCGGTCCTATGCGAAGCCTACCTGAGCGGGCGTGTCGTCCTCACCCCGCATCCGCGCGCGCATGCGCTGTACGCGGACAAGCACAATCTCACGCTACTCACAAACGATGCGCTGTTGCGCTCGTGGGGCGTCCCGGAGTCGACCCGGGCCGTGTTGCGCTCCGGCGTGCCGCGCACGGTCCTAGTGACCAGCGAAAATTGCGAGACGCTCTGGACCGAGCGACGCCGGCTGTTTTTTAAACCTTCAGCCGGTTATGGCAGCAAAGCGGCTTACCGGGGCGACAAGCTCACGCGACGCGTATGGCATCAAATGCTCGCGGGTCAGTACGTCGCGCAGGAACTTGTACCGCCCAGCCAGCGACGATTGCAGACCGACGGCGAGCCAGTGGCACTAAAGGTCGACGTGCGGAACTACGTCTACGATGGCCGCGTGCAACTCCTGGCGGCGCGGATGTACCAGGGACAGACCACCAACTTTCGCACCGCCGGAGGGGGGTTCGCGGCGGTGTTTGTGATCGATAACGCACGGTCACGCGTCCTGGAATGCGCGGCCGCATACGCGCAAATTCAGAAGTGGCCCCACGCGTTAAGGGAGTTCCGAGAGCTTAGTTAAGGCGCGATCCCTGCGGGTTGACAGAGGCAGTTCGACGTGCGCCCCGACCAGATCACCGAGTGGAAGCGACAGTTGCTTGAGCGCGCGGCGAAGGTCTTCGATGGGGTGTTGAGCCTCGGGTTACCCACCGCGGTCGCGCGGTTGCGCGCGTGACAAGCGCCGCCCGCGCGCCGACGTGGATAACCCTCAACCTGCGGAGGGTGCACTTAATGAAGTGTGATGGTATTCACCTGACAGTGGTGGCGTAAAGGGGTGGCCACGACGCTCCTGGTGGGTTATAGAAATCGTACCCCTACGGTTTCGTAACCTCAAAAGGAAACGTCATGACCACGATCGAGAAGGTAGCACGCAGGAAACTGTCATTGTTGGAATTGGCCACCGATCTGCAGAACGTGAGCAAGGCCTGCCGCCTCATGGGCTACTCGCGCCAGCAGTTCTACGAGATCCGCAGGACCTACCAGACCCATGGGGCGGCAGGCCTTGCCGATCGTCTACCCGGGGTGCGCGGGGCTCATCCCAACCGGGTGACCGAGGAGGTTGAGCGCGCGGTCCTGGAACATTGCCTAGCCTTTGCGACGCAAGGCTGCCTGCGGGTAGCTCAGGAACTGGCCCTGAAGGGCGTGCAGATCAGCTCCAGCGGCGTGCGCGGGGTATGGAGTCGTCACGGGTTGCTCTCCAAGCACGAGCGGCTGTTGCGTCTGGAGCGTTCGGTGCGCGAGGACAAGCTCTCCCTCACTGAGGAGCAGGTACGCTTGCTCGAGCGCTTCAGCCCCGAGTTCCGGGAGCGCCACATCGAGGTCAAGCACACCGGCGAGCTTGTCGCGGTGGACACCTTCTTCGTGGGTGCCTTGAAGGGCGTGGGCAAGGTCTATCTGCAATCGGTGCTCGATTGCTTCAGCCGCTATGCCTGGGGACGGCTCTACACTTCGAAGCTGCCGGTGACTGCGGTGCATGTGCTCAATGAAGATGTACTGCCGTTCTTCGAATCCCAAGGCGTGGCGATCCAGACCATCCTCTCGGACAACGGACGGGAATTCTGCGGACGGCCCGATCACCATCCTTACGAGCTATTCTTGCAACTGGAAGGTATCGAGCACCGCACCACCAAGGTTCGCCGGCCGCAGTCCAACGGCTTCATCGAACGGCTGCACAGGACACTGCTCGATGAGCACTTCCGCATCGCAGGGCGTACCAAGTGGTACGAGTCGATCGAGGAAATGCAAAAGGACCTCGAGGTGTACTTGAAGACCTACAATGAGAAGCGGCCGCATCAAGGCCGACTGATGAACGGCAGGACGTCGGCGGAGATGTTCAAACGCGGCTTGCCGAAGGCGAGAAAGGCTGTCGAGGAACCGATGAAGCAGGCAGCTTAAACAAAACACCCGCCAGGAGCGGGTGTCAGGGGATTACCGTCACTGTACACACTTAAGAAACCCCTCCGGAATGTCTTAACGAGCGGCGCCACTTCTGGCCACGGAAAAACGTGCGGGCTGTACGAGGCCTAACACTTGTGTCTGCGCCAGGCCTCGCGCCTTTTCCGCGGCCTGTGTTCTGTTTGTCACGTCTAATTTCTTGTAAATATTTTGGACATGGTTTTTCACTGTATTTTCGCTGATATCCAAGATCCGCGAAATCTCCCAATTTGTCTTACCTATACAAACCCAAGCCAGAGTCTGCCTTTCTCGTGGCGTGAGGCCATTCTGTACGGAAGCCTCCTTAACTTCGCCGGAATTTGAACTGCCGACCAATCCCGAGCCATTATCGGTCTGCTCCTTAACTTCGTCGGAATTTGAACTGTCGACGGAACCCCAGCCACTATCGGTCTGTTCTCGCGAGTGAAGCTGCCGCACCAGCGTTATGTGCAAGTGAGGAATAAGGAGATTAAGGTATTCCTTATATTTGTCGTGTACTGATGGATGGATTCTGCCGAAAGAAAAATAGCTGAAGAAGCTTCCGCCGACGTCAAGCAAACCGTGCGACGCGATAGTTTGTATATTATGTTTTCGTGCCAACTGTACCCAGGCGGGGTCCATCACTTCGTTGACCTCGTCAACTCTGATAAACAACGGGGTTTCTCGGCGAAGCCACATGGTGATGGGGTCGTGTATCTCCCGATTATCGCGAATGACGCCGTGAAGGTATTCGTCGGGGAAATCGATATTGATCAACCACGACAACCGATGATCTGGCGCGGTGGCTATATAACATGAGGCGATTTCGTGAGGAAACACTTCTCTAATTTTAGTTCGCACAAATTCCCTAAACTCAACAAGGTTCTTAATCTCGTAACAGCCTTTTGCAACCGAATACAAATTTAGTATTTCCCTATCACTAAGCATCCCCGCGGTTTCCACGACACCTACCCTCTAAGTAAGTAGCGCACTATAAGTAGCGCAGCAGCGCGAGCTGCACGTAGTCGTCGCGCCGCAGGCTGAACAACGGATCCGTAGGCGGTGCGCCGGCCCAGGCGCGCGCCTCGGCAACGAGTTTCCAGTGCTGGCCGAGGCGGCGGCTCGCCTCGAGCTTGAAGAAACGCGCGTTCGAATGGCGGTCCGCGATCACGCCGAGGAGAACCTCTGTGGACGGCGCATCGTTCAGGGTCAGGCGAATGCCAGCGAACACGTCGTCCTGGAACGGAACCGGCGCACGCTGCCCGCGCTCGTCGTACAGATACTCCACGAGCAGCCCGAGGTCGGCCGGCGTCCCGAACACTCCCACAAGAGTGTATTCGAAGCCGGCCGTCGCGGCGTAGAACGTCTCCGCGCGGCTGCGCCTGCGGATCGCCTCGAGCTTCCACAGCCATTGGCCCTTGGTGGCCTGCAGGTCCACCCCGGTCTGGTCGATCTGCTCGTAGAACGGCACGAACACCGGCTCGCCGCCGCCGCCGGTGCTTGGCAGCAGGCGCGGTGCGCGACCGGTCCCGGAGAACTGTGAGAGCCCGATGCTCCAGTCCCCGACCGTGTGCGACCAGCGCAGCGCCCAGTCCACGTGCTCGCGCTTCCTGGCGGACTCGTAGCGCGTCTGACTCGTGTCCACTGGCGGCTGCGTGCGCAGCCGGCCTGTGGGTCCCGGAAAAGTGCGTTCGCGAAAGCCGGGGAGCACGAACAAGTCGAGCGTTCCCCAGTCATGAAAGAGCGCGAGGTCGACCATAGGCTGTCCGAGCTTTTCCACGCCATCTGGATTCTCGACCAGATCGGTCTGGTTGATTATGTCGACGAGATGTTGCGATTCGGTAACGCCCCAGAAAACCTTGCGGACGCCGACGCGTACCGCCCAGGTGTCGGCCGAGCGGAACCAGGCGAGCTCGCGGATGTCGGCATGACTGCGCTCGTCATCGGCCGAGTCGACGCGCGCGAACGGCGCGAAATCGAAGCCCTGGCGCTCACCGTCCCAGCGCCGACGGAACTCCGGTTGCGCGACCAGCGAAAGGTCGTGGCGCGCCTGGCGCTCCTCGAGCGGCGGGTACGCGAACGCGCGCACCTCGACCCCGACGTAGCCGGACCAATCGGCGGCGGCCACGACCGGCAGCAGCGCGCCAACCACGAGCGCTACGGCTCGCCACAGCCTGGGATCGATACTCGCGCCGCCGCGCGAGACTGTTGCTCGGGCCACGGATGGGATCGTCTTGTGTCGCGGAGAGGCCGCTCAGCGCACCTGGAGCAGGCGATTCTCCGTGAAGTCGCGATCGGTTAAGCCCTGGCGAAACCGGTAATCCTTCCACAGCAGCGTCGTGCGCTTGCCGGTCTGGTGGTTCACCATCTCCATGCGCTCGGGACGCCAGAAGCGCTCGAGGTAGGAGCGATAGTCGTGAAACGTGAGGGTCTTGAGTAGCGCGTCCTTTCGATCGTAGTACTCGGTCTTTACCGGCCGGTAGATCGTGCGGTCGATCCAGACCACCTGGCGCGTATAGCCGGAGTACTCGTATACCGGGTAGCGCTCGATCACGAGACTCGGCCGGCCCTCGTGGGGTTCTTCGCGCAGGTACTTATAGGTGTAGCGTTCCACTTCCTGCGAGGTCAGGTCTTCGTAGGCGAACTCGCTGCCCACGAACGGCCCGGACTTGTTGCCCGAGGCGATGCGCTTGACGCGCTTGAGCGCCGGCAGATAGAGCCACTGATCGTCGGGGCGCGTCCAGTGCGTGTAACTCAGGAACGCAGTACCTTCGACGTCCGGCGGGTTGTCGAATATCACCAGCGTTTTGTCGCCGTCGTCCCGGACCTCTAGCGTGCGTGCGCGAACCATGCGGTGGGACTCTTCGCCCTGGCGATTGCGCAGGATCATTTCGATAGTCGCCGACTGGTCGGAGAAGCCGGCGTCGCGCCGATCCATCTCCTGTGCGATCTCGAGCCCGCGCGCCTCCTCGGGCGTCGGTGCGCCGGAGCTAGCCGCGGGAAGGCCTAGCAGCGGTATCCACAACAGCCACATCCACAGCAGCCGCGACAGCTTGTTCATGGCGCTTTTCCTCCAGTTTCATAAGTAGCGGGGGCAGGAACAGGAACTCGCAGAAGAGCCCGCCGGCGATGATGATGGCGGTGAGCAGGCCCATGTCGGAAGTCTGCTCGAACGCCGAGCGAGTGAGGACCAGGAAGCCGGCGACCATCACTGCGGAGGTTACCCACACCGCGGTACCGATGGTCGAGAACGTGCGGCGCACTGCCTCGGCCGGCGAGAGCCCCTGCTTGCGAGCGTGCAGGTACGTGCTCAGGTTGTGGACGGTGTCGTCGACCACGATGCCGAGTGTCATGCTGATCACGACCGACAGGAGGATCCCGATCTCGCGACTGATCACCGCCCAAACCGCGAAGCCTAGCGCCACCGGCAACACGTTCGGGATCATGCTCACTAGCCCGAAGAGCAGTGAGCGCAGCGCGATGATCAAGGCGAGAGTTATCAGCCCTAGCGACGCCAGGTTCCCCCAGATCATGCTGTCCCAGTTGCGCTGGCCGATGTGCGCAAACATCATGGTCATGCTGGTGCCTTCGGTCCGGAGCGCCGGGGCGTGCTCGGCGAGCCAGCCCTGCGCGCGCCGCTCGAGCGCGAGGAAGTCCTTGACCGAGAGCGTCCGCAGCGTGACCTGCAGGCGCGTCGCGGACTTGTCGACGTTGATCTGATCGTTGAGGTCGAGCCCGTAGGGCAAGGACATCTCATAGAGCAGCAAGTACTGGGCGGCAAGCGCCTTTTCCTCGGGCAGGCGGTAGTACTGAGTCTGGTCGCCGTGCATGTTCTTGTTGAGCCGCTTCATGATGTCGGTGAGACTGGCGACGTGCACGGTCTCCGGCTGCATGCGGTACCACTGGGCGAACGCCTCGACCTGGTTCAGGAAGGTGGGATCGGCTACGCCGCCCGAGTGGCCCGAGTTGAGCGAGTACTGCAAGGTATAGAGACCTCCCAAGTGCTTGTCGGCGAAATCGCTGTCCACGCGGAACGGGATGCTGTAGTCGAAGTACTCGGTGTAGATGTCGTTGAGCTCGTTGCGCGGCACGAGCACGATCGAGAGCAGGACGAGTGCTCCTGCAACCCAGAGGAGCGGCCGACGCCGCTTGATGACGAAGTCGCCGAGCCGCACCATCGCCGCGCTCGTGTCCGACGCGGGGGCGGCAGCGCGCGGCCGCAGCGGCAGCACCACCATCAACGCCGGCAGCAGGGTCACCGCCAGCAGCCAGGCCGCTACGGTGCCGAACGCCACGATGTTGCCGAGGTCGTTAAACGGCGGGGCGTCCGAAAAGTTGAGCGCCGTGAAGCCGATCACCTCAGTGAGAGTGGTCAGGAACATCGGCGGATGGTTCTCGCGCAGGCTCTCGATCATCGCCTCCCGGCGACCGAGACCTCGGCGCAGCCCGCGGAAGAAGGTGGCGAGGACGTGCACCGAGTTGGCGATGGCGAGCGTGAGGATTATCGTCGGTGCCGAGGCGCTCGGCGGCGTGATGTTGATACCGAACCAGCCGGAGAGCCCCATCGCCGCGGCGATCGATAGTACGACGATCCATACCGCGATGAACGTGCTGCTCATGCCGCGTAGCAGCAGGCCGACGCCGATGACGATTACAAGGAAGCTGAGCGGCGTGAGAGTCGCCATGTCGTGTTGCGAAGCTTCGCCGAACGCGTTGTTGAGCAGCACGATGCCGGTCAGGTGGACCTCGAGGCCGGGATGGGCAGCGCGTATCTGTTCAGCGAGCGCGCGGGCGCGGGTGACGACCTCAGGTACTTCGGCGGTTTGGTTCTTGCCGGGAAGCTGAACGGTGACGTTGACCGCGGTTACATCCGCCTTGGACGAGATCAGTCGGCGCGCGAGCAGCGGTTCACCGAGGGTGGTGTCGCGAACGCGCTTGAGATCGGAGTCGCTCAGTCGTCGCGCGTCGCGCACCAAGTCCTGCACCACGAGCTCGTCGCCTCGCGCGTAGGTGTGCTGGAAGTTCGTGATCGAGTCCACGCGGATGGCGTAGGGGAGCTTCCAGGCGCCGGCCGTCAGTTCCTCGACTGCGGCGAGCGTGTCGCGCGTGAAGACATCGCCGTCCTTCGGCGCGAGGATGAAGAAGACGTTGTCGTTCTTGGTGTAAGTGTTCTCGAGCCGTTCGAACGCGCGGAGCTGCGGATTGTCGGCGCTGAAGAACGCGCGGTAGTCGGTGGTAAAGCGCAGATTCTGAACGCCCGTTGCGGCGGCCAGCGCCGCCAGGACGCTGAGTAGGATGACGCGCCACGGGTGATCGATGATCCAACCGGAGACACGCTCAATGAGAAGGGCAGTCGTCTTGTTCATGGGTGCATCATCCAATTCGCGGCTCGCGCCGGTTAACAGTGAACATTGAAGTTTTCGTAAATCATTCAATCATGGGGCAAAAATTTTTCAGCACCTGCGGACCGCTCGGACGACGAGCTGAGCGACGTTACGCGCCATTGCTTTCCACGTATCCTCGGAATACAGATGCATGAAAAACGGCACGTCGAAAATGGTGATCGCAAAGAGAATCGCGTCGGCCGCGGTCGCCGGGTTCGGGGCGTCGAATTCACCTGCGGCGATGCCCTCGGTCAACAGCCCGATTAGCATTACCTGTTTGGCCTTCCGATGCGCGTACATGAGGTCGGCGCGTTCGCTCGACATCGTCTGAACGAGCTCGTTGAGCTTGGGCTGCTTGGACCACTGATCGTAGGTGTGGCGCAGGGTCTCGAGTACGAATAGCTCAAGCTTCTCGGCCGCATTGAGATCGGTGCGCGCCAAGGCTGCGCGCAGCTTCCCTTCGTCCTCCGCAAAACACTGACAGGCCAGGCCTGCGCCGATGTCCTGCTTGTTTTCGAAAAAACGGTAGAGGTTCGCGGCCGACATCCGGCAGTCCTTGGCGATCTCCGCCATGGTCGTCTTGCCGTAGCCGTAATGCCCGAACCGTTCTCGGGAAACCTCGAGAATCCGCGCGCGGACTTCGTACGCTGTATCGCTCAACTTCTCAGCCATACAGCCCATTATACCTGGAATTTATGAATAGTCAAGACAGTATTCACTGTTCACAAACTGGTCGACCGGAATGCTGAACTCGTCGAGCCCGCCGGCGAACAAAGAAAATCGTGGCGACTCGGGCAGATAGCGATTGAGGACGATCAGCACCTAGCCCGAAAGGAACGCCAGCGAACCACAGAGCACGCCAACCGAATAACGGCGCGAACTAGGCGGAGTTCCTGGTAACGACAAGATACCCGCAGGCGGCGCCGAGCCCGCCCACCAGACCATCGTTTAGCCGCGGTAACGCGCCGGCGCAATTTCGGCGATAAGCGTGAAGGCAATCGGCAGCAAACCGCCGGCCAACATCCCATTAGAAAGCACATCGCTACGTTCCACCCGAATGCCGGCAGCACTCCGCAGAAGGACGTACTAATGAGCATAAGCGCAGAGAAAAATATCGCCCCCGACGGCCGAACCCGTCGGCCGCAGGCCCCACAGCACTGATCCAACCGTGGTTCCGACAAGCGCGGCTAGCGGGAATGAGACAGCCGTCCGCCCATCTAGTTGGTATTTGACGCCTGTCCACAATGTCGATTCGTGCGTGAACCGCGGCGTTGTGGAGATCCAACCGCGCATCCTGAAGCTTGGGCAGGATGAGCCGCCGTTTCACGTTAATCATTCCTCTTTTGACGAGCCTTTCCTCAGCTTTGAGGCCCTCACCCGCTCCAATCAGATCGACACCGACTCGACGGCATGTATGAGTTCGGCCATGCACTCGATCTGACGGCGGGAGGCGAAGCACGGCGTCTTCGCGAACAGGTGCGGACGCTCGTCGGCGACGACGCGATACAAGCCACACAATGCACGGTCGCTCTCGAGAGTGCGATGCAGAGCTTCCGGGCTCAGCGTGACGCAAAAGTAATCCTCGTTGAGCGTTGCTGCGAATAGCAGGTCGCCCACTGGATTTCACCCGCGGACCTCGAGCACTATCTAATCCGCTTTTGCGACCGTGCGCCACCGCACCGACCGAACCAAAGCTTGCTGACGCGCAACGAAATGCTCTCCATGATCTTCAAGCTGGGCACGAGCGCGCAGCGCAGCTAGCGACGACGACTAGTGAATTATAACTATTACGATTGATCGGTCGGCCGTTATAAGGTGTAAACGGACGCACGCGGTTAAGGACGAACCGCGTGTGCAACAGCGGTAGTTTGAATGGGGAGCAGAGTGTTCCTTAGTTCCGGGGAGCAGCTATGCCCTCGCAAGGATGACGCGATGAACAACTTGCCATGTAGCGGCAAGCGGGTCGATCAATTCGAAATGCTGCACTCCCGGCAGCAACAGCAGCTCGCAAACATCCCCCCGAGCTACGGCTGCCGCGTGATGGTGCTCGCTGATTTCGTGCGGCACGGATGTGTCACCCGTCCCATGTATCAATGTCTGGGGAACTCCCAGGGGAAGCAGCTCCGTAGGCGATCCACTCGCGTATCGCTCCGGTACTTGAGTAGGGTCGCCCCCGAGAAAAATCTTTACGATCCCCTGGCTCAGCTGCAAATCGGCACAGCGGATGAGATCCGCCGCACCCGCGAGCGAGACGGCGCCTTTGATACTAAGCGGTCCTTTCGCCCACAGCGGATGCCCGAATGCGAATCGGTGTCGAGCAGCGACCCAAAGCGCAAAATGGCCTCCGGCCGAAAAGCCCACCGTCACTACCCGCGACAAGTCCAATCGGTATGCGGGAGCTATTTCAGCAAGAAAGTCTACAGCCGACCCAACGTCCTCGAAGGTCCCTGGCCAACCGCCTCCCTCTTCGCCGATGCGCCGATACTCGATGTTCCAGGTGGCAAAGCCTGCTGCGGTCAGCGCTGCGCACAGATGCGCATGGGTTTCCAAACCGTGGGCAACACGCCACCAACCCCCGTGGATACCGACCACCACGGGAAACGGGCCATCACCTTGCGGCAGTCGCAAGTCGCCGAATTGGCTGGGAAGGAGGCCGTATCGCAGACGTCTGTCGAAGGGAGGGTGAGGTCGTGTCAAGAGGTCGATCGATCGCTCCATGATTCCATCATGATAATCGATCGTGTTGCCGCCGATGACGCCTCGCAAAGGAGCGCGCCGGTAAAGGAATGCGACTGATGTCACCGCCTCCTCCTAAGCGCGCGTTCTTACCCGAAACCGACCCGCTTCCTCGGTTACCGGATCAGTATCGCCTCTGGGATGAGTTGGCATCCGAACTGCCTAAGCTACTGGCAGCCGGCCGGGCACGCCGCGCGCTGGAACGTATGCCCTTGCTCGATCCTCGAGCGCTCGTGACGCAACCGGAACGAGAGCGCGCCCTAGGCCTCCTTTCCCTGTTCGGACACGCGGCGGTACATGAAAGCTGGCGCCTGAGATCAGCCTCGTCAGTGCCTCGAAGCATCGCCGTGCCTTGGGTGGCTGTCGCAAAGTCGTTGGGTCGGTTCCCAGTGCTCACCTACGCCTCCCACGGGCTGAACAACTGGCGGCGGTTCGAATCGGACGGTCCCATCGCGCTGGGGAATCTCGCGATTCTTCGGACCTTCTTTGGAGGTCTCGACGAAGAATGGTTCGTGGCCGTGCACGTGGAAATCGAGGCACGCGCGACCCCGCTTGTGGAGGCGGTGATCGCCGCGCGAAACGCGGTAGGGGCAAACGGCCCCGAGGACCTTCGGCGCTCCTTGCGCGTCGTCGCAGATGCGCTGCAGACAATGTTTGCGACGCTCCTTCGCGTGCGGGAGAACTGTGATCCGCACATTTTCTTCAACCGGGTTCAGCCGTTCATGCAAGGCATCAAAGATGTGATCTATGAGGGCGTAACGGAATTCGAAAACAGGCCACAGAATTTCCCAGGGGGCAGCGGAGCGCAAAGCGCGCTCATGCCACTGTTGGATGCCGCGCTTGGAATTCAGCATGCAGCCGATGCACTAATTGCGTATCTCCACGAGCTTCGACGCTACATGCCCCCAGAACATCAGGCCTTCCTATCTGAGATCGAGCGCGGACCTTCCATTCGCGAGTACGTGCTTCGTCTCCGGGAGAACAGCCTGGTCGAGCAGTACAACTGTTGCGTCGAGGAGCTCGGGCGCTTCCGGGCGGAACATCTCAAAATGTCGGTCGAGTACATCCAGCGACCGGCGCAACAGCAAGCCAGCACCCGCGGCGAGCACGGCACCGGCGGTTCCCCTTTTGTCCGTTACTTGAAGAAACACCGTGAGGAAACTTTCGCACACCGTCTACATGGAGCAACAACATGCACGCGACTCAGCACGACTACATCATCGTAGGCGCAGGACCGGCCGGCCTTCAACTCGGCTATTTCTTTCAGCAGTCAGGGAGAGACTACGTCATCTTGGAAGCTGGCGATTCTCCAGGAACCTTCTTCAAACGGTTCCCGCGCCACCGAAAGCTCATTTCGTCGAACAAGATCTATACGGGATACTCCGACAAGGTCCGCAATCTCCGCTGGGACTGGAATTCTCTCATCAGCGACGACGACTCGCTGCTGTTCAAGAACTACAGCCGCGAATACTTCCCGCCTGCCGACGACATGGTCCGCTATCTGAAAGACTTTGCGGATCGGCACGCCCTCCGTGTTCGCTACTCTACGCGGGTAGAGCGTATTCGGCGCGATGGTGCGTTTCACTTACGTGTCGCCAGCGGAGAGACTTTTTCCTGTCAGCGACTGGTCATGGCCACCGGCGTGAGCAAGCCCTTCATCCCGGACCTTCCGGGCATCGAGCACGCCGAGTCGTACACCGAGGTCTCCATCGACCCGGAGAATTTCGCGAACCAGCGAGTGCTTATCATCGGGAAAGGCAATTCGGCCTTCGAGACAGCGGACAACATCATCGGTACAGCCTCCCGCATCTATATCTGCAGCCCGACGCCCATTACGCTTTCTTGGAAGAGCAAGTTCGTGGGCCACCTGCGGGCGGTCAACAACAATTTTGTGGACACCTATCAGCTCAAGCTGCAGAACGTCATGCTCGACGCGAAGGTTCTGAGAATCGACAAAAAGGACCGCGGCCTGCACGTCACTTTTCACTACGCGCACGCGAACGACGAAGTCGAGGTCATGGAATTCGACCGCGTCATCGTGTGTACCGGCTTTCGTTTCGACGCGTCGGTTTTCGACGACTCGTGCAGGCCTGCGCTTGTCATCAACGGGCGGTTTCCCGCACAGACTAGCTCCTTCGAATCGACGAACGTCAAGGACCTCTTTTTCGGCGGTACCCTGATGCAGGAAAGGGATTACAAGAAGAAGCAGTCCGGATTCATTCACGGGTTCCGGCACAACATTCAGAGCCTCTCCTGCATGCTGGAGGAGCGGTACCACGGCGTGCCGTGGCCGTCTCGGCGGATCGCAGCGAGTCCCAGCGCTCTAGCGGCCGCCGTGCTCGAACGAGCGAACCGTGCCCCCGCATTGTGGCAGCAAACGGGTTTTCTTTGCGACGTCTTGGTGCGCTCTTCGGACGGCCAGAGCTTTCAATACTACGAAGACGTTGCCACCCAGTACGTGCACGACGGCTCTTTCAGCCGCAATGAGGAGTACCACGTCGTCACCCTTGAATTTGGGCTCGACATTATCTACGCAAGCCCAGACCCGCTGGCGGTCAATCGCATTCACAAGGACGATTCGCAGCGCGCCAGCCTGAGTACCGGCATACATCCGATCATTCGCCGGTATTCGCAGGGTCAGCTCGTGGCGGAACACCACGTTCTGGAAGACATCATCCCCGAGTGGGACGAGCCCGACAGTCACATTGCTCCGCTCGAGCGCCATTTCGCGCACGTCGATCCGATGCGTGGCATTCAGGCCCCGTCCACGTCGCTTGGGCCGCTTTCCAAAGCGCCGGCCCAGGCGCAGGTGAGCAGCAGTGGCATCTCACGCTCTGCGTAGCGCTCGTCGCGGTACCACTTGTCAATCTTTTTTTCGTTAACGGCAGCACGTTTCGAGGAGAAACACAATGTCAGACGCTGTAACAGTTCGAGAACTTCCCACGACCACTCTGTTTCCTGAAGTACATCCCACGTCTGGCAAGACGATGTTTCAGCTACCGAGGTTGCAATGCAAGATCATGCATGGCGACCTGTATAAGGCCGGCGTTACAAAAACCAGGATCCCGCACAAGCATGGTTACGGCCCGGGCACCGGCGGGAAGCCAATAAGAGGAATTACGCCGGAGAGCGCGGGCTGCCGCGAAATACACTTCGAGATGTTTGAGCTCGCGCCCGGAGCGGAGGATGGGCCCGTGCACATTCACGAGCACGAGACGAGCGGGTATGTGCTCAGCGGCCAACTCGCGCTATTGCACGGTGATGGGCTCGAGAATTATGAGATCGCGAAGGCCGGAGACTTTGTCTTCGTTCCTCCCGGTGTACCGCACTTTATCGATAATCCCAGCACGGAACCGATGGCGGTTCTGCTCGTGCGCTACGTAAGCGAGAACGATTCGACAGCCATCATCTTGCCGGAGATGGAACGCATGCGGCTGTTGCGCAAGCAGCAAGCAGGGACGGCGGCGACCGCGGCGGCATGAGACGTCTCTTGGCGAGAGCCGTTAGGAGCCTGGAGCTTCAGCCCGAGCGCTTCAAGGCCCGGAGCTCCGGTGGACTCTTTGAATCGCGAGCGTCGCAGCCGCAAGGCAGCGCGAGAGTCTTTCAAGCTGCCGCCCGTAAATCAGAACAAGTGGAGTAAGAGAGATGAACGAACCAGCCGTTGTCCTAAAGACTCCCGTTGAAGTTACTGTCGAGAGTGGCAAGAGTTACGCGTGGTGTGCCTGCGGGCTAAGCAAGAGTCAGCCCTTCTGCGATGGGTCCCACAAGGGCACGCCGTTTTCTCCGATTCGCTATCAAGCGACCGAAACGGGAACAAAATGGTTTTGTTCCTGCAAGCACACTCAAGGCGCGCCCTTCTGCGATGGTACTCACAAGCGCCTCTAAAGGAGCCCGGAGCTTTCGGGAGCGCTTCAGTTTGCGCGCTCTTTAGCCAGGGACGACCGCGAATGTCTCAAGCGCGACAACACATCGCCGTTATCGGCGCGGGCCTAGTGGGAAGCCTGCTCGCTCGCTTGCTTGGTCGTCGCGGGCATGAAGTGAGCGTTTTCGAAAGACGACCGGATCCGAGCATCGCTCCTTTGTCGACCGGCCGCTCGACGCACCTCGTGATTTCTGCCCGCGGGTGGAAAGCGCTTGATGCCATCGACGCACGCGCCGACGTGCTGCCCGCAACGCTGCCCCTCAAGGGACGGCGCATTCACACGCTCCATCAGGGTCGAGTGTTTCAGCCCTACGGAGAAGAGGGCCAATCGATCTATGCGATACATCGGAGTGCGTTAAATCACATTCTAGCGAGATTATGCGCGCGCACGCCGGGCGTCACGACCCACTTCCGTCGGAGCTGTGTGCACGTCGACGCCGAGGCCGGACGCGTGGTGCTGGAAAACGTCGACACCGGCGCCCGGTCCGAGGCAAGGGCAGATCGCATCTTCGCTGCGGACGGCGCCTTCTCCGGGGTTCGGATGCAATTGCTTCGCCGCGAACGGTTCGACTACTCCCAGGCCTATGAACGTTTCGGCTACAAGGAGCTCACCGTGCCGGCGCAGCAGGCGCTCGGCTTGGAGCGGGATGCAATGCATGCGTGGCCACGCGGCGAGATGTCTCTTTTCGCTTTCCCCAACCCAGACGGAAGCTTCACCGCCACGCTGTTGGCCCCGTTCGACGGGCCCCGCGGATTCGGCTCGCTTCGCTCGCGAGAAGATGTGACGCGGCTCTTCGACTCTCACTTTCCGGATCTCAATTCGGATCCGCTTGTGAACGAGCTCCTCAACAATCCGATCTCTTCGCTGGTAAGTATTCGCTGCGCGCCTTGGACGTTCGGCAGTCGGGTGGCGCTGATTGGCGATGCGGCGCATGCGATGGTTCCCTTTCTCGGCCAGGGCATGAATGCTGGTTTCGAAGACTGCACCGTGCTCGCCGAGCTGCTCGACCGGCATGGCGAGGACTTCGACCAGGTTTTCAAGGACTACGAGCCTTTGCGCAGGCCGCATTGTGAGGCGGTCACCACGATGTCTTCCCGCGCATTCGTGGAGCTGACCGAGCATGTCGGGGACCCGCGGTTCCACCTCCGCAAGAAGCTGGAGCGAAAGATTCACGGCCTGTATCCGGAGCGATTTGTTCCTCCCTACCAGCTCATCGCCTTTACGCATATCCCATACGCGGAAGCGCTCGAAAGGATCGCCGCGCTCGAAGCCGTTACCCGAGAGCTCACGGAGATCCCCGATGTCGAGCGTGTCTGGGACAGCCCCGCGGTGGAGCGGCGAATTCATGCGTTGATTGGCAAGTCCGAGGTAGGGCCCGCCCGAGGGCGAACGGCCGTGAAGCCAAGACTCATCAGTTTCAAACTCTGTCCATTCGTGCAGCGCGTCGCCATCGTCCTGGCCCACAAGCGCATCGAATACGACATCCAATATATCGACCTCGCCGATCCGCCGGCTTGGTTTCTCAGCCTCTCGCCCTTGAAGAAGGTGCCGGTGCTGGCGCTCGGCGAGCAGGTCATCTTCGAATCGACCGTCATCAGCGAATTTCTTGACGAGGCTTACCCGGAAAGGCTCCACCCCGAAGACGTTTTTCTGAGGGCGATGAACCGAAGTTGGATCAATTTCGGCAACGAGTGCATGCCCGACGTCGTCCAGCTGATGGTTAGTAAATCGGAAGCCGAGTTCCACGCGGCTCGCGATGCGCTCTGGAGCAAATTCGATCGGCTCGAAAACGTTGTCCGAGCCACACCGTTCTTCAACGGCGCCGACTTTTCGTTGGTGGACTCCGCTTACGCGCCGATGTTCCAGCGGCTCGACTACCTCGACGCCCTCTGCCCGGGCGTCTATCACGCGTGGCGACATTCGAAAATCGTCGAATGGAAGAATCAGCTGCTCGCGCAAGATTCCGTGCGCCAATCCACGGTCCCTAACCTGCAAGGGCTTTTTCACGAGTTCGTGCACAAGAAGCAGGGCTACCTTGCTCGCCCGCTTGAAGCGGCGTGGGAGCCGCGAACGGCGGCGCGATGAGCGCGACGACCATGAAGACCATCGAACGATGCGAATGTGATCTCGAGGAACAGGCCGACATACGTTTTCTCCGCCGCAGACAGGTGCTGAGAGCGGCCCTGATGTTGCTTCCCTTGACTACGTTCTCTCGTGCAGCGAGCGCGGAGAACTCCTTGCAGGTCGGCGGCCTGCCCGTTACCTGTAACCTGACCCTTCCGGTGGCCTGCGCCGCGGCGGCTTCGACCGTGGGCCAGCTTTTCGAATACAGCAAGTACAACGGCTGGCCAGAGGTCAAGGAATCGTTGATGGCCGGAAGAATCCAGGCGGCTTACATGCTCGCGCCCCTCGTCATGGATCTCTCCGATAAGAGGATACCCGTGAAGATCGTGTCCCTGGGCCATCGCTCGGGCGCCGTGATCATGGTTCGCACCGATTCTTCGTATACGCGCTTCAAGGACCTTGCGAACAGGCGCATCGCCGTTCCAAGCCGTTTCGCCGTCGATTATCTGTTCCTGCGAAGGATGCTGGCGAGAGAGGGCATGACCGTAAAGGAAATCCAGATCGTGGAGTTGCCGCCGCCCGATATGCCGGCCGCCCTCTACGCCAAGGCGGTGGACGCTTATTGCACCGGCGAGCCTTTCGGCGCGGTGGCGCAGCGCGCGGGTTACGCGCGGCCCCTCAGCATGACGCGGGATCATTGGCGTAAATACGTCTGCTGCGTCCTAACCGTGCGTGAAGAGCTGGTCAAGGAGAACCGTCCCTTGGTACAGCAGCTGGTCAACTACGTGCGCGGGGCGGGCGTCTGGATGGATCTCGCGCCAGCAAACCGCATTAAGGCCATCACGATCGCAGCTGGACGCAAGTTCTTCAACCAAGACCCGAACGTCCTCCGGTACGTGATGGAAAATCCGTCGGATCGGGTGACGTACGGCGATTTACGCATGATCAGGTCGGAGCTAGAGGAATTGATGCAGCTTTCTCTCGACGCGGGAACGATCAAGCGTCCCATTGCGTATGAAAAATACGTTGACGACAGCTTCGATAAGAACGCCAACCCGGCGACCATCATGCTTTGAGAGAGGGGAAGGCGGATGAAAAGCGGTTTGATCGTGTCGCTTGCCGTTCTCGTTGCCGCGGTGGCCGTCGGTACTGCGGCGGCAGAGAGTGCGGGGTTGAAATCCGGAGTCTTCAAACCGCCTCGACCAGCGCCACGGTTCAACCTTCGGGGATCGGACGGCACGGCGCTTACGCTCCGTCGCTATCGCGGAAAGGTGGTCGCACTGGGATTCGGCTATGCGTTTTGCCCCGATGTCTGTCCCACCACGCTCGCTGATCTGGCGCAGGTCCGAAGGAAATTGGGCGCGGCAGGTGAGGACTTCCAGGTGATCTACGTGACGGTGGACCCCGAACGGGACACCGCACAGCGCCTACATAGATATCTCGCGGCCTTCGATCCGACGTTCGTCGGCGGGACAGGCACTCCGGAGCAGCTGGCTGACGTACGCAAGTCGTATGGCGTTCAGGCGTCCAAGAAAACTTACGAGGGCACGCAGTCAGGTTATCTCGTCCACCACTCTTCGTCTGTCTGGCTCATCGACCGCGCCGGGAACCTGCGCGCGATGGCGCCGTTTGGCACGCCGGTCGAGGACCTCGTGGACGACGTCGAGATCTTGCTGGGAGAAATAACGCGATGATGGCTAGGCTTCGGTTGTTGATATTGTCGGCCGCCCTGGCTGCCGCCCCGTTCCCCGCACGCGCTGGCGACGCGGAGATCCAGGTCGTACAGGCTTGGGCCCGTCGAGCTGCGATGGTGGAAAGCGGCGACCCCACGGCCGGCCGCGGCAACGGCGCGGTCTATGCCACGCTGGTCAACCGGGGAAAGGAGTCCGATGCCCTTATCGGCGCGGCGAGCGACGTTGCTACGGCGGTGGAGATCCACGAAAGCTATCGGGATATGGGCATGACGATGATGCGTCCGGTCGACAGGGTCGACGTTGTGGCCGGCCAGAAGCTCGAGATGAAGCCGGGAGGCTATCATTTCATGCTGCTCAACCTGAGGCGCGGCCTCGAAACCGGCCAAGTGGTCCGCCTCACGCTGCAATTCCGCAGAGCCGGAGAGATCGATGTGAGCGCGGAGGTGAGATGAAGCTTGGTTACCTCCGCTCCGCCGTCGTCCTGTCTGCCGCCTTCGCCATCGGCGCGACCGCGTGGGCGGCGCTCGCGTCGATCGGCTCCGATTCTAGACAGCAGGTGTATGTGATCCCCCAGGGAACCTGGGCTCGCCGCGCCGCCGGAGAGGAGGTCCAGAACGTGCCCTCCGAAATCCGCCTGATGCTCGGCGTCAAGGACGTCCTCGTTTTGCGAAACCACGACGACGTGCCCCAGATGTTCGGACCGGTGCTGATCATGCCCGGGCAAAGCTTCGAGCTGCCGTTCCGTGTCCCGTCCCTTTACGTGTTCGCCTGTTCGCTGCACGTAAGCGGCCAGTTGAGCGTCATCGTCGAACCATCGCCGGAACACTGGTGGGCGCGGCTGCGAGGGCGCGCGGCGGCGATCGTAACGCCGGCGGGCCCTCACGTACGCAGAAAGAAGGAGGCGCAAGGTGGCGAATAGATTGAAGCACATCCTCCTACCGCTGACGCTCGTGGCGGCGGTGCTCACGGTGTGGTGGGCCGTCGTCGTGAAGACCGAAAGCGCCATCTTTCCCACGCCGTTGCAGGTCGTCACCGGGACGGTGGAGCTCGCGCAGGACGGCACGTTGTGGCAACACATTGGGTCGTCGCTGTTTCGGGTTGGCACCGGCTTTTCGTTCGCGGTCGTCCTCGCCGTTCCGTTGGGGCTGTGGATGGGGTGGGTCAACAGTGTGTACGGGACGTTGAATCCGCTCTTCCAGTTGCTGCGGCCGATCTCTCCCATCGCGTGGATCCCGATCGCGATTCTTTGGTTCGGCGTGGGAGAGGTGTCGCCGATCTTCATCATTTTCATCGCCTCTACATTTCCGATGATCGTGCAAACGGCCGCCGGAGTGCATACCATCGAGCATCGGTACGTCCGCGCGGGCCGGAACTTCGGCGTCTCGCGCTACCGCCTATTCCGCCAGGTCGTGATCCCCGCAGTGCTGCCCCAAGTTATCGTCGGCATGAGGGTCGGTATCGGCGTCGCCTGGCTCGTCGTCGTCGCCGCCGAGATGATCGCCCTCCGATCAGGTCTGGGATACCTAATCATGGATTCGCGCAATGCCGGCAACCGTTACGACCTCGTGATCGCCGCCATGATCATCATCGGAGCGATCGGATTGCTGTTGGACGGCGCGATGCGGCTGTTGGAGAAGCTCAAGTCGGTGAGGTGGTGTTATGCACGTTAGTTGCAGAACAAGGGAAAACGGGACCTTTACACCCAAGATCGTTGTCAAGGACGTAAGGAAGGGCTTTGCGAACGGCAAGGGCGCGCTGCAGGTCCTGGGCGGGATCGACTTCACAGTCGGCGACGGCGAGTTCGTTGCCATCGTCGGCCCTTCCGGCTGTGGCAAGACCACGCTCATGAATATTCTCGCGGGGTTCGAATCCCCCGACCAGGGGCAAGTCATCGTGGACGGCGTAGGGCGCAAGCGGCCGAGCCGGAACGGAATCGTGATTTCTCAGCAAGGCTCCGTTTTCCCGTGGCTCACCGTCCAGCAGAACCTCATGTTCGGCCTCGACGGATATGGCGAAAAGAAGGCGCTTGCCGATCGTTATGCCGCCATGGTCGGGTTGAAAGGCTTCGAGAGCGCCTACCCGCACGAGCTGTCGGGCGGGATGCTCAAGAGAGCGGAACTTGCCCGGGCGCTCGTCGTGAAGCCCGAGATCCTGTACATGGACGAGCCGTTTTCGGCGCTCGACGCCCTCACGAACCTGCGCATACGCCTCGAACTGCTGCGGATCCTGGAGAAGGAGCGCCACACGGTGCTTCTCATTACTCACGACGTGGAAGAAGCGATACACATGGCGGATCGGGTCATCGTGCTCTCCGAGCGCCCGGCGACGATTAAGACCATCTTCGAAATACCGTTCGCGCATCCGCGGAGCGTCTCGAGCGCCGAAGCGCAAGAGCTGAAGAGGTCGGCCCTGCGCGAACTGGGACTTTCGGACCGGCTTGGTCCGGATTTTCAAGAATCCAGCAACTCCAGAATGGATGTTCCGTCCGGTGGCGGTACGCTCCCCCGAACAACGCCCTTTAGTTGATCGAGGACAATCGGGACAGGAAAACGTGTTTGCTTGAGCCGTGGAACTCGACGATGCTCATTGACTATCTTCGCAAGTCTTTCAAACGAGAGCAGGCCGAAACTGCTCATCGCATATTGTCGGGTCGACAGAACGTGGTACCGCGTAATGTTGGCCGGACAATTAGATCCGTGGCCGACTGGAAACGCGTTGCCACGATGACTGAACTTGAGTTCAAAAGCCTCGCCCAGCGGGGCTACAACCGCATTCCGCTGGTGGCGCAGGCGTTTGCCGATCTGGAGACCCCTCTCTCGCTGTACCTTAAGCTGGCCCAAACTAAGGACAGCGGCAAATATAGCTTTTTATTGGAATCGGTCGTTGGCGGTGAGCGCATCGGCCGCTACAGCTTCATCGGCTTGCCCGCCCGCACCCTGATACGCTCACGCGGCTTCGGCCCGGACGCCCATACCGAAGTGGTCACGGACGGCGAGGTGGTCGAGACGTCCAGCGACAATCCGCTCGACTTCATTGCCGACTACCAGAAACGCTTCAAGGTTGCGCTACGCGCCGAGTTGCCGCGTTTCTGCGGCGGTCTGGCCGGCTATTTCGGCTACGACGCCGTACGCTACATCGAGAAAAAGCTCGAAAGCACCTGCCCACCGGACACACTGGGTTGTCCCGATATTCTTCTACTGCAATGCGAAGAATTGGCGGCGATCGACAACCTTTCGAGCAAGCTGCACCTGATCGTCTACGCCGACCCTGCGCTGCCCGACGCCTATGCCATTGCCAACGAGCGGTTGGGCAAACTCAAGGAGCAGCTCAGGTACCCGGTCAGCGTGCCGGTGGCCAAGCCTTCGCAAATCCATCCAGCGGAGCGCGAGTTCCCCAATGCGGACTACATTGCCGCCGTGGAACGCGCCAAGGAGTTGATCGCAGCGGGTGACTTCATGCAGATCGAGGTCGGTCAACGCATCAAAAAACGCTACGGCGGGTCGCCAGTGAACCTGTACCGTGCGCTGCGCACGCTGAATCCATCGCCCTACATGTATTACTATCACTTTGGCGATTTCCACGTCGTGGGTGCTTCGCCCGAAATTCTGGTTCGCCAAGAGCAAACCCCACAGGGGCGAAAAGTCACGATCCGGCCGCTGGCCGGGACGCGTCCTCGAGGCGCGACCCCCGAGCTGGACCTGGCGGCCGAGCAGGAACTCATCCACGACCCCAAGGAACGCGCCGAGCACCTGATGTTGATAGATCTGGCGCGAAACGACGTTGGCAGGATCGCCAAGACGGGCAGCGTGAAGGTAACCGAGGTGTTCGCGGTGGAACGCTACAGCCACGTGATGCACATCGTGAGCAATGTCGAGGGCTTGCTCAACGAAGGCATCACCAATACGGACGTGCTGAGGGCCACTTTCCCGGCGGGAACGTTGACGGGGGCACCCAAGGTGCACGCGATGGAGCTGATCGATCAGCTTGAGCCGACCAAGCGCGGCTTGTACGGAGGAGCCTGCGGCTATCTCAGCTTCGGGGGCGACATGGATGTCGCTATTGCGATTCGCACCGGCATCGTCAAGGACGGCACGCTATATGTGCAGGCCGCCGCCGGGGTGGTGGCCGATTCGGTGCCGGAGCAAGAATGGAAGGAGACCGAGGCCAAGGCGCGGGCTCTGCTGCGTGCCAGCGAACTGGTCGAGGAAGGTCTGGAGTGAGGGCCATGAGCCGGAGCGTGGGGCTACTCAGAGCGGACGGGTCAGGGGTGCGGCCATAACCAGGAGGACGAATCCGATGTTCATCGTACTTCTCAGATTTGCAGACAACAAAGGTAAAGCCAGCCAGTTCATAAAAGGCCATAACGAATGGATCAAACGCGGTTTTGATGACGGCGTGTTTTTGCTGGTCGGCAGCCTGCAGCCCAATCTGGGCGGCGCGATCGCGGCGCACAATACGTCGCTGTCGGACCTGCAAGCCAGAGTGAATACCGATCCGTTCGTGGCTGAAAAGGTGGTGAAAGCTGAATTCCTGGAAATCACTCCGTCAAAGGCCGACGCACGGCTGAATTTTCTGCTCGCTTGAGCGATTTTCCTCCTGATAGAGGGAACAGTGACTATGAGCGCGACGATAGCGGGGCCAGACGGGAAACCACGTTGCCGATGGTGCAGTGCGGCCCCGGAGTTTCTGGCCTATCACGATACGGAATGGGGCTTGCCTGTAGCCGATGATCGGCGCTTGTTCGAAAAACTGAGCCTGGAAGGTTTCCAGTCCGGGCTTAGCTGGCGCACGATACTCGCCAAGCGCGAGAATTTCCGTGCTGCCTTCCATGATTTCGATTTCAACAAGATAGCGCGCTTCACCGAACGCGATGTCGGGCGCTTGCTCAAGGACGAGGGGATCGTCCGACATCGCGGCAAGATTGAGGCGGTCATCAACAACGCGCAGCGGGCCCGGGAGCTCACCAAGCGGGAGGGTTCGCTGGCGGCCTTCGTCTGGCGTTACGAACCGGACCCCCAAAAACTCGCAGAGCCGCAAACCGTGTCGACCTCAGAGGCCGCAATCACCCTCTCGAAAGACCTGAAGAAGCTGGGCTGGAAGTTCGTCGGTTCCACAACGGTGTATGCCTTCATGCAGGCGATGGGGCTGATCAACGATCATGTTGAGGAGTGCGTAATCAGAAACAAAGTCGAGCGCGCGCGCAAGAATTTCAAGCGACCGGGGCGTTGACCTATGAAGCGTCCAACTTCGGAAATCGCGGAGAGGCCACAATGGATAACGTCGCCGCACCGGTCCGGCAAAGTCCTGCCATCGAATTGGGGCAGAAAAAGGATAGGAAATGAGCCGCGCAGTGCATCGGCTCTCGACAAGGATTGTCGGTGACCCGAAGCGGCGCGGCTACTACTACCGCTACCACGGCAGCGGACTTACCCGCGGGTGGGCCGCGATCTGTAGGTGAGCCGCGCGCTCGACAAGAGCCGTGACGCGGGGCGATCAGGGGCACGTACGAGTCTTGCCGGCCCAGAGGTTTTACAGAATGACCGTCATCAGCCATTTGAAAGTACGACATCGATTTACACCCCGGGGCGAACAACAGCTCGGTCAAAGGGAGCGGCTCCAAGCGCGTTACAAGGCGGTGCGCCGGGCGAGCGAGGCGCTATGCGCGCCGCTCGCGATCGAGGACTACGGGTTGCAGGCGATGCCGGACGCCAGCCCGCCGAAGTGGCACCTGGCGCACACCACCTGGTTCTTCGAGATTTTCCTGCTCAGGCCGTATGCCCAGGGCTATGCACCGTTTCACCCGCGGTACGAGTATCTGTTCAACTCGTACTACGAGGCCGTGGGCCCGCAGTTCCCGCGCCGGCAGCGCGGACTGCTCTCTCGTCCCGCCGTGGAGGAGGTGTACCGCTACCGCGCGTACGTGGACGCGGCCCTCGCCGGACTGATCGCCGGCGCGCCGGAAACGGACTGGACGGAGATCGCCGCGCGCTTGACGCTCGGCTGCCAACACGAGGAGCAGCACCAGGAGCTGCTGCTCACCGATACCAAGTACAACTTCTCCGTTAATCCGCTGCGCCCCGCGTACCAGGCGAACCTTCCCGAGCCCGCCGGTGCACCGCCGCCGCTCGCCTCGGTCGAGTACCCCGGCGGCGTGCTGCGGATCGGCCACGCCGGCGAGGGCTTTGCCTTCGACAACGAGACGCCGCGCCACCGCGTGTACGTCGCGCCCTATGCGCTCGCCTCGCGTCTCGTGACGAACGGCGAGTACCTCGAGTTCGTCGAGGCCGGCGGTTACGCGCAGCCCGGATACTGGCTCGCTGACGGCTGGCGCACGGTGCAAAACCACCAATGGCGCGAGCCGCTTTACTGGGAGCGGATCGACGGCCACTGGTGGCAGTTCACGCTCGCCGGCAGCCGGCCCCTCAACGAGCACGAGCCGGTCTGCCACCTGAGCTTCTATGAGGCCGACGCCTATGCGCGCTTCCGCGGCAAGCGCCTGCCGACCGAGGCGGAGTGGGAGCTGGCCGCGGCCGCGGAGCCGGTTGAGGGCAACTTCCGCGAATCCGGCTTCCTGCATCCGCGGCCGGCCACCGCGGGCGCGCGGCCCGCGCAACTCTACGGTGACCTCTGGGAATGGACGGCCAGCGGCCACGCGCCGTACCCCGGCTACCGCCCGGCGGCCGGCGCCCTCGGCGAATACAACGGAAAGTTCATGGCGAACCAGATGGTGCTGCGCGGCGGCTCGTGCGCTACGCTCGCCGATCACGTGCGCGCCACCTATCGCAACTTTTTCTATCCGACGGACCGCTGGCAGTTCACGGGCGTCCGGCTCGCGGAGGACCCGTGAAGGCGCCGGCGGTCTGCTTCTATGACATTCATCCCGAGCTTGAGGATTTCCGGGAAGAGGTGCTGCGCGGTTTGGCGGCGCGACCGAAGCGCCTGCCGCCCAAGTTCTTTTACGACCGGCGCGGCTCGGAGCTCTTCGAGCAAATCTGCCAACTGCCTGAGTACTACCTCACGCGCACCGAGATCGGGATTCTCCAGGCCTGCGGGCCGGAGCTCGCGCGACTCGCGGGTCCGGGCAGCGTGCTGATCGAGCTTGGGAGCGGCGCGAGCCGCAAGGTGCGACTGCTACTCGAACGGCTGCGCCCGCGCGCCTACATCGGTGTGGACATCTCACGGGAGTTCCTGCTCCAGGCCACGCGCCGCCTGGCGCAGGACTACCCCTGGATCGAAGTGCACGCGTTCTGCGCCGACCTCAGCCGGCCGCTCACGCTCGCGTCCCTTCCGCCCGGCCAGCGGCTCGCCTTCTACCCCGGTTCGAGCATCGGCAACTTCGAGTCCGAGGAGGCGGTGGCGTTCCTGCGGAATCTACGTCCGCTGCTCGGGCCCGGTGGCGCGCTCGCGATCGGCGTGGATCTCAAGAAACACCCCGCGCTGCTGCACGCCGCCTACAACGACGCCGCCGGTGTGACGGCCGCGTTCAATCTGAATCTGTTGCGCCGCCTCCAGCGCGAGCTCGGCGCGCAGCTCGATGCCGGCAGCTTCCGCCACGAGGCGTTTTACAACCAGGCATGGGGGCGGATCGAGATGCACCTCGAGAGCCTGCGACCGCAGGCCGTACGTATCGAGGGCCGCCTGTTTCCCTTCGCGGCGGGCGAGCGGCTGCACACCGAGAACTCCTACAAGTACACCGTCGCAGAATTCCACGCGCTTGCACGCCGCGCCGGCTTCGTGCCCGTGCAGGTGTGGACGGACCCGCAGCCGCTCTTCAGCGTACATTACCTGCGCGTCGCCGGTGGCTGAACGCGATGGCACAATTCTCTCGACCGCGCAGGCAACACAGCAGCGTAAAAATCCTTGGGATCGCCGAGGCGGTCCGGCGAGTGGACCCCTGGGGCGTAGACGTCTCGAGCGGGGTCGAGTCGGCGAAGGGAATCGAGGACGCCGCAAAACTCGCCACCTTCATAGCAGAGGTCAAGAATGCTGATGTATGACTTGCCCGACGCGCGCGGGCATTTCGGTCCCTACGGCGGCGTCTTCGTAGCCGAGACGCTGACGCAGGCGATCAGCGAGCTGCGTGCCGCGTACGAGGCAGCGCGCTCCGACGCGCAGTTCTTCGCCGAGCTCCGCTACGAGCTGAAGCACTACGTGGGACGGCCCAGTCCGGTGTATCACGCGCGGCGCCTGACGGAGCATTGTGGCGGGGCTCAGATCTACGTCAAGCGCGAGGACCTCAACCACACCGGCGCGCACAAGATCAACAACACCATCGGCCAGGCGCTGCTGGCGCGGCGCATGGGCAAACCGCGCGTCATTGCGGAAACCGGCGCCGGCATGCATGGCGTCGCGACCGCCACAGTGGCGGCGCGCTACGGTATGGAGTGCGTCGTGTACATGGGCTCGGAAGACGTGAAGCGTCAGGCGCAGAACGTCTACCGCATGAAGCTGCTCGGCGCGACCGTCGTGCCGGTCGAGTCAGGCTCGAGGACTCTGAAAGACGCGCTGAACGAGGCGATGCGCGACTGGGTGACGAATGTGGAGCGGACCTTCTACATCATCGGTACCGTGGCGGGGCCGCATCCGTATCCGATGATGGTGCGCGACTTCCAGTCGGTGATCGGCAACGAGTGCATCGAGCAAATGCAGGAGCATGCGGGCCGCCAGCCCGACGCGGTGATCGCCTGCGTGGGCGGCGGATCGAACGCGATGGGCATTTTCTACCCGTACATCGCTGACAAGGCAGTGCGCCTGATCGGCGTCGAGGCCGGGGGCGAGGGCCTGGCGAGCGGCCGGCATGCGGCTTCTCTCTGCGCCGGCACGGTGGGCGTACTGCACGGCAACCGCACTTACCTCCTCCAAGACGCGAACGGCCAGATCACGGAGACGCATTCCATCTCGGCGGGCCTCGACTATCCCGGCGTCGGGCCCGAGCACGCCTGGCTGAAAGACAGCGGGCGTGCCGAATACGTCGCCGTGACCGACGAGCAGGCGCTCGCCGCTTTTCACAAGCTGTGCCTCTACGAAGGGATCATCCCCGCGCTGGAATCGGCGCACGCGGTTGCCTACGCCATGCGGCTTGCGCGCACGCTGCCGCCGGATGCGATCCTCCTTGTCAACCTCTCGGGCCGCGGCGACAAGGACATGCATACCGTCATGCGGCGCTCGGGGATCGAACTCTAATGTCGCGCATTCACGCACGCTTTGAGTCGCTGCGCCAAGCGAAGCGCAAGGCCCTCATCCCCTACATCACCGCCGGCGATCCGCAACCTTCGCTCACGGCGCCGCTGCTGCGGGCGCTGGTCGAGGGGGGCGCTGATATTCTGGAGCTCGGCGTGCCGTTCTCGGACCCGATGGCCGACGGGCCGGTCATCCAGCGCTCCGGCGAGCGCGCGCTGAAGAACGGCGTCGGTCTTGCCGACGTTCTCGCCATGGTGCGCGAATTCAGAAAGCACGATGCGGCGACGCCGATCGTTCTGATGGGCTACGCCAACCCAATCGAGGCCATGGGGACCTCCGCGTTCCTGAAGAAGGCGAAAGCCGCCGACGTCGACGGCGTGATCGTGGTCGACTACCCGCCCGAGGAATGCGTCGAGTTCGCCGCGCTCGCGCGAAAGAACGGCATTGACCCCGTTTTTCTGCTCGCGCCGACCTCCACCGACAAGCGCATTGAAGAGGTGACGCGCGTCGGCAGCGGCTACTTGTACTACGTCTCGTTACGCGGCGTCACGGGCGCCCTGCACCTGGACCTGTCGGACGTGGCCAAGCGCATTCCGAAGATCCGCGCCGCGACGCGCCTGCCTATCGGCGTGGGCTTCGGCATCCGCGATGCCGAGTCGGCGCGCCGCGTGGCCGAGACCGCCGACGCAGTGGTAATCGGCAGCCGCATCATCCAGGAAATCGAGGGCGGCAGCCCGACCGAGGCCGCCGCGAGGGTGAAAGCCTTTCTAAAGCCGATCCGGCAGACGCTCGACGCATGAGCTGGCCGCAGAAGCTCCTTCCTCCCCAAATCCAGCGCAGCGCGGGCGGCGCGCGCAAGACCGTGCCGAAAAGCTGATCGTCAAGATCGTTTCGGTCGGTAAGGACGACGATGGTGGGATAAGCTGGGCAGTGCTATTCTCCGGCGCGCGGAGAATGATCCCTTTTCTCAAGCGCTTGCGGCTGATTTTTGCTGATAACTCGCCATTATCGGTAGCCGGATAGCGCCCTCAGGCCCCCGTTGCGGGTAAATTCTCCGATCGGGGAATTAGCGCCGGAGAGAGGTTCCGCTCTGGACCGTCTCTCCGCCAATAACCTCATCCACGCCTTTGCTATAATCACCACCTCGTTTCGCGCCCGTAGCTCAGTTGGATAGAGTACTTGGCTACGAACCAAGGGGTCGTGGGTTCAAATCCTGCCGGGCGCGCCAATTTCCCCGGGGGTTGCGCAAGGCAACCCCTTTCCCTTTGGTTGCGGGAATTCT
>WNFY01001241.1_pt1:15000-17500 | contig 31987 bp, 20 predicted proteins | sample 5400091 | NCBI WGS metagenome assembly WNFY01 (sample SAMN13153364, study PRJNA577476) | soil metagenome | isolation source: 60 cm soil or saprolite under grassland replicate 1 | place: USA:California | collected 2016-06-15 | reverse complement strand
CGTCCAGTTCCTATAGAACCTATCACTAAAATTCCCCTAGAGGGGGATAAGGCTAAGCGGAGCGAAAAGGGTTTTCGATGGGATGGGAAGTGCAAAGTAGTAGTCCCACACGAAGTTTGGGAATAAGTGATTGTCTGATAATGAGCAAGGAATACCCGTCTTTCTGCTAAACAGGATGGATTGAACTCATAATTCAATAGATCCTTTTTATGAATATCAACCAAGTATCGTAAGTAAATTGCTCCCGGTTGTTCAATCATTTGATAACCAGAGTCATTCTTTGATAAATGATCACTATGAGTCAGACTCAATAGAATTTGATCAATCCTTTGTTCTGTCGTTAAGGCGGAGAACTGAACCAAGAATTCTCTTTCTTCATCATCAATCGAATCACTGTTCGCGACCCAGGATTCTATTTTATCATCAATCCAATCCCCGTTCCAGTTTTTTCTTTTTCTTTTTCTTATCAATGAATAGATCTCTTTACTTGTATGACTTAGATGTCTTGTATTTCTCGAAAAAGTGATTCGATTGATGGGATTTGCTATGAGATCGATGAGATTGATATTCAAATATTTATTCTTAGAACGGAATTGTTCCAGAGCAACTAGAAAGAGATTCTTTAACCAGAAAGAATTTGGTTCAGATATAGGATACCTATCCATAAGTTTTCGCAACTCAATCATAGATGATGGAATCATCAAAGATTTGACCTTTTCGAACTCTGTCTGTAACTCACTAGAGGCCCGGGAAACAAAGAGAAGATGTGTACAAACGAGATATCCAGCAAGAACAAGAAGGAAAAGGATTGAATAGAGGAACTCCCAAACATTTGGCGATCTCAGATGTGTCGATATCAATGGTGACTCATTATTTCGATGAATCATTTCTTCGGACAGAAGAACATTATGTAAACACTTATTCGAAATCTCACTTATCCGACCAAGACGCCCTTTTTCTCGAAGAATTCGCCATGATCTACCCGATCTATGCCTAATATCCCGTACCCATTTTTGACTGCTACTTAGTATTATGGATACCCGTTTTTTACTGCTACTTAGTATCCGCAATAGGTCTGGAAAAGTATCTGAAATCGGCAATAGGTCTGAAAAAGTATCTAGAAATATCCAATTTAGATATTTGTACCCTGTTGAGAACCATGGCATATATGTTTGGAATAGATTCCATTTTGAGAGAGTTGAAAGAGCCCTTCGTTGAAAGGTTCTATACATCTGCCCTTTCTCAACGCATTTCTTTAGACAAAGACTCCGTTTTTTCCTCTTTTTGGTTTTGGATGGTAAATCTTTCTCAGAACATGGAGTGGGAATCAAACCCGTGTTTGAATGGAGATACTGATGCAAGTTCTTCTCTTGTGAATCAGATAGATTCATATCGGAAAGAGGTTGACAATAAGTTCTTTCAAAATGGACTCTTTGTCCCTCTGTTAGAGGTGTTCCAGAAATGTCTGCGATTGAGTAACTAGTTCTAAGGACGAAGGGATCATATCGACTTGGAAAATGGAAAGATTTGTACAAGTTATCCGTTTCGTCACCACTTTGTGGAAAATCGTTAGGTATGAATAGGTTAGATACCTGTGACTCGATTGGTGAAATAGTATCTCTCCCCCCAAAAGCATGTTCGACGCGCAAAGAAAATATTTTGTTGCGAATGAACAAGATATTGAGGAATTGTCCATACGTAAAATCAGAATTATGGATATGGGCCTTTTCCACAGAAAAGGGGAATCTTGTGGTAGAATAGAAGCAGAAGTGATGTGGATTATTCAAGAATCGAAGTCGATTTGCTTTATAAAAAGAAGATATCAATGAACTTCGATGAAATGTTTTCACGGGATTCAGCCAATTGTCTTGATTGTGGAATATCATTGAGAAATAGGAATCCGCCTTATCAAAGGATTTCCTGCGATTTTTTCTAGTATGGAATGAGTCAATCATCCACTTTGGTATCTTATTGAACAAAAAGAATGATCTTTTTCCTCCATTGATCAAGAATTTCGATTTTCGGGAAGTATCATGATCATCCAATAAAAATGGTTTCCATTTTTTCAAATGATTCAGTTCCAGAGCTAAAGATCGTAGTTCTCGAACGAGCAACCGAAAGGATTCTGGAGCATCCTCAGGATGAACAATTGGAAGACCTATCGATTCTAACAACTGATTGCAGAGTTGATCATCCGGACCTTTCCACTCATATATAGAGATCTCGGACCTAGGAATGGGGATATTCCCGAAACTCACAAAAGGAAGTGAGTTATACAAAAAGAAAAGAAACTTGGGCAAAATGGACAAAAAGAAAGGAAGTGTCTTAGCCAAATTGTCGATAACCTCAGACCAATCAATCAAAGATTGATCACTACGTAATTGATCGAACACTATTTGAAAACGGCTCTTCTGCTCAGAAAGGAAATCTTCCAAACGGAAACGTAATTGATCGAACACTAGTTGAAATCGATCGAACACTAGTTGAAATCGATCGAACA
>WNFY01001241.1_pt1:0-10000 | contig 31987 bp, 20 predicted proteins | sample 5400091 | NCBI WGS metagenome assembly WNFY01 (sample SAMN13153364, study PRJNA577476) | soil metagenome | isolation source: 60 cm soil or saprolite under grassland replicate 1 | place: USA:California | collected 2016-06-15 | reverse complement strand
CGCGAGCAATTGAAGAATTACAAATAAATCTACAAAAAGAATTTCTTTATGTAAACCAAAAACTTAACATTGCTATCAAAGGAATTGCAAAACCTTATGGAAACCCTACGATTATTGCGGAATTTATAGCCGGACAATTAAAGAAAAGAGTTTCATTTCGAAAAGCAATCAAAAAAGCTATTGAATTAACTGAACAAGCAGATACAAAAGGAATTCAAGTACAAATTGCAGGGCGTATCGATGGAAAAGAAATTGCACGTGTTGAATGGATCAGAGAGGGCAGGGTTCCCCTACAAACCATTCGCGCTAAAATCAATTATTGTTCCTATACAGCTCGGACTATCTATGGAGTCTTAGGTATCAAAATTTGGATTTTTATAGACAAGGAAGAGGAATAAGAAACCTTTTAGCACTTTTTCTTTCAACCCATTGGATGGTTGGGTGATTAGCTGGTTGGGTGACTAGACACTATCCTTACCATTTTTTTTATTTAATTAAATAAAAAAAACATTAGTTTGGGTGGATAGCGGGAATCGAACCCGCATCTTCTCCTTGACAAAGAGAAATTTTACGATTCAACTATATCCGCATTTTTTTCGTGATACAATTTTGATGAAAATATAAGAAAATTCATTGATTCTTTTTCTGTCGAATCAAAGCAAGCCACTCTAATTTTTCATTTTTTAATTCTATAGGGTTTAATAAAAATTTGATTGACCTTTCGGTATAATTGCTATGCTTAGTGTGCGACTCGTTGGTTTGTTCGGGTTAGGATAAAAAAATATCAGCTCGGTAGTATGAAAACCAACTCATCACTTCGTATTATCTGGATCTAACGAAGCAGTCAAGATATGAAAAATCGGTCATATCTCATATCTTTGTAGCAACTGAGATTTTAACGTTAAAAAATGCTAAGTTTAAAGCAAAATAAAGAAAGAAAAAGGTGCAGATAAATGGAAGGATGAGAGAAAGAGAGAAAAAGAATATCAATGCTATAAAATCCAACATGCAAGGTCTATGCGCCATCTCCTAAAAGACAGTGTAATAAAGCATCAATACTAATGGATTCATCCATGAATCCTCAGTATAGAAGAAAAAAGAGCTTCAAGTCAATAAAGACTAAGAAGGGTTGACTTAACGAATAAATTATATTATTAAAAAAATAAATATAATCCCAAAGCTCCAGTGTAGGATTCGGATCTAAGCATTAAGTACGAAGCGGTGGGAACGAAGGAACTTGTGAATTCAAAATATTTTTTTTAATAAATGAATCTTAATGATTCACTAGTCTGGATGGCGAAAGTAACCATAAAAATGCATCTACTCTCAGAAATTCCGACCGGGCGTTAAGACTGAAAAAATAGAGATTGCAAGAGTAAACATTCGCCCGCGAATTTTTTTTTGATTTTTTTTGTTAGGCACAAAGGAAAATAAAGATTGATTAGGCTTTTATAAAATATAAAAAAACGATTATTTCTAATTTTAGAATAACTATTCAAATTATTGAAATTCCATTTTGAAGACTTTTTCGCGAGGAGCTGGATGAGAAGAAATTTTCACGTCCAGTTCTGGAGTAGAGATGGAATTCCGAAACAACCATCAACTATAACCCCAAAAGAACTAGATTCCGTAAACAACATAGAGGAAGAATGAAAGGAATATCTTTTCGAGGTAATCAGATTTCTTTCGGTAAATATGCGCTTCAGGCACTTGAACCTGCTTGGATCACATCTAAACAAATCGAAGCAGGCCGGCGGGCAATGACACGAAATGCACGCCGTGGTGGAAAAATATGGGTCCGTGTATTTCCAGACAAACCGGTTACAGTAAGACCTGCCGAAACACGTATGGGTTCGGGGAAAGGATCCCCTGAATATTGGGTAGCTGTTGTTAAACCGGGGCGAATACTATATGAAATGAGTGGGGTAACCGAAAATATAGCTAGAAGGGCTATTTTAATAGCAGCATCCAAAATGCCTATACGAACGAAATTTCTTATTTCGGGATAAAAACACAGAATTCTTTTTTTAAACAAATTTTAGACAAAAAAATATTTTTTTATTTTCTTCATCCTTTGCATTGTAAGAATAAGAATAGACTCAAAAATTTAATATGATTCAACCCCAGACCCATTTAAATGTAGCGGATAACAGCGGGGCTAGAGAATTGATGTGTATTCGAATCGTAGGAGCTAGCAATCGTCGATATGCTCACATTGGTGACGTTATTGTTGCTGTGATCAAAGAAGCTGTACCTAATATGCCACTACAAAAATCAGAAGTAGTACGAGCTGTAATTGTTCGTACTTCTAAAGAACTTAAACGCGACAACGGTATGATAATACGATATGATGACAATGCTGCAGTTGTAATTGATCAAAAAGGAAATCCAAAAGGAACGCGAATTTTTGGTGCAATACCCCGAGAATTGAGACAATTCAATTTTACTAAAATAGTTTCATTAGCTCCCGAGGTATTATAAAATGAAAATACAATGAGATGTTGATTTTTTTTTATCTTCCTTTGGGCTATTTGAAAGAAATAGAAAAATAACTTGATTTATTCGTTGATTGTGTCTCACGTATATACCTTTTTCAAAATTCATATAATAATAAACTACGACGAAAAAAACATGTTGATTATATTCAAAGCCGAGGAAAAAAATTTAAGTTCATCATGAGTAGAGACACTATTGCTGAGATAATAACCTCTATACGAAACGCGGATATGGATAGAAAAAGAGTTGTTCGCATAGCCTCTACTAATATCACCGAAAATCTTGTTCAAATACTTTTTCGAGAAGGTTTTATTGAAAACGTCCGAAAGCATCGAGAAAAAAACAAATCGTTTTTGGTTTTAACCCTGCGACATAGAAGGAATAGGAAAAGACCTTATAGAAATTTTTTAAATTTAAAACAGATTAGTAGACCCGGCCTACGAATCTATTCTAACTCTCAACGAATCCCTAGAATTTTAGGCGGAATGGGGATTGTAATTCTTTCTACTCCTCGGGGTATAATAACAGACCGGGAGGCTCGACTAGAAGGAATCGGCGGAGAAATCTTGTGTTATATATGGTAATTTGTCGATTCGTTTAATTTAATAAACGGGACAAATAGTTCTTTTTGATTCCATTATAGAATACTGGATTATCCAGTACTAAGTATTTCTATTCTACCTCCTTTCTGATCCTCCAAATGACTATTTTTACTAGTGATTTGGAGACTTTGAAATCTCCTAAAAATCCCCCCAAAATATTGGGGTTTAAATATGAAAAGTGGAATAGTTCTCGATTGTGTTCACTTTATTTTTTTAGTATATAGAAATCTATTTTTTTTATTAAATCCTAAATTAAATCAGGAGGTTTTGAATATGAAGTATTACTTCGTTCTCGAAATATATATTATAAATTGTCAGTCGTGTTTACTTTGTTACTTTTATTTGTCTCTATATTAGAGAGAAGATTATAGACAATATTAGTACCGTTCTAACAATGTTTATTCCACTTTCATTCTATTTAATTTATCATTATCACGGTAAATAGAATTTTTTTATAAATAAAAAAATAGAATAGAATATATTATTCTAAATATGATACAAAGGACTATAGATATTGGACTATAGATATTATAGGTAGGAAAAGAAGTAGAATATTAAAGAGAATAAGGAAAAGGGATCAATGAATGAATATATATAATATATAATAGATTCAACGATATATAGAGTATTAAAGAGAATAAGGAAAGGGGAGGAGTTGGCTAATACCCCTTCTCCTCCATTAGTGAATACTTCAAGGGGGCTTTACCTGGAATGAAAGAAAAAAAATGGATTCATGAAGGTTTAATTACTGAATCGCTTCCCAACGGCATGTTCCGGGTTCGTTTAGATAATGAGGATCTAATTCTAGGATATGTTTCAGGAAAGATCCGACGTAGTTTTATACGGATACTGCCAGGAGATAAAGTCAAAATTGAAGTAAGTCCTTATGATTCAACCAGAGGGCGTATAATTTATCGACTCGAAAACAAGGATTCAAAAGATTAGGCGGGTTTTATTCAATATGATTCGAAATGCAAAGTTTCAAGAAACTTATTTTCTACCAACAAGTCAATAAGTAGATTTAGGAATGACAAATATGAAAATAGGAGCTTCCGTTCGTAAAATTTGTGAAAAATGTCGCCTAATTCGCAGGCGGGGACGCATTATAGTAATTTGTTCCAACCCGAGACATAAACAAAGACAAGGATAATAAGACTTGCTAAAGGACTCAGTGTCCAAATAAGGAATCTGTTTTGATTTGAAATGGATATATCCATATATTTCTGATTTATATTTATGAGATGATAAAATATGGCAAAAGCTATGCCGAGAGTCGGTTCACGTAGGAATAGGCGTATTGGTTTGCGTAAGAGTGCACGTAGAATACCAAAAGGGCTTATTCATGTTCAAGCAAGTTTCAATAATACTATTGTTACGGTTACAGATGTAAGGGGTCGAGTGGTTTCCTGGTCCTCGGCAGGTACTTGCGGCTTTAAGGGTCCGAGAAGAGGGACACCCTTTGCAGCTTATACTGCAGCAGCAAATGCTATTCGTACAGTAATAGATCAAGGTATGCAACGAGCCGAAGTCATGATAAAGGGTCCCGGGTTAGGAAGAGACGGAGCATTACGCGCTATTGTTCGAAGCCGTATACTATTAACTTTTGTACGGGATGTAACCCCTATGCCACATAATGGTTGTAGACCTCCCCAAAAAAGACGTGTGTAGAAATGAATAGCGAGGAAATTTCAAGAGAAACAAGAGAAATAAATAATTCAATCAAATAAAAATATTACTATGGTTCGAGAGAAAGTAACAGTATCTACTCGGACACTACAGTGGAACTGTGTTGAATCAAGAACAGACAGTAAGCGTCTTCATTATGGGCGTTTTGTTCTGTCTCCACTTATGAAAGGCCAAGCCGACACAATAGGCATTGCAATGCGAAGAGCTTTGCTTGGAGAAATAGAAGGAACATGTATCACACGTGTAAAATCCGAGAACGTCCCGCACGAATATTCTACTATAGCAGGCATTCAAGAATCAGTTCATGAAATTTTAATGAATTTGAAAGAAATTGTATTGAGAAGTAATGTATATGGAACTTGTGGCGCGTCTATTTGTGCTAGGGGCCCGGGATATATAACTGCTCGAGATATCATCTTACCGCCTTGTGTAGAAATCGTCGACAATACACAACATATAGCTAGGTTGACAGAACCGATTGATTTTTTTATTGGATTAGAAATCGAGAGAAATCGTGGATATCTTATAAAAAGCCCGCATATCTTTCAAGATAGAAGTTATCCTCTAGATGCTGTCTTCATGCCTGTTAGAAATGTGAATCATAGTATTCATTCCTATGGGAATGAAAAACAAGAAATACTCTTTCTCGAAATATGGACAAATGGAAGTTTAACTCCAAAAGAAGCACTTCAGGAAGCCTCTCGCAATTTGATTGATTTATTTATTCCCTTTTTACATAAGGAAGAAGAAAACTTACCTTTAGAGAATAATCAAGACACAGTTTCCTTATCTCCTTTTAGTTTTCACGAGAAATTGGAGAAATTCAGAAATAACAAAAAAAAAAAAGCATTGCAATCAATTTTTATTGACCAATCCGAATTATCTCCCAGAATTTATAATTGCCTCAAAAAATCCAACATATATACATTATTTGATTTGTTTGACTTCTTGAATAAGAGGCAAGAAGATCTTATGAAAATGGAATATTTTCGCCTAGAAGATCTAAAACAGATGTTGGGGATTCTAGAAAAACACTTCACAACCGATTTACCAAAAAATCGATTGTAAATCTACAAATCAATTGTATTTCGATTGGATTTGTTTTTTTGGCTTTTGTATTTTTTTGAATTAAGATTAAGATAAAAATGGGTTTTCAACTTGTAACCACAATTCATAGATTTGAAAGAAATTAAGAATTTTATTGAATAGATGTATCTAGGGAGAGTTCGCTTTGAAGTGACTATTCCCTAGATACGCGCGTTGTATTATTTCACAATTGAAATGAAATTAAAAAAGACCTAAAGTTAGGGATTTATCAATAGGCAATGTTGCACCAATACCTAACCAAAGAGCGACTGCGGTACCAATTAAAAAGACGGTTGTCGCTACTGGACGACGAAATGGATTTTGGAATTTATTAACATTTTCTAAAAAGGGTACCGTTAATAATCCCGCAGGTACTGAAACCATTAAAAGAACACCCAATAATTTATTGGGCACTGTACGAAGTATTTGAAATACGGGAAAGAAATACCATTCAGGTAATATTTCCAAGGGGGTTGCAAATGGATCTGCTGGTTCACCAAGCATTGATGAATTCTTCTAGATCCATCCCCCGAAGGAACCGGACATGAGAATTTTTTATCATCCGGCTCGAGCAAGACTTAAAAGAACAAAAGAAATCCTCCCAAAATCTACGTGGGGGCTATATCTACATATATATATACATATATATGTATATGAATGAATAATTCAATGGAATTAAAACTGGACTCTGGAATTGAAACTATCCATTGCCAAAAAATTTGGTTGTAAGTCTAAGTAAATACTCAATACCCAAGTTGGCTTACAAAGTGCATCATGATAGGATCAAGTGCTTTCTGGGTCGTCTCGGACTTTACGATTACTATTTCTCTCTAGTTATTTCCAAAATAGTTCGAGATCCACACAAAAGGTTTACTTGTTATTAATTTAGTCTGTGTTTTTCTTTAGATCTTTTGTTTCACTCCGATAGTATTGTATTATCGCTCCTATCAATGCATAGGAAATGCATGCATTTCCATACTATTTTTCAACTAGAAGTATGAAATGAATTCTACTAGATCTTACGGAGCCTTCTCGTGTATAACACGATTCAGATCTGATCATAGAAAAGATTCTCTTCGAGCAAGCCAGCCTATCTTCTGTCTAGGGATTAGACAGTGGTTGGAACAAAGACACATTTGGTTGTGAAGTCCAAGGTGGTAGACCTATATCTACACAGACCAATCAATAGTTCAAGTCACACACTCCCATAATCCATTTTCTCTTCGGAGAATTCCCCCCAACCCCACAATATTATTTATTTGACACTATTGGTTGAAGGGAAATATCCAAATCCATGTCTTATCTTATGATTTTCAATAATCCATACTTGCAGCAATAAAATCCTAATATCCCTCCCCTAAGTGATAAATGATTAATTCCAAATATCTATTCTATATCCTCTCTATAAACTATAAAGGACCAGAAATACCTTGTTTACGTATCATTGGAAAATGCATTAACATAAATACAGCAGTAAGAAGTGGCAATACAAAAGTGTGTAAACTATAAAAACGAGTCAAGGTAGATTGTCCTACACTAGCACTTCCACGCAATAATTCTACCAAAGGCGACCCTATTACAGGAATAGCATCAGGTACACCGGTTACAATTTTAACTGCCCAATAACCAATTTGGTCCCGAGGTAAGGAATAACCAGTTACACCAAAAGATGCCGTCAATACTCCCAGAACCACCCCTGTAACCCAAGTTAATTCACGAGGTTTTTTAAATCCACCAGTGAGATACACACGAAAAACATGCAGAATCATCATTAGGACCATCATACTTGCCGACCATCGATGAACTGAGCGGATTAACCAACCAAAGTTAGCTTCCGTCATTATGTATTGAACAGAGGCAAAAGCTTCCGTAACGGTCGGACGATAGTAAAAAGTCATAGCAAACCCCGTAGCTACTTGTACTAAAAAACAAGTCAGCGTAATTCCGCCTAAACAATAAAATATATTGACGTGGGGAGGAACATATTTACTAGTTATATCATCCGCAATCGCCTGAATCTCGAGACGTTCTTCGAACCAATCATAAACTTTATTGAGATAGGCGAAAATCCCCCTCTCAGAACCGTATATGAGACTTTCATCTCGTACAGCTCAAGCAAAAACACACCCACAAAAAGAGTCGGATGTACAATAGAAAGTTTGCCATTTCTTAATTTCCAATTAATTTTAAATCGTCCTAAATGTACGAAATAATAAAAACCAATAGGGAAAGCTCTTCTTTTCTTCTTTGTGGTGATAATACCAAAATATCAAGTTGGCTCAATCGTCTTTGTGTTGATCCTTACAGGCCTCTTGAATCCTCTCGTTACCTATTTCTTTTAATTTGTTTTTATCTTTTATCTCTAATATGGCTTTTTTTTGCTTTCTTTATTATTTTTATTATTATTGAATTGATATAAGAATTTTCTTGTTAAGACCCTATGAATCGAATAAAACCTCAGATTCATACTAGAACCACGATGATTCAATAAAAATCATAAGAAAAGCCAAGGATTCCCTGAGTAAGAATCGTTGGATCATCACGTATTCCATGAATTAGATTCGAAAAATGACTAAAAAAAGAAAGAAAAATTTTTCTTTTTTTTAAATAATTTAACGTTTTTTGGAGTTCCGGGTACGGGGTTAATAAGTATGAATCATAGTTTAAATATTTCTTAATCTTAATCTAGTTCATATATTTCGTGTTCCAGATACTTGAATAAATATCTGACGGCATAGAACCATCTCTATCAAGGTGACAGGCCTATTTTCTGTACTATCCATAAAATCCATTATAACAAGTCACACACTCATATTCCGGAAATACAGAAAGAACAAAATTCCACGATCGAACTACCAAAAAAATAGAATAGAATAGGCTAGAAATCCAAGTTCTAAACTGATTGATTTTTGATTCAAAAACGAATACTTTTCTTCTAAATTTAATTCATTGAAATTTCATCCAATAAAACGGACGAATTATAAATCTCCAAAATAATTGATAGAAATACCGCAAATAGAGCCATTGCGACACCCATCAATGGAGTTGTTCCCCACCCTGGAGCTACTTTACCATATTCTGAATTCAAGGGTTTTAATAAACTCCCTATACCAGTTCGTTTTGGGCGGGCCTTGTTCTCAACAGTTTGTGTAGCCATAAATCCTATTGTATTCATTGAGATCTGTTGACTTTGTATACCATTCTGTTGTAAATAAACGATCTTATGATAGATCTGTTGAGGTCTTGAATATATATTATATATAATATGGAAACAGCAACCTTAGTCGCCATCTTTCTATCCGGTTTACTTGTAAGTTTTACCGGGTACGCCTTATATACCGCTTTCGGGCAACCTTCTCAACAACTAAGAGATCCATTCGAGGAACACGGGGACTAATTGAAGTAATGAGCCTCCCAATATGCAATATGGGGAGGCTCATTACTTCAATTGAGATAATGAAAAATCCCTTTCTATTTTATTTTTTAGTTGAAATTTTAGGTGGTTCTCGAAAAAAGATAGCGAAAAAAATTATCCCTAGGGTCGATACTAAAAGGAATGTATAAACCAATGCTTCCATAAATTCGATCGTGGTTTACAATTATAACTTCCCTACCTGTTTGTTTTTTCTTTTTTTATTCTTTTCTTTTTAGAATCACAAAACTTGAAAGAGCGAGAGTCAAAGAAGTGGTAATTCCAACTCACTCGGGTACTCTACGTAAACCCCCTCAAAATAGAGGAAAAATACCAAAGTAGTCTTGTATCAGACCGTCTGTCGTTTTGTAGTTGGATCTCCAAGCTTTTGGAATGCGCCAAACTCTACTTGAGTATCCAAATCTGGGTCAATACCAGCAAAAACATCTCTGAACAAGGTTCTAGCACCATGCCAAATGTGTCCGAAGAAGAAGAGCAAAGCAAATGAAGCATGCCCAAAAGTAAACCAACCCCTTGGACTGCTACGAAAAACACCATCGGATTTCAAAGTTGCACGGTCTAATTCAAAAATTTCACCCAACTGGGCGCGTCTAGCATATTTTTTAACAGTAGCAGGATCACTATAACTGACTCCATTTAGTTCGCCACCGTAGAACTCCACGGTTACACCTACTTGTTCAAGACTATACTTCGATTC
>WNFY01001379.1_pt1 | contig 31995 bp, 31 predicted proteins | sample 5400091 | NCBI WGS metagenome assembly WNFY01 (sample SAMN13153364, study PRJNA577476) | soil metagenome | isolation source: 60 cm soil or saprolite under grassland replicate 1 | place: USA:California | collected 2016-06-15 | reverse complement strand
CTGTCCGGGATCTTCCCGCTCTTGCGGCGAGCGCTGTGGCGCGGCTATGCTCGAGGCTGAGGCGGGCGTAGTTCAGTGGCAGAACGACAGCTTCCCAAGCTGTATGTCGTGGGTTCGATTCCCATCGCCCGCTCCAGCAACTAACTTTGTCCGGCCCGGAGACATGGGTGACAGATTGTACCTAAGACATGGGTGTTCCGCAGCCGGGCTCTCGATGTTGGCTTTTGCCGGCGCTGTAATGAGAGATGCCTCGGGCGGTCAATGCGTAGGCGGTCCGGAGGACCACCACGGTATCGAACGAGCCATAGGCGGAAATCAGTGCATGAAAGTCACTGGTGCAAACAACATCGGCAACGTGGCGTCCGGCACTCGCAATCAAACAACGGATAAATTGCCGGTCCAGGTCGCTCCGGCGACTTTCGCGCGCTCGGCTCCTGACATTCCGCTGCGCACGATCGGCGGGCTGCCGATTGCGGTGATCGACCGGCCGGGTTCGGCGCGGCTGATGATGCATTCGGCGCTTGCTCGGCGCGGATCCGGATTGCCGCCGCTGTTCCTCACCTCCGCCAATGGGCAGGTCCTCTCGATGTGTGCGCGGGACGAGGCGGCACACGCGCTGTTTCTTTCGGCCGACCTCATTCATGCCGACGGGATGCCGCTCGTGTTCGCCTCGCGCTGGAAATGCCGGACGCCGCTGCCGGAACGGGTCGCAACGACGGACCTGTTCCACGACGCGGCCAAAATCGCCGAGACCGCCGGCGCCACATTATACCTTCTCGGCGCAACGCAGCAGACGATCGAAGCGGCAGTAGCCAAGGTCCGACAAGCATATCCTGGCTTGACGATCGCCGGCTTCCACAATGGATATTTCACTCGTGATGAGGAAGCCCAGGTCGTTGCCGACATCGATGCGGCGCGTCCCGACATCCTCTGGGTCGGCATGGGGGCTCCCAGGGAGCAACTCTTCGCCGCGCGCAACCGCGAGCGCCTCACCAACGTCGGCGTAATCAAGACCTCGGGTGGCCTGTTCGATTTTCTGTCCGGGAGAAACCGTCGCGCGCCGTTGTGGCTGCAGGCGGCTGGGTTGGAATGGCTGTACCGGCTCACGCTCGAACCGCGGCGCATGCTGTTTCGCTACCTGACGACCAATCCGCATGCGTTGTACCTTCTGCTGACCAGGACCTCCGGGCGCCTTGATCGATGACGGGTGTGCAGAAACCGATGATCAAAGGCCGCCAAGCGTAGATGAGCAGATCCAAGCTCGGCATCGGAAAATATGTCTGCGGCGCCATCGGTGCTGTGGTCTTTGCAAGCCTGCTGCTGCCGCCGGTTGGCGCGCAGAACTCCGCCGGTTCCTCCGATGCGGCCGTATGTGCGGCATCGGTCGCGTCGGGCGTGTCGCCGTCGCGCCTCGCCACCTTGGCTCGCGGCTTCAACCTGACCGGCTGGGTGGATGCATGGCCACCCCGGCATCCCAGTCAGGAGGCGTTGGCCCGTCTCTACGTGCGCGGTTTCACCCACGTCCGCCTCCCGGTCAAGGCCGAATTGCTGATCGGCGATTTCAATGACGACGGCGAGCTTGCGCTCCACGTCGATGAGCTTGACCGGGCGATCGCATCCCTGCTGGGGATCGGGTTCGGCGTGAGCATCGACCTGCATCCCGGCAGCAGGTTCGAGCATCTTTATGCCACAAACCTGGAACGCGGCTTTGCGCTGCTCGATGACCTGTGGCACTTCCTTGCGCACAGGTACGCACGGTTTACTGCCGACCGATTGTTCTTCGAGGTGCTCAACGAGCCGACCGTCGGCCAATCCATCTGGAACTTGCAGGGGCCGCGGCTTGCAAGTGCGATTCGCAGCGAGGCGCAGGACCACACGATCATTTACGGGCAAGCCGGTCCTCAACGGATCGACGCCCTCGGGCAGCCGCTAGCCGATCCGAACGTGGTCTACGCCGTGCATTTTTACGATCCCATGATCTTTACGCATCAGGGGGCCGACTGGAGCGACAACCCGAGTCGGTACCTGCAAGGAGTGCCTTTTCCAGCGCGATTATCCGATCTCGCCGTTGCAAGTCTTGTCGATCGCCTCGTCGAGCAGGGCCATCGGGAAGCGGCGTCGTCGCTAAGGTCACAGTTGGATTCCCCATGGACCGAAGATCGGATTGCGCAACAATTTATCCAAGCCGGGCGGTGGATTGCGCGGCATCGGCGCCCGCTCATCGTCAATGAATTTGGCGTGCTGAGCTGGAAGGCGCCGCCGGCGGATCGCGCCCGCTGGCTACGTGCGGTTCGCCGCAGTGCGGAGCACGATTGCATCGGCTGGACTCACTGGGAGTACGCCGAGGGCTTTGGTTTCACGCATCGCGCCGACGGCCAAGAAAAACCCGATGAAACAATTATGGACGCTCTGTTGGATGCGCGTGATTAGGAAGCAGGCGATTCGTGAACCTTGCAACGCCATGCACTTGAAGTCGGACGCTGAGCGGACCTGTCACCGACATCGTCGGGTCGATGCGAATGACCCTGGCTGCGCGAAAACCCCGCAACCCCGCGGCATCCGTCTCCGCACAGCAGCCAAGCCCGTTTGTCATTCAAAGACGGCGAACCCGTGACTGCCCGCCACCGCGCCGAGAATCGTCATGGCGCTCAAAGTCAGGAGGCACCAATGCAGCCGTTCGATTGCCCGAAAAGTGGCCTCCGGATCGACCTGTGCTCGTGCCACTAGCCAACGATGCAGGAACAGCGGCTCGGCCACAAACAGCATCAGGGTGAATAGCAGCCAGACAAGGACCATCGCGTGCATCCACCAGAAGCTGACGGAGAGGAAGCGATCCCAAAGCTCCAGTCGGATCACCATGTGCAGGCCGGTGAGTCCGGTGAAAAGCGTGGTGATCCGTGCCTGCCAAGCGAAGTACCGTTCGAATGTGTCGAAGAAGGTGAGCCGATCCTCGGCGCCTTTGAGGCGCCGGACCGCAGGCAGTATTACGGTGGTGACGAAACCGACTCCGCCGATCCAAAGAACGATGGACAGAACGTGAATCGCCCGCACGATCGTCACGTCATCCACGGCTCACCCCTCACTCATCGATGTGCGCAGCAGGGAAGGCCCAAGCGCTGCTCACGCGCCGGACTGCATTTCGGCTTGCTATCCGCCATGATCGGCGCCCGATAGCCGCGCCGCACGGGGCTCCCCTGTCGGACAGATCATCAGCCTGCACTCCGCGCCCACAAATCTTATTTAGCGCCTAGGAACCCGTGTAGACCGAGATTGACATGCTGTGACTGCGATACCTCGCTATCGACCACATAGTGGCCCGGCCGTCCTCTCGGCTGGATTTCGCCCGTTTTTCCTGCTGGCCGGGCTGTGGGCGGCGCTCGCCGTGCCGTTGTGGCTCGCACTCTTCGCCGGCCAAACCCAGGTTCCTACGGCCTTTTCGCCCACCATCTGGCACGTGCACGAGATGGTCTTTGGCTATGGTGCGGCGGTCGTTGCCGGCTTTCTCCTGACTGCGATCCCGAACTGGACAGGCCGCATGCCCGTCCAGGGCCGCGCGCTGGCCGCCCTGGCCCTGATATGGGTGACCGGACGGATGGCCGTGCTGCTTTCCGCGGTTCTCGGTGCTGAAAGCGCCGCAGCTCTCGACCTCGCCTTTCCGCTGATTTTCTTTGCGGTGGTCGCACGCGAGATTTTGGCGGGCCGAAATTGGCGCAATCTGCCAATGCTCGGAGCGCTCGTGCTGCTCTTCCTGGGCAACTTTTTCGTGCATCTGGATGCCGTCGGCATCGCTTCAATGGCCGAGTTCGGCAATAAGCTTGGCGTGGCGACGCTCCTGATGCTCATCAGCTTTGTCGGCGGTCGGATCGTCCCGAGCTTCACCCGGAATTGGCTCGCCAAGCAGCGGCCCGAGATTCCCGCGCCGGCATCGTTCGGTGCGATCGACCGTGCGGTCTTGGCAATGATCGCGCTCACCTTGGTGGTCTGGCTGATCGCGCCCGAATCGCTGGCTGCGCCCTGGGTCGAGCTTGCTGGTGGCCTTGCGGTCGGCGTGCGCCTGGCGCGCTGGCGGGGACAAGCAACTTTGCACGAGCCGCTGCTTTGGGTTCTTCACCTCGGCTACGGCTGGCTTGCGCTTGGGTTGCTTCTCCTTGCCTTCACCGGCTTCATGCCGCTGCTGGCGCAAACCACGGCGCTGCATGCGTTGACCGTTGGGGCGATCGGCACCATGACGCTCGCCGTGATGACCCGAGCTTCCCTCGGTCATACGGGCCGACCGCTCGTCGCCGGACCGGGAACGACGACGATCTACGTTTTGGTGACGCTCGCTGCCATTCTGCGGCTCCTCGCGCCTCTTGGCGGAGAGCATTATCTCCTCATGCTGTCGTTGGCCGGAGCCGCATGGAGCGGCGCATTCGGGCTCTTCATCCTGCTCTACGCGGCGCCGCTCATGCGGCCTCGTGCCAAGGGTGAGGAAGCGAGGACGATCTGAATCGCCGATGGGGTTCTGCGGGTACCCAATTGGCTCGAAGTTCTAAGGAAACGCCATGGCTTCCAGGCTCTCGTCCGCCCGCCACAAAGCGTCCGTCAACAGCAGGATTGCCGTTCTCTCCTGCAGGCTGCCGTAGGCCTCGGAAAGCTCGATGGCCTGCATCGCCGAGTTCAGGCGCGCCCAAGGTTTCAAACGCAATCTCTCCCGCAACGCCTCGATTTCCGCGAAAAGCCGCTCGCTGCGGTCCGTTTCGACCTGCGCACGGGAAACGTGAGTTCTCCACTGTTCCCTGAGCGCTCGATGTCGCTCAAAGGCTATATCGACGCGTTCTGGCAATGACGGACCGGGCATCGCGCCGAGCTTTCTTTTGGAGGACAATCTTCGAAGGCCGAAGTCGTTCATTTCTACTCCCGCAAACATAATACCCATTTCCTGCCGGACCTCCCTTTCCGCAGGCCCTTTCGTCACCGGACCCGCGATCCGGTCAGGCAAAAAAAGGGCTGCCCAATACCATCTCCAGGGCCTCGGCACGATCCACGAGCACCGGCGCAAGGCCGAGCCAAGTCCGGCGGCGGAGATCCTTCCGCCGGAAGCATCCGGTCGAACCGTCCCGCGCGCTTGTAAGCCTTTGCGCCGACTTATAGGCTTCTGGCCAGCAGAAATTTCGACAATCCACTCCAAAGTAAGGCAACCCGAGCCGCCGACAAAGGTCGTGCCTCGGGCGCCAAGGTTGGCTCTCATGGCCCGCGCCGCCAAGCCCAAGCTCAAGCCAACGCGACGGGAAACAACCAGAAGACGCGCCACAACCTCGAACACCGGCAAGGTCGGGAAGCCGCCCGCGCAGCGCGAGCGAACCCATCCCCTGGAGCCCTGTCCGATCGTGGGAATCGGCGCCTCGGCCGGGGGACTCGAGGCATTCAAGGGCTTTTTCTCCAAGATGCCATCCGACAGCGGCATGGCCTTCGTGCTGGTGCCCCACCTCGACGCCAGTCACAAGAGCGCGATGGTCCAATTGGTCGGCGCCTATACCGGGATGCCGGTCGTCGAAATATCGGGTCGCGCGCGCGCCGAGCCCAACCACGTCTATGTGATTCCCCCGAACGCGACGCTCGGGATCGAGAAGGGGACACTGCGTACGGTTACCCCGCGCAGCCGTGTGATGACCATCGACGATTTCTTCCGGTCGCTCGCCGAGGATCAGGGCGACAACGCCATCGGCATCGTGCTTTCCGGGAGCGGCAGCGACGGGACGGTCGGGCTCAAAGCGATCAAGGAGGCCGGCGGGCTGACCTTCGCCCAGGCGGCGCAATCCTCGGCATTCGACAGCATGCCGCGCAGCGCCGCCGCCTCGGGCAGCGTCGATTTCATCCTGAGGGTGGAGGACATTCCCGCCCGGCTGGTCGAGCAGGTGCGCCACCTGGCCCAGCTGAAGGAAGAGCGCAAACTCGAAGGGTTTCGCGAGGACGTGCGCAAGAATCTTTCGAGGATCACCGCGCTGCTGCGCTCGAGGACCGGGCACGACTTCACGCACTACAAGGCGAGCACGTGCGTCCGCCGCGTTGAGCGCCGGATGTACGTCCATCAGCTCGCGTCGGCATCGGACTATCTCGAGCTGTTGCGCAAGGACCCGGCCGAACCGGAAGCGCTGTTCCGCGATCTTCTGATCGGCGTCACGCAGTTCTTTCGCGACGCCAAAGCCTTCGACGCGGTTGCGACCCGGGTCATCCCCAAGCTGTTCGAGGAAAAGACGGCCGACGACCAGATCCGCGTCTGGGTTCCGGGTTGCGCGACCGGCGAGGAGGCCTATTCGCTCGCCATCCTGCTGCGCGAGGAGATGCAGCGCAGGGATTCGCCGCTCAAGGTGCAGATCTTCGCGACCGATATCGACGACCAAGCCCTGCAGATCGCCCGCAACGGCATCTATCCCGAGGTGGCGATCCGCGATCTGCCGGATCGGATACTGAACCTGTATTTCACCAAGCACGCGAATGCGTATCGGATCGTCAAGGAGATCCGAGAGATGTGCATCTTCTCCCCGCATAATCTCATCAGCGATGCGCCGTTCTCGAAACTCGACCTGATTTCCTGCCGCAATGTTCTGATCTATTTCGACGCGGCGCTGCAGGAGCGTGTGCTCGCGCTATTTCATTTCAGCCTGAGCCGGCGGGGATACTTGTTCCTGGGGCCGTCCGAGAACGTCACGCCGCAGCCGAAACTGTTCTCCAGGGTGGACTCCCGTGCGCTGTTCAAGGCGCGCGCCGTGGGGCCCGGCCGCCTCCCGCTGGAACTGCCGCTCGCGGTTGCGCGGCCCGACTACATCGCGCCGGCCAAGCCGGTCGCGACCCGGGAGGCGATGACCCGACGTGCCCAGCGGGTGATCGATGCCTATGCGCCCGCGACGGTCGTCGTCGATGATCATTACGAAGTCATGCATTTCTCCGGCCGGATGGGCCGGTACCTGCAGCCGGCCGCGGGCGCGGCAAGTCTCAACCTGTTCAACATGGTCGATCCGAGCTTGCGGCCCGATCTACGCATTGCGATCGACCAAGCCATTCACAAGGGCCGCAGACTCGTGCGCGAGAACCTGCGGCTTGCCGCGAACGGCGGCACGCTGATCCTCAACATCGTCGCGGAGCCGCTGCCGAGCGAGGACAGCGACCAGCGCCTGTGCGTGATCGTATTCCAGGAGGTGGGCCCGGCCCGAGCCGAGCCGCAGCGCGACCGCCGGCCGGAATCGCGGAGGGATGAGACTATTCAGCATCTGGAGGCCGAACTCACCTCGACCCGCGAGCGACTGCAGGCCACCATCGAGGAGCTCGAGACCTCGAACGAGGAAATGAAGTCCTCGAACGAGGAGTTCCAATCGGTGAACGAGGAGCTGCAGAGCTCGAACGAGGAGCTCGAGACCTCCAAGGAGGAGCTGCAGTCGGTCAACGAGGAACTGGAGACGGTGAACACCGAGCTCAAGTCCAAGGTCGAAAGCCTCGACCGTGCGCTGAGCGACCAGAAGAACCTGCTCGAGAACACGGCAATTGCCACGATCTTTCTCGACGGCAACTTGCGCATCAAGAGCTTTACCTCGCCGGTCACCGAGGTCTTCCACCTGATCGACACCGACGTCGGGCGGCCGATCACCGACCTTACGACGCGGCTCGCCTACGACGGTCTGCCTCGGGATATCAACCGCGTGCTGCGCACGCTCTCGCGGGTCGAACAAGAAGTGGCCACGACGGACGGCAGCGCCAGCTACCTGATGCGCGTTCTGCCGTACCGGACCGTGACCGACGTGATCGACGGCGTGGTCGTCACCTTCCTCGACATAACGGAACGCAAGCGCAACGAAGAAGCACTGGCACGCTTGGCGGCGATCGTCGCGGATTCCGCCGACGCCATCATCGGGCTCAAGCCCGACGGCCTCATCAGCAGCTGGAATGCCGGGGCCGAGCGCATCTACGGCTTCACCGCGGAGGAGGCGATCGGCCGGCCGTTCTCGATGACGATGCCGCCCGAAAACGAGCGCGAGCTGCGCCAGATCCTCGACCGCCTGCGGCGTTCGCGCCCGGTCGGCGCGTTCGAGACCGAGCGGATCACCAAGGATGGACGGCGAATTCACGTCTCCTACACGTCGACTCCGGTCCGCGATTCCGCCGGCGCGTTGCTTGCCGCCGCTGTGATCGAGCGCGACATCACCAGGCGCCGGCAAGCCGAACAGCGGCAGAACATGCTGCTCGACGAGCTCGATCACCGGGTCAAGAACGTGCTCGCCACCGTTCTGTCGATCGCCTCGCGCACGCGCAAGGGCACGGATTCGGTGGAAGATTATTATCGGGCACTCGAAGGGCGGCTGCGAGCCCTGGCGAGCACCCACGATCTGTTCGCGAACAACTTGTGGGCCGGCGCGGATCTGCGACAGATCCTGCTCGCGGAGCTCGAGCCGTATGGCGGCGCAGACAAGGAGGCGATCCGGATCTCGGGACGGGAGGTCTTCCTTTCGTCGCGCGCCGCCGTGCTGTTCGGCATCATCTTTCACGAGCTGGCGACGAATGCGGCCAAATACGGCGCGCTCTCGGCTGGCGGCGGAACCGTGGAGGTGCGTTGGCGAACCGAAGGCGACAAGGCGGCCGAGAGCTTCGTGCTGGAATGGGAGGAGCGCGGCGGACCTGCCGCGGGCGCTGCGGACAAGCGCGGTTTTGGCATCAAGTTCATCGAGCGCAGCGTTGCCCATGAGCTGCAAGGCAGCGCCGAGCTGCGCTTCGGCCCCGGCGGCATCAACGTGGCGATCCGCGCGCCGATGTCCGAACTCATCGGCGAGCGCGGAGCCGCGGCTCATTGAGAGCCCCGCCCAAGTCCGTTCGCGGATATTCGCTTGCCGTCGCAGCCCTACGATCCGTCGGTGAGAACTCGTCAACTATGTTTGTCAGGAAATTCGCAAGCATGTTTGTCAGCAAATTCGCAAGCTGTTTTGGCTAGCAATGGGTAAATCGATTGCGGAGAGTTTTCATGGAGCCGTCGGGATCGTTGAAGCTCGCGGCCCGGGAGCGGGCTCGGCGTAATCCGGTCAGCCGTCCCGCCTACCGGCAAATCCATGCGGTCAAGGCGTGGTCGGACGCAAAACTCGTTGCCGCATCGGACGCAGCACCGGCGTCCCGCGATGCCGGCCGAGCCTCAGGACCGAAGCGCGACCGCGCCGCCCGGGCACTCCCGATCGCAATCATCGCGGCCGTCGCCGTGAACTTCGGCGCGGTCGTGGGCCTCTTCGGATGGGGGGCGCTGCAGGCCCTGGGGTTGGTCGACGAACCGGCGATCGAGACCGTGCAGCGCAGCCAGGCAGCTTTGATTTCGCAACTCGACGCCAGCGTCCAGGCCGTGAGTGGCGCGGTCGTGGGATTGAGCGCGCGCCTCGACGCCGCCGAAGTCCGGGACGAGGCCGCGAACGGGCGCATGACGGAGTTCGATGCCGCGCTGGGCGCCCTGCGGACGAGCACGAACGAAATACGCGCGGCACAAAATGCGGCAGAAGAATCCTGGCGCAAACCGCTGGCAGAGCTCACGGCGGCTGCCGCCAAAACCCGCGGCGAGATCGTCCGGCTGCGCGCCTCCGTCGACGAGTTGGGCCGGGCGCGCCAGCCGGAGGTGGTGGCGATGAGCGCCCGGATCGACCGAGTCGAGCAGGCGGTGCTGCAGCACAAGCTGCTCGGCCCGATCCGAGGCTCGATCCAGGAGCCGGGGACGCCGCGTGAGCCGGTCGCCTCGCGAGAAAGTTCGCCGCCGGCGGATGGGCATATCATCAATTTGACGCCCGACCACTAACCTCCGTCGCTGGCCTGCGGACGGGGCGGCGGCCGTGACCCGAGCCGGCCCGACCTGAAGTTGGCCGGAGCGATTCCGCTGGCGTCAAGCACCGTCTATCAAGCACCAAATATAAGGGCGCGCGCGATGTCGGAACGCGCGGCTGAACACCGGTTCGCGGCGATCACGCAGTCGTTATTGCAAATTCTTGTCGGCTGGCGCGGTGCGCAATCCGTCGAGGAGCCGTTTCAAGGAGAACAGCGCCCGCTTGTCCTCGATACCGGGGCTCATCTCCTCGATGGCCGCTTCGAGGTAGGCGATGAAACGCTCGCGATCGACGACGCCCTCCTGCACCAGAAACCGGCAAGTCAGCACGTGACAAGCCAGGAAACCGGCGATCGCGGCCGATAATGCCTGGGGATCAACATCTTTGTTCATGGCTTCCTCGCTCGGAGCTCCACCTGAGCACAAAGGTCGTGGCCTGCATTCCCGGCAGCACTATCACTTGTACGCCGCCTTCTCCAGCCCGCCTGTGGCATGCGGATTGCGCGCGTCGCGGCAATATACCCCCACACGCCGATAGGAGGAAAAGCGGGTTTGGTGCGCGCAACGAGGGGGTGGACAAGAGGCGGAGCAACAATCTATCGATGGAGCCGTAGATCGGTTGGCGCGGCAAAATTGCCGCATGCGAGGCGGCGCGCCGGGTGTTTTGATCATGTTCGGAGCCGCAGCTTGCACCGGCACCGGATCATATCGAAGCTTCGATCGGGCGTTTTCAAGGAGGCGGGCGATGGATTGGGTGGTGCACTATTTCGACCGCAAGCTCAACCGCGAAACGGTTTCGCGCGAATACAGCTCCAAAGAGGGTGCGTTGCGCAACGCCTGCGACTTGATGCGCCGTCAATGCGAGGTGCGATACATCGAAGGCCCGGAACGGGAACGCGTGGAAGCTCCGGTCATTTATGCCTGGTGCAAGACGCACCGCACCGCCGAGCGTCCGAAAGATTCCGCCTGAATCGCTGCTCGCCGGCTCGCTCTTCACCCGGTCTTGAGCGAGCGTCGAACCTGATCGGCCGGCCAGCTCGCGCCAGCTTCGATCACACGGACCCGGGTTCCATCCGAACGATTGACGAGCGCGTGCGAGCAGAAGGGGTCGTCGATAGCCGCGATCTCCACCTCGCTGGTCGGCAGCCATTGCAAGGTTTGCGGCAAATCGCCCGGCCATATCCGCCACCGCGAGCCGTCGCCGAGTTCGACCGTGTCGCTCTTGTCGTGACGTTTGATCCGCATGCTTGTACCTCGATCGGCCGCACCCATGGTCAAACCCCGGGCGCGGTCCCTGCGACGCGCCGACGCACGAATCATGCACAGTATATAGTGATTGCAAGCCACGATTCACAGACCAGCCGCCCACGCGGCTTCGAGCGAGCATCCGTGCCGCGGTGTGCTTGCTGGCGCGAAACGAACTCCGCAATGAATTGTGCGGAGAGGCGATCTTCGCCCTTTGTCGAAACCATTGCTTCGAACCGCAGACTGCGGCCGCCGCCCGCGAGCTTTACAAAGCGCCATGCATCGCCGATAGAGGCGGGCGCATCGGGCGCCCAAAACCGTCCGGAGCGCAGGATAATTCCGGAATTTTCCGCAATGCCGCAACCAGACTCCACGGCCGCGTCCGATCTGCTCTATAAGGTCGAGGACGGCATCGGCCGCGTCACCTTCAACCGGCCGCAGGCGCGCAATGCGTTGACGTTCGCCATGTACGAGCGGCTCGCGCAGATCTGCGAGGCGGCGAACGGCGATCGTTCGCTCAAGGTGCTGATCCTGACCGGGCAGGGCGACAAGGCGTTCGCGGCCGGCACCGACATCAATCAGTTTCGCGCTTTCAAGACGCCGCAGGACGCGCTCGACTACGAATCCCGGCTCGATCGCATCTTGGGCGCGCTCGAGGCCTGCCGGGTGCCGACCATCGCGGCGATTGCGGGCGCCTGCACCGGCGGCGGCGCCGGCATTGCGGCGTGCTGCGACCTGCGCATCGCCGCCGCGAATGCCAAGTTCGGTTTCCCGATCGCCCGGACGCTCGGCAACTGCCTGTCGATGGCAAGCCTGGGCCGGCTGGCGGCGCTGATCGGCCCGGCGCGGGTCAAGGACCTGGTATTCACCGCGCGGCTGCTGGAGACCGCCGAAGCCGCCCGGATCGGACTGCTCAACGAGGTGGTCGACGACTTGCCGGCGTTGCAGCGGCGAACCGACGAGCTCGCGCGGCTGATCGCCGGCAACGCGCCGTTGACGCTACGCGCCACCAAGGAAGCGCTGCGGCGGCTGCAGGCGCGGCTCTCCCGCGACGAAGGCGAGGACTTGGTTTTGATGTGCTACATGAGCCGGGATTTTCGGGAAGGCATGGATGCGTTCCTGAACAAGCGCCAGCCGCAATGGGCGGGCGAATAGTCCGGCGGCACGTCGCAGCGGAACAAAGAGGAGGCGCAAGTGGGTCCGTTGTCCGGCTTGAAAGTCATCGATCTGACCCATGTCATGGCAGGGCCGACCTGCACGCTGATGCTCGCCGACATGGGCGCCGACGTCATCAAGATCGAGAAATCGCCGCATGGCGACGACAGCCGGCACATGATTCCGCCGAAACTGGGCGATGAGACGGCGGCATTCCTGATGATGAACCGCAACAAGCGCGGCATGGTCATCGATCTGAAAAAGCCGGGCGGCAGGACGGTGCTGCATCGGCTGCTGAAGACCGCCGACGTGCTCGTGGAGAATTTCGCGCCCGGGGTCATGGAGCGCCTGGGGCTGGGCTACGAGGATCTCAGGAAGGAAAATCCGGCGCTGATCTATTGCTCGCTCTCCGGCTTCGGCCGCACCGGGCCCTACAAGCATCGGCGCGGCTTCGATCTGATCGCGCAGGCGATGTCCGGCATCATGAGTTTTACGGGCGAGGGACCGCACGGTCCGCCGGTCAAATGCGGCGCGCCGCTCTCCGACATCACCGCCGGCATTTTGGCCGCGATGGGCATCCTGGCGGCCTATGCCCACCGCCTGAAGACCGGCGAGGGCCAGTGGGTCGAGACCTCGCTCTACGAGGCGGCGCTGGTGCAGACCTATTGGCAATCCGCGATCGCGCTCGCGACCGGCGTTGCGCCGCGCGCCATGGGCTCGGCGCATCCGCTCAACGCCCCCTACCAGGCGTTCGAAGCCGCCGACGGCTGGATCGTGGTCGGCGGCGCCAACCACAAGCATTGGCTGCGGATGCTCGACGCCATCGGCGCGCCGGAGCTCGCCGAGGATCCGCGGTTTCTCGACAATGCCGCCCGCATGGCAAACCTCGAGCAGCTCGAGACGGAACTCGCCTGGCGCTTCCGCGCCAAGCGCTCGGACCATTGGCTGAGCGAGCTCGAGGAACGCGGCGTCCCCTGCGGACCGGTATGCGACACGCTGCAGGCACTCGCCGACCCGCAGACGATCGCGCGCGAGATGGTGGTCGAGGTCGAGCATTCCACGATCGGAGCGGTGAAGACGCTCGGGCTGCCGGTCAAGTTCTCGCAAACGCCGGGCAAAGTGCGCACAGGCGCGCCGGTCTACGGCGAGCACACGCGCGACATCCTCCGCGGCCACGGTTTTGGCGACGAGGAGATCGCGGCGTTGGAGGCGGAGGGTGTCATTGTCGCGTTTTCCTCCGGCAAGAACCGGCAGAAAGTCGCCTGAGTGACAAAAAAGGGCGGCTGTTCGCCTGCACATGTCCTGCACACGTGGGGGTCCACCGACATCCAGTTGCGCACTCGCGCCTGGCCGGCGGCGTTTCCGGTTCGTTAGAGGATTAGCAACGCTCGCAACGCTCCGCTTACCCTGACCGCGAAACGCCGGGAACCGAATTCGGGAACCTGCGATGATCCCGACGGGAGGGGCAAGTCGCGAGGGCGCGATGTCGGATCGCCTGATCCGGATGCTGGTCGCCGACGATTCTGCGGCCGTGCATCGGACTTTTCGCAAGATTGTGCAGCGGGCGAGCTTCCCGATCGAAATGGTCGAGGCCGGCAACGGCCGCGACTGCCTGCGCTTGCTCGGAACCGGCGAGTTCGGGCTCGCCTTCATCGACGTGTTCATGCCGGAAATGTCCGGGCTCGAGGCGCTCGGCAATGCGCGGTTCATGGGCAACAAGACCTTCGTCACCCTGATGTCCGCCTACCCCAACGAGCGCTGTCTCAAGCTCGCCCGCGAGCTTCGCGCCTACGAGTTCCTGTTCAAGCCGTTCGGCCGATCCGAGATCGAGGCGATCGTCGGGACCTATCGCCGGGTTTGCCGGCCGATGCGCGCGCTGATAGTCGACGATTCGGAGACGCAGCGCCGGATCGTCAGCCGGGTGCTCGCGCGCAGCGTGTTCCGCATCGAAGTCGAGGAGACGGCAGACGGCAAGGCGGCGCTCGAGCGGTGCGCCGGCCGCGCCTTCGATCTGGTGTTCCTCGACTGCAATATGCCGGGGCTCGACGGGTTCGAAACGCTGGCGCGCTTGCGCGAGCGCAAGGCGGCCGCCAAGGTGGTGATGATCTCCGCCGAGCGCAGCAAAGCCAAACAGCATGAGGCCTTGGCGCGCGGAGCGGCCGCGTTCCTGCACAAACCGTTCTATCCGAACGAAGTCGACGCACTGCTGCACGATCTGTTCGACCTGCGCTCGCCGCGGTTGATGGTGCTCAAGGCGCGCGTGCTGCGCCGCTTCGACGTGACCATCGCGGGCAGGACGGTTGCGGTGGCCCACAAGGACAGCGGCCATCGCTACGAATACCTGTGGTTTCGCGAGCCGCCGCATCTGCGCGCGACCCACGTGCTGGAGAACCGACAGGCCGGTCGTGATCCGGGAGCGTTCCGCGCCGAGGCGGAACGGGCAGCGCTGCTCGAGCTCAGAACCGCAAGACTCGTCGGTTGACCGCGCGCCCTTTACAAAGCCCTGCTCATCCCCGATAGAGGCGAGGGCGGGACATGCGTTGTTGGAGCGCGGATGTCCGCCAGCCGAAGCCGCCCCGGCGTTCGGACGCGGCAGACCAGGGGAAAACCATGCCGTCACGATCGATGCCATCCGGTGGGCGCGCTTGGCGAGGAGCGGCGTTCGCGCTGGGGTTTTTGCTGCTCGCGGCGCAAGCCCATGCCCAGGGTGCCGGTCCGTTCGCGTCCCTGTCGGGATCGTGGTCGGGGGGCGGCACCATTTCGCTCGCCAGCGGCGCCAACGAGCGCATTCGCTGCCGCGCCGTCTACGAGGTGGGCAGCGGCGGCCGGGCGCTGCAGCTGAGCATTCGCTGCGCCAGCGACAGCTACAATTTCGATCTCGCCGGCAGCGTGGTCTATCAGGGCGGCGCCATCAGCGGCACCTGGAGCGAATCCAGCCGCGGGGTCAACGGCACGGTATCCGGCCGCGCCAGCGGCAGCCAGATCCAGGCCTATGCCCAGGGGGCCGGCTTCTCGGCCGGGCTTAGCCTTTCGACCCAGGGCAATCGCCAATCGGTCGTGATCCGACCCACCGGCGCCGACGTCACCGCGGTCTCGATCACGCTCGCCCGCCGCTGAGCCGTTACGTTCATTCCGCGGCTTTCGGCAGGGCCGATCGCGCCTTGCTCCGCCGGCTCAAGCGCAGCAGGAACGTGGCGGTCGGCCTGAGAATCAGCAGGTCGGCAACCAGCGCGGTGATCATCGCAAAGGCGCTGAGCCAGCCGAACAGGCGCAGCGACGGCAGGTCGGAAAAGACCGTCACGGCCAACCCGCAGGCGAGCACCACGGACGTCAGGATCAAGGCCGGGCCGACCAGCACGGTGGCGCGTTCGATGCCGATCGCCGGATCTTCGTCGGGCTGATCCTCGAGCCGCAATCGATTGAGGAAATGGATGGTGGCGCTCAGGCCGAGGCCGAACGACACCGTGAGCGCCACGATGCTGGCGAACTGCAGGCCCTGGCCCAATGCCCACAGCAGCGTCCCGGAAACCAGAATCGGGAATACCCCGGGCAGAATGCTCACGAGCATGGTCACGAACGAGCGGAACGCGAGCCCGATGAACGCCGCGACGAACACGATCTCGACGGTCAGCCCCCGGTTCAATTTCCCGATCATGTTGGCGCTGTTGCGCGCCGCGATCGCGGAGAGCCCGGTCACGGCGATGCTGTAGCTCGGGTGCTCGGCGCGCACCTTTGCCAGCGCCTTGTCGAGCGCCTCGACCACGGGTAACAACCGGCTCACGTCGACGTCGGGGACGCGGCCCGAAACCACGACGGCATCCTGCTCGGCGGAAATGAAGCGCCGCACGAGATGCGCGGGCAAGATGTCGACGTACTGCTTGACCACGGCTATGTTCGACACGCCGGCCTTCTCCGCGAGCCAGCGCCGCAGCGTTTCGAGCGAGAGCACGTTGCCGACGCCGGCTTGCTTCTCCACGGTCGCATGCACGGCCGCGATGGTGGCGATCGTTTCCGGATCGTAGAGCGATTTGCCCTTGGGGAATTCGATCAGCACGTCGATCGGATTGGCGCCGGTGAGCTTGGCGTCGATCCGGCTGCTCGCCGCCACGGCTCGCTGCTTGTCCGGGACCTGATCGGCGAGCCGGTACCGCGGCTCGAGGTTGGCATAGACGTACGCCAGGGCCGCGACGATCGACAGGCTGATCAGGCTGTAGAGCCCTGGGCGGCTCACCATCCGGGCGGCGATCCAGGCGCAGAAGCTGCGCAGCAGCTCCATGCCGAAATCCGAGCGTTTGACGCTGGCGACGAATTTCGCCTCGTTGCGCAGCAGCAGAACCCCGAGCACCGGCACCAGCGTGAGCACCGCGACGAGGGCGATGATGGTCGCGATCAGGCCCGCCTCGCCGAAGGTGCGGATCAGATCGGAATCCGCGAACAGCAGCGCGATGAAGGAAAGACCGGCGGTGGCATGGGTCAGCACGCAAGCCGGCCCGATCACCAGGATGGTGTTGCGCACCGCTTCGAAGCGGCTCTCGCCGGCGAGCATGCGCGCGCGCGTCCCGTACGTGAGCTGCATGCTGTCGGAGAAGCTGATCACCATGATGAGCGGCGTCATCACGTTGAGAAACATGTTCAGGCGGTAGTCGAGCCAGCCGAGCGTGCCCAGCGCCAGCAGGATGGCGAGCAGCGGCGGAGCCGCCGCGATGATCATGAACGACACCCGGCGGAAGAACAGGATGGCGATCGCGCAACCGGCGACGAACCCGACCGTATTGTAGACCAGCCGGTCGCGCTCGACCGCGTTGCGGATCTCGAGCTGCATCACCGGGACGCCGGAGAGCTCGCCCTTGAGGTTGGAGCCGGCGAGATCCTCGGCGATGGTCTTGCGGATCTCGCCGATCAAGGTCCGCAATTCATTGCCCCCGACGATGCCGGGATCGAGCGCGAGCACGACGAGCGCCAGCTCGCCGTCCTCGGACAGCAGCCTGCCGCGGATGATCTCGTTCGATCGCACGCGCTCGATCAGCGCATCGTACTCGGCGCCGTGCGGCAGCTCTTCGGGGAACAGCGCGGCCGGCAGTCGCCCCTTCTCCGGCGGCTGGCGCGCCGAGAACAGCGAGACCAGGCCCCGCACCCCGTCGACCAATTGCAGATCGGTGACGAGATCGCGCAACTTTTCGAGCGAGTCGCGCTCGAGCAGATCCCTGCCCTCGAGGACGAGCAGCACATCGAACTCGCTCGAGGGAAATCGCCGCGATACTTCTTCGTATTGCTTGAACTCGGGCGTTTCCGAGCGGAACAGCTGGCTGAGCGAATCGTCGACCTTGATGCGCGCGACCCCGAACGCCGCGCCGATCGAGAGCACGAGCACCAGGATCGCGGCGAGCACGGGGAATCGCAGCGGGATGAGGCCGATCCGCTCGATTCCCAGCGCAAGCCGGTGCAGCGCGCGCGGGTGCGGCACATGCGCTGCCCTGGGCGTTCTCGGACCGGACGTTCCGCTCGGCAACGAAGTTCCCCTCAGCTGCGCCCCCCGATCGGGCGGGCTACCCCCCGCCGCTTCATAGGTCAATGCGGCGATTCTGGCCACCCCGTCGCGTTTTCGTCGTACAATGGATCATCCGAGGAGGCCCGCTGGGCGGATGCAGAGCATTGTTCATTGATACCCCCGCGCAAGCCCATTCAGGGCGTGCTTTGGAGACCAATCATGAATTTCAGGCGAATCACAGTAGACCCGCGCCAGATGGGAGGCATTCCCTGCATACGGGGACTGCGCATTCCGGTCGCGACCGTCGTGGGAATGTTGGCTGACGGAATGGCCGAGGCCGAGATCCTGGCTGCCTATCCAGATCTCGAGCGCGAAGACATCCAGGAAGCCCTACGGTATGCGGCCGACGCCGTACGCGAGCGCGGGCTCCCACTGGCCATTCCGTGAAATTCCTGGTGGAAATCCGTTGTCGCCAAATGTGGCAGAACGGCTGCGCCAGCATGGCCACGATGCCGCGCACGTGCGCGATTACGGATTGCAGTCCGCGGACGATGACACAATTTTTTCGCTAGCCGGTGACGAGGATCGCATTCTGATATCGGCTGACACGGATTTTGGTGCTTTGCTCGCGCTGAGAGGCGAACGGAAACCCTCTGTCATCCTGTTCAGACGTGGAACGGACCGAAAGCCCGAAAGGCAAGTTCACTGTTGTTGACGAATCTGCCGGCGATCGAAGAAGCGTTGCAAGGCGGCAGCGTGGTTGTTCTGGAAGAGAGCCGCGTCCGCATTCGTCCGCTGCCTGTAGGCGGAGAGACGTGACGATGTCGAGCAGGTGCGGCCCTAGTTCGGCCACTCTCGCCGCGCGACCTGACGTTCGCTCGTGCTCCCGTGGACTGTCCCGCACTCGACGGGCAGCACGCGCTCGGTTTGAGCCATCAGGAGGGAGCCCATGAATCCCATCACTCTGTTCCTCACCCTTGTCGCCGTGCTGATCGGCCTCGTGCTGCTGGCGGCCCGCATGCCGATTGCGGCCGCGGCGTTCTTCGTGCTCGCGGTTCTCGTTTTTGCGTCGCTCAAGATGGCGAACGCATGGCAGCGCTTCGTCATCCTGCGCGCCGGCAGGCTGCACGGGGTGAAGGGCCCCGGGTTGTTCTTGATCGTTCCGATCCTCGACAGCATCACGGCGATCATCGACCAGCGCATCCAGACCACCGCATTCAGCGCCGAGCAGGCGCTCACGCGCGACACAGTGCCGGTCAACGTCGAGGCGGTGGTGTTCTGGCACGTTCACGACGCCCAGAAGGCGGCGCTCAACATCACCAATTACCGCGAGGCGGTCGACCGCGTGTCGCAGACTTCGCTGCGCGAGATGATCGGCGCCTCGATGCTGGCCGCGCTGCTCTCCGAGCGCCAGGCGGCCGACGAGTTCCTGCGCGCCGAGATTGCGCGCAAGACCGCGGACTGGGGCGTCTCGGTCAATTCCGTCGAGATCCGCGACGTGACCATCCCGGAAGCGCTGCAGGACGCCATGTCGCGCCAGGCCCAGGCCGAGCGCGAGAAGCAGGCGCGCGTGATCCTCGGCTCCGCCGAGGCCGAGATTGCCGGCAAGTTCGTCGAGGCGGCGCGGACCTATGCGGAGAGTCCGGGGGCCATGCAGCTCCGCGCCATGAACATCATCTACGAGACGACGAAGGAGCGCGGCACCACCATCCTGATCCCGAGCTCGATCGTCGACAGCATGAACACGGGATTCGCGTCTGCGGGGCGCGCGGCGCCGAGCGCCTCGGGCGGATGAGGGAGTGTGGGTCAGCGTTGTGCAAGCGGGAGCGCGGCCGCTTGCGAACGGGCGCGCGTTCCCGGGGCAACGTCCGGGGGGCTCGGTTCCGCCGGCTGGCCGCGACTCCGTGGGTGTTGTCGGCCGGCGCGATCTTGCCTATGTCAGGCCCAGCAAGGTTTTGGGTCGGGAAATGCCGCAGACAGCCCGCTTACGCCTAGGTCCCGTTCCGCGTCCGATGATCGCGGCGGGCGCAACGTTCGGGGCGCTGTTGGCGGCTGCGCTCGGGCTGTGGGCCTATTACGGCAGCGCGGTGTTCTTCGAGACTATTGCGGCGGGAATTGCGGCCTGCTTGTGAGGCTCGGGAAGAAATGTCGATCGAGCCTGAACGATGAGCGCACGGACGAGCCGCCTGCTTCTCGTGCTTGTCGCGTTCCTCGCGGGACTAGGCACCTTGTTCGCCATCCTGGTCCTCGTCGTGAGGCCGGAGACGACGCCGATGCTGCCCTCCGCGGCCGCGATCGGCGGGCCGTTCCAGCTCGTCGACCAGAACGGCCAGGCCGTGACCGATCGGGATTTCAAGGGCGAGCCCTATCTGGTGTTTTTCGGCTTCACCCATTGTCCCGACGTCTGCCCGACGACGCTGATGGAACTCTCCGACGTGCTGGACAAGCTCGGTTCCGACGGGGCGCGGATCGGAGCGCTGTTCATCACCGTCGATCCCGAGCGCGACACGCCGGCCGCGCTCAAGGAATATCTGTCGAGCTTCAACCCGCGTTTCAAAGGACTGACCGGCGATCCCGCCGCGATCGCCCAGGTCGCCAAGTCCTACCGCGTCTACATGAAGAAAGTGCCGCTCGACGGCGGCGACTACACGATGGATCACACCGCCCTCGTTTATCTGATGGACAAGAACGGAAAATTCGTCGCACCGTTCAATCTCAAGCGCCGGCCGGAAGACGCCGCGGCCGATCTGCGGCGCTATCTCTGACGACGGACGACCGAAACGGACTGCGGGATTGTCGGATGGGCTCTTATCGCATTGAGGCGGTGTTCTTGCTGCTCCGTCGTCCATCGGCGTTCCTGTGCGCTGGCGCGCTCCTCGTCGCGCTCTTCGGAACTGCGGGCGCGCGGGCCCAGCCGCTCGCGCTCAAGCCCGACAGCCCGCAGATTGCCGCCGGCGTTCCGGGGTTCTGGGATCCGCGCCGGCGGCCGGAGCGGCCGGATCTGTCGCACATTTCGGCGATCCGGTTTCTCACCGAGGTCGATTTCCCCCCGTTCGATTTCGCCGGCAGCGACGGCAACCCGGCCGGCTTCAACATCGACCTGGCGCGGCTGATCTGCGAGGACTTGAAAGTGACCTGCACGATTCAGATGCGCCGCTTCGACACGTTGCTTGCCGCGCTCGGCGAGAACCGCGGCGACGCCCTGATCGCCTCGCTGGCGCCGACGCCGGCGCTGCGCCAAAGGATCGATTTCACCGATCCGTATTACCGCTCGCCGGCGCGCTTCGTCGCGCTGCGGGACGCGGGGCCCGCCGCGGTGGCGCCGGAGCGGCTCGAGGGCAAGAAGATCGCGGTGGTTTCCGGAACGGCGCACGAAGCCTATGTCAAAACCTTCTTCACCGAGGCGGAGGCGCGCGCCTATCCCAATGCCGATGCGGCTCGCGAGGCGCTGCGTCGGCGCGAGGTCGACCTGTTGTTCGGCGACGGCATCGGGTTGGCGTTCTGGCTCAACGGCACGGACTCGGCGAACTGCTGCAAGTTCGTCGGCGGGCCGTTCACGGAAAGCCGCTATTTCGGCGAAGGGGTCGGCATCGCGGTGAAGCGCGGCAACGACACCTTGCGCCTGGCGCTCAACTGGGCGCTGTTCCGGCTGTGGGAGCAGGGCCGCTTCACCGACCTGTGGCTGCGTTACTTCCCGATCAGCCCGTTCTGAGAACGAACACGAACGCACCCGAACGACGGAAAAGACCAACCACGGAGACGCGCGCCAAGGTGCTTCTCTGTCCGTCACCCGGCCGTTCCCTCGTTGGAGCAACGATGTCGCAAGCCGAAACCCAAGCGCCGAGTTTGCGGGAAGTTGCCGAGCGTTCCTCCGCCTGGCCGTTCGAGGAAGCGCGGAAGATCGTCGCCCGGCTTAAGCGGCATCCCAAGGACACGGTCGTGTTCGAGACCGGCTATGGCCCTTCCGGCCTGCCGCACATCGGCACGTTCGGCGAAGTGGCGCGCACGAGCATGGTCCGGCACGCGTTCCGGGTGCTCACCGGGGATGCCGTGAAGGCCCGCCTGATCGCCTTCTCCGACGACATGGACGGTCTGCGCAAAGTGCCGGACAACGTGCCGAACCGCGACATGCTGGAAACCCACCTCGGCAAGCCGCTCACCCGCATCCCCGATCCGTTCGGCACGCATCCGAGCTTCGGCGAGCACAACAATGCGCGCCTGCGCGTTTTTCTCGATCAATTCGGCTTCGACTACGAATTTTTTTCGGCGACGGAATGCTATGCGTCCGGCCGCTTCGATGCGACGCTGCTACGCGTGCTCGAACGCTACGACGAGGTGATGGCCATCATGCTGCCGTCGTTGCGCGAGGAGCGCGCGCAGACCTATTCGCCGTTCCTGCCCATCTGCCCTCGCACCGGCGTGGTGCTGCAGGTGCCGGTGCTCGCCCATGATTCCGCGCGCGGCACCATCACGTACGAGGATCCCGAAACCAAAGAGGCGGTGATGACGCCCGTCACCGGCGGGCGCTGCAAGCTGCAATGGAAGCCCGACTGGGCCATGCGCTGGGTTGCGTTCGGCGTCGATTACGAGATGGCCGGCAAGGACCTGATCGACTCGGTCAAGCTCTCCGGCGAGATCTGCCGGGCGCTGGGCGCAACGCCGCCGGAAGGCTTCACCTACGAGCTCTTTCTCGACGAGCAGGGCCAAAAAATCTCGAAATCCAAGGGCAACGGCCTCACCATCGAGGAATGGCTGCGCTACGCCGGGCCCGAGAGCCTGTCGCTGTTCATGTATCGCGAGCCGAAGGCGGCCAAGCGCCTGTATTTCGACGTGATCCCGCGCCACGTCGACGAATATCACCAGCAGCTCGACGCCTATCAGCGTCAGGATCTGCGCCAGCGGCTGTCCAATCCGGCCTGGCACATCCATTCCGGCGATCCGCCGCCGCCCGAGATCCCGATCGCGTTCTCGATGCTGTTGAAGCTCGTGTCCGCCTCGAATGCCGAGGATCCGGCGACGCTGTGGGGTCGGGGTGACGCCGCACAGCCACCCCAAGCTTGATGCGCTCGTGACCTACGCGATCCACTATTTCCGCGATTTCGTGCTGCCGGCAAAAAAGTTCCGCGCACCGACCGAAGTCGAGCGCAAGGCGCTGCTCGATCTGCGCGATGCGCTCTCGCAGCTTCCGGCGGATGCGAGCTCGGAGCGGATCCAGGAGGTCGTCTACGAGGTCGGGCGCCGCGAGCCGTTCCTCGACCGCACCGGCAAGATCAAGACCAAGGACGGCAAGCCGGGCGTGTCGCTCGAATGGTTCAATCTGCTCTACCAAGTGCTGTTCGGCGAGGAGAAAGGCCCGCGCTTCGGCTCGTTCGTCGCCATCTACGGGCTCGACAACACCGTGGCGCTGATCGACGGCGCGCTCGCCCGCTCGGCGTGACAATGCTTCCCCCGGACGCGGCGCGCTTCTCCCTCCCCGAAGGGGAGGGTGGCGAGGTGCGGAGCGCCGAGCCGGGTGGGGATTTCACCGCTTCGCGCGCGCGACGCGCTTGATGCGTTCGGCGCGGATCGCATCGAGGCAATCGAAATACATCATCGCGGCGGCCTCGATCGGATCGGGCTCGAGCTCGACCGCTGCCTTCTGGATCTCCACCAGGGCCGCGGCCAGCATCGCGGCCGCAAACTCGTCATAGTCGTTCATGGCGCATTCCCCTTTCGGTTCGCCTTGCCGTTATCAATATTTTTAGCGTGGAACAGCGGGGAGTGGTACCAAATACGGCCCTTTCCTGCGTCATTTGCCGGACTTGACCACGCAATCCATGCACGCTGCCGGAAGCGGAAAGGCCGCATGGGTGCGCGGGTTACGCCGGCGCATGACGAGTCCCAAATACTGACATCGGTGTGAGCCCGCAGCCAGTCGACGGCGGGATTTGTGGTCCGATTCCTCGTGCTTTTCCGGCATCTATCGGCGTTGCGTTCAGCGCATCCAGAGATCAGTCTTGAAATCACGATCTCGAATCCAATGGCCAACCTAACTAACGCAGACCGGCAATGTGTTTTACGTTTCCACCATCTCCACCAGCGCCTGCGTCAGCGCGCCGTCAGGATCGGCGAGGCTTTCCAGGATCGTGAAATGGTTGGCGCCGTCGACCGGCAGCAGGTGGCCGGGCAGGCCGCGCTCGACCCAGGCCTTCGCGTAATCGACCGATTGCCGGCACAACTCGGGCAACTCGGCGGTGCCGTAGGCGACGACGAGCGGCCCGGCCATCGGCGGTAAATGCAATATGGGGCTGTTGCGGCGCGCCTCGGCGGCGCCGAGGCCGAGCTTGACGTTCAGGTAGTTGAGCCGGATCGGCTCGAGATCGTAGAGGCCGGAGATCGCCACCCCGCCCTTGACCGCGCCGAGGCTCACCGCGCTCGCGGTCAGATGGCCGCCGGCGGAATGGCCGCCGACGTAGATGCGGGCCGGATCGGCGCCGTAGTCGCCGAGATGTTCGGCGAGCCAGGCGACCGCATGGCGGATCTCGTTGACAATCTGGTCCATGCGCGCGTCGGGCGCCAAAGTGTATTCGACGACCGCGACATTGATGCCGTGCGCCAGCGGCCCCTCGGCGAGGAAGGCGAACCCCTCCTTGTCGTTCCTCTGCCAGTAGCCGCCGTGGATGAACATCAGCGTCGGCGCGCGCTGGCTGTCGGCGAGGAACAGGTCGAGATGCTGGCGCGGCGTGTCGCCGTATTCGAGGTCGAGATGGCCGCGCCGGCTCTGCCGCACGCGCGCGCTGCGCGCGTGCCAGCCGGCGATGATCGCCTCGGCATTCGGCACCGCGGCGCGATTGTTGTAGGCACTATCGAGCTGGGCTCGATCCATTCCGCGGTAAAGCATCGGAAGGCTCAAACGGCACGCCGATTTGCACGCCGATTCTCGCTCGACTCGGCGGCGCTGGTAATCATTAGCCTCAAGACGTCTTGGCGAGGCCGGAGGCGACAACCTCGTCGATGATCGCTTCGCGCGCCTTCCGCGTTGATGCCAGGCGCTCCTTCACGGCGTCGAGCACCGCCGGCGGCGCCGTCTCCGGCGTTCCGGCCCGGAATGGCGGCTCGGGCGCATATTCGTGCGCGAGTTGGACCGCCTGCGCCTGCGCCTCGCCAAGAAGCTCGGCCACGACCGTGAGGCCGAAATCGATGCCCGCCGTGACGCCGCCGGCCGTGAACAGATTGCCGTCGCGCACCACGCGGCCATGCGTCGGGATCGCCCCGAACTTCGCGAGAAAATCGTGCGAGGCCCAGTGTGTCGTGGCGCGGCGACCCTTCAGGAGGCCAGCGGCGCCGAGCACGAGAGAGCCGGTGCAAACGGAACTCACATAGCGGGCGCGCGCAGCCTGGGCGCGCAGGAAGCCGAGCACCTCAGCGTCCTGAAGCAGCGCGTTGATGCCTCCGCCTCCAGGCACGCACAGGACATCGAGCGCCGGGCATTCGGCGAAGGTCATGGTCGGGGCGAGCACGAGCCCAGTCGCCGAGGTGATCGCCGAGCGATCCTTCCAGATCAGGTGCACCTTCGCGTCCGGGATCGAAGCGAAGACCTCGTAGGGGCCGGTCAGGTCGAGCTGCTGCACGCTCGGAAAGACGAGGATGCCGATGTGAAAGGTCATGAGAGCCTCCAGATTGACGGCGCGATCCTAAGAGAGCAAGGTCTGGCGCAAATGACAAAGAACCCTCGTTTCGCGCCAAGCCGCCTTCGCCGGATCGAGATCCTGGCCTTCCAGGATGTCCAGCTTCTCGACGTCGCCGGCCCGCTACAGGTCTTCGCCAGTACGAATGATCTCGCTCGCGCGGCGGGTGAGCCCCGTCCTTACGCGCTGGTCACGGTGGCCGAGCGGCCGCTCGTGACCGCCTCGGCCGGGCTTGGCCTTGCGGCGCAGGATCTTTCCGAATCCAGCGTACCCCTCGACACGCTGATCGTCGCCGGCGGCTTCGGTGTCGATCCGGCTTGCGAGAATGCCGCACTGATCCGCTGGATCACCGCGCGCGCGGCGGTGGCGCGGCGCATCGCCTCGGTTTGCAGCGGCGCCTTCCTGTTGGCGACGGCCGGCCTCCTCGATGGCCGCCGGGCCGTCACGCATTGGCAGCGATGCGCCGAATTCGCCCGCCGATTTCCCGCAGTGCATCTCGAACCTGATCCCATCTTCGTCCGGGACGGCAATATCTGGACCTCGGCTGGCATCACGGCCGGGATCGATCTGGCGCTGGCGCTCGTCGAGGCGGATCTCGGCCGGCGGGTCGCATTAGCGGTCGCCCGCCAACTCGTCGTCTTCCTCAAACGTCCAGGCGGCCAAGCGCAATTCAGCGTGACGCTCGCCCTGCAGCACGGCGATGCCGGCTTCGAGCGCCTCCATGCCTGGATCGCCGATAATCTTCGCGGCGATCTGTCGGTCCCCTCGCTCGCCGATGCTGCCTCGATGAGCGAGCGCAGCTTCGTTCGCCATTATCGCCGGGCGACCGGCATGACGCCGGCGCGCGCCATCGAACGGATCCGAGTCGAGGCGGCTCGCCAAGTGCTCGAGCAAGACCTGCCGGTGAAGCGCGTCGCGGCGCGTTGCGGCTTCGGTTCCGAGGAAACCATGCGCCGCAGCTTCCTGCGCCTGCTCGGTGCGACGCCGCAGGCCTATCGCGAGCGCTTCTCATCGGGGTCGAGTTAGAGCGGATTTCGATTAACTGAAACGTATCCGGCGTTGGCGAGATAGTTGGCGCATCCTGCGGCGTGCAGCGGTGAAGGAAGTCGCCCGGGGCATCTCGCGGCGTCGAGATGGTCCTGGCGGCGATTTTTCGTAAGAGTGGAAGAGTGCGCCAGTCGACCTGTCACAGCCGGCAGCCGCCGCGGGCGCGAAATGAGTGGCCCGTACTTGAAGGTCCCATGCGGGACCGGTAGGGTCCGCGCTCCCATCCGGAGCCTCAGGCGTGATCGGATTGCTCGATCGCCTCGCGCGGCCGTTGTTGCGGGCGCTCGACCCCGAGGATGCCCACGCGCTGGTGATGCACGCATTGCCGTTGGCGCCGGTGCGGCCGGCTTCCCGGCAATCCGCGCCCGCGGCTGTTTCGGCTCGAAGCCGACGAGGCGGTGATCAATCGACTCGGCTTCAACAACGAAGGCTTCGATGCGGCGCGCCGACGGCTCGCCGACCGCGGTGCCGGCATCGTCGGGGTCAATCTCGGGGCCAACCAGGACACGCAGGACCGCGCGGCCGATTATGTCGCCGGCATCGAGGCTTTTGCCGGGCTCGCGAGCTATTGCACCATCAACGTGTCGTCCCCGAACACACCGGGCCTGCGCGACCTGCAGCAAAAATCCGCACTCGATGCGCTGCTGGCGAGGATGATGGAGGCGCGGGAGCGGAGCGCTGCCGGCCGGCGCCTGCCGGTGCTGCTCAAGATCGCTCCCGATCTGGCGCTTGCCGATCTCGATGACGTGGTCGCGGTCGCGCGCGCGCGCCGCGTGGACGGCATCATCGTCTCCAACACGAGCGTCGGCCGGCCGAAAGCCTTGCGCGACCATGCGGCGTCCGAGGCGGGCGGTCTCTCCGGCCGGCCGCTGTTTGCGCTCTCCACGCGCATGCTGGCCGAAACCTTCATGCGGGTCGATCGCGCCTTTCCGCTGATCGGGGTCGGCGGCGTCGATTCCGGGGCGGCGGCTTTGGCAAAGATCAAAGCCGGCGCCACCCTGGTCCAGCTCTATACGGCGCTGGTGTTCCGCGGGCTCGGCCTGATCGGCGATGTCAAGGATGAGCTCGCGCGATTGCTGCGGCGGGAAGGATACGAGAATGTCCGCGCCGCGGTCGGCGCCGAGGCCGCGGCCTGCACGGCCGCGCCTTGGCCGAACCCATGACTGAACTTCCGGCGTGCGGTTCGCTCGAACGGCGGCTCACCGGCGCTCGGTCGGCGCGCGGACCAGGCGAACGATCAGCCAGATCGGCAGCACGATGATGGCGCCCAGCAGAAAGTAGCGCCACACCCAGCGCACGGCGTCGAAACCCATGTTCCAGATGTGCAGGAAAAATCGCCGGATGCTGTCGAGGATGTTCCAGGGATCGAGACCGCTGGCGTGGAGCACCACGCCGACGAGAATCGACAACAGGATCAATCGCACGACCACGGCCAGCGGCGGGCCGCCGAAGAAGCGGATGGCGTGATTGGTCACGGCGGACTCCGTCGATCTCGGCCCCGGTCCGGTCGCGGGCGGCCTATCGGGCGGGCGCTCTTTCCCCGGATCCTGCGCGGTCATGAGTTGTCGCTCCCGTCTTCGAGTCAAGCATTCTTTCCAGCGTTTCGAGGCGATCGGCCTCGCCGGGCGGCTTGTCCCAGCGCAGGCGATTGATGCGGGGAAACCGCATGGCGAGCCCCGACTTGTGTCGGGCCGAGCGCTGCAGTCCCTCGAACGCGATTTCCAGCACGAGGCCCTTGTCGGGCTCGTGCACGACTTCGCGCACCGGCCCGAAGCGGTCAATGGTGTTGCGCCGCACGAAGCGATCGATCTGCAGCAGCTCCTCGTCGCTGAAGCCGAAATACGCCTTGCCGACCGGCACCAGCTCCTCGCCCTCGGGGGCGCTGCGCCAAACGCCGAAGGTGTAGTCGGAATAGAACGAGGAACGTTTGCCGCTGCCGCGCTGGGCGTACATCAGCACCGCGTCGACCAGCGCCGGGCCGCGCTTCCATTTCCACCACAGCCCCCGCGGCCGGCCCGGCACGTAGGCGGCCTCGCACTGCTTGAGCATCACGCCTTCGACGGCCTCGGCGTCGGGGCCGGCCCCGGCCGCCGCCGGATTTTTCCGCGCGGCGGCCAGCTCCTGCCACGTGGAGAATCCGATGAGCGGCGAGAGATCGATCCGGGGTTCGGCGAGCCGTTTCACCAGGGCTTCGAGCCGGGCGCGGCGCTGGAGAAACGTTCGCTCGCGCAGGTCTTCCGCGCCCTCGACCAGCAGATCGTAGGCTCGCAAGTGCGCCGGGAACTCCGCCATGAGTTTCGGCGTCACGACTTTGCGGTTGAGCCGCTGCTGCAGCATGTTGAACGACTGGACGCGGCCGTCGCGCACGATTAGCAATTCCCCGTCGATCGCGCCCTCGAATTGCAGGGCTTCGATCAGATCGGGAAAGCTCCTGGAAATGTCCTCGCCGGTCCGCGAATAGAGCCGCGCAACGCGCGCGCCGTCTTCGCCGCGTCCCGCCGCCGCCTGCACGCGAATGCCGTCCCATTTCCATTCGCCGATGTACGCCCTGGGATCGAGCGGCGCGAGATCCTCTTCCTCGACCGCGTGCGCGAGCATGACCGGGCGAAACGGCGCCGGATCGCGCCCGATCGGTTTTTCGCCGGAACCTTCGACCCAGGCGAAAAGCTCGGCGTAAGGCGGGCTGAGCCCGGGCCAGATCAGTTCGATCTCGTCGGGATCTTTGTCCCCGAGCGCGGCGACCGCCGTCTTGGCGAGCCGGGCGGAGACGCCGATGCGCAGCCCGCCGGTGACGAGCTTCAGCAGCGCCCAACGGCCCGTCTCATCGAGCGCGTCGAGCCAGCGCGCGAGCTGCGCGGGCAGCTCGGCCTTGCCCAGCGTGCCGAGCCTTGCGACCACATCGCAGAGCGGCGGCGCGGTCTCGGCGCCGCGCCCGGTGGGCGGACGCGGCCACAACAGCGCGACGGTCTCGGAGAGATCGCCGACGTAATCGTACGACAGCTCGAACAGCACCGGATCCGTGCGCTCGGCGATCAGCGCGCGGATGATGCCGGGCTTGGCGTGAGGAAACGACAGCGCGCCGGTCAGCGCCGCGAGCGTGATGCCGCGCTCCGGATCGGGCGTGGTGCGGAAATACTCGGTCATCAGCCGCAGCTTGGCATTGCGGCCGTGCTCGAAGGCGAGCCGGTCTAGCAATTGCGCGAAGCGGTTCATGCTGCCGGCCGGCTCAAGCCCCCTCATCGTCTTCCTCGCCGTAGCCCTCGATGCGCAGCGGCCGGGCGGCAAGTCCGCGTTGCGTGCTCCAATGGACCAGCGCATCTTCCTGGCCGTGGGTCACCCAGATCTCACCCGCGCCGGTCGCCGCGATGGTCGAAGTCAGCCCGTCCCAGTCGGCGTGGTCGGAGATCACCAGCGGAAGCTCGACCCCGCGCTGGCGCGCCCGCGCCCGGACCCGCATCCAGCCCGACGCGAACACCGCGACCGGATCGGGAAACCGCCTTGCCCAGACCTCCCGGAGCGCGGAGGGTGGGCACAGCACGATGGCGCCGGCGAGCTCGGCCTTGCCGGCATCTCTCGCCGGCCGCGTCTCGCCGAGCTCGATGCCGCGGCTCGCGTAATACCGGGTGAACGCCTCGAGCGCGCCGTGCAGGTAGACGGGTTTCTCGTAGCCGGCTTGCCGCAATAGCGCGAGCACGCGCTGCGCCTTGCCGAGCGCATAGACGCCGACGAGATGCGCGCGCTCGGGAAACAGCGCGATCGAGCTCAAGAGCTTGCCGATCTCCGCACCGGGGTCGCCGTGCCGGAACACCGGCAGGCCGAATGTCGCCTCGCTGATGAACACGTCGCAGGGCACGAGCTCGAAGCCTGCGCAGGTCGGGTCGGCGACGTCCTTGTAATCGCCGGACGCGACGATGCGCGTGCCGGCGGCCTCGATGCGGATCTGCGCGGAGCCGAGCACGTGCCCGGCCGGGTGAAAGCTCACCGTTACGCCGTCGATGTCGAGTCTCTCCCCATAGGCGATCGGCTGCGCCGTTGCGGCGAAACCCTCGCCGTGGCGCAGCCGCATCAGATCCAGTGTCTCGGCGGTCGCGAGCACCCGATGATGTCCGGGCCGGGCGTGATCGGAATGGGCATGGGTGAGAAGCGCGCGGTCGACCGGCCGCAGCGGATCGATATAAAATCCGCCGGCGCGACAACAAAGTCCGGTGGGCGTGCGCACCAACAGCTCTTCGGGACTCACGACCGTCACATAGGTATGGATTTGCCTGATTCGAACCCCATGCTGGCGATGATCGCCTCCGCCGCGCTTCCGATCTCGTCGGGCGACCTGATTGCCGATCGGCGCTATGCGATCGCCCGGGAGCTCGAGCGGCGCGGGGAGCTGGCCGGTGCGGCCGATGTGTTGGCGCAGGCGCTCGAACGCGCGCCGGGTTTTTGCGTTGCCTGGTTTGCGCTTGCCGACGTCCGCGAGCGCCTGGGCGATCGGCTTGGCGCCGGCGAGGCATTCCGCCGGGCGCTGGCGCTCGATCCGGAGGACGCGCAGGGCGCCGGGCTGCGCCTGGCGCGGCTCCAAGCCCGCAACGCGCCGATGCCGCCGGCTTACGTGCGCACGCTGTTCGACCAATACGCGCCGCGCTACGACCACGCGCTCGTCGCGGCGCTCGCCTATCGCGCGCCGCGCCTGCTGCGGGATGCGGTCGAGCGGACACAAGCGGCGCGGGGACGACCGTTCCGATTCCGCCGCATGCTCGATCTCGGCTGCGGCACCGGGCTCGCCGGCAAGGCGTTCGCGCAGCTCTGCGACACCATGTTCGGGATCGATCTTTCGCCGGCCATGATCGAGCAGGCGCGCTGCAAGAATCTCTATCGCGATCTCCACGTCGCCGATCTGAACGAGGCACTCGGGCGCGAGCAGGAGCCCGCCGACCTGATCGTCGCGGCGGACGCCTTCGTCTATCTCGCCGATCTCGCGCCGGTTTGCCGCGCGGCCGCCCGGGTGCTCGAAGGAGGCGGGCTGTTTGCCTTCACGACCGAGACCCACGACGGCGCCGGCGTTGTGCTGAGCGAGAAGCTGCGCTACGCGCATTCCGCCGAGCACGTGCGCGGCGCGCTCGAAGCCGCGGGTCTATGCGTGCTCACCCTTGTTGTTGCCTCGCCCCGCACCGAGAACGCCGTCCCGGTCCCCGGCCTCGTGGTGGTCGCCGGACGTCATGCGGGGTCCGGCTGATCGGTGCGCGGTGAGTGCGAATGTCGGCTATGCGCGACAAACCGGAAGAAATATGTTCCTAGTGAGTTCTTCGCATTTTGACCGATGCTGTTGAAAAAGGGCTCGTGAAAACTGGCGAACCGTGATTCCGTCGGCTTGAGATACCAGCGACGGTGATTCGCGATGATGGGGCAGCAGACGAGCGATCAGAGCCAACTGTTCTACCTGTTCAACCTCGAACAGCGCATTCCGGAAGGCCATCTGCTGCGTCGGATGAATCCGGTTGTGACGCGGGTGTTGGCCGATCTGCGCGAGAAGCTGGCGCCCTTCTATAGCGAAATCGGCCGTCCGTCTGTCGATCCCG
>WNFY01001064.1_pt1 | contig 31995 bp, 31 predicted proteins | sample 5400091 | NCBI WGS metagenome assembly WNFY01 (sample SAMN13153364, study PRJNA577476) | soil metagenome | isolation source: 60 cm soil or saprolite under grassland replicate 1 | place: USA:California | collected 2016-06-15 | reverse complement strand
TTTCCCGGGCTTTTCTCCCTATGAAAACGGCGTTCCTCGATTTCGAGCAGCCGATCGCCGAGCTCGAGGCGAAAATCGAAGAGCTGCGCTACGCGCAGGACGACTCGGCGGTCGACATCTCCGAGGAAATCCAGCGCCTGCAGAAAAAGAGCGCGGCGCTCACCAAGGAAATCTACGCAAAGCTCACGCCTTGGCAGGTGGCTCTGGTGGCGCGCCATCCGCAGCGGCCGTACACGCTCGACTACGTCCCGGCGCTGTTTGCCGATTTCGATGAGCTGCACGGCGACCGGGCCTTTGCCGACGACCCTTCCATCGTCGGGGGCCTTGCCCGTTTCAGCGGCCAGTCGGTGATGGTGATCGGCCACCAGAAGGGGCGCGACACCAAGGAGAAGATCCTCCGAAACTTCGGCATGCCCCGCCCCGAAGGCTATCGCAAGGCGATGCGGCTTATGCGGCTTGCCGAGAAATTCGGCATTCCGGTCCTGAGCCTTGTCGACACGCCCGGCGCGTATCCGGGGATCGGCGCGGAAGAGCGCGGCCAGTCGGAGGCGATCGGCCGCAGCCTGTACGTGATGGCCGAGCTCAAGGTGCCGATCGTATGCACCATCATCGGCGAGGGCGGCTCGGGCGGCGCGCTCGCCATCGCCGTGGGCGACGTGGTCATGATGCTGCAATACGCGACCTATTCGGTGATCTCCCCCGAGGGCTGCGCGTCGATCCTGTGGAAAAGCGCCGACAAGGCGCCGGAGGCCGCGGAGACCCTCGGCATCACCGCCGGCCGGCTGAAGACTCTCGGGCTGGTCGACAGGATCATCGCCGAGCCCCTCGGCGGCGCGCATCGCGATCCGGCGGCCATGGCTCAGGGCCTGAAGAAGGCTCTCACCGACGCGCTGCGCGCGGTCGCGGACAAGAGCCCGCAGGAACTCGTCGAGGAGCGTTTCGAGCGCCTGATGGGCTATGGAAAGTTCAAGGAACTCGAGCTCAAGTGAGCTGCCGGAGCGCGTGGCGGCGGCGCTTTCGCCCGCGGTTCCTCCGGGGGCGCACCTCGCGCTGGGTCTGTCGGGCGGCATAGATTCGGTAGCGCTACTGTCGATTCTGCTGGAACTCGCGCCGGCGCTGCGGTTTTCGCTTCGCGCCGTTCACGTCAATCACGGCATCAGCCCGAACGCCGGCCGCTGGGCCGAGTTTTGCTCCGATCTGTGCGGCAGGTCACAGGTTCCGCTGCAGCTGGAAACCGTGGACCTGAGCCCCTATCGCAGTCTCGGCCTGGAGGGCGCTGCGCGGCAGGCCCGCCACGAGGTGTTCGCGCGCCTGGAGGCCGATTTCGTCGTTCTCGCGCAGCATCGCGATGACCAGGCCGAAACCCTGCTGCTGCGGCTGCTGCGCGGCGCCGGCTTGCGCGGCCTTGCCGCGATGTCTCCCTCGAGGTCGCTTCCCGGGTCGCGCGCGCGGCTGCTGCGGCCGCTGCTCGAGGTCTCGCGCGGGGAGATCGAGGCCTACGCCCGCTTGCGGGGCCTCGATTGGATCGAGGATGAGAGCAACGCCGACACCGCCCGCCGGCGGAATTTTCTCCGACGCGAGGCGATCCCGCTTCTCGAGCGGCAATTTCCCGCGGCGAGCGCTACCATCGCGCGCGCAGCGGTCCACTTGGCGGAGGCGCGGGAGCTGCTCGAAGAGATGGCGAGGGCCGACCTGGAGCGCTGCGGCGACGGCGCCGCCGTGGAAATCCAGTCTCTGCGTCAGCTGGGCGAGGCTCGTGCCAAGAATCTCCTGCGCCATTGGTGCGAAGCGCGGGGTATCCAAGCTCTCGCTGCGGCGCGGATCAACGAGCTGATGCGCCAGCTGCGCGAGTCCCGGGCAGACGCCCGCGTCGGCCTGTCGGTGCCCGGCTGGAATTTTCTTCGCCACCGGGACAAGCTGTACCTCGAGCCTGCAGGAGAAAATGTCGGACCGGATTTCCGCGAGAGCTGGAGCGGCGAAAACGCGCTGCCGCTGCTCGCGCTCGGAGGAGTGCTGAAGTTCAAACCGGAAGAAGGGCGGGGGCTGAGCCTGGCGAAGCTGCGTCAGGCGCCGGTCACCGTGCGCGTGCGGCGGGGCGGAGAGCGATTGCGGCCGGATTCGCGCAGGCCGCGGCGCACGCTGAAGAATCTGTTTCAGGAGCGCGGCATTCCGCCGTGGCGCCGCGACCGCCTGCCCCTCGTTTACTGCGGCGAGGAGCTCGTTTCGGTGCCGGGCATCGGGGAGGCGTGCGAATTCCGGGCGGCGCCGGCGGAGGCGGGCCTCATCGTGACATGGGAGCCGTTCGGGTAGCAGCCGGGACGGCGACGCGCGTGGTCTGTGCCGCAAGGCGGGGAAAGACAGCGCGGATCAGAGTGCCGCGGCCGCCCGCCGGCGCGGCGAGATCGACTCTCCCGTTGTGCTGCTTCGCGATCTCCGCGACGATGGACAATCCGAGTCCGCAACCTTCGCCTCCCGTGGCAGCCACCCGGTAAAAGCGCTCGAAAACCTTTTCGCGCTCGGTCTCAGGTATCCCCGGCCCGTTGTCTTCGACTTCGAGCACGGATTCGCGGTCGCGCCCCTGTGTGCGAACCGTGACTCTGCCGCCCGCCTGCGTATAGGCGAGGGCGTTATCGAGCAGATTTGCGACCAGCTCGCGCAACAGAAGCGGCTCACCGAGGGTCCACGCATCCTCGAGCTCGAAGCCGAGGTCGATATCCTTGCTCAGAGCGTGCTGCACCCATTCGCGCACGTCGCGGCCGATGAGTTCATGGAGGTTTACCGGCTGCCCGCCCGCCGTTTCTCCGGGCTCCGCCCGCGCCAGGGTGAGCAGTTGATTGACGAGATGGCTGGTGCGCCCGGTTTCCCCGGCGATCATGTCCAGGAGCGACTTCAGCTCCACGGTCGAAGGCTGGCGGCGCGCGAGCTCCGCGTGAGTCTTCAGTCCCGCAAGCGGCGTGCGCAGCTGGTGCGCGGCGTTGGCGATGAAGCGCTGCTGCGATTCGATCGCCGCGTTCAGACGCGAGAGCAAGCTGTTGACTGCGCCGACGAGAGGCTGGACCTCCTGCGGCTGGTTCTCCCGAATCGCGCGCAGATCGCGCGGCGAGCGCGCTGCGATCTCTTCGCGCAGCCGATCGAGGGGCTTGAGCCCCTGGCCGATGCCGAACCAGAACAGCGCCACCGCCGCAACGGCGATCAGCAGCTGGGGCGCGGAAGAGGCTATCAGCAGCTCCAGCACGAGCTTGTCGCGCTTCACCAGCGTCTCCGCAACGTGGACGATCGCGGTGCCGTTGCCGACCGTAACGGCACGGGCGGCGACGCGCACCCGCTCGCCGTCGAAGTTGGCGTCGTAGAAGACATGCTCTTCGTGCGCCAAGCGCTCCGGCGGCGCCGGCAACCGCGGTGTTCCGGCTATCAGCTCGCCGCCGGGCCCGAGCACCTTGTAGTAGACGCGGTCCTCGGTATCGATACGCAGGGCCTCGATCGCAATCGAGGGAAGGTCGAGTTCGAGCCGGCCATCCATGGGGCGGATGTGGCTGGCAATCGCCAGCACCGGGTCGAGAAGCGCGCTGTCGTAGGCCTTGGTGGCCGCGTTGAAGGCGATGCGGTACGAAACGAAGCTTCCCGCCGCAACCAGCAACAGCAGCGGACCGACCAGCCAGTAGGTGAGGCGCTGTCGCAGGCTAGCGTTCATCCGGGTCTTCGACCATGTAACCGAAGCCTCGCACCGTGCGAATCCTGATTCCGGCGTCCTGGAGCTTGGAGCGCAGCCGCGAGATGTACACCTCGATGGCGTTGTGGGTGAGCGAGTCGTCCCAGCTGCACATCGCCTGAAGCATGTGCTCCTTGCTGACCACCTGCCCGACCCGCATGAGCAGGTATTCGAGCGCCGCCCACTCGCGCGGGGTGAGCTCGAGCGGATCCGACCCGATGCTCGCGCGCCGCCCGACGGTGTCGACGGTGAGGCGGCCGAAGTGCAGCTTGGGGCTCTTGACCGCCTGGCTGCGGCGCATGAGCGCCCGCGCGCGCGCTTCCAGCTCCGGCAGCGAGAACGGCTTGGTGACGTAGTCGTCGGCGCCGAGATCGAGGCCCCGCACGCGGTCCGCCTCGGCGTCGTGGGCGGTAAGAATCAGGATGCTCCCCGCGTGGCTTCCGCGGCGCAGCTGGCGCAACACGTCGAATCCGTCGATGCCCGGAAGGCCGAGGTCGAGCACGACCAGGTCGTAGTGCTCCTCCGCGCAAGCCCGCAAGGCCAGCTCCCCCGTCTCAGCATGGTCCACGGCGTAGCCCGACTGTCGCAGCGTTCGTATCAGCCCATCGGCCAGCGCCTTGTCGTCCTCGACGATCAGAACTCGCATGACAAGTTGTCGAACCGGGTCGAGCTTCAGCATAGCACGCGGAGGGACCCCGGATTCTTGAGAGGAGTGCACGAACTTCGCGGGGAAAAAGGAGCGTGGGAGCGCGATGCACCCCCACGCCACAGAGGAGGAAAGAGACTACGGCCTGCACTCTACGCGGCCGGCCTTGCAAAAACCTGATGGCAAACTGACAAGAGCCTGACGCCGTCCTTGGCTTTCCGGCAGCTTGGGAGCGGCGATCTGGGACTGATCGCGAACGGCAAGCTCGATTCCGGGCGAGGCGCGACACTCCGGCAAAAGCCTGATAAAATAAAAAGTTAGGCGTGTTTCTTGCCCTGCTTTCCGAATGCAAGCTGGAGATCCTGCATGGCGGTAGAGAGAACCCTGTCCATCGTCAAGCCAGACGCCGTGGCGAAGAACGCCATCGGACAGATCACCTCGCGCTTCGAGCGAGCCGGCCTGAAGATCGTCGCGGCGCGTATGCTGTACCTGTCGGAAAAGGAAGCCGAGGGCTTCTACTCGGTGCACCGCGAGCGCCCTTTTTTCCGCGATCTGGTTAAATTCATGGTTTCCGGCCCGATCATGGTGCAGGTGCTCGAGGGCGAAGACGCCATTTCCAGGAACCGCGAGCTGATGGGCGCGACCGATCCGAAAAAGGCCAGGAAGGGCACCATTCGCGCCGATTTCGCGGACAGCATAGACGCCAACGCCGTGCACGGCTCCGACGGGCCCGAAACCGCGCGCAGCGAGATCGCATACTTTTTCCCCGTCTCCGAGATCTATTCGCGCTAGGATGACTGTCAACCTCCTCGATCTGGATGGCGAGCAGCTCGCCGGGTTCGTCGCCGGCCTGGGCGAGAAGCCGTTCCGCGCGCGCCAGCTCAAGCGCTGGATGCACCGCTTCGGCGAATCGGACTTCGCGCGCATGAGCGACCTCGCGAAATCGCTGCGCGAAAAGCTCGCGCGGACCGCGAGTGTTTCGCCGCCGCGCATCGTCAACGACAGCATCGCCGGCGACGGCACGCGCAAGTGGCTGCTCGATGTCGGCAACGGCAACGCGATAGAGGCCGTGTTCATTCCAGAAACCAACCGGGGCACCCTGTGCATCTCCACCCAGGCGGGCTGCACCCTTGCCTGCCGGTTCTGCTCGACCGGCAGGCAGGGGTTCAACCGAAATCTCTCGGTGGCCGAGATCATCGGGCAGCTGTGGCTCGCCAACCGCGAGCTCGGCGCGATCCCGGGCGGCGGGCGCGTCATCGGCAACGTCGTGCTGATGGGAATGGGCGAGCCGCTGCTCAATTTCGACAACACCGTCGCGGCCTTGAAGCTGATGCTCGACGACGACGCCTACGGCCTTTCGCGACGACGCGTGACGCTGTCGACGTCCGGCATCGTGCCGATGATCGACCGCCTTCGCGACGAGTGCCCGGTGGCGCTCGCAGTGTCGCTGCATGCGCCGAGCGACGCGCTGCGCGACAAGCTCATGCCCATCAACCGCAAGTACCCGCTCGCCGAGCTGCTGGCGGCGTGCCGGCGCTACCTCGAACGCGCGCCGCGAGACTTCATCACCTTCGAGTACGTCATGCTGGAGGGGGTGAACGACGGCGACGAGCACGCGCGCCAGCTTATCGACCTCGCTTTGCGGGTGCCGTGCAAGATCAACCTGATTCCGTTCAATCCGTTTCCGAACTCGGGCTTCGTGCGCTCGCCGCACCGGGTCATCGAGCGCTTCGGCGAGATGCTCAACGGCGCCGGGATCGTCACCACGACGCGCAAGACGCGCGGAGACGAGATCGACGCCGCCTGCGGGCAGCTCGCGGGGAAAATTCAGGACCGTACTCACAGGCCGGCGCGCCTGGAAGGGAGGACGTCTTGAGTCGCCCCTTGCGCGCCTTGAACGTGCTCGCCCTGGCGGCGGCGCTTTTCGGCTGCGCCGGAGGGCCGCTCTCGGGCGATCTGCCCGGCGAAACCGACGGCGGGGCGATCATCGGCGAGGTCGCCGGCGCCCGGGAGCGCGCGCGCATCCATACCGAGCTGGCGGGGTCGTACTACCAGAGGGGAAACCTCGGCGTGGCTCTCGCCGAAGCGCGCACCGCGATAGCCGCGGACTCGAGTTACGCGCCCGCCTACAATGTGCTCGGCCTGGTGTACAGCGACTTGCGCGAGAACGGCGAGGCGGAAGGGGCGTTCGAGCGCTCGCTCAGGCTGAATCCCAACGATCCGGACGCCAATCACAACTACGCCTGGTTTCTCTGCGAGAACAAGCGCGAAGAGGAAGCCATACGCTATTTCTTGCTGGCGATCCGCCACCCGCTCTACGCGACGCCGCAAAAATCCTACGCGATGGCGGCTACCTGCGCTCTGCGCAAGAACAACGAACGCGACGCCGAAGATTATCTCGAGCGCGCACTGAAGCTGGATCCGAATTATTATCCGGCCTTGATCAGTCTGGGGCGGATCAAGTACCGCAGGGGAGAGCTTGACGCCGCGCGCAACCTGGTGGGCCGTTACAACAAGCTTGCCGAGCCGACCGCGGAATCGTTGTGGCTCGCGCTGCGCATCGAGCGCAGACTGGGCGACAGCACCGCGGTGACCGGCTACGCGAATCAGCTGCGCCGGCGCTTTCCAGGATCGAAGGAGTATCAGGAATTGCAAAAGGGAAGTTTCGAATGAGCGAGACGGCCGAACCGGTTGCACCGCCCGTCGACGCCGGGCCGGGACAAATGCTCGCGCAGCTGCGCGTCGAGCGCAAGCTGTCGATCGCCGACGTCGCGCAGCGCCTCAAATACGGCGCGCGCCAGATCGAAGCGCTCGAAGCCGAGGAGTTCGACAAGCTGCCGGGGGCGACTTTCGTCCGCGGGATGGTGCGCGGCTACGCCAAGCTGCTCGACACGGATCCGCAGCCGGTGCTCGACGCGCTCGATCAGCGATACGTTCCCGCGGAGATCGACCTCGATCTGCGCGACAAGGGCATCCCCTTTGCGCACAGCGGCAAAGGCGGCACCCGGGCTTATCTCTCACTTTCGGTCCTCGTCCTGATCGTCCTGGCCGGCGTGCTCTATGAGTGGCGTGCGGGCGCTTTTCCCTGGGTGAGGATCGCATCGGATACGCCGCCCCCGCCGCAAGAGCAGTCCACAGCCCGCGCTGCCGCAAAGCCTGCTGAGCAGCCCCCTGCGCAGCCCGTCGCGCAGCCCGCCGAAACGATAGCGCCCGCACCCGTTCCGAGCGCCGCGACAGAGTCCGCCGCGGCGCCGCCGCAACGGCCGTCTCGAAGCGAGGGGCGAATCCGGCTCGATTTCGACAGCGAATCCTGGGTCGAGATCAAGGAGCAGGACGGCAGGACGCTGATGTCGCAGCTCAATTCTCGCGGCACCCGGGCGGTCATTATCGGACGGCCGCCGCTGTCCCTGGTGATCGGCAACGCCGCGGCGGTGCGCCTCAGCTACAACGACAAGCCGGTCGATCTGAAACCCTATATCCAGGTCGAAGTCGCGCGGCTGACATTGGAGTAGGCGGCTCATGGTCAACATCCTGCGGCACAGGACACGTCAGGTCCGGGTCGGGCGCGCGCTGATCGGGGGCGACGCGCCGATCCTGGTGCAGTCCATGACCAACACCGATACCGCTGACGCCCAGAGCACGACGGCCCAGGTGGCCGAGCTCGCCCGCGCCGGCTCGGAAATCGTGCGTGTGACGGTGAACACGGCGGAGGCGGCGGCGCAGGTGCCCCGCATCCGCGAGCGGCTAGACGCCATGGGCTGCGATGTGCCTTTGGTGGGCGATTTTCATTTCAACGGCCACAAGCTGCTCGCCGAGCATCCCGATTGCGCCCGGTCGCTGGCGAAGTACCGCATCAACCCGGGCAATGTCGGCCGCGGCGCGAAGCGCGAGGAGCAGTTCGCTACCATGATCGAGATTGCGTGCCGCTTCGACAAGCCCGTGCGGATCGGGGTCAACTGGGGCAGCCTCGATCCGGAGCTGCTGGCGCGGCTCATGGACGAGAACGCACGGGCGCCTGAGCCGCTCGACTCCGACGCGGTGACCCGCGAAGCGCTGGTCGCCTCGGCGCTCGAATCCGCCGCCCGCGCGGAAAAGCTGGGACTTCCCGGAGATCACATCGTGCTCTCGTGCAAGGTGAGCGGCGTGCAGGACCTGATCGCCGTTTACCGGGAGCTTGCGCGCCGCTGCGATTATCCGCTGCATCTCGGGCTCACCGAGGCGGGGATGGGGACGAAAGGCATCGTGGCCTCCACCGCCGCGCTCGGAGTGCTGCTTCAGGAGGGAATCGGCGACACGATCCGCATTTCGCTCACGCCCGAGCCGGGCGGGGACCGCACGCGCGAGGTCGTGGTCGCGCAGGAAATCCTCCAGACCATGGGCCTGCGCTCGTTCTCGCCGATGGTGATCGCCTGCCCGGGCTGCGGCCGCACCACCAGCACCTATTTTCAGGAGCTCGCCGAGAAGATCCAGCGCTATCTCCGCGAGCGGATGCCGCAGTGGCGGGAGCGCTATCCGGGAGTCGAGGAGATGCAAGTCGCGGTCATGGGCTGCGTCGTCAACGGTCCCGGCGAGAGCAAGCGCGCTAATATCGGTATTTCTCTTCCCGGTTCGGGCGAGCGTCCGGTCGCCCCGGTATATGTGGACGGTGTGAAGACGGTGACTCTCAAGGGCGACACGATCGCCGAAGACTTCAAGCGTCTGGTGGACGATTACGTGGCTGCCGCCTACGCGGGTGACGGCGCGGCGCGTGCGCGGCTCGCCGCACCGGCGAAGAAGGGCCAGAGCGGCGATGCCGAAGCAGACGGCAACAACAAGACTATTCCCATCCGGGCAACTCACTAAATCTTTCAACGGCGGCTGGCGCTGCCGCCAAGAAGCTTCATGAACAAGAATATTCAGGCCATCCGCGGGATGAGCGATATCCTGCCGGAGGAGGCGAAATTTTGGACTTTTCTCGATAGCGCAGTCGCCGGTCTGTTCGCCGGCTACGGCTACGGGAATATGCGCTTGCCCGTGGTCGAGGCGACTCAGCTGTTCAGCCGCTCCATCGGCGAGGTCACCGATATCGTCGAGAAGGAGATGTACACCTTCCCCGACCGCAACGGCGACAGCCTCACGCTGCGCCCGGAAGCGACCGCCGGCATCGTGCGTGCGGCAATCGAGCATAGCTTGCTCTACGATGGGCCGAAGAAAGTTTGGACCAGCGGCCCGATGTTCCGTTATGAGCGGCCACAGAAGGGACGATATCGGCAATTCCATCAGGTCGACGTCGAGGCCCTGGGTTTCGCCGGGCCGGACGTCGATGCCGAGCAAATCGTCATGCTCGCCCGTTTGTGGAAGCGGCTCGGCATCGCCGATGTGGAACTGCATATCAACTCCATAGGCGACGCCGAAGCGCGGGCGCGGCACCGAGTCGATTTGGTGAAGTACTTCGAAGCGCACCTGGATCAATTGGACGAAGACGCCCGCCGCCGCCTGCACTCCAATCCGCTGCGCACGCTGGACAGCAAGAATCCCCGTCTCCAGCATCTGGTAGAAGCCGCGCCGAAACTGGCCGACTATCTCGACGATGTCGCTCGCGAACACTTCACAGCGCTGCAGGCACTGCTCAACGCGGCCGATATAGGCTTCGTGGTCGATCCGCGCCTGGTGCGCGGCTTCGACTACTATAACCGCACGGTGTTCGAGTGGATCACGACTCGCCTGGGATCGCAGGGAACGATAGCCGGCGGAGGGCGCTACGACGGGCTGATCGAGGAGCTCGGCGGCAAGGCGGCGCCTGCCTGCGGCTTTGCCATGGGCGTGGAGCGCATCGTGCTGCTGATGAAGGAATACCAATTCGTCGCTCCGGCTCGCCCAGCGGACGCATACATTGTCCACGCCGGTGACGGGACCGGTGCGCCGGCGCTGCGCCTCGCCGAGAGCCTGCGCGATGCCGGTCTCATCGTGCTCATGCACGCCGGCGGCGGCAACTTCAAGGCACAAATGAAGAAGGCCGACGCGAGCGGCGCGCGCTTTGCTATCATCATCGGCCCTGAAGAACTGGCTGCCGGTGAAGTCAGCCTGAAACCCTTGCGCGCGGCGGACGCCCAAGTGCGGGTCGCACCCGCACTCGTGGCCGGAATCATCCAACAGAGCGCTTGAGCGCTCGTCACAGGAACTGGGAACCGTCATGGCGGCATACGATCTCGAAGAACAGGAACAGCTCGAAGCTTTCAAGGCCTGGTGGAAGGACCACGGCGGCGCGATCATTCTCGGCGCCACGCTGTTGCTCGCGGCTATCGGAGCATGGAACGCCTGGACATGGTATCAACGCTCGCAAGCCGCGCAGGCCGCCGTGCTGTACGACACGCTGCAGAAGGCGGCGCGCGCCAACGATCTCAAGACGACCCGGGAGGCTGCGGGGGCGATTCTGGAGAACTTTCCGCGCAGCGCTTACGCGCCGCTCGCAGCGCTGGTTTCGGCCAAAGTCCATTTTCAAGCGGGAGACCTGAAGACCGCGCGCGCGCAACTTCAATGGGTCGTCGAGCACGCGAGGAGCGATGAAATACGCTCGACCGCCGCCTTGAGGCTGGCAAGCGTATTGCTCGACGACAACGAGCCCGACGCAGCGCTGAAAATTCTCGAAGCAAAGCCTCACCCGGGCTTCGAAGCCCTGTATGCCTCGCAGCGCGGGGACATTCTCGCTACGCAGAAGAGACGTTCCGAAGCGCGAGCCGCCTATAAGGCCGCGCTGGAGAAAGCCGGAGGGGGACCGCTGCGCGATGCGCTGCGGCTCAAGCTCGAGGCGCTCGGAGAAGGCTGATGCGGCGGCTCTTCCTCGCCGGCGTGGTGCTGCTCGCCGGATGCTCAGGCTCGGCTGGACCGAAGATGGCCGAGCTGTCGGAATTGCCTGCGAGCACACCGGTGCGCACGCTGTGGCAGGCGCGCGTCGGCGAGGCGGGAGACGCCATACTGTTTCCTGCGCTGGCGGTCGACGGCGTCTACGCCGCGGCCCAGGACGGTACCGTCGCCCGCTTTGAAGCGTCGGCCGGGCGGGAGTCATGGCGGGTCAATGTGGGCCGCACGCTTTCCGGCGGAGTGGGCTCCGACGGCACGCTCGTAGCGGTCGGAACGTTCGACGGCGAGGTCATAGCGCTCGATGGGCGTTCGGGCGAGGCGCGATGGCGCGCGCGCGTATCGAGCGAGGTCCTTTCGGCGCCCGTCGTGACCGGGGATCTGGTGATCGTCCGCAGCGCCGACGGTCGCCTGTTCGCGCTCGACGCGAGGGACGGCAAGCGGCGCTGGCTGTACCAGCGATCGAGTCCGCCTCTCTCGGTCCGTTCCCCTGTAGGCATGGTCGCCGACCGGGGTTATCTCCTTACCGGGTTTGCCGGAGGCAAGCTCGTGTCGATCGCGCTCGCCAACGGCAGCGTGCGCTGGGAAACGACCGTCGCGTTGCCTCGGGGCGCCACTGAGCTGGAGCGCGTCACCGACGTGGTCGGGCTGCCGATCGTCGCCGAGCGCGAAGTGTGCGCCGTGGCCTACCAGGGGCGTATCGGCTGCTTCGACCTCGCCAGCGGCAACGCACTCTGGTCGCGCGAGCTCTCGAGCACCGCGGGGCTGGCGATCGACGCGCGCTACGTCTTTGTCAGCGACGACAAAGGCGCGGTGCACGCTCTGGACCGTGCCGGCGGCGCGACGATCTGGAAGCAGGATCGCCTGTTCCTGAGGCGCCTTACAGCGCCTCTTTCCCTGGGGCGAGAGGTCGCCGTGGGCGACGTCGAGGGCTACGTGCATTTCCTTTCGCGAGAAAGCGGCGCCCTCGTCGGCCGTGTCGCTACCGACGGCAGCCCGATCAGATCGTTGCTCGTGCGGCTCGAGCGCGGGCTCCTAGTGCAGACGCAGGACGGCAATCTGTTCGCCTTGAGCACTGAGTAATCGGGATTGGACGCAGCATTGAAACCGACTCTCGTCATCGTCGGCAGGCCCAACGTCGGCAAGTCCACGCTGTTCAACCGGCTCACGCGCACCCGGGATGCACTGGTCGCCGATGTCCCGGGTCTGACGCGAGACCGCCACTACGGGGTGGGACGCCTGGGTGAACGACCGTACCTCGTGGTCGATACCGGCGGGCTCGAGCCGGAAGCGGGAGGCGTGTTCGTCGAGATGGCCAAGCAGGCGAGAACCGCAATCGCCGAAGCCGACATCATCATGCTGGTCACCGATACTCGCGAGGGCCTCACGGCGCAGGACCGCGCGATCGGAGAGGAACTGCGGCGGATCGGCCGGCGCGTGTTTGTCGCGGTCAACAAGGCCGAAGGCATGAGTCCCGAGCTCGCCACGCTCGAATTCCACGAGCTGGGACTGGGTGTGCCGTACGCGATTTCCGCCGAGCACGGAGAGGGGGTGCGCGATCTGGTGGAGGCCGCGCTCGCCGATTTTCCCCCTGGAAAAGACAGCGGCGAACCCGACGGCGCAGTCCGAATTGCCGTCGTAGGCCGGCCCAATGCCGGAAAATCCACGCTCGTCAACGCGCTGGCCGGTGAGGAGCGCGTCGTGACGTTCGAGGAGCCGGGCACCACGCGCGACGCGATCGACGTGGGGCTCAGGGTGCAGGGCCGCCGCTATGTCCTCGTCGACACGGCCGGATTGAGACGCCGCGGGAAGGTATTCGAAAGCGTCGAGAAGTTCTCCGTCATAAAGACATTGCAGGCTATCGATCGGGCCAATGTCGCGATCCTCGTTCTGGACGCTCAAGGCGAGATCTCGGATCAGGACGCGCACATCGCCGGATTCATCCTGGAGCGCGGGCGGGCCGTGGTGGTGGCGGTGAACAAATGGGACGGCGTGGACAGCTACGCACGCGACATGACCAGGCGCGCCATCGCGCGCAAGTTGAAATTTCTCTCGTTTGCGCGTTTTCATTACATCTCGGCTCGCGAAGGCCGGGGCATCGAGCGGATCATCGACTCGGTGGACGCGGCCTATCGGGCGGCTATGGCCAAGCTGCCCACCCCGAGGCTTACCCGCGCTCTTATCGCTGCCGTGGCAAAGCAGGCGCCGCCGCGCGCGGGGCTCTCGCGGCCCAAGCTCCGCTACGCGCATCAAGGCGGGAGCAACCCCCCGATCGTCGTGGTGCACGGGACCGCGCTCAACGCCGTGCCCGACAGCTACCGGCGTTATCTCGAGTCCGATTTCCGCAGGGTGTTTCGGCTGGAAGGGACGCCCCTCCGGATCGAATTTCGCAGCGGCAGGAACCCTTACGTCGACAGGCGTGTCTGAGAATCAGTGTTGGGGAGCCAGCAAACTTGGTAAGCAGTACATTGGCATTTTCCGCAAAACCCTTTACAGTAGGACTTCAAATAATACGACTCCGGGATAACCCATGAGCAATAAAGGACAATTACTACAAGATCCGTTCCTGAACACCCTGCGCAAGGAGCACGTGCCGGTATCGATCTATCTTGTCAACGGGATCAAGCTCCAGGGTCAGATCGAGTCTTTCGACCAGTACGTCGTGCTCCTCAAGAACACCGTGACGCAAATGGTGTACAAGCACGCCATCTCCACCGTCGTACCCTCGCGTGCAGTCAATCTGGCGGTCGATCATTCCTCTCCCGAGAGTTGATACGGCCGCGTTATCGACTCTGATTTGGCGCGATGGCTGAGCGTTCGTCGGAGCGCAACGCTGCCGTGCTCGTAGGCTTGGACTTCGGCGTGGGTGGCTACGCCGAGGGCATTGAAGAGCTGGGCCTTCTCGCTGCAAGCGCCGGAATCCTGACGCGGGCCTTGGTGCGCGGGCGCCGCCACCGACCCGACCCCGCCCATTTCGCAGGTTCCGGAAAGGTCGAGGAGATCAAGCGAACTCTGCAAGAGCAGGACGCCTCGCTCGCAGTATTCAATCACGTCTTGTCGCCGGTGCAGGAGCGCAACCTGGAAAAGGCGCTCGGCTGCCCGGTCGTCGATCGCACGCGCCTGATCCTCGAGATTTTCGCCCAGCGCGCGAAGAGCCACGAAGGCAAGCTCCAGGTCGAGCTCGCGCAACTCCAGCACGCGGCGACGCGGCTGGTGCGCGGCTGGACGCACCTGGAGCGGCAACGGGGCGGCCGGGGCTTTCTTGGGGGCATGGGCGAGACACAGCTGGAAGTCGACCGGCGGCTGATCGCGACCCGCGTCAAAGTGCTCAAGGACAAGCTCGGCAAGCTTCAGCGCAGACGAGAAGTGCAGCGGCGCGCGCGGGCTCGGGGCAGTTCTTTCTCGCTATCGCTCGTGGGTTACACCAACGCCGGCAAGTCGACGCTTTTCAATACCCTGACTCATGCGCGAGCGCTTGCCGAGGATCGGCTGTTCGCGACGCTCGACACCACGACGCGCAGGCTGTACCTGCCCGAAGCCGGAAACGTCACGATTTCCGACACGGTCGGGTTCATCCGCGATCTTCCGCACACACTCGTCGCGGCTTTCCGGGCGACGCTCGAGGAAACCATTCACGCCGACCTGCTTCTGCACGTGGTCGACGCGGCAAACGATGCACGCGAGGCGCAGATCGTCGAAGTGGACAAAGTCCTCGCCGAAATCGGCGCGAGCGCCATTCCCCGGCTTCTGGTGTGGAACAAGATCGACCGGAACGGCCTTCATCCGGGAGTCGACCGGAACGAATATGATAGAATCTGCCGCGTTCGTCTAAGCGCAAAAACGGGCGACGGCGTGGATGGCCTGCGCCGGGCCTTGATCGAGGCAACAGCCTCGAGGACATCTCCGGCGAGCCCGCCAAAATCGACTGATTCGGAGAAACTGGGCCAAGCGGCCGCAGGATTTTTATGTCATTGAACGATCCGCAATGGGGCAAGCGAGGCGGAGGCAACGAGGGGCCGCCCGATCTCGACGAGATGTGGCGCAACTTCAACCAAAAGCTGAACGGGCTGTTCGGCCGGCGCCGCGGCGGAGACGGGGATCCTGGCGAACCGCCGAGCGTCCGGCAGCTGGGCGGAGGAGCGGGCCTGATCGTCTTGGCCGTGCTCGTCGCCTGGCTCGCGAGCGGTTTCTACATCGTCGTGGAGGGTCAGCGGGGAGTCGTACTCACTTTTGGCAAGTTCTCCGAGGTGACCAATTCGGGGCTGCGCTGGCGCATGCCGTATCCCATCCAGAGCAATGAGATCGTCGATCTTACGGGTAGGCGTACGGTCGAGGTGGGCTATCGCAACAGCGTCAAGACCAAGGTCCTGCGCGAGTCGCTGATGCTGACCGACGACGAGAACATCATCGATCTCCAATTCGCGGTGCAGTACATCCTGAAGGATCCGATGGATTACCTATTCAACAACCGGCGTCCTGAGGACACGGTGCTGCAGGCCGCGGAAACCGCTATCCGCGAGATCGTCGGCAAGAGCAAGATGGACTTCGTCCTCTACGAAGGGCGTGAACAGATCGCCGTGCAGGCCCAGAAGCTCATGCAGGATATCCTCGACCGCTACAAGACCGGGATTACGATCAGCAACGTCACGGTGCAGAACGCCCAGCCGCCCGAGCAGGTGCAGGCGGCGTTCGACGATGCGGTGCGCGCCAAGCAGGATCTGGAGCGTCAGAAGAACGAGGGCCAGGCGTACTACAACGATGTCGTGCCCAAGGCGCGGGGAACCGCTTCGCGTCTTTTCGAAGAGGCCAACGGCTATCGTAGCCGGGTCATCGCCAACGCTGAAGGCGAAGCTTCGCGCTTCCGGCAAGTCCTCGTCGAGTACAACAAGGCGCCTCAGGTGACACGTGAGCGTCTGTACATCGATACCATCCAGCAGGTCCTGTCGAGTGCCGCCAAGATCCTGATCGACGCCAAGGCGGGGAGCAATCTGCTCTATCTTCCCCTCGACAAGATCATCCAGATGTCCTCGGCGGGCGTGCTGCCGGAGGGGCAAGCGCCATCGGGGCCGTCCCGTGTCACGGAGCCGCCGCCGGCGCCGGATACCGGCGCCCGCTCGCGCGACGCGCTGCGCGGGCGCGAGCGGGGGGACCGGCCATGATGAGCCGTTCCGGAATCCTCCTCGCGATCATCGCCGGCGCGATCGTGCTCGCAGCCCTGTCCGCTTTTACCGTGGATCAACGCCAGCGGGCCATCGTGTTCCAGCTCGGTGAGATCAAGGATCTGATCGACGAGCCCGGCTTGTATTTCAAGTTCCCGCTGATCCAAAACGTGCGCTATTTCGACAAGCGAATCCTGACCCTAGATACGGCCGACACCGAGCGCTTCATCACCTCGGAGAAGAAAAATGTCCTGGTCGACTCCTTCGTCAAGTGGCGCATCCAGGACATGCGGCAGTACTACATCAGCGTCCAAGGGGACGAAACACGCGCCCAAACGCAGCTGAGCCAGACGGTAAAGGCCGCGCTGCAGGACGAATTCAGCAAGCGCATCGTTCACGACGTAATTTCCGGCGAGCGCGACAAGATCATGCAGGTCGTTCGAGAAAAAGTCGACGAAGATATGAAAAAGATCGGCATGGAGATTGTCGATGTGCGCCTGAAGCGAGTGGACCTTCCGCAGGAAGTCAGCGAGTCGGTCTACCGAAGGATGGACGCCGAGCGGAAGAGCGTCGCGGCCGAGCTGCGCTCGCAGGGCTTCTCCGCGGCGGAGAAAATCCGCGCCGAAGCGGACCGCGAGCGCGAAATCATCATCGCCGGGGCTTACCGCGACGCTCAGCGCGTCAAGGGCGAAGGCGATGCCAGGGCCGCCGCCATCTACGCGCGCGCCTTCAACGAGAATCCCGAGTTCTACGCCTTCTACCGCAGCCTCGACGCCTACCGCTCGAGCTTCAAGAACAAGAACGACGTGATCGTGCTCGATCCCAACTCCGAGTTCTTCAGGTATTTCAGAAACTCGGGAAAGGGCGGCAAGTGAATGGGCACGACGTTTCTCATGGCATTTGCCCTCATGCTGATTATCGAGGGCCTGCTGCCGTTTCTTCTTCCGACGCTGTGGCGCGAGACCTTCCGCCGCATCACGGAGTTCACTGACGGACAGATCCGTTTTTTCGGGCTTTCCTCGATGCTGGTCGGCCTGCTGATCCTGTTCTTCGTCCGCTAGGCGCGCTTCCTTGATGCGTAACTGGCTCCTTCCGGAAAACTTCGAAGACATTCTGCCGCCGCAGGCTCAGCGCATCGAGCGCATGCGCGCGAAGCTCCTCGAGCTGTTCCGCGTGCACGGGTACCAACTGGTGATTCCCCCCATGCTCGAGTACCTCGAATCGCTGCTGACGGGCACCGGGCACGTTCTGGACCTTCGCACTTTCAAGCTGGTCGACCAGCTTTCCGGGAGGATGATGGGCGTGCGCGCCGACATCACGCCCCAGGTCGCACGGATCGATTCACACCTGCTAAACAGGAAAGGTGTCACGCGGCTGTGTTATGCGGGAAGCGTCTTGCTGACCCGGCCGCGGGGTCTAGCCTCGACTCGGGAGCCCTTGCAGATCGGCGCAGAAATCTACGGCCACCCCGGAATTGAGAGCGATCTGGAGATCCAGCAGCTTCTTGTCGATTCGCTGGCCGCGTGCGGTATTTCCGGGGCGCGCCTGGATATCGGCCACGTCGCCGTGTTCCGCGCGATTTGCCGGCACGGGGCGGTCGGTGCCGAGCTCGAGTCGGAACTGTATGAAGCGCTGGAGGGCAAGGATCTGCCGGCGCTGCGCGTGGTGACGCAACCCTTGCCGAAAGCGACACGCAAGGCATTGCTTGTCCTTCCGGAGCTCTATGGAGACTACACGATACTCGAGCGCGCGCGGCGCGTGCTGCCCAGGTATCGCGAAATCGACGCGGCGCTCAGGGACCTCAAGGTACTCTCCAGAAGCGGCAGCATCCCCGTGTCGGTCGATCTGGCGGACCTGCGCGGATATCGCTACCACAGCGGAGCGGTGTTTGCGGCCTATGCACCGGGTGTGGCCAACGCGGTCGCGCTTGGCGGGCGTTACGACGAGGTCGGAAAGGCGTTCGGACGCGCGCGGCCGGCAACGGGATTTAGCATGGACCTGCGCGATCTCGCGCGCACTGCGCCCCACGAGGCGGGAGCGGCCGCCATTCGTGCACCGCACTCGAACGATCCAGGGCTCGCCACCGCGATCCGCAAGCTGCGAACCGCCGGGGAGGTCGTCGTGGTCGGGCTTCCTGGACACATGGCGGAGCGCGCTCAACCCGACTGCGACCGCGAGCTCGTCAAGCGCGCCGGCAAGTGGACCGTGCGCAAACTGGGCAAGAGCTGAAACGGTGGCCAAGAACGTCGTAGTCATAGGCACGCCTAAACGACCGCGCCGGCTGCTTCGCAAGCACGCCGTCGCTGTTGCCGCGGGCGCACTTCGGTAGACGTTGTCGCCATGGCCAAGAACGTCGTAGTCATAGGCACCCAATGGGGCGACGAAGGCAAGGGGAAGGTGGTGGACTGGCTCACCGACCATGCGCAGGGGGTGGTGCGCTTCCAAGGCGGACACAACGCCGGACATACGCTGGTGATCGGCGGCAAGAAGACCGTGCTGCACCTCGTTCCCTCGGGCATCTTGAGGAACGGCGTGACCTGCTATATCGGCAACGGCGTGGTGCTTTCGCCGCAGGCGCTGATCAAGGAGATGGACGAGCTGGAAGCCGCCGGCGTGGAAATCGGCGGACGCCTGCGCATTTCGGAGGCCTGTCCACTGATATTTTCCTTCCACGCAGCGCTCGACGTGGCGCGGGAATCGGCGAAAGGCGTGCCCAAGATCGGCACTACCGGGCGCGGCATCGGCCCGGCCTACGAGGACAAGATCGCGCGCCGCGCGATCCGCCTGCAGGATCTCCTGGTCCCCGAGCGCTTCTCCCGGAAGCTCGAACCCCTGCTCGATTATCACAATTTCGTGCTGACGAAATATCTGGGCGCAAAATCCGTCGATTTTGCGAAAACGCGCGACGAGATGCTGGCTCTCGCGCCGCGCCTCAAGCCGCTCGTCGCCGACGTATCGCGGGATCTCCATGCGGCGGCAAAGGCCGGCAAGGCCCTCCTGTTCGAGGGGGCGCAGGGCGCGCTTCTCGACGTCGATCATGGCACCTACCCTTACGTCACCTCGAGCAACTGCGTTGCCGGAACGGCGGCTGCCGGGGCAGGTATCGGGCCGCAGATGCTGCATTACGTTCTCGGCATTACCAAGGCGTATACCACGCGCGTGGGCTCCGGGCCGTTTCCGACCGAGCTCGACAACGCGATCGGCGAGCTGCTGCGCAAGCGCGGGGACGAATTCGGCGCCACAACGGGCCGGCCGCGACGCTGCGGCTGGTTCGACGCCGCCGCGCTCAAGCGCTCCATCCAGATCAACGGGGTTTCGGGCCTGTGCATCACCAAGCTCGACGTGCTCGACGGCATGGAGGAAGTGAAGCTTTGCACCAGCTACCGGATGGCCGGGACTCTCGTCGAACTGCTGCCGGCCGGCGCCGAGGACGCGGCGCTTTGTGAGCCGGTGTACGAAATCCTTCCGGGCTGGAAGGACAGCACCGTGGGCGTGCGCGAATACGACAAGCTGCCGGCGCGGGCGCGCGCCTATCTCGAGCGCCTGCAATCGGTCTGCGGCGTGCCGGTGGACATGATCTCGACCGGGGCCGATCGAAACGAGACGATCGTCCTGCGCCACCCGTTTCATTGATTTCCGGTCAGGCGGTCTGCAGCCTCAACGCCAAAGAGGCCCACTGCCGCCTCTAAAAAGCATAACGGCCAAGATGGAAAAAATTGCGATATCCGTCATGACATGCGCAATCCAAGGCGCGAGCAATCCGCTGGAGCGCCGCCGAATCACGCCTAACATGACTCCATACACCAAGACCATGAAAAACCCCAGCACGCCGCTGGGGAAACCCGTCAAGTAATGCAGTGCGGCGAACGACACCGCCTGAGTACCGGTCGACCAGTAGCCGTCACCGAGTGCGCTGTCCAGCGCTTCCATCATGACGCCGCGAAATATGGCTTCTTCCATCGCAGCATTGACAACCGCAAAGGCGACGGCAACGAGCGGGTAGACCCAGAGAGGTAAAGCCGGAACCAGAGCAAGATGGTGTTCGAGGTCCGGCTTTGTCAGTGCAGTCCAGGCAACCAACGCCACCCCGGAAACGACGACCGTGGCGAGTATCAGCATGCGTACGTCGCGACCAGACCGTCCTATACGTAACCAACCAACGGAATGCCGTAATGGTGGGCTGAGCACAACCGCCCCGCCATAGACAGCGAGAGGCGCAAGGATATTGAGAGGCCAAAGCTGAAAAAATGGAACGAAGCCGACCAATGAAACCCATACCAAAGCAAGCAGAGCAATATGGACCGCGTAGATGGCCTTGCAGACGATCGCCAAGGGCAACAAAAGCGCCAACGCGGCGAGCGCCCATTTACCCGTGGCGTCGGGCAGGACCATGGCCAAGGACAGCACTGCAACGACTGAAATCACGATGACAGCGCCTGCGGACGATGAGCGCGGTGGCGTATCGATAGGACCTGAAAAGCCGAAGCTATGTGCCATGTTCGATTCTACCCAACTTGTGTATTCAGATTGCCTCCATAGAAATCTCCCGTCTGAAATCAGGTAATATCGCCGGCTTATCCAGGAGAGCAGCTTGCTGGAAGGAGTCGTCCCCTTTCCTCCCGAATTCTCGCGACGCTACCGCGAAAAAGGCTACTGGCGGGACCGGTCGCTCGCCGAGGAGTTCGCGCCGGTATTCAAGCGCTACGCCGAACGCATCGCCGTCGTCGATCGCGACGCGCGCGTCACGTATAGCGAAGTCGATGATGTCTCCGGCCGCCTGGCACTGAACCTGCTCGAGGCCGGCCTCGCGCCGCTCGATCGGGTGGTCGTGCAGTTGCCGAACGTCATCGAGTTCGTCTATCTGTATTTCGCGCTTCAGAAAATCGGCTGCGTCCCCATCGCCGCGCTCGCCACGCACCGCTTTCTCGAGGTAAGCCAGTTCGCGAGGCTCTCGGGTGCCGCGGCCTGCGTTACACCCGACCGTCATGGCGACTTCGACTTCAGGGAGATGGTGCGCCGGGTACGCAGCGAGACGCCGTCGGTCAGGCTGGGAATCGTGCTCGGCGAAGCGCCCGCGGGTCTCCTCTCCCTCGCAGACCTGATCTCCCGCGAGCCGAGGAAACGGACGGAAGACCTGCGCGCGCTCAAGATCGATCCGACCGGCCCCGCGATTTTCCAGCTCTCGGGCGGTACGACCGGCGTGCCCAAGCTCATACCCCGCACCCACAACGACTACGTCTACAACTCCAGGATCGCGGCAGAAGTCTGCGGAGTCACGGGCGATTCCGTGTTGCTGCTCGCGCTTCCGATCGCGCACAATCTGCCGCTCGCCTGTCCGGGGATGCAAGGCTATATGTTGAGAGGCGGACAGGTGGTGCTCTCCGCGAGTACGCGACCCGACGATTTGTTCCAGCTTATCCAGCGGAACAAGGTCACGCATCTGAAAGTGGTGCCGGCGCTCCTCATCCGCCTGATCAACGATCCGTCGATCGGCCGGTACGATCTTTCTTCGCTGCGTGTGATCCAGAGCGGCGGCCAGCGCATGCAGCCGGAAGTAAGGCTACGCACACAGCGTCTGATTCCCAGCGCGTTCGTGCAGGAGAACTTCGGCATGTCCGAGGGCATGCTCTTTTTCGTGCGCCTCGACGACCCGGAGGACGTGCGGCTGGAGACCTGCGGGCGGCCGCTCTCGCCCGACGACGAGGTGAAGCTCGTGGACGAAGAGGGCAGGGAGGTCGCCCGGGGCGAAGTCGGTGAGCTGACCTGCCGCGGGCCGTATACGCTGCGCGGCTACTACGGCGTGCCCGAATACAATGCGCGGCAGTTCACGCCCGACGGCTTCTACCGTTCCGGCGACCTCATGCGCATGCACCCTTCGGGCAATTACGTGGTCGAGGGCAGGAAGAAGGACCTCATCAACCGCGGCGGCGAGAAGATCAGCGCCGAGGAAATCGAGAATCTGATCCTCGCGCATCCCGCGGTGCAAAACATCGCCTGTGTGCCGATGCCCGATCCGAATCTGGGCGAGAAGATGTGCGCCTGCGTGATCCCGAAGAAAGGCCGCAGCTTGAGCTTGAAGGAGCTGGTCGAGTTCCTCAAGGAAAGGGAGATCGCCAAGTTCAAGCTCCCTGAGCGGCTCGAAATCCTGTCGGACTTCCCGGTATCGACCTTCGGCAAGGTGTCGAAAAAAGCGTTGGTCGAAATGGTTACGGCGAAGCTGGAGCGGGAAAAAGCGGCATGAGGATCATCGATCTGCACTGCTACCCCGGCACCAAGGAATGGATCGCATGCCAGGGCCCTTATGTGGACGCGCTCGCCAAGTACTGGAACCGCGGCTGGACCGCTAAGAGCGAGGACGAGGTCATCCGCGAATTCACCGACGCCGGGGTCGAAGCGCTGCTGGTTGCGCTCGACCTCGAGACGACGATCAAGACGCCGCCCGTTACCAATGAGTACGTGCACGCGATGTGGAAGCGCCATCCGAAGCGCATCATCCAGGCCTGGGGCGCGCTCGAGCCGGCGAAGGGCGAGGTCGCGATGACGCAGGCGAGGAAGGCGGTGAGGGAACTTGGGCTCATAGGCTTTCACTTCCACCCGATCATGCAGCACTTCGCGGTGAACGACAGTCGCTACTACCCGCTGTTCGAGCTCATCGACGAGCTCAAGGCCGTGGTGATGATCGACGTCGGTACAACCGGCATGGGTGCGGGCACGCCCGGCGGCATGGGCGCAAGGGTCCGGCACGCGCACCCTTCCGCGATCGACGAGCTCGCGGCGGATTTTCCGAACCTGAAGATCGTCATGGCGCATCCCGGGTGGCCCTGGGTCGACGAGACCACTGCGGTCGCGCTGCACAAGGGGAACGTCTACTGGGAGATGTCGGGTTGGGCTCCGAAATATTTTCCGGCTCAGCTCAAGGTCGACATGCGCGCGAGGCTGCAGGACAAGGTCATGTTCGGCAGCGACTACCCGAGCCTGCCTTATGCGCGCATCCTCAAGGAATGGTGCGAGCTCGGCTACCCCGACGCCGTGATGGAGAAGATCTTCCACGCGAACGCCGAGCGCGTTCTCGGATTGTAGGAAACCAAGCACATGCCCACTACAAAACGCGCAGCGCTGGTGACCGGAGCAGCGAGCGGCATCGGCCGCGCGGCGGCGCTCGCCCTCGCGCGCGCCGGCTACGATGTGGCGGTCAACTACAACCGCAGCGAGGCCGCCGCGAAGGCCGTTTGCGAGGAGGCCGAAAGATGCGGTGCGCGCACGCTGCTCGTGCGTTGCGACGTTTCCGATGACGCGGGTGTGCGCGCGATGCTCAGGGCGGTGCAGGAAAAATTCGGCCGGCTCGATGTGCTCATCAACAACGCCGGTACCACCACCGAGGTCAAGCCAAAGGATTTCGATGCGTTGACCGTGGAAGAGTGGGACCGCGTGTTCGCGGTCAACGTGAGGGGCCTGTTCCTGGTCACGCGGGCCGCGCTGCCGATGCTGCGCGCATCCAAAGGCTGCATCGTCAATACGGCGAGCATCGTCGGCCTGCGGCCGGGGCCGCAACCGCTGCCTTATGCGGCGAGCAAGGCGGCGGTGATCAACCTGACCAAGACGCTCGCTTACAATCTCGCTCCGGAAATCCGCGTGAACGCCGTTGCGCCGGGCTGGATGGAAGGCGATTGGATGCGGCGGATGCTGAAGAACAAATACGAAGAGCTCATGGGGCGCCGCGCCAAGCTCACCCCGTTGAAGCGCTGTGTCACAGCGGAGGACGTGGCCGAAACCATGATGTCCCTCATCCAGTCGAACCGCTTCGTTACCGGCGAGGTGATCGTGATCGACGGCGGATTCTCCAGCTCGACTTGATCCAACACCCGCCCGCCCGGATCCAAGAGCTATAATAGCGGTCGCTTGATGGGACGAAATGGGGAATATGAACGAGCCCGCGATGAAAGAGACCCTGTCGAACAACGCGCTCACCACCGAAGAGCTCAAGCTGGCCCAATTGATCGTCTCCTCGCTCAATCTGGAGACGCAAGCCGCGGAAGTCGACCCGGCCGCCCCGCTGTACGGGGACGGCATGGGGCTGGATTCGATCGATATCCTGGAGGTCGCTCTTGCGATCTCCAAGGCCTACGGCGTCAAACTGCGTTCCGACGACGAGGTCAACCGCAAGATCTTCAGCTCCCTGCGCAGCCTGAGCCAGCACATTCAGCAGCATCGGACCAAATAAACGGCAGCTTCCCGTCCGGCGGGCGCATCATGGCTGATATTCCGCTGATTCGCAATTTCGACGCCGGCACGGTTTTCGCGTTTCGGAACAGGCGCCCCATACGCGTCGGGGAGTTTCTCGGCGACGTCCGGCGACTGGCCGACTTACTTCCGGATCGGCGCTACGTCGTGAATCTGTGCTCCGACCGCTACCAATTTACGGTGGGCCTTTGCGCTGCCCTTTTGCGCCGTCAGGTCAATTTGTTGCCGCCGAACGTGACGCCCGATCTGCTGAAACGGCTGAGCCTCGAATATCCCGACGCCTATTGCCTGGGCGATGAAGCGGTGCAGCCGCCGCTGCAGATCGAGACATTTCTCTATCGGCCAACCGGGAACACGGTGAGCGCCTCGGTACCTCACATTCCCGAGGAACAAATCGCCGTCATCGGCTTCACCTCGGGATCGACGGGGCAGCCCACGCCGAATCCAAAATCCTGGGGTGCGCTCGCGAAAAGCGGCTTGGCCGAATTCGAGCGCCTTGGCGTCGCCGCCCATCGGAGCATGAGCGTGCTCGGTACGGTGCCTCAGCAGCACAGTTACGGCCTTGAGTCGACGGTGTTGATGGTGATGCAGGGCGGCCTGGCGATGCACGCGGGCCGGCCGTTCTTCCCCTCCGACATCTGTGCCGAGCTCGAGGCCCTGCCTCGGCCGCGCGGCCTGGTCACCACGCCCGTTCACTTGCGGGTGCTGCTCGCCGAAGCGAGCGAGCTGCCCGCGGTGGACTTCCTGCTTTGCGCCACTGCGCCGCTTTCTCCCCAGCTGGCGATCGAAGCCGAGACGCGCTTCGCGGCGCCGCTTCACGAGATCTACGGCTGCACCGAGGCCGGGCAGATCGCGGCCCGTCGCCCAACCCAGACCCAGGAGTGGCGCACCTTGCCCGGCGTGAGCTTGCGTGCCGACGAGAGTCGAAACACCTTCCTGCTGCACGGACGGACTGCCGATCTCGTCAACATCGCGGGAAAGCGGACTTCGCTCGCGCATCTCAACTTTCATCTCAATTCCATCGAAGGCGTAAGGGACGGTGCTTTTGTCATGCCTGAGGAAGACGACGGGACGGTAACGCGATTGATGGCTTTCGTCGTCGCTCCGGGACTCGCCAGCGAAACCATCATGTTGGCCCTGCGCCAGCGGATCGACGCGGCTTTCCTTCCCCGCCCGCTTTGTTTCGTCGAATCCCTGCCGCGCAACGAGACCGGCAAGCTGCCGCGTGTTGCGGTCGAGGACCTGGTCACCCGACTCGCTGCCAAAGTGGGGTGATGTTGACGTGGCTGATATCCCGCTGATTCGCAATTTCGACGCGGGCGCGGTTTTCGCGTTTCGGAACAGGCGCCCCATACGTGTCGAGGAGTTTCTCGGCGAGGTCCGGCAACTGGCCGATTCGCTTCCTGACCGGCGCTACGTGGTGAACCTGTGCGCCGATCGCTACCAATTTGCCGTGGGCCTTTGCGCTGCCCTTTTGCGCCGTCAGGTCAATTTGTTGCCGCCGAACGCAACCCCGGATCTGCTCAAACGGCTGAGCCTCGAATACCCCGGCTTGTATTGCCTGAGCGATGGGGCGGTGCACCCGCTCGAGATGTTTCTTTACCGGCAACCGGCAGGGGGAAACGCGGCGACAGCATCGGTGCCGCGCATTCCTGCGGAGCAAGTCTGCACCATCGGCTTCACCTCGGGATCGACGGGGCAGCCCACGCCGCATCCCAAGTCCTGGGGTGCGCTCGCGAGAAGTGGATTAGCCGAGCTCGAACGCTTGGGCGTCGCCGCCCATCGGAACATGAGCGTGCTCGGTACGGTGCCTCAGCAGCACATGTACGGCCTCGAGTTTACGGTCTTGATGGTGATGCAAGGCGGCCTGGCGATGCACGCGGGCCGGCCGTTCTTCCCCTCCGACATCTGTGCCGAGCTCGAGGCCCTGCCTCGGCCGCGCGGCCTGGTCACGACGCCGGTTCACTTGCGGGTGCTGCTCGCCGAAGCGAGCGAGCTGCCCCGCGTAGACTTCCTGCTGTGCGCGACCGCGCCGCTTTCCCCCCAGCTTGCTGCCGAGGCGGAGGCGCGATTCTCCGCGCCGCTTTACGAGATTTACGGTTGCACCGAAGCCGGGCAGGTCGCGTCCCGGCGACCGGCTCAGGGCCAGGAGTGGCGCACCTTGCCCGGCGTGAGCCTGTATGCCGACGAGAATGGGACTTGGGCAAAAGGCGGCCACGTGGAGAGTCGAAACACCTTCCTGCTGCACGGACGGACTGCCGATCTCGTCAACATCGCGGGAAAGCGGACTTCGCTCGCGCATCTCAACTTTCATCTCAATTCCATCGAAGGCGTAAGGGACGGTGCTTTTGTCATGCCTGAGGAGGACGATGGGACGGTGACTCGCTTGACGGCCTTCGTCGTCGCTCCGGGGCTCGCGAGCGAGACCATCATGGCCGCCTTGCGCCAACGTATCGACGCGGCTTTCCTTCCCCGCCCGCTTTGTTTCGTCGAATCCCTGCCGCGCAACGAGACGGGCAAGCTGCCGCGAGTGGCGCTCGACGATCTCGTCGCCCGGCTCGCCAAAGCGGGGTAGCCTTGACGACGGTCGAGCGGCCCTTCGCTTCGGATCACGCCGCGGCCCAGGGGCATTTCCCTGGAAATCCGATCATCCCGGGGGCGCTCCTCCTGAGCGAGGCGCTGCGCGCGATCGAAACGAGTCTGGGGAAAAACCTCTGCCCGTATCAGATCCGATCGGCCAAGTTCATTCGTCCGGTGCGTCCGGGAGAGCGCGTAGCCATCGACTTTTCCCAGCGCGACGAAAAAAGAATAAGCTTCAGCTGCAAGGTAGGGGCAACCCTCGTGCTCGCGGGGGAGGTCGTTTGCGAGCCAAGCAGCGTGGAGAGATGATTCTGGATACCAGCACTGCAATCACCGGCCAGAGCGCCAAGCGCTGGCGTCTGTCTCCGGCACTTCGTGTCTCGCTGCTCCTGCACGCGGCGGTTGCCGTCTTGGTCGCGACACACCCCGACGCGTGGCTTTGGGGGCTGGCCGTGCTGGGGGCGAATCATCTCGGGCTCTTTGTCGCGGTGCTGTCGCCGCGTGGACAGCTGTTGGGGCCGAACCTAGTGCGCCTGCCCGCTCCCGCCGTGAGTCGGCGCGAAATCTCGCTCACGTTCGACGACGGTCCCGACCCGGAAGTGACGCCCCGGGTGCTGGAACTGCTCGACCGCTTCCAGGCCAAGGCGAGCTTTTTCTGCATCGGGGAAAAGGCCGCCGCCCACCCCGAGCTGGTGAAGGAGATCGCGCGTTGCGGCCACAGCGTCGAGAACCACAGCTACCGTCATCACCATGCGTTTGCGTTTTTCGGACTTTCCAGATTGAGGCGCGAAGTGGATACCGCGCAGACAACCGTTGCCTCGATCACCGGCCGCCCGCCGGTATTCTTTCGGGCACCGGCCGGGTTCCGCAGCCCCTTGCTCGATCCGCTGCTCGCTCCCCGCGGATTGCGTTACGTGTCCTGGACGCGACGCGGTTTCGACGCGGTGAGCGGTAGTCCAAAACGCATTTTGCGGCAGCTGACCCTGGGGCTTTCCGCCGGTGACATACTGCTGATGCACGACACTGCCCCCGTGGTGCTTGCCGTGTTACCCGAATTGCTGGAGCAAGTATCGGCGCAAGGCCTCAAAGCGGTATCCCTGGTGTCAGCCTGCGCGGACGAGCCCGTCGAATAGACAAATCCTCCGGGGCGAGAAATGCTGCCTCTTGTCATCAGCCGATTCTCTGTCGTGAACAGCCTCGGCGCGGGATCGGAGTCGATGCTGCGTGCCCTGCGCGAGAAGCGCTCCGGACTTGCACCCTGCGGTTTCGAGACGGCCCGCATCGACACCTACGTCGGACTAGTTCCGGGGCTGGACGATTTTCGCGTGAGGTCCGATCTCCAGGACTATGACTGTCGCAACAACCGGCTTGCGCAGCTGTGCCTGGAGCAGAACGGATTCGCCCGGGAAATCGCCGCGGCGCGCGACCGGTATGGCGCCGGGCGAATCGGCCTGTACCTCGGTACGAGCACTTCAGGGCTGCACACGACCGAGCTCGCCTATCGCCGGCGGGACCCGAAGACGGGCGCCTTGCCCGCCGACTACCGCTACGCGGAAACGCAAAACGCCTACTCGCTCGGCGAGTTCGTGCGTCGCTATCTCGGACTGAGCGGACCGGGATTCGTGGTGTCCTCCGCGTGTTCTTCCTCGGCGAAAGTCCTCGGCAACGCCGCGCGCATGATCGCCGCCGGAATCTGCGACGCCGCGGTGGTTGGCGGCGTCGACAGCCTGTGCCTCATGACGCTCTACGGATTTCATTCGCTCGGATTGACCTCGCCCGGACCCTGCCGGCCTTATGACGTGGATCGGGACGGGATCTCGATCGGCGAAGGAGGAGGTTTCGCGCTTCTCGAGAAGGCGAACGGGGTCGAACCCGGTGCGGTCCTGCTTCTCGGAGTGGGCGAAACCTCGGACGCCTACCACATGTCCACGCCCCATCCCGAGGGACTGGGGGCGAGAATGGCCATGCAGCAGGCTCTTGACATGGCCGGCCTCGAGCCCTCCGATATCGACTACGTCAACCTGCACGGCACGGCCACCAAGAGCAACGACGCGAGCGAAGACAAGGCGGTGTTCGAGGTGTTCAGGGGGCAGACGCCTTGCAGCTCGACCAAGGGTGCAACCGGGCATTTGCTCGGGGCGGCAGGAATCACCGAGGCGATCATCTCGATTCTCGCGATCGAGCACGGCTTCGTGCCCGGCAGCGCGAATACGCGACGCGTCGACCCGGCGCTGAAGAGCAACTACCTGCTCGAAAACAAGCCGGCGAAAGTCACCCGCGTCCTGACCAACTCGTTCGGGTTCGGCGGGAGCAACTGCAGCCTAGTCCTGGGAGTCGCGCAGTGATGCGGGTGTTCGTCGAAGGCGTGGGCCTGCTCGGTCCCGGCCTGCAGGGCTGGGAGGCGGCTCGCCGCGTCCTCTCGGGCGAGGAGCCTTTCCGCCCCGCTTCCACGATCATAGCCGCGAGCGAGCTGCTGCCTCCCGCCGAGCGGCGCCGTACCCCTGTTCCGGTGAAGCTTGCACTCGCCGTGGGGCAGGAAGCGTTTCAGAATGCCGGCCGCGATGCTGCGTGCACTGCGACGGTGTTCACGTCCTCCTCCGGCGAAGGCGAAACGCTGCATCAGATGTGCGAAACGCTTGCCTCGGAGGAACGGGAAGTGTCGCCGACGCGGTTTCACAACTCCGTGCACAACGCCGCTGCGGGTTACTGGAGCATCGCGACGCGGTCGCGCGAGGCCTCGACCAGCCTGTGCGCCTATGACGCGAGCTTTGGCGCGGGCTTGATCGAGGCCATGACGCAGGTCGTGTCGTGGCGCAAGGCGGTCGCCCTGATCGCCTACGATCAGCCTTATCCGGAACCGCTGCATTCGGCGCGCCCGCTCCTCGCGACCCTCGGCGCGGCGTTCGTACTGACGCCCGAAGCCACAGGGCGAACCTCCGCAACGTTCGAATTGGAGCTCCTGCCGGGAGAGGAGAAACCGGCTCGCATGTCCGATTCCGCTCTGGAGGAATTGAGACTGGGCATACCGGCCGCGAGGGCGCTTCCTCTGCTCGAGGCACTCGCGCGAGAGACCCAGAGCGATGTCGTGCTCGATTTCCTGGCCGAAACGCGCCTGCGCGTCAGCGTGAGCCCGTGCTGATATCCCGCGAGACCATCGCCGGAATGATCCCGCATGCGGGAGCGATGCATCTGCTCGACGGCGTGCTCTCCTGGGATGCGGCCGGCATCCGGTGCTCGAGCCGCACCCACCGGGATCGGCACAATCCCCTGCGGGTGGATGAAAGACTTCCGGCCCTGTGCGGCATCGAATATGCCGCCCAGGCCATGGCGATACACGGGGTACTGGCCGGCAACGTCGGGAAGCGGCCGCGACTGGGATACCTGGCGAGCCTGAGGGAAGTACGTTGCAGCAGACCCCGGCTCGATGATCTCGAGGGCGACCTCATCGTCGAAGCCGAGCGGCTGATGGGCGAGGAGGCTCACGTGATCTACAGCTTCGAAGTGCGGGTGGGCGATGTCGAGGTCTTGCGCGGCAGGGCCGCGGTGGTCCTGGAAGCGGGCCGGGCGGGGTCGTGATACGGGCGCTCGTCACCGGCGGCAGCGGCGGCATCGGAGCCGCGGTATGCAGGCGCCTCGCGGCCGACGGCCGCCACGTTTACGTGCACGCGAGGAGCCGCTTTGCTCAGGCTGAAAGGCTCGCCGCTGAAATCGTCGCGAGCGGCGGGTCCGCCGTCGCGGTGGCATTCGATGTCGCCGACCGAGAAAAGGCCGAGGCCACGCTGCAAAAAATGCTCGGCGACGGCCCCATCCAGATCGTGGTCAACAACGCGGGCATCCACGACGACGCGGTGATGCCTGGCATGCGGCCCGAGCAGTGGTCGCGGGTGATCGACGTCTCTCTGAATGGATTCTTCAACGTGACGCAGCCTTTGCTCATGCCCATGATCGGCACGCGCTGGGGACGCATCGTCAACGTTTCCTCCGTGGCTGCGCTTGCGGGCAACCGCGGCCAGACTAATTACGCCGCCGCCAAGGCGGGCCTGCACGGCGCGACCAAGGCGCTCGCCCTGGAACTGGCGAGTCGCGGCATTACGGTCAATGCCGTTGCACCCGGGATCATCGAATCCGCCATGACGGAGGGAGTTTTTGCCCAGGAAGCCGTCGAGAAGTTCGTCCCGATGAAGCGCGCCGGGACGCCCGAGGAGGTGGCCGACCTGATCGGATTTCTCGCTTCCGAACGGGCTGCTTACATTTCAGGTCAGATCATTTCCATCAACGGCGCGATGATCTGAATGCGCCTGTAGCTAGTTCTTCGCCTCTACCTTGGCGCTCGAGGCCCCCAGAATCCACGCGATGGCGAAGCCACCGCTGAGATTGCTTCTCGTCTTGACCAGCGGGCTGTCGGCAAACACCGCGCCGGTTACGCTGTCCCATTTCGCAAAGCCGCCGACCCAGAAACCTGGGAAGCGTTTGCTGACCGCCGCGAGGAGGTTCGTTCCGCCGAAGCCGCCGCTCGGGTTGAAAGCGGGCCGGACCGCCGTGGCGAATATCGGATCGACCGCGTAAAAATACTGGTTGTAGCGCCGGTCGGTGTAGATGAGACTCCCCTGCAGGCCGAGCTTCCATCCACGGTTTCCCAGGACGTTCTTGAAATCCAGGCTCAGATTCGGCTGAAAGATCCAGCCGATGTGCCTGAAATGGGAGAGATCGGTGGCGATGACGGTGCGCACCGGCAGTCTCAATTCCAGTTTTTCCATCCCGTTCTCGGAACGGAACAGGGCGATGTTGAGCGAGGGGCCGATTTCGAGCGTGGCATCCAAGTC
>WNFY01001840.1_pt1 | contig 31997 bp, 31 predicted proteins | sample 5400091 | NCBI WGS metagenome assembly WNFY01 (sample SAMN13153364, study PRJNA577476) | soil metagenome | isolation source: 60 cm soil or saprolite under grassland replicate 1 | place: USA:California | collected 2016-06-15 | reverse complement strand
TCGTGTGTAAGCAGGTTGGAATTGTGAGGACCGGCAGCGGCCTGAAGCAGGCAGTTGACAAGCTGCAGGAAATTGCGCCGCAGGTGGCGCGTCCGCACAGCCGGCGGGAATTCGAAGCCCGAAACCTCCAGATCGCCGGGCTGCTGGTGGCGCGTTCAGCCCTTGCGCGTGAAGAGAGCCGAGGCGCGCACTATCGAACAGACTTCCCGGACCACAATGATGCTAAGTTTCACAAGCATTCGGTTGTGAAGGGCGAGAAGATATCTTTTGAGTCCGCGGGCGGGTGAGGGCACCGCCCCTACGTGAGTCGTAGCGGTTTCAATGCGCAGACTTCTCCCGATGCAGCGCAGAAGCCAGGATCGTTACCAGTAGGATTGTGCCGATCACCGCGAGTGAAACATCAGTGCGGATCGGATAGTAGTGCGACAGCAACATTTTGAATCCCACGAAAACCAATACTCCCGAAATCCCATAGTGCAGATATTCAAAGATGTCCATCAGCGACGACAGGGCGAAGAACAAGGATCGCAAGCCAAGGATGGCAAATATGTTTGACGTGTAAACGATGAAGGTATTGAGCGTGATGGATAGAACCGCGGGAATAGAGTCTACGGCGAAGATGACGTCGGTGGTTTCAATTATGAGCAGCACCAGCAGAAGCGGTGTGGCATAAAGCTTTTCGCGGCGAACAAAGAACTTGCCCTCGGCATAATCATCGGTCACCGGGAAAACGCGGCGAAACATGCGCAGCACGGGATTCTTGTCAGGGTCAATCCTCGCTCCTCGCTGAAAGAATAGACGCAAGCCGCTGTAGACGAGCAACACGCCGAACAGGTAGATCACCCAGTGAAATTTCCGAATTAAGCCGATGCCGGCGAAGATGAATCCCGCACGCATGGCTATCGCCCCGATGATTCCCCAGAAAAGCACGCGATACTGCTCGTGTTCGGGTAGGCGAAAATAGCGGAAAATCAGCAGAAAAATAAAAAGATTGTCGGCGCTGAGCGAAAGCTCAATTATGTAGCCGGTGGAAAATTCGAGCGCGGCAGTTCGGCCTTGTGTGCCGTATAGAATTCCTGCGAAAGCCGTGGCCAAAGCAATCCACACGCCGCTCCAAACCAATGACTGTCGCAAGGTGGGACGCTGTGTGGGCCGGTGGAAGACACCCAGGTCGAGCGCCAGCATTGCGGCAACGAAAACGTTGAAGAGGACCCAGAAAAGTATTTGGCTCACCAGTGGTCTTGAATACAGCAAGAATTAGAAATGAAATTTCAAAAAAACGAAAGGCGTCACCGCGCGAGGACAAACTTGGTCCGCGGGCGAGGCGCTCGCCCACACGGCCTAGCGCTGATTCAGGAGACGTACGGTTTCGAGGGTCACGGTGCCCACAATGGCTAGACTCTTAGGGCTGAGTTTGTCTATCGTGTCCTCAGCGGTGTGGTGGAAGACGTCGTTGTATCCGTAACTGAAATCGATTATGTCCACGGCGGGAACGCCGCGTTGCAGGAAAGCCTGGTGATCGTCCTCAACAGGCATTTCTCGAGCAAAGAAATGTGATTGATAACCGGTATGTGTGGCGGCCTGATAAACAAGATCCTCTAGCCACGGGGTCGATCCGGTGTCGCGTTCGATATTCAAATCGGCGTCGCCGATCATGTCTTCAAGCACGAACGCCTTCACCCTCTTCAACGTACCATCGTCTTGCCATTTCTGTGTCAGGTGACGTACGCCATAAAGGCTCTCAGGATCGTCCCACGGCAGCTTCATAGATTCTTCGCCATCATCCCATAGCAGCCAGATGCTGTAGCCATCGAGCTTTTTCCCGCGAATCTGGTTTGCGATTTCAAGCAACAGGGCGCTGGACGAACCACCATCATTCGCGCCAACGTAGGCAATATTTCGAAGTGGCCAGTTGGTGTCGTAATGGCTGGCTATGACAACAATGCCGTCTTTGGAGCCCGGGAATTTTGCAATGATGTTGTGAATCGGGAACCGCCCCTCAGAAGGCGTTACCTCGAAATCGTCCTGTTCGAAATCAAATGCAGGAGGAGCAGCGGAGTCAGGAGTATTCGCCGGGGACGCACTGGCGGAAGCGACACTGGCGGTATCGCCGGTTGCGGCGGCGGCGTTTTTCTGTTTGGAACACGCCGGAGCTGCCAGGATCAGAATCAAACACGCCATCGCTAAAAGGCCCGCGGCCTGTGACGTCCCTAGGGGACTCGATCTGTCTCCGCATCGTACCCAGGGCTTACGTCCTGGGCTAACATATTCCGCTCCTGGGGGGCTGGCTTGATGGCGACTTTTGTCTGTGTGCTTCGCTGAAGAGTTGGTTGCCAGGCGAATCAAACAGGAGTCGGAAGAAGCCCGAAGGCGTTTCATGCGCTCTTTCTCGCCTCCCGCGCTCTTCGCTGATTCGGGTGCACGAACCATGCAATTCCAATGCTGATCGTGTACAGGACCAGCATCGGAGAAGCGAAGACAATCATGCTGCCGATGTCAGGTGTTGGCGCGAGCGCGCCAGCGATTATGAAGATGACAAGAATGGCATAGCGGATGTTCCGCCACATCCAACCTGCACTTATGACTCCCATCAGGGCCAGAAAAAAAATCAACACTGGCATTTCAAAAACCAGGCCCAGGCCGAGAATCACCGTGAGGAATAGATCTGTATATTCGTGGATATTAATCAGCGGAGTAAATTGCGTCCCCATCCTGCGGACCAAGAAGTCCAAGGCGCCCGGATAGACCACCCGATATCCAAAGTATCCCCCCGCTACGAACAGAAATATGGTTGAGACCATGAACGGGATGGCATATTTCTTTTCCTTCCGATACAGGCCCGGAGAGATAAACAACCAGACCTGGTAGAGCACATAAGGAGAGGTTAGAAACAAACCGGCTAGAGCGGACACCTTCAAGTAAAGGTTGAAGGGTTCGGTGGGCGTTGAGTAAACCAATTTCTCAGGCAACCCACTGCGCCTCAAAACGTCTAGAATCGGGCGCTGCATATATCCGAACAGGGCAATGTGGTACCACCAGCAAACCGCCATGCCGCAGCCGACTGCTACCAAGGCGTGAAAGATTCGTTTGCGGAGCTCCTCAAGATGCTCGAGGAAGCTCATGGAGGGCATCCGCTCCTGGTCGATCTCCGGGGATTCTAGTTCGGGGGCGACTTCAGGCATGGTTGTTAGGGGCGGGCAAGTTCAGATCGCCGGATGATGCTGGCGGTTCAGACGGCTGCGCATGTGCCGGCAAGTACTCGATGGCACCAGCTGGTGGCTGGACAGGAAGTGGCATCTTCTGCTCGATTTGCTCGATTTTCTGGCCCTCAGCCCTCTGTTTTTCCTTTTCCTGCAGCTCAAGTTGTGAGATTTCCGCCTCGATCTGCGCCTTGAACTCGTTAGAAGCACGCTTAAATTCGGCAAGGGCCTTACCTACCTGCCGCGCGATGCCGGGCAGCTTCTTCGGTCCAAAAAGCAGGAGCGCCAAAACGAACAAAACGGCTGTGTCGGCAAAACTCATTCCCCAATCATAGCGGGGAGAGGCGGATATTGGCTATTGGCTGCTGTCGCATGTGTTCTGGCAGGACATCCCGAGCCAGATTTCTATATTGACTTCTGCTGAGCAGATGCTTACCTTATCGAGTCTGAAATTTCTTCTGAGGGTTGGGTGTGAAACGTTGGTTAAAGATTTTACTTCTGATCTTGTTGCTCCTGGTCATTGCTGTTTCAGTTGCTGCAGTGCAGATGTTTGGCTTGCGTACGTTTATAGGGCCGAGGAAGCGCGAGCTCACGGACCGCACATTTCAAAGTACGACGGCACGGCTGGAACGAGGGAAGTACATCGCGACCTCGATGGGCTGCTTTTACTGTCACTCTCCTCACGACTGGAGCAAGCGAGACCACCCCATACCCGGCGGCATGGAAGGCGCCGGACAGCAGCTTCCCTACAGCGATCTCCCGGGCAGGATAATCGCTCCAAATATCACGCCGGACAAAGAAACCGGCGCCGGAAACTGGAGCGACGATGCGTTGGCCCGGGCAATCCGGGAAGGCATTGGTCACGATGACCGAACTATGTTCCCGATCATGCCGTATCCCCATTACCGAACCATGTCCGATGAAGACCTGGCATCAGTTGTTGTTTACTTGCGCTCTTTGCCGGCTGTGCGGAATCCTTTGCCGCAAACCGAGATTATTTTCCCTGTGAAATACTTCATGCGCAATGCACCTCAACCGATCACCAGTCCCGTGCCTCAGCCGGATTTGTCTGATCCAGTCAAACGCGGCGCCTTCCTGGTGAACCTGGTTGGTTGCGCAGATTGTCACTCTCCGGTCGACAACCATCACAACCTGGTCGCGGGGATGGATTTTGGCGGCGGACAAATTCTTGCTGTGCCTTGGGGGAACGCCGCGAGCGCAAACATCACGCCCGATCCTAGAGGGATCCCATATTACGACGAGGCGCTGTTCATTAAGACCATGCGGACGGGCGCGGTTGGAGCGCGCGAACTGAATGGTGCCATGCCCTGGATGGTTCTCCGCAATATGACGGATCAAGACTTGGCTGGAATGTTTGCATATTTGAAAACGCTGAAGCCGGTCAGCCACACAGTGGACAATTCCCTGCCACCAACGCTATGTCCGCTAGACGGCACGATGCACGGAGGAGGAGATCAGAATCGGAAGCCGTGAGCAATGAGCGGTGAGCGGTGAGCAAAGACCGTGAGTATTGAGCAATCAGGTTTCGGGCGGGTGTTGGTGTTGGGGCAGCTTCGTCAATGCAGTTGATTGCTCAACGCTCGTAGCTCAACGCTCGTAGCTCAACGCTCGTTGCGCAACCACTTGCGTACGTAGATTCCCTACGGCGTCAAATCCATGGCGGGAACAATCTTGGTGTATGGGATTTTGGCCCGCTCATTCGCTTCCCGGACATTTTCAGGGTTAGGCGCTTCGAAGAGGCACATGCACTTGTTCTCGCCGGGAACGAACGTCGAACGAATGTAGCGTACCTGCCTGCCCTCGGCAGTAAGCTCCCTGCCCGCCTCAATCGCCGCCCTCTGTGCAGCCGCGAGCTGCTCCATTTTGATTCCCGGCAAATCGCGTTCCACCATGTACACAGGCATGCAAGACCTCCTGACACGAGAGCTTATGTTCGGCCGATTGAAAATGCAAGGTGCGTCCCGTAACGCGCGCAGGTGACGTTAGTTGCTCGGCGGGTCGGAGTCGAGGATCTCGCGTACGGTGCTGGCGAGGTGATGCATAGAGAAAGGTTTCTGAACAAATCGCAAGGCTTCCAATCCCGAAGTACGCTCCGGGTCGCCTGCATAGCCTGAAACGAGTACGACTTTAAGTCCTGGCATTTTCTTGCGCAAGCCTTGCGCCAGCTCCCGCCCGCCCATTTTCGGCATGACTACATCACTTAACAATAGATCAACGCGCGATCCGTGCTGCTGCAGTATTTCCATAGCATCGCTGCCGTCGGCCGCGGTAAGAACGTGATAACCGTGGCTACGAAGGAAACCCGCGACCAACTGCCGAATGCTTTCATCATCTTCGGCTACCAGAATAGTTTCATGGCCCTTTGGCACAGGCATTGGAGAGTGTCGCGCCATCTCTTCTTTCGTCCCATTCGTGCGCGGCAGGTAGATTTTGAACATCGTACCCTGGCCCAGGACGCTCTGCGCAGCTATGTACCCCCCGCTTTGCTTTATCACGCCGTACACCAACGAGAGTCCCAAACCCGTGCCATGGCCCGCCTGCTTGGTTGTAAAAAAGGGTTCGAAGATTCTTGCCCTGGTGTCGTCGTCCATGCCATGTCCAGTGTCGCGTACAGTCACGAGCACGTGATCGCTGATCTCGACCGCGTGGTCACGATCCAGACATACCCGGCCCTGGTGAACGTTGCTGGACTCGATGACCAGCTTGCCACCCTCAGGCATGGCGTCGCGTGCATTGACTGCGAGGTTCATGAGAACTTGCTCCATTTGTCCGGGATCAACTTTGACGGGCCACAGATCTGCAGCCGGAAGGAAATGAAGGTCAATGTTTTCGCCGATCAAGCGAACCAACATTTGATTGAGGTTCGTTATGACACCGTTCAAGTCCAAGACTTTTGTCTGCAGAACTTGGCGACGGCTGAAAGCGAGCAACTGGCGGGTCAAGGCGGTAGCGCGTTCACTGGCCCGTTCGACTTCTTCAATGCGCGCGCGGAAGGGATCGCTTGCAAGCATCTCTTCTGCCATGACTTCAACCTGCCCCCGGATCACAGTCAACATATTGTTGAAATCGTGCGCAATGCCGCCAGCCAGCTGGCCAATCGCCTGCATCTTTTGCGCCTGGCGCAGTTGATCCTCTAACTGCTTGCGATGTGTGACGTTCTCAGCAACAACATCTAGATACGACAGGCCGCCCGCCGAATCGCGAGCCGAGCGCCCGCCGACGCTCACACTGACACAGGTGCCGTCCTGACGAAGCCAGCGGCCGTCAAAACCCTGGCAGGCAGCGGAACCGCGGAGGCGGAGAAGAAACTCGTCAAACGCCCTCGGTTCGGCAAAGATGTCCCAGCGGAGGTTACGAACCAGCAGATCGGGCTCGGAATATCCCAGCATCTCCAGCATCGCGCGGTTCACCTGCAGTAAATCTCCATTGGGAGAACACCGGCAAATCGCGTAGGGTGCATCCTCAATCAATGACCGGTAGCTCTGTTCGGAAAGGCGCAGTGCGCGATGCGCCACCAGTTGGTCGGTATTATCCAGGCCGACACCAATCGTTCCGACGATTCTGCCTTCGGCGTTACGAAGCAGCAGCGCAGTGGGCATCAAGTGCCCTGGTGCCGGCAAATAAGGATGTTACAGAATGGCCTATGCGCTCATCCGCGCACACGCCGAGCGACACTAAAGCGGATCCGGAGAGCGAAGTTAGACGATATCCGAGATCGGCCGTCCAGACGACTGCGGGGATTTTCTCCGCCATTGACGCCGCTGAACTACCCAATTCAAACGAATCTTTGCTTGTCTGAATCGCTTTAGGCGACGATGCCATTTTGGCATTGTAGGACAGACGTTTTTAAAGTCATCCACTTTTGTTCCAGAATCCGGGTAACTTCAGTCATCTGCGGAAGGGTACTCCCACGCTGATTGCTCCGTTTGTACTTCACGAGGAACGCTTGGTGAGGCTGGCGACAGTCATTTCGCGCTGCGGAGATTTCCTCCCGCATTCGTCCGTGCCTCGCACTATAATGCTCGGTTCGCGCCTGACGAGATGTAACCGACACTCGGACCAGCGTGATTATGGAGGTTAAGAATGGCGTCGGCTTCCCAGACAGCTGCCTATAATACGGTGCGCAGCCGCTCGTGGTGGACCCAGGCTCTACCGGTGTGGATTGGACTTGGCGGGTTTAGCGTCTATGCGACGTTCCGGGCCTTCGAAGGAGCGTTCTTTCAGTGGGGGCCGTACCTCTCTCCGTTCTACTCGCCTCTCATTGATGTGCACCACCACTACTGGCCCTACTCACCGGCGCTCTTGATCCTGGGTGGCCCGTTAGGATTTCGCGCGACCTGCTACTACTACCGCAAGGCGTACTATCGAGCATTTTTCCTCGATCCGCCCGGATGCGCAGTGAGTGAGAAAAGGCACGGCTACTCCGGCGAAACTCGCTTCCCTTTCATCCTGCAAAATGTGCACCGCTGGTTTATGTATCTGGCCGTGGTCTTTCTCGTCTTCCTTTGGCATGACGCGATCAAAGCCTTCTTCTTTGAAAATGCGATCGGCGTAGGCCTTGGCACGGTAGTCCTGCTGGTGAACGTGATTCTGCTTACGTTGTATTTCTTCTCGTGCCATTCATTCCGACATCTGATGGGCGGCAAACTCGACTGCTTCTCTTGCGCTGCAATGGGTGGCGCACGCCATTCCACCTGGCGGAGCATAAGCTCCTTGAACGAACATCACATGCTCTTCGCGTGGAGCAGCCTTGTCTCGGTTGGTTTTGCAGATTTTTATGTGCGCATGGTTGCAAGCGGCGCCATCAGGGACCTGCGGCTATTTTGAGAACCCAATTGTGAACAGCAAATACGAAACTCACGAACATGATGTACTAATTATCGGCGCGGGCGGCGCGGGTCTTCGCGCGGCGATCGAAGCGCTGGCACTGGGTGCCAACGTCGGCATCGTGTGCAAATCGCTTCTCGGGAAGGCCCATACCGTCATGGCCGAAGGCGGCATTGCTGCCGCCATGGCGAACGTGGATGCCGCTGACGATTGGCGAACTCATTTTCGCGATACCATGCGTGGCGGAAAATTTCTGAACAACTGGCGTATGGCGCAACTGCACGCGCAGGAAGCGCCGGATCGCGTCCGCGAACTCGAACAATGGGGCGCACTCTTCGACCGCACCGAAGACGGGCGCATTTTGCAGCGGGCTTTTGGTGGACACAGTTTCAAACGCCTCTGTCACGTCGGCGACCGCACCGGCCTGGAAATGATTCGCACGCTGCAGGACCGCGGCGTGCAAATGGGCTTCGACGTCTATATGGAGTGCACCACAACCCGGCTGCTGATGGACGGTGACCGCGTTGCAGGCGCATTTGCCTACTGGCGAGAGAACGGGCGGTTCGTTGTCTTCAAAGCGAAGGCTGTTGTTCTAGCCACAGGTGGCATCGGGAAGGCGTGGCCGATCACTTCGAATTCGTGGGAGTACACCGGAGACGGAATGGCATTGGCTTACGAAGCTGGGGCCGAATTGCTGGACATGGAGTTTGTGCAATTCCATCCCACCGGTATGGTCTGGCCCCCCGGAGTGCAGGGATTGCTCGTCACAGAGGCAGTGCGCGGCGAGGGCGGAATCCTGACCAACAAGGACGGCGAGCGCTTTATGGAGAAGTACGATCCCAAGCGCATGGAGCTTTCGACCCGCGACGTGGTTGCGCGCGCCATCTATACCGAAGTCCGCGAAGGACGAGGAACTGAACACGGCGGCGCATTCCTCGACATCTCTCATAAACCGGCGGAATACGTAAAGCGCAAGCTGCCAAGCATGTATCACCAATTCCGCGAACTGGCGGACGTGGACATCACCGCAGGGCCGATGGAGGTTGGCCCGACTTGCCACTACATGATGGGTGGAATTCGCGTGGATGCTGAAACAGCGGCATCTTCCATTCCCGGGTTGTTCGCAGCAGGAGAAGCAGCGGCGGGACTGCATGGCGCTAATCGTCTGGGTGGAAATTCGCTTTCTGATCTTTTGGTTTTTGGAAGGCGTGCGGGGCTGGGCGCAGTGGAGTTCGCGAAGCGACAAAGTGCACCCGCAGTGGCTTCAACACAAATCGAGGAAGCGGAGCGGGCGATACTGGCCCCATTCGGGCGCAAAACAGACGAGAATCCGTATGCTGTGCATTCCGATTTGCAGCAGGTCATGCAGACTCTGGTTGGCATTTATCGCACAGAAGAGGACCTCAAGTCTGCGCTGGAAGGGATTAGGCGTCTGCAGGAACGCGTGCGGCAATTGAGCATGAGTGGAACGCGTATGTTCAATCCGGGTTGGCATCTTTGCGCGGATTTGAAATCCATGCTCACCGTCTCGGAAGCCGTAACTCGCAGCGCCTTAGCGAGAAAAGAGAGTCGCGGCGCACACAGCCGCATTGATTACCCGAACCTCGATGCCGCCTGGGGCAAGCGGAACAACATTATTTCGCGGCGTGGCGACGAAATGAATTTGGAGCAGCGGCCGACGCGCGAACTGCCTGCGGATTTGCAGGCGCTGCTCGCGGACGAGAAAGGAGCCGGAGCCTGATGCCAGATGTCGTACTGAAAATTTTCCGCGGCGATCGTGAAGGCGGCCAGACCGCTGACTACCAGGTTCCAGTCGCGCCGGGCATGGTAGTGCTTGATGCCCTTCATCATGTGCAGAAACACCAGGCGCCAGATCTCGCAGTGCGCTGGAATTGCAAGGCGGGCAAGTGCGGCTCGTGTTCGGCAGAAGTCAATGGGAGACCGCGACTCACCTGCAAAACGCGCATGGATTCCCTGCCTCAGGACAAACCCATTACGATTTTGCCGATGAAATCGTTTCCCGTGATCAAGGATTTGGTCACGGATGTTTCGTGGAACTACACGGTCAACAAGAAAATACCCGGATTCCAGCCTCGAGCTGGAACCGATTGGAAGATGTGGCAAGAAGATGTAGATCGAGTTCAGGAATTCCGCAAGTGCATTGAGTGCTTTTTGTGCCAGAACGTCTGCCACGTTCTGCGCGAGCACGACAAGCACGAACAGTTCGGCGGGCCTCGTTTCTTTGTCCGGGTGGCTGGACTTGAAATGCATCCTCTCGACGGCGTTTCGCGGGTCGGACTGCTGAAAAAAGAACTAGGGCTTGGACTTTGCAACATCACGAAGTGTTGTACCGAAGTGTGCCCGGAAGAAATCCACATCACAGACAATGCCATCATTCCGTTGAAGGAACGCGTTGTGGACGAATATTACGATCCTCTGCTAAGACTCGTCCGCAAGATCAGAGGGACGGCTGGCGAATAGGAGGGCGCGATGGAATTCAAACTGAAGGCGATTTCTCCAGAAGGGATTGACGCCGCTCTCTCGAAGGCTGAGGTTTACCGCTTTCTCAACGAGCCCGAAGAAGCCGAATCCATTTGCCGGGATGTGTTAGGCGTCCAACCGGGTCACCAACTGGCTTTACGCACACTTGGCCTCGCACTCACAGATCAATTCACCGGCGGCACCGGCGACTGCTATTCCGATGCCGTCAATGCCTTTCAACAACTCAGTGACGCCTACGAACAGTTCTATTACACAGGTCTGCTTTATGAGCGTCGCGCCAAGGCCCAACTCAAAGCCGGACGCCCTCCCCACACCATCACTGTTCTGCTCGAAGAGGCCATGAATTCGTACGAACAAGCGGAACGGATTCGGCCCACCGGCAACGATGACGCCATCCTTCGCTGGAACCGCTGCGCCCGTCTGCTGCATTCGCGCGAAGAGTCGGAATGGCACAGAGAAGTCGGAATCGACATGGGTGAGTAAAGATCTTAAGCATAAGCCAGCGCATACCGACCCAATAAGAAAGTTCAATAAGTAGATTTCACTCAGCCACGTTACCCTGCTTGCAGTCCATGGCTAGCCACAGCTATGGAAATCGTCCACGCTGACGAGCTTCGCGCACCTCGCGCACCGGCAAACAAAGAGCAGGGGCCCGTCTCATGATGCCAGACGCACTCAATATCCAGGACATTGTCGAAGTCACTTACGAAAAATTTAGCGACGTGCACGACGGAGAGGTTGCGACTTACATTCCCGAACTCGGGAAAGTGGACCCCAATGACTTCGCGATTTGTGTTGCAGCCGTGGATGGCCAGGTGTTCTCGGCCGGAGACTGGAATAAAGAGTTCACCATCCAGTCCGTCTGCAAGCCGTTTGCTTATCAGATGGCGCTCGAGGAACTGGGGCGCGAGCGCACTCTAATGCACGTTGGCGTCGAGCCTAGCGGCGAGGCATTCAATTCCATTGAACTCGATCCACTGACCAAGCGTCCCTTCAATCCCATGGTGAACGCGGGAGCGATCGCGGTCGCGTCGTTGATCAAGAAGGATTCGCAAGCAGCAGGCGCGCGCGCTTTCGTCGAGAGAATGCAATTGGCCGCAGGGCGCAAGTTGAAGATTGACGCATCGGTGCTGGCGTCTGAATCGGCAACTGGAAACCGCAACCGTGCCATTGCGTACCTGATGCTTAACTTCGGCATCATTGACGACGATGTGAGCCATACCCTGCATCAGTATTTTTCTCAATGTTCACTGCTGGTAAACTGCCGCGACCTGGCGCTCATGGCCGCGACCCTTGCGTGCTGGCGGTCATGTTCACCTGTGGCCTCTACGATCATGCTGGAGAATGGGCTTATCGAGTGGGCTTGCCGGCGAAGAGCGGCGTCGGCGGAGGGCTGCTGGCGGTGGTGAATCGGCAATTGGGAATTGCAGTCTATTCTCCGCGTCTGGATGCGAAGGGTAACAGCGTACGCGGGATCTTGGTCTGCAAGGAATTGGCCAGCCGGCTGGGACTGCACGCGTTCGAATTCACCAACGTGGGGTCGAGCTTTGTGCAGGCGATGATGTAAGCTATGCCTTTAGGAGTTGACCAGTCTATATGACCATGGTACGATATGTGGTCATGAAGCAGATAGCGATTTCTGAATTCAAGGCAAAGTGCCTTGCTGTCCTCGATGAGGTGCAAAAGACAAAGCACCCTGTTCAGATCACCCGCAGGGGCAAGCCGATTGCGGAAGTGAATCCACCCTCGCAGAAGGCCCGAGCGGATTGGATGGGCTCGATGAAGGGTGAAGTGAAAATTCTAGGTGACATAATCTCGCCCGCAACCGATCTTGATGAATGGGGGGTTCTGCGCGATTGAGGGTCCTCCTCGATACACATATTTGGCTTTGGATTCAAGGCGAGCCCACCAGGCTTGGGCGTGGGCTTCGGCAGATTCTGAACGATCCCACAAACGAGCTGTGGCTATCGCCGGTTAGCACCTGGGAAGCGTTGGTTTTGCACAGGAAAGGACGCATCGAGTTTCGACGGACGGCGGCGGATTGGGTCGCCCACAACACCGCACCTTTTCGCGAAGCACCCCTGACGCACGAAATAGCAGCGACAGCGGAGAATCTCTCGTTTCAGCATCGCGACCCTGTAGATCGATTCCTGGCCGCCACCGCCAAAGTACTCGGTCTGACCCTGGCTACTGCGGACACGAAGTTGCTGGGACTGGGGGATATCGCCACGTTAGCTAACCGTTAACGCTTGATTCCCCGCCCGTTAACTCGCCCTGACAATCATTGACGTGGGGGTGGTGCAAGGCTACCACTGCCGCCTGTGGCCGCGTCTCAGAGTCCATTCAAGAATACCCCCCACCGAGCAAAACGCATCAGAAGTTTCACTTCGCGCGGGAAAGCGCCTTTCATTCCGTCTGCTGCCTCTTGTTTTCATACTTTATGTCGTTGCGTACCTGGATCGTGTCAACGTTTCATTTGCGAATCTCCGAATGAGCGCCGACCTGGGGTTCAGCGATCGTCTCTACGGGCTTGGCGTAGGTATGTTCTTCGTCAGCTATGTCCTTCTCGAAATTCCCGGAACCATCATCGTTGAACGTTGGAGCGCGAGGAAATGGATCGCGCGCATCATGATTTCATGGGGGCTGGTAACGATTGGGACGGGTTTCGTGCATAGGTGCCCATCAGTTCTACGCTGCGCGTTTTCTGCTCGGACTGGCTGAGGGCAGCTTTTTCCCGGGAATGATCGTTTATCTCACTCACTGGTTTTGCGCGCGCGACCGAGGACGCGCAATCGCGTGCATGTACACCGGAGTTCCAACGGCTTCCTTGATCGGCGCGCCGATTGCCGGCTGGTTACTTGGAGTCGATTGGCTGCGGTTTTCGGGATGGCGCTGGCTTTTTTGTCCTGGAAGGAATTCCAGCGATTGTGCTCGGCGTTGTCACGCTCTATTTCCTGACAGATTGGCCCTCCCAGGCCCAACTGGCTTGGTGACGACGAGCGCGATTGGCTTACCGCGCAACTGGAATCGGAACTTCGTTCAAAAAAGCAGTTTCGAGACTACACCATAAGTCAGGCATTCTCTGAGAAGCGTGTGCTTCTGGTTGTGGGTGCCTGGGTATTCGCGCTCCTGGGTTCTCTGGGAAATCTGTACTGGGTGCCGACGTTCCTAAAGCGACTTTCGGGGTTCTCTTAACCGGAATGTTGCTTACATGCTGATGATCCCGTCTCTCATTGCCATCGCGGGCATGCTCTTTAACGGAGCACACTCCGACAAAACCAGAGAACGGCGGTGGCACGTGGCAATTCCCCTGATTGTAGGGTTTCGCGGTGAGGTTTCAATTGCCATCGTTTTCCTGCTTCTAGGAACTGGTGTCTACTACGCTTGTCAGCCCGTATTTTGGGCAATTCCCACGCAGATCCTGAGCGAAACCGCAGCAGCCGCGAGTTTCGGGTTGATTAACACATTCGGCCAAATCGGAGGTTTCGTCGGAGCCTACATTAATCGGATTTCTTAATGACAGAACCCATGCCCTCACAGCCAGCTTCGCGTTCATTGCGATCTCATATTTCATCTCGGCAAGCCTGATTCTTTCCTTGGGAAAAGCGACTGGGAGAAGCTGAGATCTGCGAGAGGAGGTTCGATTTGAGCGGCATCAGCGGTTGAGTCGGGCATGGGAACTGCCGCATTTAATTCTTTAGGTACGTTGACTTCCCTTCCTGTTCCACTAAGATTAGAAGCAGTTCTTTGCATGGTCCATCCCAAATTGGGGGCGTCACGGTTTCGACGGAGATGCTTGCGGCCAAGAGGCATGCCGGGGTGCACTCACCCGTAATCGAGGGCAAAATGATAATTGCCAATCAACAGATGGCATACGCAGCTTAATTAATTAAGTTGCCGTCTTCCGCAGCTTTGCCCGTGGGCTGCGAGCGGACGTCACACAGCGGGCTGCTCTTCTCGGCTACGTCTGGGTCGAGAGGTTAAGACTTCAGGCTAGCGGCAACCGTTTCTTGTCCGTTCTGAGCGGCGGCCGCGAACGTCTTTGGGTAATGCCAAGGGCATGAACGCGAATAAGCATGTAGTCTCTTGACCAGTAACATTTTCGGACGCGGGTTCGACTCCCGCCGCCTCCACCATCCTTTATTTTCAACAAGTTACATAAAGAACTGCGATGACAATACGCAGTCAAAACTAGCGCCAATTAAAACTTTGGGACGCGGGTTCCTTCATAATTCGACTTGGACGAGACTCTAGAACAGCGAAGTAATCACTCGGGTTATCGCCGTGAAAGGGATCCCCCGAATCGTAAGTAACTGAAATCAAGGCAGGATCGCAACATTCAGAGCCAAGAGTCACGCTTAGGAATTGTTATTGAACCCTTATCGAACCCTTTTAATAGGGGCGGTAAATCGACAACTCGTGGCCGGCGCGGCAAGTTGAATCAGAAAAGCGTTGACGTAAGACGTGAGGCTTGACTTCCACACGCGGGACAGCTATGAAATTCTTCCAGAGCTTCTGATCCCGCAGCGTTCGAGTCCTCAGTCTGTCTATCCACGCCATACACAATCTTGTCAGCATGGCGATTCATCTCTGCGCCGCATTTTGGACACTTCATTTTTGCTGTGCTCGTTGCCATAGAAACCTTCTCAACCTTCTTCAGCCCAAGGAAATCTGCTCGCGACCGTAACGCAGGGTGGCAGCCATCCAAACCAATTCATTCAAGAACTTCTCAATACGGCGGATGTACGACGTATCCAGCAGCAAACCGTCGGAGGAAAATACATTCTGCACGCTGGAAAAATTCACGTCCCAAAATATGGTCACCAAGCCCAGTTCTCGCATCACCGGCAACAGGTTTTGGATGACCCGAGTACCCCCAAACGGCCCAGCAGAAACGCCCACAATTCCTACGGGCTTGTGAATGTACTCCTTGAGGCAACTGTCCAAAACGTGCTTAAGCAAACCGGAGTAGCCATGATTGTATTCCGGCGAAACAATGACCAATGTGTCGGCTCGTTCCATCTTCGCGGCAAAATCCGCATTCTTGATGGCCTCGCCAGCATCGCTTATTGGCAATGGCATTTGAGCGATGTCGATGAGTTCGGTTTCAACACCGGCTCTCTTGTCGATCTCCCCGCACATCAGTCGTGCGACGTGTTGGCTCATCCGGCCGACTCGTACAGTACCAAGGATTACTGGAATAAACAGCGGACGGTTTGAGTTCATTGAGGTTCGCACCACGTCGGCGATTCTAACTTCTTCTGTCAGACTCGAAGGGCTAGCGTTTAGTGACAGCATTAACGAGAAAAGTTTGCGCTAATGGTAAGTACTTCATTTGCGTCACTTTTTTGGGCTCGCCGAATCTCACATCAACAAACGAGGAGCATTCAATGAAAGGCAAAGTTGTACTGGTGACCGGCGCTAGCGGTGGGCTAGGCACCTATATTACCCAGGCGTTTCTCGACACCGGGGCCACCGTTGTGGGCACCTCGCGGAAAATACAGCAGTCTGATTTCGCCAACAGCAATTTCACGGCAATTCCCGGTGAGATCTCGACAGCAGCCGCGGCGATCACTCTCTTGGACACAGTTGTCGCGCGGCTTGGCCGACTCGATGTCCTTGCGCATACGGTTGGCGGTTTTGCTGGCGGCCAGACGGTCGCCGACACAGATGACACAATTTTTCAGCGCATGTTCGACCTGAATGTGAACTCCTTTTTCAATATCTTGCGCGCAAGTATTCCAGTTCTCCGAAAAACTGGCAACGGACGCATTGTTGCGATCGGCAGCCGCGCCGCCGTTGAGCCCGGTGCAGGAGTTGGAGCTTATGGCGCATCCAAGGCTGCAATGCTCTCACTGGTCAAAACCGTCGCGCTTGAAAATCGTGAGGCTGGCGTCACAGCCAATGTGATTCTGCCGGGAACTATGGACACTCCCGCGAATCGCACGGCTATGCCAGGTGCCGATTTCTCCAAATGGGTACAGCCGGCGAATGTCGCGAGGCTTGCGGTCTGGCTCGCGAGCGAAGCCGCGAAAGAGGTTACAGGAGCCGCAATTCCGGCTTACGGCAATGCTTGAGTTCTCGGCAAAAGTATTGGTGTACGCGTTCGAGGCTTACGCTCTCCTTGGCGCTGTTTTCGCGGCGTTGTTTGTGTCGGTGGGCGTGCACAGGATGGACTCGGAAGCTCATGCATCCGGTTTTGCATTCCGCCTATTGATTGCGCCTGGGGTCGCGGCGTTCTGGCCGATGCTGCTGGGTCGCTGGATTCGCGGATTGCAGGAACCGCCGATTGAGCGGAACCCACACAGGATTTAGAGATGATTCAGCCTCTGAGAACCGCTCACCGCCGCATCTTCATAGTGCTCGCAGTACTCTTGCCGGCGATCATATTGGTGGGGCTGAGTGATCGGCACGCCCTAGTGAGGGCAAGCGGCCCAAGCACCTCTCTGCGCGCCACACGTTTGAGCGCCGCGTCGGCTGTCTGGGAAAAGAACACCGTCACTACCGAGTTTTCTTCGGACGCAAGTAATCGGGACACCGTACAGCTGTTTCTGAAGCCTGTTCGGCAGTTGCGTGATCCCGATTTGCTTTTGTACTGGACTGCGGAGTCTAGGGCCCCGGATCTGTCCCATGCCCGATTGCTTGGCGCATTAGTCGGAGACAGGGCCTATTCGTTGACTCGCGCAGAACATCGCGGGTATCTCATTCTTTACAGTCTTGCGCACAATGCAATCGTCGACAGGGCGAAGATCGAGCGGCTCCCATGAGTACCGAATATCGTGCAATCAGTTGGAACCGGCAGAAGAAGATTTACGACGTGGTAGTTGTCGCGCTTCTGTTGACTTACGTTCTGCTGTTTGTCGGAATCGGCGTTTGGGCAAACCCGACGGCAACAGCGGAAACCTTGATGATTCGAGCATTCGGAACGGCGGCGTTGCTGCTTCTGCACGTAGTCCTGTGCATCGGCCCTTTGGCGCGACTCGATCGCCGATTCCTCCCGCTGCTCTACAACCGACGGCACCTCGGAGTGACTACCTTTCTAATAGGGCTCGCGCACGGCGGTTTCGCGCTGATCCAGTTTCACGCGCTGGGAAATGTGAGCCCTCTCCTAAGCCTATTTATCACTAACCCTCGCTATGGCAGTGTTGCAGACTTTCCATTTCAGGCGCTCGGGTTCTTCGCACTCATCATTCTGTTTCTGATGGCGGCAACCAGCCATGACTTCTGGCTGCGGAACCTGTCCGCTCCGACGTGGAAGCGCCTGCACATGTTGGTGTATGTCGCGTATGCCCTGCTGGTGGCACACGTGGTGCTTGGCGCATTCCAGTCTGAGAGGAGTCCCGTGCTCGCTCTCGCGCTGGTAGTCGGGGTTGCTACGGTGCTTTCGCTGCACCTGGCCGCCGGATTTCGCGCAAAGCGTATCGACCAAGTGAAGCGTGCAGCCTCACGAGACGGATTTGTGGAGGTCTGCAGAGTAGACCGCATTCCGGAGAATCGCGCCACCATCGTCGCGCTCTCGGGTGAGCGGGTTGCGATCTTCCGTTATGCCGAAAAAGTATCGGCGGTGTCGAATGTTTGCCAGCATCAGAACGGACCGCTAGGCGAGGGCCGCATCATCGACGGATGCATCACCTGCCCCTGGCATGGATACCAGTATCAACCGCAGAATGGGTGTGCTCCGCCGCCATTCAAAGAAAAGATCCCAACGTTTCGAGTCAAGGTAGTTGACGGAAGCGTATTCGTTCATCCGCAGCCGAATCCCGCTGGAACGTACGTGGAGCCGGCCATGAGTATTTCCGTCGAATTGCAGAGAAAGGAGGCTCAAGCGCGATGAACAACGATGCCGATTTTTATGTGGGCTATCTGCCGGATGTTCCCGCAACTCTGCGCCGTTTCGTGCGTCGCATCATCGTGCTCCTTGCTGCGATTGTTATTGTGCTGGCGCTGGTTCTTGTGATGGCACAGATGCCGTTTGCAAACTCTTTCTTTGAATTTGGCAAGCTCCGGGACTTTGAAGGAACCATAACTGCACAACCGTATCCATCCCTGCATGTGCAGCGCCCTGGACAAGCGGACCCGCAGCAAAGCACTTCGGAGTATCTGCTGGTTGCTCCCGGAAAGCATGGAGCGGACGAACTGGTTCGAGATCTCGCAGGCAAGCATGTGAAGTTGCGTGGCCAGCTGATCTACCGAGATGGACAGACCATGCTCGAAGTTGAGCCCGGCTCCACAAGCAAGACTGCGATGTCTGCTGCTGAACCTCAGGAAGTGCGGGATATTGGGCCACTCACCGTCACCGGAGAAATCGTCGATAGCAAGTGCTACTTGGGCGTGATGAATCCCGGAAACGGAAAGGTCCACCGCGACTGCGCGTCAAGATGCTTGAGCGGCGGTATCCCGCCGCTCTTTGTCCGCTTCGACACGGGTGATCGATATCTGCTTATTGATCAAGAAGGCCGCGCCCTAGCCTACGATGTAATTCGCGAATTCATTGCAGAACCCATCATAGCGAGCGGTGAATTGCTGCAAAGGGGCGGGACGCAACTGCTCAGAATTGGTCCTCGAGAACTGCGGCATACCGCGAAGTAGCCCCGCGGTCCTCCTGAAATTCCAACCCGCTACCGTCGATCCAGGAAGCGCAAACGGATTCTCGGCTGCAGGTGCTCCAAATCCAGGAGCGTAAGAAAGTCGACAGTTTTGAACTCGCGGTCGATGGCTGGCGGTCCGCAAATTTTCGCGCCAATCGAAAGATAGGTTCGCAGCAATTTTGGAACGGAGCTATCGGCGTTTACAGATTCGAGCAGCGGCATTTCGAACGGCGGCAGCGGCAATGTACAGAATCCTTCCGTGACCTGCCAATCGCGCAACCGGCGATACACGGCAGTTCCACGCGCGGGATCTTGCGAAGTGAGCGACGAGCAGCCGATCAAGTAGCGCGCCTTGTATTCCAGAGCATATGCCGCAATGCCGCGCCAGAGCAGGTACAGGACGTCGGTCGAGCGATGTTCGCGGTGAATGCAGGCACGCCCGAGTTCCAAGACTTCACTTCGCAGCGTTTCGTAGGGCGAGAAATCAAACTCGCGCTCGCTGTAATATCCGAGATTGTTCCCCGCCCTCGTGCCCGTCTGTAGCCGGTACGTCCCCACCACCTGCCGAGTCGGCGCGTGTTCGACGATCAGGTGATCACAAACAGAATCGAATTCATCGGAGTCGTGCCCTGACAGTTGGGCCGACTGCAAGCCCTCACCCAATTCCAGGTTAAACACCTCGAATCGAAGGCGTAGTGCTGCCGCAATCTCGTTCTGAGTTAAGGCGAATCGGGCGAGGTAAGGCCCATGCCGGAGTTCAAGACATCTGCGCTCGGGTGTGCATTGCAGAGCAGTCACATCCGGGCGCAAGTTTGCAGTCGTAAGCATTCCGTCACTCTCTGAAGCAACAGCTGCGCACATAGATATCACAACTTCGCTTCTGGTGAGATGAACTCACAGTTAAAAGGTGACAACCTGCGAACGTAATGTACGGTGCCGTCGCGACGCTGAAACTTTTCGCCGTCACACGAGTCTTACGGCGTGACGGATGAGGAGAGAATGATGGCGACCGCAAGTTCTGTGGTTATAGCAGCTCGGCCCAAGAGGCGCTGGATGATGGTGCTGAGTTGGGTGTGCCGAGCAGTTGGGGCCGTCATTCTGCTGCAGACACTGTTTTTTAAGTTCAGCGCCGCTCCAGAGTCCGTATATATCTTCACTCAGCTCGGCACATTCGTTCACGGACACCTCCACTTTTTACCCGTGAACGCGACACAGGTTTCAACCCGTATTGGGTCCGGCGTCATGGAGTTGATTGCCGCGATATTGCTCCTGGTTCCTCGCACCGTATGGGCGGGCGCCGTGCTAGCGATGGCGGCCACAGGGGGTGCGATTCTCAGCCACATGAGTTTTCTGGGAATTGAAGTTATGGGAGACGGAGGTTTGCTCTTTGCTCTTGCGCTGATTGTTTTCACCGTGAGTGCGGTTGCACTCGTCTTGCATTGCAGCCAAGTTCCAGTGCTCGGAAAGCGATTCTGATATGGACCGTTCGGCACTCATTTCGGCTGCAACAGATGTCCTGTATCAGGGACTCGGATTGCTCGACAGCATCAATGACGATGTCTATTCGCGCAAGGAAGAAGGTCCATGGGGGTCTTCGGTCGGCGCGCACTATCGCCATGTGCTTGACCATTTCCTGTCTTTGATCGAAGGACTGTGGGACGGGCAGATCAACTATGACCACCGCAGCCGGAATCGCGAGATCGAAACATCCATCGAAGCGGCACGTACAGCTACCCACGACGTGATCGATGCGATTGCTGCGATTCCAACCCAGGTCTTAAGCCAGGAATGCGGGGTCGTTTACAGCGTCGGCTACAGAGAAAACGAAGCGCAAGGCGTACGGTCGGCGGTTGCCCGCGAATTGATGTTCTGCGTTGGACATGCAATCCACCACTACGCGATTCTTAAACTTCTTTGCTTGGCAAGGTCAGTAACTCTACCGCATGAGTTCGGGATCGCGCCTTCCACCTTAAAACACCTCGCGGCGCAAGCAGCGCGCTAGCCATGTTCCCCCATATCGCATTTCCCGACACAACCGCGACGCTGGCTTTCTCTGTATTCCTGCTTACGTTTGCTTATGAGGATGGCGCCACACTGCTTGCTGCTAGCCTAGCAACAGCGGGACGTCTCGACGTGCGCATCGGATTCCTGAGTGCGTTCCTGGGCATTTGGGCAGGCGACATCGGGCTCTTCCTCGTCGGATCTAGGATCGGCGGAAGAGTCGTGCACTCCGGCTGGACAAGAAGATTTATTTCTGACAATGCATTCGCGAAAGCGCAGTTGTGGTTCACACGTCGCGGAACACTCGCCATTGTTATGAGTCGTTTCGTGCCCGGCAGCCGCCTGCCTCTGTACGTTGCGGCGGGAGCGTTGAAGCTTCCGGCGCGGCGGTTCAGCTCCGTGACAGGCATATGCTCTGCCCTTTGGGTGGGCATAATATTTGTTGTTTTCAGAATTGTGCCGGGCGCACGACTCGCATCTCCCGCAAGGTTGGTAGCCGTCGTATTTGGGGCGCTCGTACTCCCGTGGATGCTGGGCAAGCTCTTTCGTTTCACCCTTCCCAGGCTGCGCCTGGCGTGGAGAAAGTACAGCCGCTGGGAATTCTGGCCGGCATGGCTGTTCTATCCACCAGTTCTGGCTATGTGCGCCTGGCTGGCTTTGAAGTACCGCGGACTTGCACTGCCTACGATTGCCAATCCTTCATTTCGCAATGGCGGGATTGTCGGCGAGTCCAAGATCGAGATCCTCCGGGCCCTCATGAGTACGGCGCCGGACTTTGTCGCGGATGGGCATTCGCTCCCGCCGGCGCCGCTTTCGAAACGGGTCGAGATGCTGCAACGGCTTTGCGAACAGCATGCGATTCCGTACCCGCTCGTCCTCAAACCCAATGTGGGTCAACGTGGTGCAGGATTCAAGCTGGCGGCGTCCGAGGCAGATGCTGAAAGGTATTTGGAGCTAGTGCACTCTGACCTCATCGTGCAGCGCTACGTTCCCGACGAAAAAGAGATCGGCGTCTTTTATTACCGGCTGCCGGGTAAGTTGCATGGAGAGATCTTTGCCGTCACAGAGAAGATCTTTCCTTCCGTTGTAGGAGACGGCGAGAGCACGCTGAAAGAATTGCTGCAGACGGACGAGCGGGCGTCTTTGATCTCGGGTGTTTACTTAAATCGATTCCCCCAACTGCGCAGGCAAGTGCTGAGGACTGGCGAGCGCCTCCGACTGGTCGAAGCCGGCAATCACTGCCAGGGTTGCATTTTTCGCGAAGGTGCACATTTAATATCGCCAGCATTATGCGATCGCATTGATCAGATTTCGAGAGGGTTGCCGGGCTTCTTCATCGGGAGGTACGACATTCGCTACTCGGATGAGGCCGCCCTGCTCCGCGGCGAAGACTTCAAGATCATCGAACTGAATGGCGCCGCATCAGAAGCGACCAACATTTATGACGAGCGAAATTCGCTCCTGCAGGCATATCGGACTCTCTACCAGCAGTGGGAACTGGTATATCGGATCGGGCGTGCAAATCGCGATCGCGGTCACAGGCCTGCATCGATTCTCGGAGTCGTTCGAGACATGAAGCTGTACGCTAAGATGTCGCAGTCCTATCCGGCCGCGGACTGACACATGTGCACCGTCACATTTATTCCAAAACGCCACGGGTTTTACCTGGGCATGAATCGTGACGAGCGAATTGCTCGCGGCCCGGCGACACCGCCAGCGCGCCTGGAATCTGCCTGTATCGCGGCCATCTATCCGCGAGATATCGAAGGCGGCACTTGGATCGGCGTCAACCAGTTTGGCGTAGCGTTCGCGCTTCTCAACTGGAACGATGTAGCTCTCGATTCAAATATCGAGAAGCGCAGAAGCAGGGGCCTGCTGATCCCAGAGCTTCTGAGCTGTGCTTCTCTGCAGCAGGCGCAGGCCCGCATAAAAAAACTGGATCTAAGTGGCACGTTGCCGTTCCGGCTAGTTGCTGTTTCGACTGAGTCCAGGATGATCCAACAATTTCAGTGGGACACACGCACTCTGACAACTGAAGCCCGCGGTTGGGAGCTGCGTCACTGGTTCTCATCCAGTCTTTCAGATCAAGAGGCCGCTGCTAAACGAGGTGAAACTTGCCAGATAGCACAGAGACACTCCGAGGCGGGAAGTCTTGCGTGGATGCGGAAACTACATCGTTCACACCTTGGCGGTCCAGGCCCGTTCAGCATTTGCGTGCACCGGAAGGAGGTGGAAACCGTCGGCTACACCGAGCTAATCTGCACTACCGATCAGGTCGAATGCCGCTACAGTTCCGGCTCCCCTTGCCTGGCTGAAACAGGATTACATTCGGTTGAGATCTGCGCACTGCCACGACCGATCTCGCATTGATAGCGAAACCCCGCCTACAAGGTTGGCTGTCACCCGCTCAGAGGGTGTTTTCCAACTAGGAAGGGTTTCAGCGCGCGCCAGATCGTCTAAATGACGGATCTACTCTGGTCGTGTGTGTCTCACTTCCAAATCGTCCGAAGCCTCCAGATGTCGCCCGTTACCGCGACCGGCTTCCCACTTTGAGAGAAGAGCGAAAGTCTGCTCTTATCGGAACGAGCGAAGACAAGATTGGTCATCGCAATCGTGCCATTCTGCGCATAAGCCTCTATTGACGAGCGGTCGACAATCACTTTGAGATCGTAAGGGCGGCTTTCGGCCAATGGGGCGGTCGTCCTCGTTAGGAAGTCTGCAGTAATTGCACGACCCGATTTAGTGCGGTCCATGTAAAACTCTCGCTTAGATCGATCGAATCCGATCTCGGTCCAATGCTGGTCGTCCGTGTAAAGACGAATGCCGAAGTTCTGCTCGGAAGGCTGCCCAAATTGCAAGTCCAGTTCAAACGGTGACTCCTGTGTGCTCTTTAGCTCGCCGGTTGGAGTCTGCCGAATAACCGTGTGCTCTGTGCGGAGAGGAGCAGTTACAGGTTCCTGTTTGATGGCCAATCCTGTCTCGTCGCGAACCAGTGAGAGCCGGCGAGGTAGGCTCATCTGTCCGCGCCAGGGTGATGTGGGCAATTGCTCTGCATATTGCCAGTTATTCATCCAGCCGATTAGTACCGGCTTTTCCCCTTGTGGCAGACCATTGAAGCTGATCGCACAGTAGTCGTCCTTTCCATAATTCGTCCATCCGTGCGAACCGCGCGCGGCCGAAGCAACAAAGCGCTGTCCATCAAAGCGTCCGAGAAAGTATTGCTCCCCCGAGCCCCCTTGAGGCGCACCAGGATTGAGTCCGACCTTCAATGCCCACAGATCCGCAGGTCCACTCTCGACTGGAATACGCACGAGGTCCGGACATTCCCAGGCTCCGTCCACATCGCCTGCGGGTCCAAAGTCGCTCAGGTGTGTCCACTTTTTCAGGTCAGGCGAGGCATAAAAGCTAATCTTGTGCTCGGTAGGCAAGGAAACCGTCATTCGCCAACGCCGTTCCTCCGTATCCCAGGAGACGCTGGGATCACGGAAGTCAGCCATCTGCAGATCGAGCACGGGATTGCCCGTGTACCGTGTCCACGTCCGCCCATCATCGACGCTATAAGCAACGTTCTGGGTCTGGCGCTGGGGCGATTGTCGATGTCCCGTATAGATGGCAACCAAGCACTCTTTTCCGGGCACGCAGAAGCCGCTGGTGTTCTTGCTGTCTATCACCACGCTCCCTGTGAAAACCATTTCCCCGTCCTTCTCAGCAATCGCGACAGGAAGCTCGTTCCAATGAAGCAGGTCAGTACTGATGGCATGTCCCCAGCTCATGTGTCCCCAGTCGCTGCCGACGGGGTTGAACTGAAAGAAGAGGTGGTACTCACCGTGGAACAAGACGAGCCCATTGGGATCGTTGGTCCAGTGCTCGCGTGGAGAGAAGTGTACCTGCGGACGATAGGGTTCCCGATAACTATTTTGAGCGGCAGCAAACGCTGATAGCACGATCAATGAGCAGGCAAAGAGACTCTTGTTCACGCAAGAAGTAGTCATTCTCAATGTTCAATGACTTCCTGTGGCTTCGTCCAGTCGGGGAAGATGCTCTATCTCTTATATCGACTCATTCCTGGTTCGTCGGCGACCCGGCAGTTGCCAGGCTAGACTGGCGACGCGATCGCGACGGGAAATTCGTTTGCACGTCGTTGATTTACTTCGTTTCCTGCTGCCTTCACAGCCGGCCGGATTCCCTTTACATCCTCCACATACGCCCGCAGTATCTCCGCTACACTCCATGCCTGTGCTACACAGCCGCACGGCCGATGCGGCGCGTCACCTTTGAAGATTTCGGAGATGTGCCCAAGTCCCGCTTCGCACAATTGGTTCTGCAGTGGCTTCAGCCACTCGGCAGCCTGTTCGCGAGCAGCACTGCTGCCGTTGTTCACTTTAATGTAAGCCGTGACGAACGGCCCGAGCAGCCAAGGCCAGACTGTCCCCTGGTGATAGGCTCCGTCGCGCTCGACTGGACCGCCGGTGTACCGTCCTTTATATTGGGGGTCGCTCGGCGCAAGGCTGCGCAGGCCGTAAGGCGTGAGCAGATGCTCTCGTACCTTCTCGACCACAGCTTTCGAGCGCTCCGGTGACAACATGCTGTGCGGCAGGCTCACTGCGAAAATCTGATTGGGACGAATCGACGGGTCCGGCGGCGCGCCGTTGGTAACGTCATACAGGCACCCGGTATTCTCGTTCCAGAACAGTCGATTGAAACTCCAACTTGCCACTGCTGCCATATTGCGATATCGCTTCACGCCAGCTTCATCGCTGAACTGCTGCGCCAGTTCTTCCATGATTTGCAATGCGTTATACCAGAGCGCCTGAATTTCGACGGGCTTGCCGCGACGCGGCGTCACCACCCAATCGCCGACTTTGGCGTCCATCCAGGTAAGCTGCACGCCGGGTTCACCGGACGCGAGCAGCCCGCTCGCATCTACTTTGATTCCGTAGCGCGTGCCGCGCACGTGCCAGGCAATAATATCCGCGAGTACGGGGTACATCTCTTTACGCACGAATTCGGAATCTTCGGTGTACGCGAGATACGCACGTGCAGCGTCGAAGAACCATAGAGTCGCGTCCACGGTGTTGTACTCGGCTGTCTCGCCGGCGTCTGGAAAGCGGTTCGGCAACATGCCCTGGCTCACGTGTTGAGCGAAGGTGCGGAGAATACTTTTTGCCACTTCATGCTTGCCCGTAGGAAGCGTGAGGCCAGGAAGCGCAATCATCGTGTCACGGCCCCAGTCGCTAAACCAGTGATAGCCGGCGATCACCGTTTTCTGCTCTGCGCGAGCAACAAGGTATTGATCCGCCGCGGAGGTGAGCGTCTGGGCAAAGTCATCCTTCACCGGCGATGAAGCGGCCAGAGTTCGGCGGCGGGCAATCTCGTTCTGGCGATATTCGGTTGCCTGGGCGGCATCGCGCAATTCCGTCGAGGCGATAACGCTTGCTATTTTTCGGACACGGAAATCGAACTTCAGCACCAGTGGATTGAACAGGTCTTCTTGGGAATCGAGGCCGCGCTCGCGCTCGGCGTCGTACTCAAAGTTGCGGTACCAGTCGCCAGTTTTCTGGATTGCGCCGGCATTGTGAGCCAAGTGTAGTGGAGGCAAATCCCGATATGGCGTGATGCTAGCCAATCCGGGTCGCTGCTCTACGGCTGGATTGATTCCACCATTTTCGTGAGTGGTGCTGTGGTAGTCGCGGAAGGCGATCAGCGGCCTCACTTCCAGTCGCAATTTCTTCGGTTGCTCCGGATGGTTGTTCTTCGTCAATTCGTATTGAACGACCGTGCTGTTCTCGCCCTGAATCATGAACACAGACTTCTCGATCTCAATGCCTTCGATTTCATACGTGAAAACCGGGAAGGGATCGAGCCGGAACTGCTTCAGATGGCGAAAGCCCTGCGGGTGAACTACACCGGGATAGCGATTGACGGAGAGTTCAAACGGCTGGCCCTCGATGAAGAGAGTTTCTTCGACCTTCGAGAGCAAAACGAACCGTTCTACGGGCGGCTTTAAAGCAGCCACCAGCAACCCGTGATAGCGCCGCGTGTTTGTCCCGATGATTGTTGAGGATGAGAAGCCACCCAAGCCGTTCGTCTCCAGCCACTCTCGTGAAAGAGCGTCCGTAAGATCGCCACAAACCGATTTTTTGAACTGAATCATGGCAGCCCCAGTCATCAGACGCACTCATTGCCAAAAAGTGACAGGTTCCACGCCCGTTCCCTTGCGCGGAATCTACGGGAGCACTCGCTAGTAACTCGCAATCCTTCTGAACGTGCAGAATCTACAACTTTCGTGGCTCGAACATAACCCTTCCTGGCACTTCTGTGCCCTTGTAATGCAGGCTAAACAAGGTAACCATGGGGTAAGGAGCAAGCTTTCGCAAAGGGGAGAAGAAAGTGGAAAAGTGGCAGCGATCTCCAAATCCAGACTACGGACTTGGACAAAGATTACCGAGGCGAAGCAGGACGCGCCCACTTAAAACCTTCCGGCGCTCTCTTTGTGGTGCCCTATTGTGTGGCACATCAGCAATCGTTGCAGCACACCTTTTTCGAGAATACTCCTTTAGTCTCTATCTTCCGCTCGGGTTCATAGCAGTTTTCCTCGGAGCAACCATCCTGTGGGGTAGAGTGGCAGGAATTGTTGGCTCCGTGATTTCGGCGATAACGTTCATGTTTTTCCTATTTTCACCAGTCGGGTCCTTGGCAGTGAGTAATGCCGCGGCTAGAGCAAACCTGCTTTGTATGGTGCTGGCTGGGTTTATCGTCTCGTACTTCGCCGAACCGCTTACCTCCGTCAAAAACTGAACAGCGTCGGTCTTCCATTAGAGCAAAGAGAACCAAGCCGCAACGTCAATTACCTCTTTGAACATATGGGTTTTCGGAACGGCGGGCGATAACTCCACCATTCTCCGCAGTGGCACACGAAAGGCAGTTGAGAGCGGTTTCGGCTAGGCTCGCTCGTCTGCAAGCCCCAGGCCCTTGACCAGCAACTTCATTGTCAAACCCTGTGCCAGAATTGAAAAAATCACAACTCCGAAGGTTAAGTCTAGTATCCGATCTCGGTAGGGGAATGCGTTGTCGAGACTGAGTGCCAAAGCCAGTGCCAGAGCACCACGCAAACCACCCCAGACGACCACATGTTGCCAACGAACGGGAATCTTTTCGGCAAACAAGTTGCTCGCCGGCACAAGAAGATACACAGAAAGTGACCGGCCGATCAGCACGGCGGCGATTGCGAAAAGGACAGGACGCCAGGTGTGAGCCAGTGCGTCAATATGAACCTCCAGACCGATCAGCAGGAAAACCAGGGAATTCATGACAAAAGCGACGTATTCCCAGAACGACTGCAAGACAGTTCTGGTTCGAACACTCATGCCTGTCTTCGCGCCGAAATTGCCGACAATCAGCCCTGCTGATGCGGTCGCTATAACACCTGAAAGATGGAGATGATGGGCAATGAGATAACTGCCATAGGCAACGATGGTGGTCAGAGTGACTTCGATTTCAGGGTCGTCGATCTTGTGGGTAATCTTGCTCGCCGCGTATCCAAATGCAAACCCAAGAAGTGCTCCTCCAGCGACCGCCCAGACAAATTGTGCAATTCCTTTTCCCGCGTTCAGGCCGCCGACCGCGACGCCCGCAAGCAGGATCTGGAAGACCACTACCGCCGTCCCGTCATTCAAGAGACTCTCGCCTTCAATGATGACGGGAAGCCGTTTGTTCATTCTAAGGTCTTTGAAAATGGCGAGCACTGAAATAGGATCTGTGGCAGAGATCATCGCCCCGAAAAGCAGCGCTATTAGAATCGGCAGGCCAATCGTCCAATAAACCAAGTAACCGGTCACCAGAGTGGCCAGCAGAACCCCGACGTTAGCTAAAACCAAGAGCGGCACATACTCGCGCAGAAGATCTGCCAGATCGATCTTTACGCTGCCCTCGAAGACCAGTGCAGGGAGAAAGAGAATCAGAATTACATCTGGTGTTAGCCAGTTCGGACGCTGATTCGGTTGGAGCGGCGACAGGAAAGGCACGTGAACTACGCTCAGGAGCAATCCACCAAGAACAAGAGCGACCGTATATGGAATTCGTAGATACTTCGTCAAAACTGCAATGATCGACGCAGCGATCAAAAGCCAAATCAAAAATTCTATCCCGGGAATCGCAGTCATGGCAGCCTAGTCCCATTGAAGTTATCTCTGACCCTGGGACGTAACAAGCATGTTCTCATGCTCCAGTTTCTGTATTAGCTCTCTCGTGCTCTAATAACCAGTTCTGCCGCTCCGGCACGGTGGCCCAATCTTGTTTCCACAGCCGAAGCTGCTAAGAAGAAGGACATGCGCGCAGACGAGATTTTTCGGTTGACTTCTTTGACCCACATTGCTTCTGCGGATGTTTGCGAGAGTTATCCTTCTGACCCACACTTTGGTGAGGACGACGGATGCAACAGTTAATGATTCCTGCAACTTCCGCTGCCGCTGTTTTTCTCGCGTTTCTCGGCTATTTCTGCATTTTCAGACCTGCAAGAGTGCAGGGGTTCGCTCAAAGAGCGCACAGCAGCAGCAATAGATTGGTTCAGAACTTTCCGTTCGCAAAGCTAATCTTCAAACCATGGTACCTGACCTACTTGCGTATCTGGGGTGTCTTCGCTTGGATGATGGCTCTTTTCTTCGCGTACCTTGTCGTTCACCTCGTACTACACGTCTAGCAGCGTGGGCAATAACTGGCCGTACAGTGGCAACTCCGAATCGAGTCTATCCGCACCCTGCTAGTGCGAGAAGACTTGGTCGCTTTCGTTCCACGCCTTGCTGTAGGTTACGAATACAACTCCGGTTCGACCGTGCAAGACGACTTGGTTGCACGTCGCCCGTCTCGTCGGATTAGTTCTTATACTTGCGGCCATAATCAGAAAGAATTTCTGAGGAGCAAGCATGAACCCGACGTCATGTTCGCGGGGCTCACACTTCCGCCACCTCACAGAAGACTTTGATAGAACCGTTCGGCGATGTCAGCTTGTTGAAGAGCTCGCCGTAGTTTTCCAGCCCCTTCACCGGATCGGTCAACAGCTTTCCCAGCCAGCCGGGATACTCGAGTTCGGCCTGGCACATATCGCGGACACCCAACTCAAAATACTCACGATTGGCATTGACGCTGCCAACCATCACCTTGTTACCAAGCACAAAGTCGAGGTTGATTTTGTCTGCCGGAATCTCAATCTTCCGGTCGCCGCCGGTTACGCTGGTCAGCACCAGGACGCCATTTTTTCCCACCGCCTGCATGGCATCGAACACCACTCCTGAGTTCCCCGTGCATTCGACGATCACATCAAACGGGCCATGCGTTTCCGCGGCCTCCTTGATCGGGGTCTGGTTGGTAGGAACGTAGCGAGCCCCAAGTTCCTCAATCAGGTCCGCATTCAGATATGGCTTGGGGGTACGGGCGAAGGTGGTCACGTCCAGTCCACGCAAGCGCAACACCAACGTGGCTAGCAGGCCGATGGTGCCGGCGCCCATCACTGCCGCCTTTCGCGGCTTCCAGACTTTCAAGCGGCGCTGGATTTCGTATGCCTGATAAATTCCTTTTTCCACAACCGTAGTCGGTTCGAGCAATACGCCGACCTGCTTCAGGCCTTGCGGAATCTTCACCGCAAATTCGGCGTCGTCGACGTAGTACTCGGTCAAATAGCCGTGGCGAAGGTTGATCCCGCGCTCGTAGTAGGTGTCGTCGGTTGTCATGTCGTTAGTGCCGATCAGATCATAGATGCTCTTGCCGGGACGGCGAACAGTGGCGACTACGAAGTCTCCCGGCTTCAGCTCTGTGACGTTCGCTCCGACGGCCTCGACTTGACCGAAGCCTTCGTGGCCAATGATCAAGTAGTCGAATCCCGGAGGTGCGGCTCCGTATTCGGCGGCGTTGATCTCCTTGTCCGTGCCATCGACGCCGACGCGCAAGACTTTGACGAGCACGCCACGGCCATTTGCGACCTGGTCGAGCGATGGTTTGGGAGCGTCTGCTAGGTGGACACTGCCCGGTTTACCGGGAAACACGCCGATTGCCTTCATGTGCAACTCTCCTCTTTACTTGCAAACCTTGAGTCAGCGAAGTTCGCAAAGAAAACCTTTAACAAAACCTAATCTGCAGCCGCCGATGCGGTCACGCGGCCCGCGCTCTTTTCGCTGCGGGACTCGCCACTCTGCTGCATAAGTTTGGTAACCACTCCGGTCCAGCCAGTCTGGTGACTGGCGCCAACTCCTGTCCCTGAGTCGCCGTGGAAGTACTCATGGAAGAGCACGAGATCGCGCCAGTGCGGATCGGTTTGGAATTTCTCTAGATCGCCGAAAACTGGACGACGGCCGTTCGCATCTTGGAGGAACGTGCTCGTCAGACGCCGCGACAGCTCCACAGCCACATCCCACAGCGTCAGCATTTTGCCTGACCCAGTCGGGAATTCGACTGTGAAGTCCTCGCCGAGATAGTGATGAAATCTCTGCAGCGATTCGACGAGTAAGAAATTCACGGGAAACCAGATCGGCCCGCGCCAGTTCGAATTCCCCCCGAACAGTCCCGTAGACGACTCGCCTGGTTCGTAATCCACTCGGTGCTCCGATCCATCCACCACCAGCTTGTACGGGTTCTCGCGGTGGAAACGCGAGACGGCGCGAATTCCAAACGGCGAGAGAAACTCACTCTCATCCAGCATGTAGCGCAAGATGCTCCGCAGCTGGTCTTTGCTCGCAATGGACAACAGGCGCCGCTCACCTCGCCCGGGCGTTTTCATGCAGGCAACGTTCTCGGTCAGGTCGGGCCGGTTCTCGATGAACCAACTCATGCGTCGCTTGAAGTCGGGCAGGCGATCGAGAACATCGGG